>JGI24712J26585_10001358_pt1 | contig 20945 bp, 15 predicted proteins | sample BioPla3DNA2_FD_26585 | JGI IMG/M metagenome (IMG submission 26585) | reverse complement strand
TTCCATTGTGTGCGTAAGGACAGAAATTACGATACTTGACTAAAGCCAAATATTGAATTTTCAAGGTGCATATGGATTATTGATGTGCGAAGTTTAAGTTAGATAATTTTTAAAATTATAAGGCTTTATAATTTTTTTTTGCCATATAATAATACGGAGGATAAAACTGGGAGGAAAGTATTTTGAACATAAAGTTAAATAAATTTAAAGAGAATATTAAAGGAAAAAGTGTGGCAATCCTTGGAATAGGAATAAGCCACATTCCTTTAATTAGATATTTAGCTAAGCTTGGAGTTGACATCACTGCCTTTGATAAGTCTGATGAAAGTAAACTTAGCGATGTAATAAACGAATTTAAAGATTTAAATGTTAAGTTTAGTGTCGGTGATGATTACTTAAAGAACTTAGTTGGATTTGATATTATTTTCAAGACTCCAGGGATGAGGTTTGATTTACCTGAAATAGAGGATGCTAGAAAGAAGGGGGCACAAGTTACTTCTGAAATGGAAGTTTTTTTTGATGTTTGTCCTGCTCAAATTTTTGCTGTTACGGGAAGTGACGGAAAGACTACGACGACAACTCTTATATACAAAATGCTAAAAGAACAGGGTTATAACTGTTGGCTAGGAGGCAATATTGGAAATCCTTTGCTTGATAAGATTGATGAAATAAAAGATACAGACAAGGTTGTATTAGAGTTAAGTAGTTTTCAACTTCATACAATGACTTCAAGTCCCCAAGTTGCAGTTGTTACAAATCTTTCACCAAATCATCTTGATATGCACAAATCAATGATGGAGTACATAGAGGCCAAAAAAAATATATTCTTGCACCAATCAGACAATGATAAGCTTATTTTAAATTTTGATAATGATATAACTCGGAACTTTATTAAAGAAGCTAAAGGAAAGACTGTGTATTTCAGCAGGGTGAACAATATTGATTCAGGGGCTAAAATGAACGGAGAAATGCTTGTATATAGTAGTGGAAAGGATACAAAAGAGATAGCAAAAGCCAGTGATGTTATAATTCCGGGGGTACATAATATTGAAAACTATCTTGCTGCTATTGCAGCTGTTATAGATTATGTGGACATTGATGCAATAAAGAGAGTTGTTACAACTTTCAGAGGTGTAGAACATAGGATAGAACTTGTTAGGGAACTAGATGGAATAAAGTTTTACAATGATTCTATTGCAAGTAGCCCTTCAAGGACTATTGCCGGCTTAAATTCCTTTAAACAGAGGGTTATACTTATAGCAGGAGGCTATGATAAAAATATACCCTATGATGTCTTAGGAGATGTGCTTGTTAATAAAGTTAAATGTCTTGTGCTTATTGGGCAGACAGCACCTAAAATAGAGCAGGCACTAAAAGATGAAATTAATAAAACAGGAAAAGGAAAGGATATTATTGTAGTACGGTGCAAGACCATGAAAGAAGCTGTTGAAAAGGCATATGAAAATGCAAAATCAGGAGATATAATCACTATGTCACCGGCTAGTGCAAGCTTTGATATGTTTAAGAACTTTGAAGAAAGAGGAAACCTGTTTAAAAATATTGTAAATTCAATGTGATGTTTTGAATAATTAGGTGTAGTAAATAGAAAAGATAGACTTTATAGGTCTATCTTTTTTGGTGGGAGGAGATGGATTCGAACCATCGAAGTCAGAGACAACAGATTTACAGTCTGCCCCCTTTGGCCACTCGGGAACCCTCCCTTATTAAATTGGTGCCCAGAGCCGGAATCGAACCAGCGACACGAGGATTTTCAGTCCTCTGCTCTACCGACTGAGCTATCTGGGCTCGTTTTACAAGTGCTTTGGTGGGCCTTCAGGGACTCGAACCCCGGACCTACCGGTTATGAGCCGGTTGCTCTAACCAACTGAGCTAAAGGCCCTCGTAAAGACGACAAGTGTTAGTATAAAGGAAAACCTTAGTTTAGTCAAGAGATATTTAAGAATTTTTAAATTTTCTTGAGGATACAATTCGCAATTTAGTTGATTTAGTTTAATGAATTTAATCAACTTAGATGTTTTACATACTGTTAAGCTTATTTTGGCAAATATTTAAAGCTTACACAACACTCTTTTTTGGTTGGATTTGCAAGTTTATACAGCTTTATTGTATAATTTAAGAATAAATTTAGGATGTTTTTTGTATGGAAGTGTGATTTCTAAAAAAACTTATATGTAACTTTAAAAAAAGTTTAGTAAAAACTATGTTTTTTGAACAATACTAAATTAAGAAGAAAAAACAATGAGGTGTAAAATGGAATACATGACTGTATTAAAAGAGCTTAGCGAATTAACAGGGGTTTCAGGAAGAGAATATGGAATATCTAGCTACATAGCCAATATTTTCAGAGAATATTGTGATAAGGTGGAAATAGACAAATTTTATAATGTCAGTGGATATAAAAAAGGTTCTGATATGGCAGGGAAAAAGATTATGATTATGGCACATCATGATGAAATTGGTCTGCTAGTTAAGAGCATTGACGAAAAGGGTTTTATAAAGTTTACTAATATAGGTGGAATAGACAGTAAAATTCTTTTAGCCCAAGAGGTTGTTGTACATGGTAGCAAAGATGTATATGGCGTAATTGGAGCAAAACCTCCTCATCTTCTCAAACCTGAGGAGGCAAAAAAGGCAGTAAAAATGGAGGATTTATATATAGATACTGGTCTTAGCAATGAGAGTATATCAAAACTAGTTTCTATAGGTGATGTAATAACCTTTAAAACCTATCCCTTTGAACTTAGGAGGGACAAATTAAGTTCAAAATGCCTTGATAACAGAGCAGGGGTTGCCGTTTTGTTGGATATAATGAAGAGGCTGTCAAAACTTAATCATAATCATGATGTGGTATTTGTTGCTACATCTCAAGAAGAACTTGGGCTAAGTGGTGCAAAAATTGCCGCTTATAATATTAACCCGGATATGGCAATTGTTATAGATGCTTGTCATGGGGAAATACCTGATGGAGCAAAGGACGAAACTTATGCTTTAGGTAACGGACCTGCCATTGCGATTGGACCAAATCTTCATAGGCTATATACAAAGAAAATTATGGATGTGGCAAAGGAAGAAAACATCGCCTACCAGGTTGATGTAGAACCAGGAAATACTGGTACGGAGGCTTGGGCAACCCAGGTGTCGAGATCAGGAATCCCAACAATACTGATTTCCATTCCGCTCAAATATATGCATACCACAATTGAAACAGTACAAATAAGTGATATTAAGAGTACTGGTAAGCTGGTTTCAAGATTTGTCTCGGAGCTATAGATTTGCCCTCATTTTTGAACAATATTTGTTGCGGAATTATTTTGCAAAGCAAAGGCTGAGAAACGCCTGCATTTGCAGCCTATAAACCGAATTTTTCGCAACATAGTAAGGTGACTTAAAAAAATAATTGGTCAAGGGGTGTTTCAAAAGAACACATAAACTTTTATTACAAAGGTTGGAATGGAGGAAGTAAGGTGTATATAAAAGAACTTACAGAATTAAATGGCGTTTCGGGTAATGAGGATGAAGTCAGAGAATATATAAAAAAGTGTATTAAGGAATTGGTAGATGAGATTAGTATCGACTCAATGGGCAATTTAATCGCATTTAAAAAAGGTAAAAACAGCAAATATAAAGTAATGCTTTCTGCACATATGGATGAAGTGGGATTTATGGTCACAGGTTTTGGCGAAAGCGGTGTTGTAAAATTTGCCACTGTTGGAGGTATTGATGAGAGAATACTTCCTGGAAAAAGGGTGTTGGTTGGTGAAAAAAATATACCGGGAGTAATAGGGTCAAAGCCTGTTCATATGCAAGAAAGAGAAGAAAGAAACGTTAATATAAAATTAAAAAAAATGTACATAGACATTGGTACGGATAAGAGGGAGGAAACTGAAAAGTTGGTGTCCTTAGGAGACTATGTGGCATTTTATAGTCCATATACGCAGTTTGGAGAAGGGCTTGTCAAGGCAAAAGCTCTAGACGATAGGGTGGGCTGTGCAATACTTATAGAGGCACTTAAAGAAAGATACGAGTTTGACTTGTACGCTTGCTTTACAGTACAGGAAGAGGTAGGTCTTAGAGGCTCAGAAATTGCTGCCTATACAGTTAATCCTGATATTGCCTTAGTGGTAGAGGGAACAACTTGTTCCGATGTGCCGGGAGTAGAAAAAAGTGAGTATTCTACAGTTCTTGGCGATGGAGCTGCACTTACTATAATGGACCGTACCTCCTATCCAAGCAAAAATTTTGTCAATTATATCTTTGAATTAGCACAAAAAAGTAAATTATCAATACAGTTTAAGCAAACTAATTCGGGAGGCAACGATGCCGGAAAAATACAAATGAGCAGAGGTGGGGTAGTAACAGCTTCAATATCGGTTCCTTGCAGATATATTCATTCGCCGGTATCGGTTATGAGTGAAAAGGATTTTAATAGTTGTAGGGATATCGTTATAGCGGTATTAAAAGATCTAGGAAAAAATCAGCAGCTTATTGAAAACATGAAGAGGATATAGAACAGGAGGAATTATATATGTTTGATTTAATAAAAAGATTGACAGACTCTTTTGGGGTTTCGGGTAACGAGGAGGGGATAAGAGAAACCATCATTAATGAAATAAAGAATGATATTCAAGAAATAAGTGTGGATACATTGGGAAACTTGATTGCTATAAAACCTGGAAAAGGTAAAAAGATCATGGTGGCAGCACATATGGATGAAATAGGTGTTATGGCTACATATATAGATGAAAAGGGGTTTATAAGATTTGCTAATATTGGAGGAGTTTCATCTTTTGTGTCAGTGGGTCAGAAGGTAAGATTTAAAAACGGTACTATAGGTGCTGTATTTTACGAGGATAAGCTGGAAGATATGAAAAATCTTAAACTGTCGAAGATGTATATAGATATTGGTGCAAAGGACAAAAATGAAGCAGAGAAATCGGTTCGCATAGGAGATGTTGCATGTTTTATGGGGGATGCTGTAAGACAGTCAGACATGGTTTTTTCTAAAGCGATTGATGACAGGAGCGGATGTGCTGTTTTAATAAAAGCAATAAAGGAATTACCACAGACGGATAATGAGATATATTTTGTGTTTACTGTTCAAGAAGAATTAGGACTTAGAGGGGCTAAAACTGCTGCTTATCAATTAAAACCAGATATGGCTATCGCAGTAGATGTAACTGCTACCGGAGATACACCAGAAGCACAGCTTATGGAGGTGAAATGTGGATATGGTCCTGCCATAAAGATAAAAGACCGATCGATAATTTGTCATCCTGAAGTTAAAAAGTTGCTGGAACAATCGGCAAATAATATTAATATTCCTTATCAGTATGAGGTGCTCGAATTTGGAGGTAGCGATCCGGGAGCAATCCACATTTCAGCGGGAGGTGTACCTTCTGGAGCAATTTCTATTCCGTGCAGATATGTTCACAGCCCCGTTGAAGCAGCTAGTCTAGAGGACATGGAAAATGCAGTAAAGCTTCTTGTAGAAGCGATAAAATAAATTAATACCGGGACAGTAACACTAATATAATATCTTATGGACCTTTTGTTTTGGTCGTTTCAAAAAGCCTATATGGTATTTGGGTTGAGATTCCATATAACAAGGCTTTATAGGTTTTATATATAGAAAGATTATATAAAACGTCTATTTAGTTATTTTTTTTGAACAGACCAGAGCAAAAAATCGGAGGTAAAAATAGTGAAGAAAATTGTCTATATGATTTTTATATTATTTATATTTTCAGGCTGTGATAATACTGTAAAAGATAAAAGTATTGAAGGGGCAAATTTTCCATCTAGTACGTCCATTGAAAACAGTTATGATCATGACGAAAAAACACCTCTAAACCAAGAAAAAACTAAGATAGAGGATATTGAATTGGATGAGTATGATATCAATATGAAAAGGGATTTATTGTGCCTTAAGATGGCCTATCCTGAGTATGTTTCATATTTTGAAAGAGATGCAAAAGGTGAGGTTTATTTAGTTATGACCTCGGGAAACAAGATTTTGTATGATGACAGGCTTTCAAAAACTTATAATCAAAAGCTCGCCAATGCAGATTTGCAAGATACAATGGAAATGCTTTATCCCCTTGGTAATATTTCAGAATTGATGGAGGATAACTATGATCCGGGTCGGTTTAGATGTTATGCTTTTTTGAAGGAAGTATATGGAGGCTCGCGTCAACAGATAGAGAATTACCTAGAAGGGGTAAGTATTGGAGGAAAGGTATGTTCGTTTAATAATAGAAATAATGCTTCCGCAGCACTAAAACAGGTTGCTGCACAGATGAAAATACTAGGACAAAGCAATAATATTGTCCGACAAAATATTTTTCCCGTAAACGGTACATACAATTATAGAGTAATTGCAGGAACCAACCAGTTAAGTCCTCATGCCTTTGCAATAGCGATAGACTTTAAAAGCGATAAGAGGGATTACTGGAAATGGGCCTCTAGGGAGTTAGGACAGCAAAGATTAGGGGAGTATCCTAGAGAAGCAGTGGAAATCTTGGAAGAAAACAATTTTATATGGGGTGGTAAATGGGCACACTTTGATATTTTGCATTTCGAATACAGACCGGAATTAATTATAAAAGCTAGATACTATGTTGAAGATTTTGAAATGGAAGGGTCATGGTATTATGGCTTTCCTACAGAGGATGAAAGGGTTAAAAGCTATATTGAAACAATCGACAGAATATAGCTTACCAACCAAGAAGCATATCCACAAATAGAGATTTAAATACTGCAAAATATTCTCTTATAACACTATTAGGGAATACTATAGGCTCTGTCTTAGATGGTATTCCATAGGGGGTAAAGCCGTTAAAGGAAGCTAAAACTTTTGATCTTGCCATATGAAAATCGCTTGTGACAACCATTAATTTATAATCGCTTCTACCGGTTTGTGCTTCAAGAATTTGTTTTGTGTATTTGAAATTCTCCATTGTACTAGTTGCTTTTGTTTCTACAATAATATTCTCTTTTTTAATACCGTTTGCTATAAGATAGCTTTCCATAGCTTCACCTTCGGATATGGTTTCTCCAAATCCTTTACCACCGCTTACTATTACGTCTAAATGAGGGTGCTCGTTTAAAAATTTGATACCTTCATCTAACCTGAATTGTAAAGATTTTGCCACTTCTCCTCCCTTTACACCTCCGCCGAGAATCATTACATAATCTACTTCGCTGTAATTGTCTGCATCTGCGTTAGAAAAAATAAGTCCTACTACTAAAACAAAGGATATTATAAAACTCCAAACACATATTTTTATTAATCTTCTTATGAATGTATTTTGTATTTTTGACAAACTGAATATCCCTTTAATTTTAAGCAAATTATATGTGATTAAAACAATTCCAGCTAGTAAAGGGAATAATATACCGAAATTTATACCTACACCTAATGCAACTAAAATTACAAAATCTACTACTCCTAATATACCTATAATTAGACCGATATATGTTATTGAACTATTGATTAATCTCCTCATTAAAATATTCGACTCCCTATTTATAATATATTAAGGTGGTTTATCAAAATAACCTCACTAAACTTTTTGCTTTTTTGCATAAGACCTTCATACAAACTTATTGATGGGAATAATGTTTGAAAATAAAAAGTAAATTTCGATTTCTAGTCTAAGATTACCAAGCTTCGCTAAAAACCACCTAGATAATAAACATTATAACGCAATGTTCACTAATATGACATAAGTGTTTTAATTATTTAATAAAAACTTAATCGAAGTAAGATTTTATACTTTTTTGCTATCCACAAACTTCTGTTCATTATTATTGGTATAATGGCTATTATTTAATATCGAAAAAAGTAAAAAAGAGGAGTTTTTTGTTCTATAGAGAATAGAATCAATTAGGAAGATGTATGTTTTTATGTATCTGATTTGTGAAAGGGCAAGTCATAAGTTTTTTGGAATCACTTTAAAAGATATTTAAAGCTAAATCGATTTTACGGATTAATTATGTAAATAATTTTTAGAATAAGGTACTTTCTAAAATAACTGGTAAATGGGTGTTTCAAAAAAGCTGCTTTACATTTTTTGCATTGCAAAACAATGTTCCTATGTTTGAAGCTTTATGGCTTCATTATTAGGTTGCAGCTATATTTACTTATGATTTTTTTGAAACACCTTAGCCTAAATTAAATGTGAGGTGTTTATATGAAAATTACTTTTTTAGGGGCTGCTAAAACCGTTACCGGTTCGTGTTGTCTTATTGAAACTAAGAATACAAAGTTCTTAGTTGATTGCGGATTATTTCAAGGACAGGCAAAAGAAGATGTATTAAATGCTGAAGAATTTCCATTTAATCCAGCACAATTAGATTATATATTTTTAACTCATGCCCATATTGACCATAGTGGGAGAATACCTAAAATATATAATGATGGTTTTAATGGAGAGATTTATGCCACAAAAGCCACAGCAGAATTATGTGCGATAATGCTTCCCGATTGCGGACATATACAGGAGTTTGAAAACGAGTGGAAGAATAAGAAAAGGCTTAGAGCAGGAAAACCTCCTGTAGAGCCTATTTATACATATCAAGATGCTTTAGACTGTATTAAACTTTTTAAAAAAGTCAATTATGGAGAAGCACTGAAGATAAACGATGAAATAAAAGTGCGTTTTAATGATGCCGGACATATTCTTGGTTCTGCAATAATTGAAATTTGGGTTTTAGAAAAGGGTAAGGAAACGAAGTTGGTGTTTTCCGGTGATTTAGGCAATAAAGACATGCCTATAATAAGGGATCCAGCTATTATTGAAGATGCAGACTATCTTGTAATTGAATCTACATATGGAAATAGAGTACGTGAAAATCAAAGCAATAGATTTGAATATTTTGTTGATATTATAGACGAAACCATAAGTAAGGGTGGTAATGTTATAATTCCTTCCTTTGCCGTGGGCAGAGCACAAGAGGTAATATATGAACTAAATAAGGAAAAGGAGTCTTTCGACAGTAAATTGAAAAGAATATTCAACGTTCCTGTTTTTGTAGATAGTCCATTAACCATCTCAGCAACGGAGGTTTTTAGAAACAACCTTGATTGTTATGATGAAGAAGCTAGAGAGTATATTGACAACGGAGATAACCCTCTAGACTTTCCCGGGCTTAAATTTACAAAAACGGCCGATGAATCAAGAGCTCTAAACGAGAGAAAAGATAGCTCCATAATCATTTCTGCAAGTGGAATGTGTGAGGCAGGAAGGATTAAACATCATCTAAAGCATAATTTATGGAGAAAGGAATCCACCATATTATTTGTAGGTTATCAAGCCCGTGGAACCCTAGGAAGAAAACTGGTAGATGGGGCTAAAAAAGTTAAAATTTTCGGAGAAGATATTTCTGTAAATGCACGTATAGAAATGATAGAAGGTTTTTCGGGTCATGCAGACAAAAATGGGTTGCTTGAATGGATAGGAGCCTTTAATAGAAAACCTGCTAAGGTATTTATTGTCCATGGCGAAGAGGAATCAATGGTTGATTTTTCAAGTGAAATCAATGAAAAATTTGACATAGAGACAATTATTCCTGAAAAAGGTGAGAGTTTTGTAATTACCGCTGATAGGGTTATTGAAGCAAGTGAAAAGATTAAATCAGCTGTTTCCTATAAACGTTTGGCCATCATTGATATTCTTGAAACTCTGAAGGAAGAAATTGACGAGCTTTCCGATATTATTATGGTTGATTTGAAGAAGGAAAAGTCTGATATTGAAGTGGATGAACTTAGAGCGAAGCTTAAGAATATAGAGAAATCTATAGTAGAAACATTGAAATAAGGTTAGAGGGCTTAAAACTGTTTAGTATTAAAGGAAGAATTAATTGATTTGTGAGTGTTAGATAAAAAGCTAAGGGACATCAATACCCTTAGCTTTTCTATAATATAGTTTTGAAATCCTGATAAAAAGCCGAAGCGTGGGACAATATGGGCATATTACTAATAATAGGGTAAAGGGGCATGTATATTTCTTTACATATATTAAATGAACCCGGTATAATTAGTAATTGACAATAAGGGTATTATATTTGATAATAATTATAATGTATTGTTAATTGAACAAATAGTATATAAATATATAGGCATTTGCAAAATGCTAGGATGGTTTAGGATGTAAAGAAATGTAAGAGCTGTAAAGTGATCTTTGATTAAAAAGTGTTACTATTTGTTTTCTTCCTTTTTCGTGGAAATATTGAGTTTATTAACTATATTTTACACTGTTAAGAGGTTGGGACAATAAAATATACTGCTACAGCCCTTTGATTTCAAGGGCTACAGTTTTTTGTAAATAACTAATATAAATATAGTAATGGGGGATATGTTAATGAAGAAGCTAATGCTTGGTAATGAGGCTGTCGCCAGAGGAGCTTTTGAGGCAGGTGTAACTGTTGCAGCTGCTTATCCTGGGACACCCAGTACGGAAATAACAGAGAATATAGCGAAATACGACGAAATTTACTCTGAATGGTCTCCAAATGAAAAGGTTGCACTAGAAGTGGCAATAGGAGCATCTATAGCAGGTGCAAGAGCGATATGTTCAATGAAACATGTAGGACTTAATGTTGCAGCAGATCCACTATTTACTGCTTCTTATACTGGGGTCAACGGAGGACTTGTAATTATGGTTGCCGATGATCCGGGTATGCATAGTTCACAGAATGAACAGGATAGCAGATGTTATGCAAAAGGTGCTAAAGTTCCTATGCTAGAACCTTCCGATAGTCAGGAATGTAAGGATTATGTGAAGAAGGCTTTTGAAGTGAGTGAAAAATATGATACACCTGTTCTTGTAAGGGTATCAACTAGAATCTCACACTCACAGAGCATAGTAGAGGTTTGTGACAGGAGTGAGTTTAAGCTCAAAGATTATGTTAAGAATCCTGCAAAGTATGTAATGATGCCTGCAATGGCAAAGAAAAGACATGTTGATGTTGAAAATAGAATGGCAGATCTTAAAGAACTATCCAATACCGATGAATTTAACAAAATTGAATGTGGCAACAAGGAAATAGGTGTTATAACCAGCGGTATTGCTTACCAGTACGCTCGTGAAGTTTTTGGAGATGTTTCTTATCTAAAGCTTGGTATGGTGCATCCTCTACCAGACAAATTAATTAAGGAATTTGCATGTCAAGTTAAAACGCTTTATATAATTGAAGAACTTGAGCCTTATATAGAAGATTTTGCAAAGACACTTGGAATTAAAGCTATTGGAAAGGAAAAGCTTCCTGTCATAGGAGAGTACAGCGCAAACCTTATCAGTGAGAAAATATTCGATAAAAAAATTGAAACAAAGCCTGTTACCGATGAAGAAATACCGATAAGACCTCCGGTTATGTGTCCGGGATGTCCTCACCGTGGAATGTTCTATGTATTGAAAAAGTTAAAACTTACAGTTAGCGGAGATATCGGTTGTTATACTCTTGGAGCTCTTCCACCAACACAGAGTATGGATACTTGTGTATGTATGGGAGCTAGTATTGGTGTTGCCCATGGAATGGAAAAAGCGAGGGGAGAAGAATTCGGAAAGAAAACTGTTGCCGTAATAGGTGATTCAACATTTATTCATTCAGGTATAACGGGGTTAATTGACGTTGTTTATAATAGAGGCAATTCAACTGTTATAATACTTGATAATTCAATTACCGGGATGACAGGACATCAGCAGAATCCTACAACTGGTTTTACAATTAAGGGAGAACCGACAAAGCAAGTGGATCTCGAAAAGCTTTGTAATGCCGTAGGTATCGATAGAGTAAGAATTGCTGATCCATTTAATATAAAAGAGTTTGAAAAGATAGTAAAGGAAGAAATACAGGCAGATGAGCCATCGGTTATTATATCACAAAGACCTTGTGCATTACTAAAGAGTGTTAAGTTTGAAGGAGCCCTTAAGATAAACAATGACAAATGTAAGTATTGTAAGATGTGTTTGTCGGTAGGATGTCCTGCAATTGTTGATAAAGGCGATCATGTAGAGGTAAATGAGGCTTTATGCGTGGGCTGTATGCTATGTACTAAAGTATGTAATTTTGATGCTTTTGAAAAGGCGGGTGAATAATAATGGATAAACTTAAAAGAATGATAGTTCGAGTAGGTGGTTATGTGTGGGTTGTATGCTATGTAGTAAAGTATGTAATTGTGATGTCTTTGAGAAAGCGGGTGAATAGAAATGGATAAACTTAATATAATGATAGTTGGAGTAGGCGGACAAGGTACTCTTCTTGCAAGTAGAGTTTTAGGCAATGTTGCAATAAAGGTGGATCATGATGTTAAAGTATCAGAGGTTCATGGTATGGCTCAGCGAGGAGGAAGTGTAGTAACTTACGTAAAGATGGGTAAGAAGGTGCATTCTCCTATAATAGAAAAGGGGGAAGCAGATATAATAATTTCCTTTGAAGAGTTAGAGGCTCTTCGATGGATAGATTATTTGAAGCAGGACGGAACTCTTATTTTAAACACTCAGAGAATCGACCCTATGCCTGTTATAACAGGAAAGGCAAAGTATCCAGATAGTATAGAAAAGAAGATAAGCAATAACTATAAAAATGTGGTTACCATAGATGCCCTTGAAATAGCGAAGCAGTGTGGGAACATAAAAGCTGTAAACACTGTTTTACTCGGACTTTTAGCTAAATCAACTGGTATTGACAAACAGATTTGGATTGATTCTTTAAAAGAAAATGTTCCTTCTAAAGCTATAGAGGTTAATCTTAAAGCTTTTGAAGAAGGTTATAAAGGATAAGATTAATACCCATTATAAATTATGTTTGTATTTTTGAAGTGACTTATATATTTTGCAATAAACATTTTACATTGATTGATGGATATTGCAAAATATATACATAATTCATATATTGCGAAAACTTCGGCTTCTAACTTACAAAGGTGGATACTTTAACTGAATTTGCTTATGTTTAATCTTTTTTGCAATATATATCATAGTTAATGCTTTTAGTCGTACAAAGTTAATTTCCTAGTGGTATTAAAATAGCTGACCAATAGGTATTTAAAAATTAAATTAATTATTAGATATATCAAAAAATAAACAGGGGGTAGAGATGTATGCAGTATTGGAATCCTACATTTGAATGTATGCCAAGGGAAGAAATGGCGAGAGTACAATCGGAAAGACTTATAAATACAGTAAAGAGAATATATCACAATGTGCCTTTCTATAGGGAAAAGATGCAGAAAAAAGGATTGGAACCTGGTGATATAAAAACTGTGGAAGACCTTAAATATTTGCCTTTCACCTATAAGCAAGATTTAAGGGACAATTACCCATATGGTCTATTTGCTGCACCCTTAAGTGAAATTGTAAGAATACATGCTTCATCAGGAACTACAGGTAAGCAAACTGTTGTGGGTTACACAAGAAAGGATATTGACACATGGTCTGAAGTTATGGCTAGAACCTTTACTTGTGCCGGTGCAACTAAAGAATCTATCATTCAGGTTGCTTATGGTTATGGGCTGTTTACAGGAGGCTTAGGTGCACACTATGGGGCTGAAAGAGTTGGTGCATCGGTTATTCCTATATCTGGGGGTAATACTAAGAGACAGTTACAATTGATGAAGGATTTTGGTACTACAATTCTTGCTTGTGCTCCATCTTATGCTCTTTTTATGGCTGAAGAAATGGAAGAGATGGGACTTAAGAAGGAAGAATTAAAGATAAAAGCCGGTGTGTTTGGTGCAGAACCATGGACCGAGAATATGAGAAAAGAGATTCAGGATAGACTTGGAATTATGGCAATAGATATTTACGGGCTCAGCGAGATTATTGGTCCCGGGGTTGCTACTGAATGTCAACATAGATGTGGTATGCATATTGCAGAGGATCATTTTATTCCGGAGATAATAGACCCTGTGACAGAAGAAGTGCTTCCTTTAGGTTCGGAGGGTGAACTTGTATTTACCACTGTGACAAAAGAAGGTCTTCCGCTTATCCGATACAGAACAAGAGATATTTCAAAACTGAATTATGAAAAGTGCGAATGTGGAAGAACTGCTGTAAGAATGTCAAAGGTTTCGGGAAGAACTGACGATATGCTTATTATAAGAGGTGTAAATGTATTTCCTTCACAGATTGAAAGTGTACTCCTTGAGATGGCTGAAGTTGCACCCCATTATATGCTTATTGTAGATAGGGTTGACAATCTTGATTTGCTTGAAGTTTGGGTGGAAATGAATCAAAATATGTTTTCTGATGAAGTCAAAAAAATAGAACAAGTTGAGCGTAAAATTAGAACAGAGCTAGATAGTGCTATAGGTATCAATGCAAAAGTAAAGCTTGTTGAACCAAAGACTATTGAAAGAAGTGAAGGAAAGGCAAAACGAGTTATAGATAAGCGTGTTCTCAAATAAGCTTTTCTAATTATACCATGCTTAGAGCCTTTAACTGTGAGCAAAACAGTAGTACTCGCTAATTAATATCGTGGAAATATGTATTGACCAGTTATTTTTTTGGAATCACTTTATTTAAATAAATACAAATAATGAGGAGGGTATGATAATGCTTATTAAACAAATATCTGTATTCCTTGAAAACAAATCAGGCAGATTAGCTGAGGTAACTAAAGTTTTAGGGCAGAACAATATTGATATCAGTGCATTGTCAATAGCCGATACCACTGACTTTGGTATATTAAGGCTTATTGTAAATAATCCTGATATGGCAGAAAAAGTGCTGAAGGACAATCAGTTTACTGTAAGTTCAACAAACGTTATTGCTGTTGGCGTTGAAGATAAGCCTGGAGGTTTATATAAAGCTTTAGGTGTATTGGAAAATAACGATACTGGAATAGAATATATGTATGCTTTTGTAGGAAAAACTTCTGATGAAGCTCTGGTCATATTAAGAGTAGATGATTCGGATAAAGCAATAGATATTTTAACTAATAATGGAATTGAAGTTTTATCTTCCGATAAGGTTTATAAATTATAGGTTTTTAGTAAGTTTTTGGGGGTAGGAATTGACTTATGGAAATTAAAAGGGAGCCTTTAGCTTTCAGAATGCGACCAAAATCTCTAGAAGAGTTCTTCGGACAAGAGGATATAGTCGGGAACGATAAACTTCTGCATAGAATGATAAAAGCCGATAGAATAACATCGGTCATATTATTTGGTCCTCCAGGCACTGGGAAGACCTCTTTAGCGAGAATTATAGCAAATACTACAAGGGCAAATTTTGAAAAGTTAAATGCTGTAACTGCTGGAGTAGCGGATATAAAAAGAATTGTAGCTGATACTCAAAACCAGATTCTTAACCCCAACCAAAAGACTGTCCTTTTTGTAGATGAAATACATAGGTTTAATAAAGCCCAGCAAGATGCGTTGCTACCTTACGTAGAAGATGGCACGATAATATTAGTGGGGGCAACAACCGAAAATCCATATTTCGAAGTTAACAAGGCTCTTATTTCAAGATCTTCAGTATTTATGTTAAAGCCCTTAGATAGTAATGCAATTATTTCGATAATAAAAAATGCTCTTGCTAATAAAGAAAGAGGACTTGGAAACTACGATATAGATATAGAGAAAGATGCTTTAAAGTTTATAGCAGAGTTTTGCAATGGTGATGCAAGAATTGCTTTAAATGCACTTGAGCTTGCGGTTTTGACTTCAACAATGGATAGAGACGGAAAGATATTTATTGATACACAAATATTGGAAGAATGCATGCAAAAGAGGGTTTTGAAGTTTGATAAAACTGGAGAGGGTCACTATGACAATATAAGTGCCTTCATTAAGTCGATGAGGGGTAGTGACCCGGATGCTGCAGTTTTTTATCTTGCTAGAGCACTATATGCAGGGGAAGATCCAATGTTTTTAGCAAGAAGGATAATAATATGTGCTTCGGAAGATGTCGGCACAGCTAATCCTACAGCACTTCAAGTGGCAGTTGCTGCATCCCAGGCAGTACACACGGTGGGAATGCCCGAGGCACGAATAATTTTAGCTCATGCTGCAATAACTGTTGCAACAAGTCCAAAATCAAATTCATGTTACATGGCTATAAACAAAGCACTTAGCGATGTTGAGAAAAAGAATACCGGTGAAGTTCCGATGCATCTTAGAAATGCTGTAACTTCTGGAATGGGTAATTTAGGTTATGGTAAAGGCTATAAATATGCTCATGATTTTCCCGGCAATATTGTTGAACAAGAATATTTACCCGACGAAATGAAGGGAACGATATATTATAATCCAACATCAAATGGTTATGAGGCAAAAATAAGAGAGTGGCTTGAGAGGAGAAGAAAAAATAAATAGGAGCGTAATAAAAACTACGGGGCATCGAGCACCTTCGTTTTTGCTCCTTTCATTTCACTCCAAGGAGCGTAATAAAAAAGCTAAGGGCAAAATCCTTAGCTTTAAAATATTATTAGCTAGATAACGACTTCTATTTTATAGTCGTTGGCGAATTTAATAACTTCCCTTTTATACTGATCAAAAAGATCCCAGTCCATAATTTTTGTAAGCAAAATAGATGAGTTGTTTTTTAGGACTATTTCTATTTTTTCGGAAGTTTTTTTCGAAAAGAGTTTCTTTTCAGTGAAATAACCAAGCTTAACTTTCGCTATGTCATTATAGCTTAATACATGGGGTTTGCCATGCTTGTCAATAACAGTGAGCGAAGTCCAATCCCTATCACAAGTTACAAGCCGAGTTTTCATTAAAACCACTTCCTTTCCCGAACAAAAAAACAAAATAAATAAAAAGTAATTAATTAATATATTATATTATATATGTATTACATAGGCATATCAAAAGGATGTTGGAATTAAATACGTGAAAAACATGATATAAATTAATTATATCAAAAATGTAAATAAATCAAAGTGGTTTATTGCTCTTTAGAAAATAATTATTGTATTTTTTAAGTAAACTAGTATATTATTAATAGGAACATACTGCTACTATACTTTCATTATATCATATTAATAAATACAAATAAATAGCTTTATTGTAATTATTACTATTTTTTACTTTGGAGCAGCTTTTTAGTAGGAGTTTTTTAAAAAAGAAAATTGACTAGTTTTAAAAAGTATGAAAATCAAGACAAAAGGGAGGAAATTATAAATGCAAGTGAATTCAGATAATCTTATTAAGTGGCTTTTTGAAACCGATGCTGTAAGGGTTTGTCCTCAGAACAAACCTTTTTGGTATACTTCGGGTACCATTGGTCCTTTTTATATAAATACACATTTCCTTTACGGAAATGAAGAAAAGGCAAACAAGCTGTTAAAGCTTATTGATGTTGAGAAAGAGAACATTTTTAGCTGTCCTAATAAAGTTCTCGAGGAGACTTTAAACAACTATGAACACGACGAGATATACAGAGCATTAATTGATCAAATGATAGGCTTTATAAGGCAAAATATTAATTTGGAAGAGGTAAATTATATATCGGGAGGTGAAAGAAGAGATTGGTTCTTTTCGCTTATAATAGCGAGATTGTTAGACAAGCCTCATATTACAATATATAAGGATATGGCTTNTGTTGTTTCTCAAGATGAAGAAGTTAAGGAAGTTGACACTCTTAGCGGAAAAGCTGTTCTTCATATAGCTGACCTTATAACAGAAGCTTCAAGTTATGAAAGGGCTTGGATTCCTGCTATTTCAAAAATAGGTGGAAGTATCAAATGGAGTGTTGTTGTTGTTGACAGAAAGCAAGGAGGAGAGAAGGTTTTAAACAACTTTAATGTTAAGTCGTTTGCTATGGTGGGTGTGGATTCAAATTTATTCTCTAAAGCATTAAGCATGGGCATGATTAATGAAAAGCAATTTGATATGATTGAAGATTATATAAGAAATCCTAAAGAGTCAATGACAAGTTTTTTAAAGCAAAATCCTCAGTTTCTTAAAGAGGCACTAAATTCTGATGATAAGACTAAAGAAAGAGCAAAACTCATGCTGGATAAGGGTATTTATGAGTTGTAAAATATAGAACTTTATTTTTAATAAAATCAATGTACTTTCTTGATAAATATAAAAAGGCGACCTCCTCAAAAAATAATTTTGGAGGTCGCTTTTTATCATTTGACTACCTAACTCTAAAAGTATTTTCAGCAGATAAATCTCCGTCAGCATCTATATCAAGAGTCCATTCTATTTTGTAAGTGCCACTGCTTATCCAATCATAATCTAGCTTTATTTCGGAATGGGTATAGAAGTCAGGGGATTTTGCTGTAAAGATTACATCACCAAAGGAGTCTTTTATGTTGATGAAAGGTGCTCTGATATCATAGTATGGAATATCGACATATTCCTTTGAGTCTACATCAAAAAACTTTAGTTCGCCCTGATGTTTCTTCAACACAAATTTGGGGTGTCGCCAACATTTCCGACAAAACCCACGCTAAGGAATTAGAGTGGGGAAAGTTGGCGTTTTTCCCCACTTTAAGCTCACAATTCTCTATTTCCAACGTTTAACGGTCTTAAATCATCTGCTTCAGGAATATTCTTCGTGTCGAATGTGTATTCTCCAAGAAAATTTATATGTTCCCATCCAAGGGGAGCAATATTTTTCAATAAATCTTCATTCAACGTACTGTTTGCCTTCATGTACTCAACAGCCTTATGCAAATATGTAGTATTCCAGATGCTGATTGCGTTTATAATAATATTCAAGGCACTGGCTCTTTGTAACTGGTCTTGTAATTCTCGTTCTCGAAGCTCACCACGCTTCCCAAAGAATATAGCCCTAGCAAGTCCATTGACTGCTTCGCCTTTATTCAATCCTCTTTGAATACGTCTTCTAAGTGATTCGTTTGAAATATAATCGAGAATAAAAATCGTCTTTTCGATACGTCCCATTTCTCTCAGGGCGGTAGCTAATGCGTTTTGTCTTGCATACGAACCAAGCTTTGACATTATCAGTGAACCAGACACTTTTCCTTCTCGGATAGAATGAGCAAGCCGCAGTACATCATCATAATTCTCTTGAATGATCTTTGTGTTTATTTTCCCCTGAAGAATATGCTCTATTTTTTTATATTCGCTTGGTTTAGTAATTGAGTATAATTTAAGCTCTGATATATCCCTGATTCGAGGGGCAAAACGGAATCCTAATAAATGACTTAACCCAAATACTTGATCTGTATAACCTGCGGTATCTGTATAATGCTCATCGATGGATAATTCAGTTTCATGATAAAGTAGTCCGTCAATTACGTGGAGTGCATCCCGGGCGTTGGTGTTAATTACTTTGGTATAAAAAGATGAAAATTGATCACTGACGAACCTGTACATAGTGGTACCCTTTTCAGAAACATAATGAGGGTTATGTTCAGCATTCAAGGAAGATACTTCTACCTGTACTCGCATTCCATCAGAGGATGATGTGCTGCCATCACCCCAATAAGATGATAAAAATTGTTTATGTTGATAATTTACAAGAGTAGCCTGTGCCCGTGTCATTGCATCATCATACATTCGCCATTGTGCTGTATTTGCCATCTGCCTGTATGTGATACCTGGGGTAGAATCCGCCATCTTTGCTAATCCTATATTTGTACCCATTGCCATTAATGCGGCCATTAAAACAGATTTCTCATCATTCTTTATTGGATTCCCAGTGGAAGCATGTACGAAATTCTTGTCAAAGTTAGTCCAACTGGCAACCTCAATAAGAAGATCCGGTAATTTTATACGTGGTAGCATTTTGTAAAGTGATTCACTAAAGGCCGAAGCTTCCTCTGGAGTATCTTTTTCTAGCTTTTCTACATGGATTCTATCAGCACCAATACTTACGCCTTCTAACTTATCGGTATTTTTTGAAACCCAATCTAAACGCTTGTGTAGTGATTCTGTTCGTTCTTTGAAATATTCTTCGAATGCTGTATTAACAGCCAACTTAGAGGAAGTATCCTTTTTCTTGATCCAGTCGTTTTTCGTGACAAGGTATTCATCAAAGTTTTTATAATTTCGACTACCTTTAACAGCTACATCACCAGATCGGATTCTATTTTTCAATTCGGTATAAGCTGCCATCTCGTAATAATGGCGATTAACAGAACCATCTTTCTCGAAAACGTATTTATTCCATCGATTAGAAACAAAGCCAAGGGGAGCAGTCTCGGGAACTTTACGTTTACCAGTTTCATTCATGTCATTTATAACTTTGAGAGCTTCAATTAAAGGCTCTAAAGAACTGTTAGTAGTACTAAACTCAAGGCTTTTTACAAGTGCAGGCGTGTATTTTCGTAATTGGTTATACCTATTATCAAGCAAATCTAAATAGTCATAGTTTATGGGTCTAGCAAGTGTTTTAGCTTCTTCAACTGACGCGATTATCTTATCCCAGGACATTACGGATTCGATTGTTTTAAATGGATCAAGGCCTTCAGTTTTAGCTTTTATTAATGCAGCTCCTAGGTCAACGAAGTGCACTACCTTTTCATTGAGGGTTTTTCCGTTCTGCTTCTGTATTTCTTCTTGTTCTTTACGTCCTTTTGAAAGAAGGATATTAATTTGCTTATCATGTATATCAATAGCAAAGTCAATTAAACTCTGGCTTAAATCATACAGATATATGGCAAGCATGGCATACCGTTTGTTTTCGTCAAATCTTCTAAATGAATGTGGTTCGTACTTTGCTCCAAGTCTTGATAGTTGGCGTATTCTGTTTGGGTGTATCCCTTCGATATTAATATTCAAGCCTAATTCACGTATTTTATCAAGTCTTTCTACAATATCAAGAAATGCCTTTGGTGAAGATTGCCCAGGATCTTCTTTCAACCATGCAAGGGTAGTTATGGCAGTTTCGTTGGGTGATTCAATCAGTGCATCCATTTGTTGTCTTTGATCTATGGTGAGTGCTTCGTTTATAATTCTAATTACTGAATCGTCCGCAGTTGTGCGAACTTCGTTAACAATT
>JGI24712J26585_10001355_pt1 | contig 20970 bp, 17 predicted proteins | sample BioPla3DNA2_FD_26585 | JGI IMG/M metagenome (IMG submission 26585) | reverse complement strand
TAGCCCATGGCTATGAGTTTGGCCTTGAGCTTTTCTCTAAAATCGCCCTGTATGATTATTTCGCCCTCTTTGGCGGAACCTCCGCAGCCGCAATATGTTTTTAGTGCGCGTGCCAGTGATTCCATATCGGATTGGGGTCCTTGAAAACCGCTTATCACGGTTACCGTCTTGCCGCCGCGTCCGCTCTTCTCTATCCGCATACGCAGNCGCTGCTGCCCCGGAGGCAAAAGCTCCTCTTCAGGCTCATCGCCGGTCTGATACCGGAAATCCTGATTGGTGGAGTAGATGACGCCGAGACGGNCTTTCCAATCGTTCGATCTCTTTCCCATTTTTGCTTAACTGTTGTGTTGTAAGCCTCAAAGATATTAACTTTGCGCTATAAACTGAAACTAAGATTGAGCATATATGAAAATCATATGTGTGGGAATGAACTATTCCAAGCACAATAAAGAACTTGGAGAAACGTTATTAAAACCGGACAGTCCGGTCATTTTCATGAAACCTGACTCTTCAATCCTGAGGAACCNTCGTCCATTCTTTCTTCCCGACAATCTTGGGAGGATAGACTATGAGGCGGAGGTTGTGGTGAGGATAAGCCGGCTTGGAAAAAGCATAGCGGCAAAATTCGCTGACCGTTATTGGGATGCGGTGACGCTCGGTATAGATTTCACGGCACGTGATATGCAAACCGATTTCCGCTCAAAAGGTCTTCCGTGGGAGCTTTGCAAAGGATTTGACGGGTCGGCGGTGATAGGTGACTGGATTCCAAGGGAGGAAGCAGGCGATATAGAGAATTTACGTTTTAATTTGGATATTGATGGCAAGACCGTGCAGGAGGGGTGTACTGCTGACATGATTTTTCCGGCAGCCCGGATAATCGAATATGTGAGCAGTTTTTTTACACTCAAGACCGGCGATCTGATATTTACCGGTACTCCGGCGGGGGTGGGGCCGGTAAGCGTGGGACAGCATCTGCAAGGGTTTCTTGAAGGGAAGAATGTGTTAGATTTTCATGTAAGATAGTTTGGGTAAAAAGATATTGACATTACTCTTTGCCGTTCTGTGCGGCATATCAGGTTTGACTGCACAGAATGGAGCNCTGATGGAGACCGGCTGGACAGAGGCGCGGAATGATTCCGTTGCTCCGTGGGTGGGTTTCAGCATCCCTCTTTACGGCGAATATACCGATACCGTCTATTCTGTCGATATAGAATTTCCCGAACTTCTCCCACTTCCTGATGATGTTGCATCCCGGTGGAACCTTAAGATTGATTCGGTTCCCCGGTGGCCGCAGGTTGATCTCTTTATAGGTGTGTCACATGGCAAGGCTGCTCTTGACGCCGGATTTCTGCCTGTAATAGAGCGTAACGGCCGGCTTATGGTAATCAACTCATTCAAACCGGTGTTAAGGCGAGAACCTGTCAGCATGGAAAGAAAGTCGGCAGGACGCAATTTGATGTCCGCATCGGACANATTGGAGCGNTATTCTGACCGGTCTGTTCTGGCACAGGGCCGATGGGTCAAAATACGGATTCNGGAATCCGGGATTTANAAGCTGACATACAGCTCATTACGGTCGATGGGCTTTACTGATCCATCGAAGGTCAGACTGTTCGGCTACGGGGGCGCCGTGCTCCCTGAAACGGATCTTCAGGATCTTGTTGATGATCTTCCGGAGCAGCCTTTGTGGAATGCCGACGGCTCTCTGCTCTTTTATGCCGCAGGGCCTGTAAGTTGGGAGATGAATTTTAAGGGCGAGTATGTCCACAAACGCAATACCTATTCGGAGTATGGGTACTATTTCCTTACCGACAATGTTGAGGGTGAACCGGCGCTCTTCAATCAGGCTCCAACCGACTCGATTACGGGTACATTGATAGATGTTTACCCTGATTTTACGCTGTATGATCCCGACCGGTTCAGTTGGTACCGTTCCGGACGCAGGTTTTTTGAGAATTACGACTATGCCTATGGTAACTCCAGGGTCTATCCTTTCCGGCTTGACGGTATTATTCCCGACAGCGTCCTGATGACTGTCGGCTTTTCGACTGATTGCGATGTCGGTTCCCGTCTGACGGTTTATGTAAACGGCTCCGAGGCCGGTGCCGTCAATCTGGGCATTAAGGGTTACAATGATGTGGCATATGTGGCTGACAGGTCATTAATGGTTAACAATCTGTTTGATGAAAAAACCGATGTCAAGCTGGTGCATGAGCGTGAAGGGAATCCCTCGGGACGTCTTGATTATATAAGGTTGAATTTCAAACGCAGGCTTGCCATGTATGGCAGCCATACGGTTTTCAGGACAGGAGCTGACAGGCAGGATGTCAGTTTCAAAATATCCGGTTCCTCACCCGGTGTGAGGATATGGAAAATATCCTCAGACGGCACGGTCAGCACGGTTCCCTCTGTCTATTCGGACGGTATAAGCGTGACGCAGGCATCGGACTATGAAGAGACTGATCTCCTGATAGCGGTCAATGTTAATGGCGACTTTCCCGAACCGGAAACCGTAGGGGTCATTGACAATCAGGATCTGCACGCTTTGAAAGATATAGAGATGGTTATTCTGGTCCCGGCTTCGGGTAAACTGACAGTTCAGGCCGAACGGCTTGCCGAGGCACACAGAGTCATCGACAGTCTGACGGTTGCCGTTGTAAGGGCCGATATGATTTACAACGAATTCTCATCGGGAACGCCCGATGCTACCGCTATACGCCGGTTTATGAAGATGCTCTACGACCGCGCCGGCAATGGGGGTACTCCTCCCCGGTATCTGCTTCTCATGGGCGACGGAGCATGGGATAACCGTATGCTGGTATCGGACTGGCAGGGAAAAAACCCTGATGACTATCTGTTATGTTATGAGTCATACAACTCTACAAGCCATCTGGCGTCTTATGTAATGGAGGACTATTATGGACTTCTTGATGACTCGGAAGGTCACTCCCTGCTTAGGGAAAAGGTCGATCTGGGTATCGGACGTCTGCCCGTTCAAACGGCAATCCAGGCNGAAAAGGCNGTTGACCGTATTATAGACTATATGAGCGGCAAGAACGGCGGGGCATGGCGCAACAGGATAATTTTTCTGGGTGATGACGGAGATAACAACACGCACATGCGTGATGCCGATGAGTCTGCTGACATATATCGAGACCTCTACCCTCAACTGGATCAGGTAAAGATATACTGGGATGCATATAAAATGGAGATCAACCCCTCATACAGCGGATATCCGTCTGTACGCAGGCAGATTCTTGAGGAGCTGGACAGAGGCGCTCTCGTGGTCAATTATATCGGTCACGGCAGTGGTGACGTCTTGTCGCATGAGTTGGTTTTAAACAAGAAGGATGCAGTTACTCTGACATCACCCAGACTGCCTTTTTGGATTACTGCATCATGTGACATTGCCCCTTTCGATGCTCCGCTCGAAAGTTTCGGAATGAATCTGATAAAGAATGAGAAGGGCGGTGCTATAGGAGTGCTTTCCACNACNCGCACGGTCTTGGCATCACATAACAGGCTTATGACCAGCAGCTTCTCAAAGTATATACTGTCGTATGGCGACGACGGTGTCCAAAATTCCGTCGGGGATGCTCTGAGACTTACCAAAAACGAACTGGTAACTCCTTCGGGCGAATACACGGATTATTCGGTAAACAAGATCCACTATGTGCTGCTTGGCGATCCGGCGCTTAAGCTGGGAATGGCAAGAATGACGGCGGTGTTGGACTCTTTCTCGCACAAGCCTGCATCGGCCGATAGTCTGATGGCCATGGCCGGTTCGGTGATAGAGGTCCAGGGCCATATTGAGGCTGACGGTGTTATCGATAACAACTTTAGCGGTAAGCTTTTTGCATCGGTATATGACAGCGAACGCGAAGTGATATGTCTCAATAACGCTAAAGCAGCAACTACCCCTTTTCGTTTTATGTATCGCGACAGGATTCTCTATTCGGGAACCGATTCGGTCAGGAACGGACGCTTTACATTCTCCTTCCCTGTGCCGCTTGACATAAACTATTCGGGCGAGCCGGGCAGGATCAGCCTATATGCATCGGAAGAAGAGGGGAGACGGGCGGCATCGGGTTTCTTTGAGAATTTCCTGGTGGGAGGTACGAATTCATTGATGAAAACAGATACGGTTGGCCCTAAAGTAAGCCTCTATCTGAATACGCCGTCGTTCAGGTTCGGCGGAGCGGTAAACAGCACTCCGGTTCTGGTTGCCGAAATTTCCGATGAGAGCGGCATTAACACCTCGGGTAACGGCCTTGGGCATGATATGCTGCTCATGATAGACAATGACCCTATCTATACATGGGTGTTGAACGGATACTTCACCTCCAATGCCGGAGACTATACGGGAGGCAGGGTGGTATTCAATTTACCGCCTCTGCCCGAGGGCAAGCACAGGCTTATGCTGCGTGTGTGGGACGTGATGAACAATTCGACGGTCGCTTATCTTGATTTTAAGGTCGTTGAAGGGCTCAAACCTAAGTTTGAACTCCATACTACACCCAATCCGGCAAAGCAGGCTACCACATTCGTGGTAACTCACGACCGTCCGGGACAGGATGCTCTTGTTACCGTTCAGGTATATGATTCAGGCGGTGTTTTGCAGTGGACCGGTACTACGGTTGATACGACCGATTCGGGTGTCAGCATGATTCCATGGNATCTCGTTGGAAGTTCAGGCCGGCGTATGCAGCCCGGGCTTTACATAATCAGAGCNNNNGTGGAGACACCCGGACAGAGTGAGGAGGGGAAGGCCTTAACGGAAAAATTGGTAATATTGGGCCGATAATACAATAAATGGATATTTTTAAGTTAATGTATATATGATGAAAAGAGATATAAGAAAAGTCTGTCTTGCCATACTGCTGATGTTGCCGGCATATGTGGCGNCGGCGCAGAAGGAGCGGTTTAATCCCATCTATACCGGAGTGACATCACTCTCTATTGCTCCCGATGCCCGGGCCGGAGCTATGGGTGATGTGGGATGTGCCACCGATCCCTACTATGACAATAACTGTCAGTATTGGAACCCTTCCAAATATCCGTTTACAAAGAGTCAGGCAGGTCTTTCGCTCTGCTATACCCCTTGGCTCAGACAGTTGGTCTCGGATATCGACCTGGCCAATCTGGTGGGTTATTATAAGCTGGACGACTATTCGGCTTTGAGCAGTTCTATCACCTATTTTTCGCTGGGCGAGGTTATAGTGCTCTTTGGCGGCGGTATTTCACAAGGTCCGCAGGCTGTGATCAGACCTTATGAGATGGCTGTCGATTTCGACTACTCACGCAAGCTGTCGGAAGTTTTTTCGGCGGCCGTAGGATTGCGGTTCATCTATTCCGATTTGCAGTACAATTATGATGACGAACTGACACCCGGAAAAGCCTTCTCGGCCGATATTTCAATGTTCTACAACAACTATGTCGGACTGGGTCGCAGGGACTGTCTGTTTGGGTGGGGACTCAATGCGTCCAACATCGGCAGCAAGATCTCCTACGATGGAGGGCAGACCAACGAGTTCATCCCAACAAATCTGAGAATGGGAGTGTCGCTTTCGGTTCCCATTGACGAATACAACTCTATATCGTTTAATGCCGATGCCAATAAATTGATGGTACCCACCAAGCCTACCTATAGCCAGTTCATGAGTGAAGACACCCCGAAGAGGATCCGGGCGATCTCAGTTTCACCTCCGATTATGCTACCTGGCTGGCGGCTACCGGATATAACGATCTTTCACCCATTGCCGGTATTTTCAAATCATTCAGCGACGCTCCCGGAGGTTTGGAAGAGGAGTTGCGCGAGATTTATTGGGGTATAGGCGTGGAATATAACTATAACGACCAGTTCCTGNTGCGCGGCGGTTATCATTACGAGAACGAATACAAAGGCAACAGAAAGTATTTCACTCTGGGTGCGGGTTTCCGTATGAATGTCTTTTCACTGGATGCGGCCTATCTTATTTCGACGGCTCAGAGCAATCCGCTGGATCAGACTCTTCGATTTACCCTGTCGTTTGACATGGATGGTTTAAAGGCTATATTGGGACGGTAAGAGATGATACGGATAGGATACGGATACGATGTTCATAAGCTTGTCGAAGGCCGTGACCTGATAATAGGCGGTATAAAGATTGATTTCGACAAGGGTCTTCTGGGCCATTCGGATGCCGATGTGCTGTTGCATGCGGTCTGTGATGCCCTGCTTGGAGCAGCCGCCCTGCGGGACATAGGATACCATTTTCCCGATACGGACAACCGTTACAAGGGTATTGACAGCAAGGTTTTGCTCAAAAAGACCGTGGAGATCCTAAAGGAGCACGGGTATTCGGTGGGTAATATCGATGCCACCGTCTGTGCCGAAAGGCCTAAATTGAATCCCTATATTCCTGAGATGTGCAGGGTAATGGCGTCCCTGATTGGTATTGGTGAGAATTGCATATCGGTCAAGGCCACAACTACCGAGGGTTTGGGATTCACCGGACGCATGGAGGGCATTTCGGCCCATGCCGTAGTCCTGATAAAAACCGACACAGACAATTAGCGGAACAGTTTCAATTCATTGACGGTCTTTGCAACCGATGCAGGGACCAGATCCTCTATGGGCTTGCCCTGTTGGACCAGTTCTACTATCTGCGCCGAGCTTATGTCAATCAGCGGAGAGTCCAGCAGCGTGACTCCCGGTGGCAGATTTTCCACTTTTGAACCTGTGCGGGGATAGATAATGACAGGGTAGTTATCAAGGATATACCGGCTCTCATGCCACCGGTCGAATCTCTCCCAGTTATCGGCACCGATGATCAGTATGAATTCGCGGTCGGGATAATCGGATGAAATATGACGCAGCGTGTCGGCAGTGTATGAGGGAACAGGCAGGTTGAATTCATAGTCCGATGCCGTGACTTTCTCCAGGCCGCATACGGCTTTGCTTACCATATCGAGTCTCAACTGATTCGGAAGCAGGTTCCGCTTCATTTTCCAGGGGTTGCATGGGGTAATGAGCAGCCACAGCTCATCGGCCGCTCCGCTTTCAATCACGGTTTTGACAATGGCCAGATGTCCGTTGTGGAAAGGGTTGAAGGTACCTCCGAACAGAGCAGTTTTAATTCTTTCAGACATTGAGGAATTTCTTTACGCAGGTCAGTGTCTCCTGCACGGCCTCTTCAAGGTCATCGTTAATGATGATAATATCATAACGTGATGCAAAAGAGAGCTCATATGCAGCCTTGTCCACTCTTTTTGATATCATTTCGGGGCTGTCGGTACCCCGTTTTACAAGCCTTCTCTCCAGTTCTTCCAACGATTTGGTCTGTATGAATATGGAGAGGGCGCGTTCTCCGTAATGGTTCTTAATGTTGCATCCGCCTTTGACATCGACATCGAACACCACATTAAGGCCTTCGTCAAGTCTCTGCTCTACCGGCTTCTTCAAGGTGCCGTAAAAGCACTCGGGATAGACCTCCTCATATTCCAGAAACTCATCAGCCGCAATGCGCCTGCGAAACTCTTCGGCACTCAGGAAGTAGTATTCGACACCGTCTCTTTCACTCCCGCGCGGAGCGCGGCTCGTGGCCGATACTGAAAAAACCAGCTTCAGTTCAGGATGTTGCAGCAGCCTGTTCACAATGGTTGACTTGCCTGACCCCGAGGGTGCCGAGAATATAATGCATCTGCCTCTCATATTACATCACGTTAAGGATCTGTTCTTTTATCTGTTCCAGCTCATCCTTCATTCTGACCACTATGTTCTGCATTTCGGCATGGTTGCTCTTGCTTCCCAGGGTGTTGATTTCGCGGCCCATCTCTTGTGCAATGAATCCCAGTTTTTTCCCCTGTCCGCAGTCTTCCTCAAGCGTTGTGATAAAATAGTTCAGATGATTGGCCAGACGTTGCTTCTCTTCATTTATGTCCAGCTTTTCAATGTAGTAGATAAGTTCCTGTTCAAAGCGGTTCCCGTCATATTGGCAGCCGATGTTCTCCTCCAGGGAGCTCATTATGCGCTCCTTTATTTTGGAAAGACGTTCCTCTTCGTAAGGGCCGATTAATTCCAGAAGTTCCGATATGTTGGTTATTTTTTCACGGAATGTCTTTTCAAGCGCCGCGCCTTCGGCCTTGCGGTACTCCACAAGCTCTTCAATGGATCTGTCTATGGCTTCCGATACCGAATTCCACTCCTCATCGGAGACCTCCTCCTGCAGTTGCGATGAACCCATCACTTCGGGCAGGCGAAGAATTACGGAGAAGGGATCGGCAGGAAGTGCAACATTGAGTTCATGCGAGATAGATTCTATCTGTTTGAGATAGCTGTTAAATGCAGACACGTTTATGGAAGGTGTATCGGAGGTTTGGGTATTGTCAATGTAAATGGCAAAATCCACCTTGCCGCGTCTGAGCGCCGACGTTATTCTGGAGCGTATCTCCAGCTCCTTATCCCTGTAGGGCTGGAGTATTCTGGTCGAAATGTCTATTGTCTTGCTGTTGAGTGATTTGATTTCGACAATAATCTTCCTGTTCCCGGTTATGGCCGTAGCTTTGCCAAAACCTGTCATTGATTGTATCATGTTTTTGTTGTTTGTAAATGCAAAAATACTCTTTTTCGCAAATTTTCCTAAATCGGCCCAAAGGTATTGTTGCAATAATCCCGACCTGTCATAAAAAATCGGGTTATCCGGAGAGTTCGCGGATAAAGGTTCCGGCCGGGTTGTTTTTCTGATTGGCGCGACCTTTGTTGTTGAAAATAATTCCTTACCTTTGTAAAACATGACAGTTGCAGGGGATGAGTCTCATTCTGAACATAGAATCAGCCATTGACGGATGTTCGGTTGCGGTAAGCGATGAGGGCCGTTTGGTGTTTCATGAAGAGGATCAAAGCATTCATAACAATGCAGTGTCATTGGGTCTCCTTGTTGATAACGCCCTGGCGTTTGTTGACAGTCATGGCATGAAACTCGATGCCGTAGCCGTCAGTGAAGGTCCCGGTTCCTATACAGGACTCAGGATAGGTGTTTCAATGGCCAAGGGGGTATGTTACGGTCGCGGTCTGAAGCTGATAGCCGTTCCTACTCTGAAACTTCTCTGTGTCAGATTGTTGTTGACAGAGGAACTGCCGGATGATGCGCTTCTGTGTCCTATGATCGATGCCCGCAGGATGGAGGTCTATTCGGCTCTGTATGACAGGGCACTTAAAACTGTCCGCGAGATCCGCGCCGATATTGTAGATAGAGAGACATATCTGGAGTATCTGGAAAAACATCCGGTATGGTTTCTGGGTAACGGATCAACCAAATGCAGGGATGTAATAGACCATCCGGCCGCACATTTCATTGAGGATGTTATACCCGAGGCCCGTTGGATGTTCCCACTGGCCGAGCAATCATTCAACAGGGGCGAATTCCGTGATGTGGCATATTTTGAACCCTACTATTTGAAGGATTTTATAGCTGTTAAACCCAAAAAACAGGTTTGATGAACTACAATACACAACGTAACAAACTTCCGATGCCCGAGTACGGCCGTGCCGTTCAGGACATGATTGACTATGCACTGACCATTGAAGATAGAAAAGAGCGCGAGAGCTGCGCCAAAACGATAGTTTCCATTATGGGGAACATGTTCCCAGCACTGCGTGACGTGCCCGATTTTCAGGGAAAACTGTGGGATCATTTGGCTTTCATGTCGGACTACAAGTTGGATATCGACTATCCGTATCCTATCACACAATTGGATAAGACCGGTCAGGTGCCTGACCGGATTGAATATTCAACCGGCGATATTAAGCTTCGTCATTACGGACGGATCATTCCCGAGATGCTTGACGTAGTGGCATCTATGCCCGAAGGAGAAGAACGTAACCAACTGTTACGTTTGACAGCAGTACAGATGAAGAAATCCNTGATGATCTGGAATAAGGAGATGGTTGACGATGCCAGAATAGCTGCCGATATCGAATGGTACACAAACGGTAAGCTCAAACTGCAGGAGGGTGAGTTTGACATTTCATTCAATGCTGCACCGCATCAGCAACGCCAGCAATACACCAGAAGAAAGAATAAAAGGAGATATTAGAAGATGCCGTCATTCATAATAGAGGGAGGCCGCCGGCTTAAAGGGACAATATGTCCGCAAGGGGCGAAAAATGAGGTGCTGCAGATCTTATGTGCAGTGCTGCTAACCTCCGATGAGGTAAAAGTTTCAAATGTGCCCGATATCCTTGATGTCAGGAATCTCATTGGAATTCTTATCAAATTAGGTGTCAAGGTAAAGCAAATCGCTCCCGGAGAGTGGTCGTTTCAGGCCGGTGAAATAGATTTGGATTATGCTGCAAGTATGGATTTCGTCACCGGATGCGCCGGATTGCGGGGTTCGGTCATGCTGCTTGGTCCCCTGTTGACAAGATTCGGGCGCGCGGTGGTAAGCAAACCGGGAGGCGATAAGATAGGCCGTCGCCGTATAGATACACATATACGGGGATTCGAAGCTCTTGGAGCCACATTTTCCTTCAATGAGAGCCGTGGATATTATGAACTGACAGCCGACAGGCTGAAAGGTACATTTATGCTGCTTGACGAAGCTTCCGTGACAGGTACAGCCAACATAGTGATGGCGGCTGTGCTTGCCGACGGTGTTACCACCATCTATAATGCCGCATGTGAACCCTATGTACAGCAGCTTTGCCGTCTTTTGGTTCGGATGGGTGCAAAAATAACGGGAATAGGCAGCAATCTTCTTACCATACATGGTGTAGGCGAGCTCCACGGTGCATCACACAGCGCTCTGCCCGACATGATAGAGGTAGGCAGTTTTATCGGTATGGCGGCCATGACATCGAGTGAGTTGACCATAAAGAACGTTTCATTCGACAATCTCGGCATAATTCCCGACAGCTTTTCCAAACTTGGTATAAAGGTTGAGCAGCGCGGTGATGACCTCTACATACCCTCACAGGAACATTATCAGATTGATTCATTTATTGACGGTTCTATAATGACCATTGCCGATGCTCCGTGGCCCGGTCTGACACCCGATTTGTTGAGCGTCATGCTGGTAACGGCCATTCAGGCCAGAGGCTGCGTGCTTATACATCAGAAAATGTTCGAAAGCCGTCTTTTCTTTGTCGATAACCTGATAGATATGGGTGCACAGGTAATTCTGTGTGATCCGCATCGGGTGGTGGTCATAGGTCATGACCGAAATTTTCCGCTTCAGGCAAGGCGCATGTCGTCTCCCGATATCCGTGCCGGAATAGCTCTTCTGATAGCAGCAATGAGTGCGCAGGGTACAAGCCGCATTGACAACATAGGCCAGATAGACCGCGGGTATCAGAATATTGATATTCGTCTGAATGCTTTGGGCGCACATATTGAGAGAGTGGACTGATATGATGGATTTGGACGGTTTGGTGAGATTGGGAACCATACTTAAATCCCATGGCGTGAATGGTGAGATGGCGCTCTCCGTCCCGCCCGGCCTTGACTGGTCCGATGATCCGGACTATCTGGTCTGCATGATGGACGGTATCCCTGTCCCTTTCTATCCGGACTCTATAAGGGGTAAAAGCAGCACCGTGGTTCTTGTCAAGTTTCAGGATTATGATAATGTGGACGATATAAGCCGTTTTATGGGAGTCACTGTCTATATGCCCCGTGAGTATCTCGTTGAACATGATTCCGATGAATTGCTATGGGAGAGATTCCTCGGTTGGCAGGTGTCCGATACGGCAGCCGGACCGCTGGGAGTCATCAAGGCAGTTGATGAGAGTACCCCCAACGTGCTTTTTCTTGTCGTTGACGGTTCCCGAGAGCGTGTGATCCCTGCCAATCCTGTCTGGATCACTCAAGTAGATAAGAACGAACGTACTCTAAGGTATAATTTGCCGGAAGGCCTGGCAGATCTGTAATCCGATATGAGAAGCAGAAAACGAATCAGAAAATCCGTAGGGCGCAAAAGCCTGTTTCAAAGGCTGACTCACCGCTATCGTATGTCGCTTGTCAATGAGGATGAGCAGAAAGAGACGCTAAGCATCAGAATTTCAAAATTAAATTTTTTAGTTTTTGTCTTTTCGGCGGTTTTTATAGGTCTGCTGTTAGGTTATGCGGTGCGTGACAAACGTTCCAGATTGGTTCCGGTTGATAAGGACTATATGCTTAGACAGACAATCATAGACGATGCTCTGCGAATTGATTCTCTGGCAGGAGTTGTAGAGTTGCAGAACAGATATATAACCAATATTCAGGATATAATTGCCGGCAGGATAAGTCTTGATACGGTATTTTCTATCGATTCTCTGGCACTTCAGCGAAGTGTGCAGTTGATGGAACAGACCGGTCGTGAAGAGGCGTTTGTAACTCAGTTTGAAGAGGCCGAGCGTTATAATATAACATCCCAATCCGTGCCTATGCAGGACCTTCAGTCTGTGACAATATTCAGACCTACGCTGGGGCTGGTTTCTCGCAGTTTCAACGCTCAGGAGGCGCATTATGGCGTTGATATTGCAGCCAGTCCTTACCAAAGCGTGGTGGCAGTTCTTGACGGTACCGTTATGTTGGGTTCATTTACAGCCGAATCCGGTTATACAATCTGCATTCTCCATTCGGGTGAGTTGGTGTCGGTTTACAAACATTGTGAATCGCTGCTCAAAAAATCCGGTGACAGAGTCCGTCAGGGTGAAGTGGTGGCGCTGGTAGGACGCGGAGCCAATGGAGATACTCCCGGTTCACATCTGCATTTCGAATTGTGGTACCAGGGCCAGCCGCTGGATCCCGAAAAATATATTTTGTTACAGTGAAACAGATTGCAATTTTAGGTTCTACCGGTTCGATAGGTTCACAGGCACTGGAGGTGATAGCGGCGCATCCCGACAAGTATGAAGTTTATGCTCTAACTGCCAATAACAGTGTTGACAGACTCATCGATCAGGCCAGGAGATTGAAACCTGAGGTGGTGGTCATAGCAAATGAAGTCCATTATCCCAAACTTCGTGATGCTCTGTCAGAATTCCCGATTAAGGTCTATACGGGCAGTGATGCCATAAATCAGATTGTACACGCCGAGCCGATAGATATTGTACTGGCCTCTATGGTCGGGTTTGCCGGTTTGTGTCCTACCATTGAAGCTATAAAAGCCGGTAAGATAATAGCTTTGGCCAATAAGGAGACTCTTGTAGTTGCCGGTGAACTTGTCACCTCGCTGGCCATGAAATACAAAACCCCATAATTCCCGTCGATTCGGAACATTCAGCCATATTTCAGTGTCTGAACGGTGAATCGGGCAACGTTGTCGAGAAGATAATCCTTACGGCATCGGGAGGGCCTTTCAGAACTTACAGTCAGCTTCAACTGGAGACCGTGACCAAGGCTGAGGCTCTGAAACATCCCAATTGGGATATGGGAGACAAGATTACGATTGATTCGGCCTCGATGATGAACAAGGGTTTTGAGGTGATTGAGGCCAAATGGCTGTTTGGCGTACCTTACGACAGGATCCAGGTGGTTGTTCATCCGCAGTCGGTGATACATTCCATGGTACAGTTTGCCGACGGGGCTGTGATGGCTCAGATGGGAGCTCCCGACATGCGCCTTCCCATACAGTATGCATTTTCTTATCCGCGCCGCCTCAGTTCGGCCTTTCCGCGCGTTGACTTTGCGCTGTTGGAGTCGCTGACCTTCGAGCAGCCGGATATGGACCGTTTCCGCAATCTGGCATTAGCCTACGAAGCGCTTGAAAAGGGAGGTAACATGCCCTGTGTGCTCAATGCGGCCAATGAGGTGTGTGTGGCGGCCTTCCTGCGTGAAGAGATAGGATTTTTACAGATGAGTGATATAATAGCCGATACGATGGCACATGTGCCTTTCGGTAAGGATTTATCGCTTGAAGATTATATTGAGACCGATGCCGAGTCACGCCGTGTGGCTCTCTCATTTATTAACCCCAAATAAAGATATTGCAGATATGTCAACATTTTGGATACGTTTTTTCCAGCTGCTTCTCTCCCTTACAATCCTTGTTGTGATCCATGAATTGGGACACTTTCTCTTTTCACGTCTGTTCAAAACGAGGGTTGAGAAGTTTTATCTCTTTTTCAATCCCCGCATCTCTCTGATACGAATAAAAAAGGTTGACGGAAAGATAAGGGTGAGGTTTTTTGCTCCCAATGTGCCCGAAAGCTACACCGAAGAAAAACGTTACAATTTTGAAGGAAATGAGGAAATAATATATACCCCCATCGATTTGGACTCTCTTCCGGAAGGAGACTGGCGCCGCTCACCTGAAAACACGGAATTTGGCGTAGGCTGGATCCCTTTCGGCGGCTACTGTAAGATAGCCGGCATGATAGACGAATCTATGGATGTTGCTTCGATCAAGCAGGAACCCAAGCCATGGGAGTTCCGCACCAAACCCTCCTGGCAGCGTCTGCTCATTATGGTGGGCGGTGTGCTCTTCAACCTTATACTGGCATTCTTCATATATTCGATGGTGCTTTTCAAGTGGGGCGACAGTTATATCCCTGCACAAGACCTTAAGAACGGTATGGAATTTAACGAACATGCCCAATCCATAGGTTTCCGTAACGGCGATATAATAGTTTCAACTGACGGGAAACCGACAAAAAAATTCGACGGTGACCTATACCGTGCCATTGCAGCCGCTTCCAAGGTTAAAGTGTTGCGTGACAGCCGTGAGATAGAGATTGATATTCCCGAGGAGCTCTCGTTATTTGATTTTGTCCGTGAGGTTCCTTTCGTCTCCATATTGAGCCCTATGACGATTGACAGTGTGCTGACCGATGAGGGCGTCGGAGGCGCTGCTGCGGCAGGACTTATGGCCGGTGATACTATCCTTTCCGTAAACGGGGCCGATGCCTTTACCTGGACAAAGTTCCAGAGTGTGCTCTCCGGTATCCGTGCCCGTGCCGAGATCTCTCCGGTAAGCCGGGATCTGAGTATGGTAATAGGGCGTCCCGGTGCAGGACGCGATACCCTTACGGTTACAGCCAACTCCAATTTNCAGATAGGCATAGTACATTATACCGATGATTATGAGCCGGTATATCTGGAATACGGTTTCTTTAACTCCATTCCTGCNGGCGTAGNGTATGGCTGGAATACCCTGAAGAGCTATGTGAGTGATTTNCGTTACGTGTTTACCAAAGAGGGNGCAAAGAGTCTTGGCGGATTTGGGACAATAGGCAAGATATTCCCCGAAAAGTGGAANTGGCATGCCTTCTGGCTTATGACCGCCTTCCTCTCAATCATTCTGGCCTTTATGAATATTCTGCCCATACCGGCGCTTGACGGCGGTTATGTNCTCTTCCTTTTGGTCGAGGTGATTACCGGCAGNAAACCGGGNGACAGGTTCCTTGAGGTGGCCAACACGATAGGCTTGATCATCCTGTTCGGGCTGATAATATTCNCCAATCTTAACGATATTCTGCGCCTGTTCTGATTATCTTGTAAAAGAGTTTCAGGTCTGTTTGGGTTTAGATGGATTAATCCCACAGGGATTTTGCCTGTTATTCTGTCTGAGCGCTCTCTTCGGCAGGGTCCTCTTTTATTCTGGAACGGATAAACTGTAGGTGCCGTTCCGCCTCTGCAAGTATGTTTTTGTGCTCCTCAAGCGACAGCAGTATCTGCGATAGGTCGTAGAGTTGCGCAATGGCTGTTATATCATCCTTTCCCAGATTCAGATTGACAGAGTAATCCCTTTCCGGATTTCTGCTGTCCCGGCCTGAAACGGTGTATCTGATTGTTTTAGCATCTCTGTTGGCTGCAATGAAGGCTGCAATGCCTCCGTCATTGCCATTTACGAAGCTGAGCCATTCATAACAGACTCCCAGATCGGTGAATTCGTGGCGGTCATCCGATACGGGAGAATCCACGTAACTGTCATTCACACTGAGCCGTATGCGGTTGTGGTGTATGTAGTAACTGCCGCTCCACTGTGAAACAAGTGTCATACGCCCTTTCTCGTCCACCCGGCCGCGTATATAGTTGCGACCCGTATTATTGGTGGGAGACTGTCTCTTTATGGTATAGAGTCCTATGTCCTGATACTCCTCGTCTTTCTCAAACGTAAAGTTATCCTCTATCTTTTCAAATGCCAGTCGGATTGTATCTACCATTTTGGTCTCATACTCAATGGTACGCAACTGTTCGGTCTCCTCAATCTGCTGCATGAGTTTTATTCCCTGCCTGCGGGCTTCAAAGGCCTTGGGATAGAGAATCTTTATGCTGTCTATCTCCTGTTTGGCCACATTGAAATTGCCGGCATTGAATGCCTCTCTGGCATTGTCAAGATGCTTTTCGGCCATCTTCTCCACATTCTCGGNACAGGTGACGGCAAGGAGCGCTGCCATTGCCATTATTGCGATTCTTTTCATACTCTTGCAATTTTGTTGCAAATGTAAGTTTTTTCTCCTCAAACCTCAAATCNGTTATAGGGGATGTCGTTTTTACCGGTTTTGCTCAACCATTTTCACTATATTTGCAACATCTCTGCAATACGATGAAGATATACAGTGACAGTGAGTTAGCCAAGCTGCTTGACAGGAAGGAATTCCGAATACTCTCCGAGACTGCAGACAGTCTCGGACTTGAGTGTTATGTGGTTGGAGGATATGTGCGCGACCTCTTTTTGGAGCGTTCAAGTGAGGATATTGATGTGGTGGTGGTAGGCAGCGGTCTGGAAATGGCCAAGGCTTACGGACGGGCTTTGGGAAAGGGCAGTCACGTTACTCTGTTCAAGAACTTTGGAACGGCACAGGTCAAGAAGGGCGGGTTTGAGGTGGAGTTTGTGGGAGCCCGCAAGGAGTCTTACAGNAGAGAGTCACGCAACCCCATTGTGGAGGACGGAACACTCGAAGATGACCAGAACCGGCGCGACTTTACCATTAACGCTATGGCTATCTGCCTTAACGGGAACCGTTTCGGCGAGTTGGTGGACCCTTTTGGCGGCATCTATGATCTTCAGGACCGTATTATCCGCACCCCTCTGGATCCGGATATAACATTCAGTGACGATCCGTTGCGCATGATGCGCTGTATCAGGTTTGCCGCTCAGCTCAACTTTTACATTGAGGATGAGACATTCTCCTCGCTTGAGAGGAACCGGGAGAGGATAAGCATAATCTCCAAAGAGCGTATATCGGATGAGTTGAATAAAATTATTCTCTCACCCATCCCTTCAAAGGGATTCATTGATCTGGACCGGAGCGGGTTGCTGGAATTGATCTTTCCCGAGCTGGCCGCTCTGCAGGGTGTGGAGACAGTGAACGGACGCGGCCATAAGGATGTCTTCCTGCATACGCTNGAGATGTTGGACAATGTTGCCCGCAAGAGCGATAATCTTTGGTTGCGCTGGGCTGCGCTGCTGCACGATATAGGCAAACCCCGAACCAAGCGGTGGGAGCCCGGACACGGCTGGACTTTNCATAACCACAATTATATAGGACAGAAGATGGTGCCGGGTATTTTCGAGCGTATGAAACTGCCCAAGAACGAGAAGATGAGATATGTGCAAAAACTGGTGGACCTTCATATGCGCCCCATGGCCATTGTCGATGATGAGGTTACCGATTCGGCTGTACGCCGCCTTCTGTTCGATGCGGGTGATGACATAGATGATCTGATGACCCTGTGCGAGGCCGATATCACATCCAAGAACGAACAGAAGAAGCACCGTCATCTGGAGAACTTCAAGCTTGTACGCGAGAGACTCAAGGATCTGGAGGAACGGGACCGCATACGTAATTTCCAGCCGCCGGTGGATGGACTGGAGATCATGCGCACTTTCGGCCTGGAGCCNACTGCAGTAGTCGGAGAGCTCAAGGCATCCATTAAGGATGCTATTCTGGACGGGATTATTCCCAATGAGCATGACGCCGCTTTCAAATTTCTGCTTGAAGAGGGTCGTAAGCGGGGGCTTGAACCTGTAAATCCCCTATCTTGAGAGTGTGAATTTAAGCGTGAACCCGCAGTCGTGAGTCGATGTGGGGTATGCCGCCGTTGAGACCAGCGGGAAGTTGCTTTGGAAATCGTAGTAGAAGTTTAGGGTAAGCATTCTGCTGTAGGTATAATCAGCCTGGAATGATGCCCTGATTGCCCTATTGCCGCTTGTTGCCTGTGTGGTTCCGTTCATTATGTTGCGACATAGCGCATTCTGGTTTCTGTATGAGAAATCGGCGCTCATATTAAGGTCGTTGCTAACCCTGTCGCGGCCTGTTCCGGGACGGGAGCCAAGCAGTTTNACTCCTATCAATTTGTAACCTGCGCCGGCGGTGATGTCATCGGAATTGGTCTCCACCAACTGGACAGATGCGGTACTGAGAGTCAGTACGCGGGTTTTTCGGAACTCCAGCCTAAAGGTTATATTATTGTTGAAGGTCATGTCAACACCTGCCAGAGGTGCGAATGATTCGTTTATCGATACCGAACCTATGTTGTACATGGTACTTGGAATAGGGCTTCCGGTGGTTACGTCTTCAATAAAGCCCCGGCCGTTCATATACTCCATATAGCTGTTGTAGGTGTTGAAGCTGCCTATGGCATAGGCGCTTCTGTAGGCGTGCCTGAGATTGAAACTCTTGAAGTAACGCTGGAAGAACGGCAGTTTGCTCAGTCCGCTGTAGGTGAGGTTCCAGTTGGGCAGCATGCTCAGTATGGAAGGGAACAGATCGAGACTGCTTTTCGAAGCGTTCCGGCCTGTATATGTGGCAAGGAACGCAGGGATCAGGACATCTGAAGAATAGAGGTCCATCTCATCGCCGGCTTTGTTGAATGTCTGACCTCTTCTTGAGCTCTGCGCAGGATAGGGTGCTCCGTCATAGATATCCTCAAGGCGGCCCTTTATAGTCTCCATATTATCCAGCAGTTTGCTGAATTTTGCCGAGCGGTAGCCGTTTGCCGATGTGTGTCTTTCAAAGGCGCTGCCCAGCGTTATTACGCTCATGTTGAAAGAACCGCTCCTTGTACGCGGCATCCCTTCGTACATATACTGTATCTCTCCCGAACCGGTTTTGGTCCAGTTGGAATTCAAATCGATCCTTAGATCGACAAAGGGTTCCACTACTGCCCTGATCTGCAGGTCCTGCATTTCGGTCGATGCCGCCGAGTAGGCTATACTGTCATTTTTCAGCAGCCATCCGCGGTCTATAGCCTTATAGAGATAGTCATCGCCGGTAAGGCCGAATGCGAAGTCCATTCCCGGGGCGATATACCCCGACCTTCTTGTCTGTCCCAGCAGCTCTGTTGACGGCATAAATCCCGGTAAGGACATGTTATAGGTGTTGCTGTATGATACGGAGACATTGCGGAGCATCATCACGGTGCGCAAACCGAAATCCAATCCGTCTCTAAGTGTCAGATTGGCGGTCTTTGCCGGTTTATCCGGGTCCTGTACAACGCGTATCACCACGTTTAGGGTATCCTTTACCTTAACGGAAATATTGTCGGCGTCAATCTTCTTGAATTTGAGTTTGACGGTCGAACCGTCTTTCTTCGTGGCCGTCACCTTGGGAGTGAGTGTTCCCAGGTTATGTTCCACCACGAAGGTGGAGTCGGGCACGAAGGTAAACTCTTTATTGAGGTACTTGTTCTTGTTTGCCGATGCTGTCGGTGCGGCTGTACTTCTGCCTCTGCTTGTGTATCGTTCGTTGACTCTTCTCAGATATGCTGTCTTGTTGTAGAAGTTGGTCATGTTGAGCCTTGCGTTGGCGGTTATATTCCTGTTGGTGGAGATGATGTTACCGTATGATGAGCCGTCGGCGTAGGTGGTTCCGCGGTTCCAAGTATATCGGGAGTTAAATCCCACGTCCATGGTGGTCCAATCAAGTATGGGAAGCTTACTCAAGGGTATGTTGTAAGTTGCGGAGAAGGACTGGTTATAGTCCAATGGCCGGCCCATTTGCATTAGACTGGTCTTGACCGAATCTTTCCACAGCCGGTATTGGTCGGGGTAGAGCTCCCTGTTAACCACTGTATAGGGCTCCTCGATCTGAGCCTGTGTCCGGGCGCTGAATGACAATTTAAGCTCCTTAAGAGGATTCCATGTGACGGACATATCCCTGTTCCACCGGAACTGTTGCGAGAAAATGACCGGTATTCCACTTTGGGCGCCTTCCAGATCGCGCTCCTGAAGTTCATAGTAATTGCGCTGCAGTGCGGTGTTAAAACCGAACTGTTGAGGAAGGAAATTAAGTGTGGTCTCTTTTAATATTTTCAGCCAGTTGGACTGGTATTTTATGAAGGAGAATGGCTGCAGGCCCTTCAATGAGGGAGAGTAGCTGTAGTCTATGTCGGCTTTCCAGCTTTCGTCATACTCATAGTCTATGGTGCTGCCACTAATATCTTTAGTTGATTTTGAGTAGCTGAACGAGAAGTTGGCAGGGTCGTACGGCATGGGCTTCTCGCTGCTTATGTTAACCGTGGCGTTTGAGATGCTGAAATTTTTGCTTACGACCATCTCCTGACTTATTCTGCGCAGGGAATCTCTTGCATTGCCTTCAGGATAGGTCTCAATCACGTCGTTCAAATAGAGATCCGTGTCGTACGGACTGTATTGGGGTGAAACTTTCTCCTCGGAATAGGAATAATATACAGGTACCGAAACTTTTGTTGCTTCGGGCAGGAAGCGTCCCAAATTAAAACTGGTGGTCACCGAGTATTTGTAAAAATCATCGGTGCGGCGCTGCTGAATTCCCTCTTCCAGTCCTCCGTATCCGGCCGTGGCCATCTGACCGGACATATCTACCGACCCAAGGTCGGATAGTTTCAGCGAAAGCCTGCTCTGTGCCGCCATACCTCCTTTGCTTTCATANCCCACAAGGCGCAGTTCGTTGACCCAGACCTCGGCCGACCTGTTGCCNAGTGAATTGTTTCTCACGCCTATCATGATGGCGCGGACATTGCCTATCGAGGGATTTCCGGCTACGCTTATCCTGTTTTCCGGATGGTTGGGGTCATATTC
>JGI24712J26585_10001354_pt1 | contig 20971 bp, 16 predicted proteins | sample BioPla3DNA2_FD_26585 | JGI IMG/M metagenome (IMG submission 26585) | reverse complement strand
CAATGTGCGACAACAAGAACCGTCCCCGTGTCGCATTAATGGGCTGTAGTTATGGATACGATACGGGTAATGGGATTCCAGTCAACCAGTGCGCCAAAATATTCACTTATATAGCGAGCCGGCACCATTGTACGGTTGTTTTTTATTACCGGAACGGTATCCATTACTTTTTCCTCACCGTTCACAACTGCCAAAGAGCTGTTAATCCTGAATAATACTAAGTCTTCTCCCCGCATGATGGTCACGGTCCTTGAGGCTGAATCCCATCCCACTCCGGCACCAAGAGCTTCTGTTACAAATCTCAGCGGAACGATCAGCCTGTTATTAGTATCAATAAAAGGAGGCGAATCAAAATCTATTGAGCGGCCATCTACCAGCACCTTAATACCCCCGGCCTGCGGATCATAATCGGCTATGAGATATTTTTTTCTTTCTTCTTTAAACCTTTTCAACGCAGGGGTATAGTTCGCCTCGATCTGCTGCGGCGATAGCCCCTCCTCCAGGTAAAGGCCAATTTTATTGCTCCCCATTACTTTATCAAACATTACCATATCCTGCGGAGTCAGCCCTCCCTTTGGAACACGGAAATCTCCGAGAGAAAATGCATACGCCAAAGCATATATTCCAGTTTTTGCAGGATTAAAAGTATGATAATCAATGATTTTCAGCCTTACGCCCCCTCCTTCCGGCCTTTCTTCCGGAATGAAAATAACGCCTTCCAACCCTGCACCGTTGAGCAGTTCAGCATATTTTTTGGCATTGAGACCTTTNCCGCCGATCCACTTAAACCGATCTGCCTGGCGGACGCCTGTCCCCTCCCCCAGTCCGGTTGCCATATATCCAAAAAGGGAATCCAGGTCCGGAATATTCGGCGATGTTGGGATCCACTCTAATCCGGTATCCTGGAATACCATTGTCCTTTTATAACCTTCCATCGGCACAACAAATAACTCCGCCCCTATGTTGCGGTTAAAGAAATATGCCAGTTCCCCCGCGGTCATCCCGTGGGCCATGGGCAAAGTATCGACGCCGACAAACGTTTTATAAGGTTCCTCCAACACGGGTCCATCTACGATCACACCTCCGAGAGGATTCGGCCTGTCGAGCACTATTACGGGCTTCCCATATTTCTCCGCCGCAACCATACAGTAGTTCAGGGTTGACATATATGTATAAGTTCTTGCTCCGATATCCTGTACATCGAAAAGGAGCACGTCAATATCCCTTAACATCTCCTCTGTCGGCATGCGGGTGCTCCCGTAAAGACTGTAGACAGGAATCCCCAGCTGCGGGTGGAGATAGGATTCCAGGTGCTCACCTGCCCTGGCGGTTCCATCAAGCCCGTGTTCCGGAGCGTATAACGCAACTAAACTGGTCGTTTTGTCGTTTGCAAGGATATTAATAATGCTCTCCCCCCGGCTGTTTACCCCGCTCTGATTCGTGACCAGCCCAACTCTTTTCCCTTCAATTAAATAGTGATATTTGCTCATCAGCATTTCATTGCCAAGCTTAATACGCGGTACTTCAATCGAAAAAACTGTTTTCACCGGCAAACTTACAAAAACCAGAAGCATGAAAAATACAGTAATCTTTTTTAGCATAATATTTCTCCTCTCAGTAAATTTTTTTGTGTAGAAAAAAAGATAAATAATTAAATGAAAGAAAATCCTGATATTACTAAAGACGTACCTGTTATTACTAATGACGTATTAAGATCACAATTAGTTCCGTACAAAAAAAAACTGAAAAAACCAACGGCAGGAAATTCATAGCAGGCGCAAAATAAAGCACCCGAAGCAGGACAGGGGGTTGTATTTTCCGGGAAATAGGAACAGTACGACAAAACTATCAAAGAAAAAACATAAAAACAAGCGGTATTACTGTTTTTTGGGAAATCAGGCGGCAAAGATGCAGAACAGAAACACGAAAAGGATCTTTCCCTGTGAAGAGATATTATTGGACCCAATAATACCGATACCAATAAATAAGGGGAGGGTAAAAACCGGCGGCTCTTAAGATTCCGATAACCGTTATCGTTCCCAACAAAGGAGCAACGGGCAAATGCAGCAACTTAAATATTGCCCAACCGCAGATACCTAGAAAAAATAGTAACAATATGTCGAATAAGGGTAATAGCGATGAAGACATAAAAAAACTCCCCGTTCACTAACATAAAAACCAGAGCTGTTACAAAACACCACCAACCTGAGATAAAGGAAAAATCCGGAGAACTTCTCAGATAGAACAAAATGCAAAACTATCCCGGATTGGCTATTATTTATGCTTATTTATTCTGCAAAGGTTCCGGCCTTCCTGCTTCCATAAACATTTATTTATCTGAAGCTCTACCGAAACCATCTTTACTGAATATTTTAATAATTTAAGGCCGGGTCTTACAATATTTTTAAATAGCCTGTTGCAACCCCGGCCTCACGCTTCTTGACTTCTCCTTTATGATAAGTATTGTTTTGCCAGCGTCACCAGGAATTCAGCTTTCAGGTGAAGGCTGGCCACATCTATCCTTTCATTTTTTCCGTGAATTGTATTTCTTGCTTCCGATTCAAACCCCCTTGCCATATGACCAATTCCGTAAGCGGGAATACCGGCGTTTCGCAGGAACCTTGAATCCGTAGCTCCGGTAGAAATATGCGGCAGGCAGTTGATATCAGNACCTGCGACTTCTCTAGTGACATTTTCAATCAAGCGGTAATAATTCGATTGGGAAGTGGAAAAAGTAGGTGCCGCATAATTATTTACTTCTATTTCTATTTCATCGCCCAGATAACGCTGCAACTCCGAGAGGACATACTCCTTATCCTGGCCGGGGAGAATTCTTATATCCACCTCTGCAGAACAGTCTTCAGGAACGACGTTGGTTTTACTGCCGCCTTCTATTATGTTGGGAGATACAGTCATACGTGTCATCGCCCGCAGGGTTTCCCTGAACCCCTTGTCCTCTTCAATGCAGTCTATCAAGCGATCCACGTTGTCTTCAGTTAACGGTTCAGTTATGCCTTTTATGTGCATTAGCTCCTTAATCAACAATGATACTTCCGGTATAAGCTTGATTTTCGCCTTGTAGCCGGCCAGTGCGTTAAGCGCACGGACCATTTTCACCACAGCGTTTTCTCCCAGGGTAGGAACAGACCCATGGCACGATTTTCCACGTGCCCGCAGCTTGCTCCATGCGGTTCCCTTTTCCCCGACCTGGATAAAGTAAATCATCTGCCCGTTAATTATAAGAGGCTCCTCTCCTCCCTCATTGACAGCAAAATCGGCACGTATTTTTTCCGGGCAGTTTTCCATTAGGTACTTTACGCCATAGGTCCCGCCTTTTTCCTCATCCGCAGTAGCGGCAAAAATCAGCGTACCGTTAAGAGGTGCACCCTCCCTGGCAAGCCGCAGAACTGCATAAATCTGGGCAGCCATCAACCCTTTGCAGTCCAGCGCTCCCCGCCCGTAAACCACCCCGTTTTCAATATCACCGGAAAACGGGTCAAAATCCCAGCCGTCTCCGGCAGGAACTACATCGGAATGGGAAAGGAAAAGCAGTTTTTTTGAACCTGAACCGAGCCTGGCAATAAAGTTGGCCCGATTTATTTCGGATTCAATAATCTCGTTGAAAATACCAGTGCTATCAAAAAGCTCCTTCAGATACCCTGCTACCTTATTTTCGTTTCCCGGGGGATTTACTGTATTGAGACGGATGAGATCGGCGAGAATACGTTCAGGAGTCAGGTTCACAGATATCACTCCTTGCAACATTTTATCTTCATTTATTATTCAAAAATTTATTATTCATATAACAGATATTCATGTAACAGACATTCATGAGGCTGCACTTCAACATCAATGAATGTAAATAGCACAACTCATCCCAAGGTAGAGACAATAATATCTTCAGCCGCCTCTTATACCTTTATGCCGGAACCCGGCGATACCTCAGCCGGGGGTTTCCTGATCAATAACAGCGATCCCGCCAGTCCAAGCAAGGAGATCACTGCAGCAACAACAAAAGACAGTGTAAAGGCTCCCGTCAAGTCTTTGAGGTAGCCCCCAACTGTCGGGCCAAACACCTGACCGATACCAAAAAAGAGGGTTACAAAACCCACACCCGCAGGAGCCAGATCGGGGCCTACATGATCTCCCGCAGCGGCAGCCATAATTGTTGGTATGCTCCAGGCACTCAAACCAAAAAGCACCGCAGAAAGGTAAAAAGCAACCATAGAATTAAAAACGGCAAATATAGCATAGGAACATGCCAGGATAAGGTAAGCAAGTGCGGCGCCTTTATTCCTGCCCAAAATATCGGAGATACCCCCCCAGATAACCCCGCAAAAAATACTCAGCCCCCCAACAAGGGCCCACATAGCGCTGGCCCTGGCATCTGCTACTCCGGCCTCTATAAGAAAAGCTTTAAAAAATGTCATGTAGATAACATAAGAAAAGCCGTACATGAAATATACAATGCCAATATACCATACCTCTTTCATCCTGTAGACAAGGCTCCACTGCAGATTGCCGACATTCATTTTTACAGGTGCTTTAGGAGCCCGGGAAGAAGACCTATCCTCCCCGGCACCAACCTGCTGCAACCCAAGATCGGACGGCCTGTTCCTTAAAAAAATCCAGCAGAAAGCCGAGATAACAAGTACCGCTCCACCGAGGTAGTACCAGGCATAAGACCAGCCCCCGGTACCATAGACTATAAGAATTACAGGAACGACAATACCGGCAATGCATGTGCCGACACCGATACCTCCGGAAACAATGCCGGTGGCAAAACCCCTTTGTTTCATAGCGAACCAGGTTGACCCCAGGGCCATAGCAGGAACGTATGCCCCGCCGTTTCCTATCCCGGTCAGCAACCGCATTGTCAGGGCAAACTCAAACGTAGCAGCCACCCCTGTCAACAGCATGGTGACACCCATCAGCAACAGCGAAAACGCGATAACAATCCTGCTGCCGTACCTCGAAGCCAAAATTCCTCCGACTAGTGAAAAAATGAGATATCCCATTAAGTTACCGGATGCAAGCATACCGGCTTTTGTGAAGGTTATCCCCAGTCCTGCACACATTTCCGGAAGAATAAGCGTATAAGCCATTCTCCCAAATCCGTGTGCGCCAACGGTGGCAAGCATACCCATTAAGACAACGATCCAGCCATAATGGACTTTACTGACTGGCTCCTGAGGATTGGTCAATAGCCTCACCTTCCTTTTAATATGGTTAGCTGCCATCAAGCAAGTTCATTATCTCACTCATCACCTCCCCTACCTCACCCCGGATAACCAGATCGGCAATTCTATCCTTGGGGGTACTCTCCCTGTTAATGATTACAAGCCTTGCCCCGGAATTTTTTGCCAGTTCGGGAAGCCCGGCTGCAGGATAAACTACAAGGGACGATCCGATGCAGATGAGCAGATCGCAGCTCATACAATATTCCTGGGCATCTTTGAGGGTTTGTAGCGGTAATGACTGTCCAAATGATACGGTGGCCGGCTTTAACAATCCCCCGCAGTACCCGCAATCTTCTACATGCTTACCCTCTTCCAGCGCAGACAGAATTTCCTCCCAGTCGTACAGGGCATTGCACGAAAGGCAGCGCACCTCCCACATGTTCCCATGCAGCTCAAAAACCTTTTCGGCTGTATTACCCGCCGCCTGATGCAATCCATCGATGTTTTGTGTAATAACGGCAACTATTTTCCCAAGCTTCTCCAGGGAAGCCACGGCAAGGTGGGCGCGATTGGGCTTCACATCCTTGGACAACCTCCAGTTTTCCCGGTAAAATTCCCAGTAAGTGCGACGACTGCGCGGATTGGATTGAAAATTTTGAAAAGACAGCTCGGAAGGGTCAAAGCGTTCCCAGAGCCCCCCCGGACTGCGGAAATCAGGTATCCCCGATTCGGTACTGATCCCGGCTCCTGTAAATACCACGCCTCTCTTGCTTTCATTAATCCAGCGGGCACAGGTCTTCAGCTGTTCCTCATTCGCTGTGGTCACTAGATGATACCTCCTTTTAATTTCTAAATAGTTAGTGAGTTTCCCCGCGTGCATCGCCCCCGGAAATTATATCCTCATAATCGTAAGTAAATTCTACCATTTTTGTTACCATATAAATAGAGGCGCCGCATCTTAAGGCCAGTGCGATAGCATCACTTGGCCTGGAATCCAAAACCATTGTTTCCCCATCCTGCTCCAAATAAATTTCCGCATAAAAAGTCCCGTCAATTATATCTGTAATTACTATCTTTTGCAGGTTTCCCCGCAGTTTTTCAAGGATTATTTTAAGCAGGTCGTGGGTCAGCGGCCGCGGCGGTATTTTCCCCTGGAGCGCCAGGGCAATTGACTGAGCTTCTACCGGTCCGATAGAAATCGGTAAAACCTTGCGCTCTTCCTCATCCATCAACAATACCAAAAAGTTCCCCCCCTGATCTACAGTAACTGCTTTCACTTTCATCTGAAGCATTTCCCATCACATCCTAATGTTGGAGCTTTTAAAAGAGAAAGATATATAAGCTTCCAACTATTTTTATTATAACAAATATTTTAGCTCATAGTCTGCAATATATTTTTTAAGTAATAAATTTAAAAAGCAAACAAGAAGATCAGTTATTACTCAGATTATAGAATAACCTCAAGTAGTCAGCGATATTTTTTGTCACCAGAAATTCTCTTCTTACCTTTTCCTTTGCCGCTTCTTTCATCTCCTCGGCCAGCAGCGGATTCCTGAGCAATTTTAATGCTTTCTGAGCGCATTCCTCTACCGTGTTAATCAGGTAACCGGTTACACCATCCTCAATTTGCAGTTTTATGCCTCCGACATTGCCTCCTATTACCGGTGTGCCTTTCCATAAACTTTCTGCAACAGTAAGCCCAAATCCTTCCCTGATTGATTTTTGCAGCACTATACTTGAAGCCGTTTGAAAGGCATTGACCTCCAGGTTGGAGATCCCATTAAAATTTGTAATGATAATAATATCGTAATCCTCCCCTGCCCTGCGCAGTGTTCTGTACAGATAATCCCAGCCTTCCGGATCATCGCTTGCCATGGAACCGATCAGCGCCAGCTGGACACTGGGCAATTCTTTCTTTACTATTTTGTAAACATCAATTACCCCCAGCGGGTCCTTCCAGGGGTCGAACCTCGAAACCTGGGAAATGAGCGGTCTCTGTGTATCAACGCCGTATTTATTGATAATCGCTTTTGCATCTTCTTTTTCCAGGGGAATGTTTTTAGGGCTAAGGGGATCGATGGATGGGGTAATATAGACGATATTTTTGAAATCGGAGTCCTCGTTGACAAAGCCTTTCATGGTAAAAATCCAGGCGTCAAAATCAAGCAGATACTCGTAAAGGAAGTCCCAGTATTCAGGGTTGGGAGTGGAGGTATCAATATGGCACCGCCAGATCCATTTTTCCCCTTCCTTTTTCCCCCGGTATTTTATCAACGCTGCAGGCTGGGGATCGTGAACAACAAAAAAATCATATTGCCAGTCGTGCATATAAGATGCGTTCATCTTGTTATATTTCAGGTAGATATCAATATCAGCCGGGAGCAGCTCCCCTTCCTGCCCCTGCAACCTGTTATGAAAGCTTTTTGTGACTTTATAAAACTCCTCATGGCCCAAAATTGTCCACCAGTCAACATTCAACCCCATATCCTTCATAAGGGGGATTATCGAATGCAGCTTTTCAGCGACTCCGCCACCGTAGGATGTAGCGTTTATCATAGCGATTCGCTTATCTTTTAATTTCTCGACGAGATACTTAAGTTCAATCTCCGTCTTCTGATCAATAAATTGCAGGTAATCACTGAAGCTTTTTTTCCCTACTGTAACCAGCTGCAAGGCAGCTTCCTCCTCTTAGAAGTTATTTCTTATCATAATTTATCCCTTAATGGTTATATTATTACTATGGAAAAAATGGGATTCAATATTATCGATCGCGAAAAAGCCAGGATCGAATTCAGGGTCTTTGCTTATCAGAAAAAAGGGGTCAGCCTTTTGCTTCGGACAAAGGACGGGGAGAAAACCATCCCTATGGAGCAGGAGGAACCCCATATCTACAGTACCGTCGTTGAAGGTCTGGGGCTCGACGTGCTTTATAAGTTTAGCATAGAAAATGAAGGCGATTATCCGGACCCTTATTCCAATTACCAGCCGCAGGGGGTACACGGGTTTTCCCAGGTTATCGACCACGGGAGCTACTCCTGGAACGATGGACAATGGAAGGGCAGAGATTTGGAGAAATTCATTATCTATGAACTGCATCCCGGTACTTTTTCCCCCGAAGGAACTTTTAAAGGAACGGTTGAGAAGCTCGACTATCTCCTCGAACTGGGAATTAATGCCATCGAATTAATGCCCGTCACCCAGACCCCGGGAAGGTGGAACTGGGGATACGATGGTGCAAACCTGTTCAGTGTCAATAAGAATTACGGCACCCCGGATGATTTAAAGCATTTGGTCGATACCTGCCACCAGAAAGAGATCAGCGTCATTCTGGATGTCGTATATAATCATTTGGGACCGGAAGGGAACTACCTGCCGGTATACGGCCCTTACTTTACGGAAAAACACAAGACGGGTTGGGGTGCAGCCGTTAATTATGATGACGCCTTTAGTGAATATACCCGTGCCATGGTGCTGGAAAATATACGTTACTGGCTGGAAGAATACCATATCGACTGTCTGAGGTTGGATGCTATTCATGCGATTATGGATGAAAGCGACATACATATTTTGCAGCAAATGAGCTCAACAGCAAAAGCAGTGGGCAAAAAAATCGGCCGTAAAATCTTCCTGATTGCAGAAACTGATGAAAACAATGTTAAAATAATTAATCCACCGGAAAAAGGAGGTTACGGCATTGATGCCCAGTGGATGGATGATTTTCATCATATCATCCACAGTGTTTTAACAGGCGAAAAAGGAGGATATTACCAGGATTATGGCCGCCTGGAAGGACTGGAGAAAGCTTTTAAAAATTACCTCTACACCGGGGAATTCTCTCAGTTCTGGCAGAAAAACCGCGGCACCGATGCTTCCCAAAATCCCGGTTATCAGTTTGTCGTCTCCCTGCAAAACCATGATCAGGTGGGCAACAGGGCCCGCGGTGGAAGGATCTCCGTGCTGGTAGATTTTCATTTTTTAAAAGCAGCGGCGGGCTTAATTTTTTTGTCTCCCTATATACCTTTACTTTTTATGGGCGAAGAATATGCAGAAAAAAACCCGTTTCTGTTTTTTACCGATTATGAAGACAGCGAACTGCAATCAGCGGTTTCAGAAGGGCGTCGGGAAGAATTTAAGGACTTTAACTGGGACGACATCCCCAATCCGCAGGATGAAAGATCTTTTTTTAACTCCAAACTTACCCCCAGGGAAAACTGGAACGAGGAAAACCAGTGGATCTTCAATTTTTACCGCGACCTGATCAACCTGAGAAAAACTCACCCTGCCCTGATGCAGCTTGAAAAGGAAAACACCGAAGCCAGGGTAAACAGCGAGCAGAAAATTGTTGAAGTAAAAAGGTGGAATAATAATAAAAAGCTAAGGGCTCTTATAAACCTGGGCGAAGAGGAGATCCCCCTCGAAGTTACCGGAAGCCGTCAAATATTTAATTCCGAATGGAAGCAATACGGTGGAAAAATCGAGGGAGATAGTTCTACCCTATACAAAGGCAACCTGATCATCTTCGAAGAAAGCTAAGATCCTTTCACATAATCACGAAAACGACCAAGATGCTTGATTAAGATGCGCAACTTCTATACATAAACTGCTTCCCGAAGGGTATTGAAGTATTCCTCAATCTCCCCCTTCCCCATGGAGTCTATTTCACGGATCATTGCAGGGAAAATAGGTGGATATAGCTCGTAAAGAAACTCATACATTTTATCCACCAGATACTCCTGATCGGGCACCGCACCCCAGATTTTCTGTATATGATCGGTGGCCATAAAAACAGCCTGGCAGTAATCCCGCATCAGCTGGAGCATCCTCTTCAGGGTAAAATAATCCACGGCCGGACTTTTGTTTACCGTATACAACTCCGCTGCTTTCTGAAGAGCTTCTTTTTTCCACTTAAATGCATTTTCTATTTCTTTATCGGCTGAAGACAGATCGCACCCTTCTTCTCTGAAGCGCTCCATGCCATAACGAAGATATTTAATGCGGTTGTCGATAAAAACATCCAGCGTGCGGACAATGCCGACAAGGTTGCGCTCATCTAATCTTTTTAAAAAGCGGCTGCAAATTAAATCCGCGAAAGAATCCTCCAGTTTTTTTAACAGCACCGAGCAAATTAAATACCCTTTCAGGCAGGGAATTTTTTGCCTCCCCTCCGTCGGCCTCCATCCCCAGTTGCAGGCCCTTTTCATCAATCTAAGGTACATTATTACCTGAATGTCGGGATCTTCACGGATCAGGTCATACCCGGTTTGATCAAAATGTTTCCCGTCCGCCGGGATATATACCGCCAGGTTGAAATTTTCCACCAGGGTATCAAATATCCCGCAGTGATATTTACCATTTTCCCAGAAAATATGCGGGTGGTCGTAGAGCCCGGTTTTCTCCTTTTCATACCTTCCCGCCCCGAAGACTCCAAGAGGGGGATAATGCCCGTCTACTCTCAGGATTAACCTGATCTCCGGAGCCCAGTTTATACTATCAAAAAACAGCTCGGGCAAATTATCCAGCCTGCCGGGCTTCATTACCTCGTCAATGTACTCATCCGGTGTGACAAAATGTACGCGTAACGTTTCTTTCGCCTCCTCGAGCACCTCTTCCCAGGCTTTTTCCATAATATCCAGGGCGATATCTCCAAAGTCCATCAGCTCCAGATCCTGTATATAAACAAGAACACCGTCTTCCGGGGCGTTATTCAACTCACGGCAAAGAACTTCCTTATAAATTTTCACACCCTCTTCAAAACTGATGGGGTACTTCTCCTCTTCACCGTAAAGGTATTCGTTTTTGAACACGGGGTAGTCGCCCAGCTTGTATCCCTGGAACTTGACCTCTTCCCGCTTCATTTTGGTAATCGGCCGCCAGATCTCCTGAGATATTGGAAAGTTCCGGGGGAAAGCAAGGATATTTTGCTTTTCTGTCTTTATCAGAAAGGGCTTATATTGATAGTCGCCCTCCCCCTTGAATTGAAAGGGCACCTTATCGTCGGAGAGGTGGGGGAAAATTACATAATTAATGTTCGCTTCCTCCACACCTTTCATTTTATCAAACACATAAGAAGCCTCCGTGGCAAAAAGGCCTTTATATTTCGGATAAGGAACCCCCATCCGGTTATGGAGGTATTCCATGTTCCACTGGATTTCTTGCGTTATCTCCTCATTTTTCAGCAGCGAAACGTGTGTATGATGGGCATGCCCATAGATGGGGTAAAGCCTTTTTTCGGCATAAGCCTCCCGCAGATTTTGAAACGAATCCGGCAAGACATTCTTTATCTGGCAGAGAAGCTCGTTGGTATATTCCACGCAGATGGGAGCATTTATTTTTTCTGCAAACTTTATGCTCCTGGAATAAATATCGCGCCCTTCTTCTTTTCTTTTTTTAATGTAATTTTCGTCCAGAATAGTATTTTTCATCGGATTGCCGTCATCCAGTCCGGAAAGAAGTACCTCCGGCAAATCCCAGAGCAGCTCGTGGGCATGAAACGCCAGGATCACGTATACATTTTTCACAATAACCACCCTTTCATTAAGGCGCATATTTGTAAACAAATCCGCTGTAAGGCGGCAGGACAAAGTCATGAGCAACGGCATCGGACTGATTATCCGTACCGGCCATTAAGCTGTCCCCGTCCCCATTTTGAAGCCCGTCTATTTGCCCGTCAGTTATATCCACCACATGATCAATATCCGCCAGTTTTACCCATTTACCTTGATAACCAACATGCAAGTCTACTTTTAAATCGCAGCCTTCAAAATTTAACATAACGAGTATCCTCTCGCCGGAGCCATCAGCTGCCCGCCACCCGATAACTCTTTTCCCACCCCCTCTTTTCCTATCCATCCATGGCCCCAAAATCCATTCAAATTTCCCCTCAGCGGCAGGGTTGTATCCGCTAAGTTTCAGGCTACCGCTGTGTCTCCTAAGCTTGATTAGCCTCTTCGTCCATTCATAAAAGCTGTGCGTCTGGGGGTATTTTGCCCAGTTTACATCAATACGATTTCTTTCCCTTTCGATGCCGTACTCCTGCCCCATATAGATCATCGGCTGCCCCAGAGCAACCATAGTGGAGAACATCCCCAGCCTAGCCTTCCTATTTTTAATATTTGCCTTCTGCAGATGCTCTTCATCTCCCGTCGCTACCTCATATTGCACACTGTTCTCATCGTGGCTCTCGCAATAATTGATAACGTTATTCGTATGGGCGGCAAAACTATCCTTGCTGAAATAAAACATATTCCCAAGATCTTCAGGGCTGTTATCTACGCCTTCAAATTCACCTTCTCTTAATAAAGCCTTGATTTTATCGTGAAAGATATCCGACCACTGGGCGTAGCCGTTATAACCATCCAGGTTCAAATCCTCTTCGTTGGGTAAATTCTCGGCGATCATAATTGCATCGGGCTTGAAACCTTTATCTTTAATTTCATGGGCAAGCCGGTGTAGCAGTTTATGATTAAGAAAATAGCTGTGCGTGGCATCGAAACGAAAGCCGTCGATATGATATTCTTTAATAAACATCTTGCAGGAATCAATGAGCATATTATCCACTTCATCTTTTCCTGTCGCCACTTTGTTGCCCCACATCGTCTTACCTTCAAAGTAAAAGCCGCCATCGCCGGAGCCGTCATCGATCAGCATCCAGAGCGGGTTAAAATCGTTGGAAGTATGGTTGAAAACCTGGTCGATGATTACCGCAAGCCCGTGGTTATGGGCTTCATTAATCATTTCCCGAAAATCATCGGGAGTGCCGAAATCCTTCTCCACCGCCATAAAAGTACACGGTTCGTACCCCAGCCCGCGCTTTTGGGGTACTTCCGAGGTTGGCATGAGGGCAATGACCGTAACGCCAAGTTCATTAAAGTAACCCTCCTTTATCCTCTGAATTACCCCCCGGAATGTCCCCTGGTGTTCTTCGGGCACCGCAGGATCGTTGTCGGTAAAGCCATAGACATTCAATTCGTAGAGAATCAAATCGTTAATTTGAGGAGTCTTCCAGCCCTGGTCGCTCCATCTAAAACCGGTGGGGTCAACCACTACCGAGTTGCGATACTTGAAATCGTCGCTGAAGACCCTGGTATAAGGATCGCTTACATAACGCTCATATTCACCTACCCCGCCTTGAACGAAGAACTTATACTCGACCTGATTTAAAGCTGCTTCAGGCTTAATCCTGGCCAGCCAGATATTGGGTTTATAATAAAAACCGCGATACAGCTCCATCTCAATGAACCTCTCCTTCTGGGGAGAAGGATGACCGGGACACTGCCAGTCATTAAAATTCCCCACCAGATAAACACGGGCTGCCCGGGGATGGAAAAAGCCAAAAAGAATAGAGCCGTCAGTAAGAATATTAGCACCCAGCATAGAGGGTATTCCGAGGCCGGAAACATCGGTATCGGGAAGATAAAAATTCTCCTGAGGGATCAGTTTTTCTATCCCGGCATAGTAATCCTTGACATTGCCCCGCGGTTTTGCGGGCTGAACGTTGTAGATATTATGCCTGTCGGACATAGCCCATACCTCTTCACCCAGGCAGGCTTCATAGTATCTACTCAGGGATTCGTCTTCCCAGATAACTTTTTTCCCGTGCCCGTCTTTAAATATAAAGTTGAACCTGCTGCGGTTACTCTCCACATCGTAATATAAACCAAACTTATCCCTGCCGGCGGGAACAACTTCTTTTTCCAGGGTGGCCCCGTCGCTTACCCATATCCACAGCCTTGGATCGCGGAAATCACGTTTGTTATCATAATGCATTCTTACCTTGTAGCGCAACTTGTTAGCCTCCTAAAATTCCAGCATCCTTATTTTCCCAAGGTTTCCGCTTGCAAACAAGAAAGGGCATTTATATAATGCCCTTTCTTTTAGAAGATATAAATCGCAAGATTGCGCAAGATCGCAAGATCGGGGACGGTTCTTGTTCTTGCTTTTTGTTGCTTTAATCTTTTTTACTACAATAATGAATAACCTTATCCTTAAATCCTTTTTTAGGCAAAATCCTCCAGATTACCCCAGGCAAGTCAAGAACCGTCCCTATACTTGCTAGAACCGTCCCTATATTTGTGCAAGGTAATAGAAGGAAGATTCGCCTGTTTTTTCATATCCTTTTTTCTCGGCAACCGTCTTAAAGTATTTCTTTAGCAGTGCCTGGTAGGCATCATTTGCAGATTCCGACCATACACTTAAAACCGCTCCCTCAGGTTTCAGCAAACTCTTAATGAGAGCGGTACCTTTGTCTGAGTAAAGAAAACTATTCGAAGGACGGCTCAGCCATCCAGGGCCGTTATCGGTATCTAGAATTGCTGCATGATAATAACCTTCTCTATCAACGCCGCTATCCGGGGGTTTAACCAGAAATTCTACAAGATCGGTTACAAATATATTAACCCTCGGATCCGAAAGGGCGTTCCCGTTTATCTCTGCAAGCGGNCCCCTGTTCCACCTGACTACAGCCTCTTCAATCTCCACCACGTCAACTCTTTTTACCTGAGGTGAACCAAGTGCCTCCTGCAGCCCTATTCCAAATCCCAGCCCTCCGATCAACACTCTCAGGCCAGGTTCCCCACTCCCTGCCGCCAAAGAACAAACCCGGATCGCCTGGCGGACCATATCCCTTTCAGTTACCCCGTTATACGAGGACATTAAAAAGCTGCCGCCGTAAATAAATTCATAATCCCTGCCACGCCGCTGCAGCTGCAGCTCCCCTCCCCGGCCATTTACCCGCTCCACGACTTCAGCTGGTTTATAAAATCCCCTCATTTGCCGGCCTCCTCTAAAACCGGGGTGCCTTTCCGGAGATAAAAACGATTTTCTTTAAGATCGCAACCCCCAGAATATCAAAGCAACACCCAGGTAGATAATTATCATTTTATTATAATTTATCCTTTGTGTCATCCCCGTTAAGCCGAGATACATGGCTCCCATGAAAATAAACGGCCCAACTGAAGCGAGCAGTGCATTAATTTTTAAAGCTTGTTCCAGATTGTTAAACCTGTATATCAGAAACGCGGCAATTATTTCTATACTGCCCGATAAAATGCGCAGAAATACAATGCCGGCCAGAAATGGGGACATTTTTAACACCCTGCCTGGTAACAAGAAATTTACTTAATTAAAAAGATACGCTTCATTGCATAACCTTATGCATAACAAAGGGGATAGAAAGGTTTTTTTCGGCAAAGATATAATATAGAAAGGAGGGATTCACATTGGCAAAAAAATATAACAAAAGCAGAAAACAGAAGCCTAATTACTCAAAAAAAGGCTTACAAAATGTTCAAATGGAAACAAGCTCTGATCTGGGCCTTGAAAGTAGCTTGAAAGAACAAAAAAATAAGAGCCAGTCTTTTTGTAGTGAGTCTGACCAGTCTTTTTCGCCCAGGAAGAGTTAGCCGGGAACCCGATACTACTAAGTGACCAATATTAAAAGTGCCGGGTACTACAAAAATAAAGAATGATATGAGGGACAGCAGACAGAAAAAATAATTTAATTAGCAGCTGAGCCCTCATTTTTTGCTTGTTTATCCGTTCTGGATATTTACCTTAAATAACAGAAAAAATAAATAAAAATGAGGTGTATAATTTATGACAGAAAAACAGGATGAAACAAAAGTAGTAAGTTATGCCGCTATCAGGTATGGTGCATGGATACTAGGCTTAATCATCGTTCTTTATTTTATTAGTCGCCACCTTTTCCCCTTCATTCGNTCATTATTCTAAAGATTGCTGCCCACAATTTACCATAGCTGCGAAATATTAAAAAACTATTAAGATGGGTTAACATAATATTATACTTTCTTAAATTATTAGAGCAGAGCACCGGCTTGCAGGTTTGCCTTGCTCTTTTTTTGGTTATAATATATGGTTAACATAATATATTCCTGAAAATGGAGGTTTGCTTAATCAGGAATAAGAGGAGGTTTTCAGATTGACGATATGTAAAAAAAGTAACCTGGGGAAAATAGTAATTATCATGGTAATCTTTGGCATCGCCCTGGTCTGCTGGGCGCAGGCTGCGCTGGCAAACAGCACCTACCGGGTCGCACCAAATGATACACTCTGGGCTATAGCACAGAGATACGGCACCACGGTGAACGAACTGGCCAGAATTAACGGCATTTCCAATCCATCGACAATCTATCCAGGACAGGTACTAACAGTACCAGCAGCAAAAATACATACTGTAAAGGCCGGAGATACACTCTGGCTTATCTCCCGGTGGTATGGAGTAGATCTGCAGGCGCTGATTTCAGCAAACCCCGGAATAAGCGGAAAATATATCTACCCGGGGCAAAAAATTAATATACCTGCAAGTAATGCTTCCACAGAAGCATTGGCCTCAAGGGCGGGGCGCTCCTATTCACCTTATACACANGGGGAAATCGATCTCCTGGCGCGCCTGGTTCACTCCGAAGCTGCAGGAGAGCCTTATATCGGAATGGTGGCCGTGGCAGCCTCAGTATTAAACAGGGTGGCAAGTCCCCAATATCCGAACACACTTACAGGGGTTATCTATCAGGTAACCAACGGCCACTACCAGTACAGCCCTGTTCTGGACGGGAGAATCAATCTGCCGGCTAATCAAACGGCTTATCAAGCAGTTTACGACGCACTGAGCGGATGGGACCCTTCATACAATGCGCTGGGCTTTTACAACCCGAGAAAGACAAGCAATCAGTGGGTGCGCCGGCAACCAGTGACGACAGTAATAGGTAACCACGTATTTTTCCGTTAACCGCTAAAATGACCTGAAAATGCCTTGAAAATGCCAAAAAAACAGTTCTCCCAACATTACCCCAGGTGGGGCGGCAACAGCTGCCCCACCTTTTTACAACAAATCAAAAAACCCTGCCGGAAAAACACCGGCAGAGCGCCTGTTACCTGAAATATCGTAAGCCCTGAAGGCCGTATCCGCATTGCTTGGCCCGGGAATTATCCCCTAAGCCCGGAAAGAAAGCCAGGCCATAAGACAATGCGCAAAAAAACCGCTGCCGTAATGCCCCTATTTTCCCCTATTTTCAAACTAACGCTCAGTTAAAGGTATATAGCTGTTTTTTTTGCTAATGTTCTTGTAAGCAGGACGAATTACTTTGCCGCCGCTTATTATTTCTTCTATTCTATGGGCTGACCATCCCGCGATCCTGGCCATGGCAAAAATAGGTGTATAGAGATCGGGAGGAATATTTAACATTTTGTATACAAACCCTGAATAAAAATCAACGTTGACAGCAATAGGCTTGGTAATCTTCTTTACCTCGGCCAGCACCTGGGGAGCTAATTTTTCGACAAGTTCGTATAACCCGTATTCTTCCTGCATATTTTTCTCCTGCGAAAGTTCACCGGCCTTTTCTTTGAGCAACAACTCTCTTGGATCAGAGAGGGTATAGACCGCATGACCTATACCATATAATAATCCCTTGTGATCAAAGGCCTCTTTTCTGAGTATTTTTACCAGGTAATCTTCAATCTCTCGCTCGTTATCCCAGTTTTTAACGTTTTCCTTGATATCATTCATCATTTCTATGACTTTAATATTAGCCCCTCCATGTTTGGGGCCCTTAAGGGCTCCTATTGCGGCAGCAATTGTTGAATAAGTATCGGTATCAGTTGAAGAAACCACATGGGTTGTAAAGGCGGAGTTATTCCCCCCCCCATGCTCTGCGTGTAAAATTAGATTCAGGTCTAAAATGTCGGCTTCCAGTTCGCTGTAATGATTATCGGGCCGGATCATGTGTAAAAAATTTTCCGCAGGAGTAAGATCTTGCCTGGGTTTATGAATATAGAGGCTATTATTGTTAAAAAAATATTCTTTCGCCTGGAAACCATAGGCTGCTAATGTTGGAAGCCGGGCAATAAGTTCTATTGATTGCCTTAGGACATTGGAAACACTTGTATCGTCTGCATTGTCATCATATGAATAGCAGGTCAGGACACTCCTGGCCAGTTGATTCATAATATCCCTACTGGGAGCTTTTAAAATCATATCTTCTATAAAACCTTCGGGAAGCGTTCTGCTTTCATAAACCATTTGCTTGAAATAATTCAACTGATCAACATTAGGCAATTGACCAAATAACAGTAAATAACATACTTCATCGAAACCATGCCGTTTCTCTTTTTGGAATCCTTTCACCAGGTCATTGATTTCAATTCCTCGATAGTACAAACGGCCTTCTACGGGGATTTTTTCATGTTCATCCACAATATAGGAATGGACATCCCCGATCGCCGTAAGGCCAACCAGAACTCCTGTACCATCACTGTTCCTCAATCCCCGTTTGGTATTAAATCTTTCATGCAATTGCGGATCGATATAGCAATTATTTTCGGCTGTCTGGACCATCTCCTGGAAAATATCCTGAGTAAAAAGGGGTGATTTGAACATTATTACCATAGAATACCTCTCCCACTATTGTTTATCGAATGCTTTGCCTTCCATTATCCGTCAACCTGCACTTTAAGGTAAACAACAAACCTGTCTTCATCCCCTAGCGATTTTCTAGCGGGATATATTCCCGATACGCTGAAACCGATTTATAAGCCGGCCGAATAATCTTGGCATCATTTATAATCCCCTCCATACGATGGGCTGACCACCCTGCTATACGTGCTATAGCAAACAGGGGTGTGTATAATTGCAGGGGCAAATCCAGCAAGTTGTATACAAGTCCGCTGTAAAAATCAACATTTGCACTGACTCCTTTATAAATGCGACGTCTTTTACTGATAATCTCAGGCCCCAATCTTTCGACCAATGAGTATAGCTGGAATTCCTCGGTGCGGTTCTTCTCTATTGAAAGGCTCTCTACGAATTTCTTTAAGATATTTGCACGAGGATCAGACAGGGAGTACACCGCATGCCCCATGCCGTAAATCAACCCGGTACGATCAAATGCCTGTTTGTTCAACAATCGTATGAGATAGTCCGCCACACTGGATTCATCGGTCCAATCGGAAATATTTGCCTTCATATCCTCAAACATCTGTATCACCTTAATGTTGGCTCCACCGTGCCTGGGACCTTTCAATGACCCGATTGCCGCTGCGATAGCCGAATAGGTGTCTGTTCCTGTGGAGGTTACTACATGAGTGGTAAAGGTAGAATTGTTTCCACCACCATGTTCAGCGTGAAGTATGAGAGCCACATCAAGAATCTTTGCTTCTAGCGGTGTATATTGACTGTCAGCCCGCAGTATGTGCAGAATATTCTCTGCTGTGCATAGTTCGGGCTTTGGGGGATGAATATAAAGGCTTTTATTGTCATGATAGTGGCAATAGGCCTGGTATCCATATACGGAAAGTAAAGGGAACAAGGCGAGTAACTGCAATGACTGGCGTAATACGTTAGGCAAAGAAATGTCATCAGCATTATCATCATAGGAATACATTGTCAGCACGCTGCGGGCAAGCGTATTCATCATATCCTGGCTGGGAGCCTTCATGATGATATCACAAACAAAACTCGTGGGTAATGTACGATAACCGGACAATAATTGATTAAAATTGTTTAACTCATGTTTGTTGGGTAGTTGGCCAAACATTAATAAATAGGCTACCTCTTCAAATCCAAACCGGTTATCCCTAATCAAGCCTTCTACGATTTTCTCCACATCAATGCCTCTATAATAAAGTTTGCCTTCACAAGGATATTCTTTTCCATCGATGATTTTTGATGACACGACATCAGAAATCTCCGTCAATCCTGTAAGGACGCCTTTTCCGTTTAAATCCCGAAGCCCTCTTTTTACATCATATTTACCATAAAGCGCAGGATCGATTGTATTATTGTTTTCACACAGAGCAGATAGTTCTAATATCTGGGGTGTTATATGAGAAAACTGGTTGCCCAAAGCTATTCACGCCTTTCATAATGTAAAAACCAAAAAAAGACACTTACTTCCTGATAATACATTCTATCTTAAAATAAAAATACATTCTACACATAAAGGAAAAAATCCTTTGGTAAAAATCAACGTGGTCTTTGTTTAATATTTAAAAAACATCACGCTAAAGCATATGTTTTAGCATGATGTTTTTTTTAGAAAAATGAGCAAACCTGTAAGCCGAGTTCTGTGCTCCAAAAAATAGAGTAGCAGTCATCTATCTAGGATACCAGTTGCCTGGCACCTCCAGCGACTCTCACCCGAGGGATTCGGCGGGCAACGTCATCTCCCTCCTATTCAGTCTTGCTCCGGGTGGGGTTTACCTAGCGAGCCGGTCGCCCGGCCCCTGGTGCGCTTTTACCGCACCGTTGCACCCTTACCCCTGCCGGGATTAAAACTGAAACCCCGCCAGTGGCGGTTTCTTTCTGTGGCACTATCCTTAGGGTCGCCCCCACTGGGCGTTACCCAGCACCCTGCCCTGCGGAGCTCGGACTTTCCTCGAAAGCGTTAAATGCTCTCGCGACTGCCCGGTTTACTCATNATGATTATTTCCTGATAATAGTTTAACTCATAAATTAAGCGCTGTCAAGTTAGCTNCCGGGATTTGTTAGACACCGGCAAAGAGCCTAAGAAGAAAGATCGTATAAGAAATCAAGAGCATCTTCCAGTTTGCTTACAGATACAACTTCTATCTCGCCGGCAGCTTGCAGAGCATCTTTATAGTTTTCTTCCGGAACAAGAAAAAACTTGATACCTTCCCTCTCCGCTGCAGCCACTTTTTGTTTTACACCCCCGATACCGCCAACTTTTTCGTCAAGGCTGATCGTTCCTGTTCCGGCAATTTTATGCCCTCCAGTAAGGTTTTCCGGAACCAGCCTGTCGAAAATCTCCAACACAAAC
>JGI24712J26585_10001352_pt1 | contig 20974 bp, 15 predicted proteins | sample BioPla3DNA2_FD_26585 | JGI IMG/M metagenome (IMG submission 26585) | reverse complement strand
GGGGGGCAGGATACTCTTCCCTCTGTTGTTATCCCATTCCCCCACTCTGGAATGTTTGACCTTTTCGGACATGTGTGATCAATTACGAATTACGAATTACGTTCTAAACTTTCACATCTGAGTTCTAATTCCGAAATCCGAAATCACTTCCGCCTTCAAAAAAAATCACAAATATTCCCCGCAGCATGGTGGTACGTCCGTAATCCCACCGATTGTGCGCCTTTGAGATGGCGTTCAATGTCGTCAATGAAGAGTGTTTTGGCGGGATCGAGGTGGTTTTCTTCAATAATCCGTTGAAAAGCTTCCGGTTTGGGCTTCTTTATTTGCAATGTGTGAGAATAGTACGCCTTTTCAAAATGATGGTTGAAAATATTGTATCCAAATTTGTCAATGACGTACTGTGTGAAATATTCACAATTAATCTGGTTGGTGTTGCTGAACAGAAAGACACGGTATTGCTGTTGCAAACGCTTTAGCATCTCAATACGGCATTCCGGTATGTCAATCATGATCGCATTCCATCCCTGATCAATCTGTTCATCAGTCAAGGGAACATCAGTTAGGGAGCGGATATAGTTCCTGAATCGAGCAGGAGAGATTTTCCCTTCTTCAAACAGATCTATCTCTTCGGTTTGTCCCGCCTGAGAGTATAATTTGTCAAAATCAACTACGCCAAACTTCCGGAATTGATCGCTAATATTCTCATAACGAATATCATAGATCACATTTCCCAGATCAAAAATAATAGCATTTATAGATTGTAAATCGATCATATTTATTTAGTAATTCGTTCAATAACGGTATCAATCAATTGATCCATATGGATTTGGTAATTGGAAGTAAACTCTTTAGTAACCCGGTTGGCAACACCCACACAAACAGTCAATGTCTCATGGTTTAAGAGGTGTCCTAATCCGTAAATAGCGGAACACTCCATTTCTAAGTTAGTGATTCTGAGATCTTTATATCTAAACTGTTCGATTTTTTTATTCATTTCCGGAAACGCCAGAGGAGTACGAATCTCTCTTCCCTGTGGACCATAGAACCCGGGGGCACTGGCTGTGATTCCTTGCACCATGTCAAAAGCGACTTGAGATAACAAAGCGGGTGTGGCGGGTATGCAATAAGGGTGTGGTAGTCGCTCCCCCCAATTTGTTTTTTCAATAAAAGAATCCACTAAATCATCATAGATAGAGGAATCATGTTGATAGAACTGCAACAAGCCATCAAAACCAAATCCGTACTGACTGGCAATCAATGAGTTGATGGGAATATCAGGTTGGAGAATGCCGCAAGTTCCCATTCTGATGATTTTCAAGGTACGATGCTCCTTTTTGAGAGTTCGGGTCTCAAAATCAACATTGGCTAAAGCGTCCAGTTCATTCATCACAATGTCAATATTATCGGTACCCATACCGGTAGATAATACGGTGATTCGGGTGTTTCCGACTCTTCCTGTATGCGTAATGATTTCTCTGTTAGACCTTTTGGTTTCAATTATGTCAAATCGTTGGGAAACCAGGGGTACACGACCGGGGTCTCCAACCAACAGGACAATATCTGCTAACTGTTCAGGATGAATCGCCAAGTGATAAATGGAGCCGTCTTGACGTAATGGAAGTTCACTTAATTTAATATCCATAATTTAAAGTTTTGTTATTATTTGCACGTTCGTAATTCAATCTAATATAACGTAAAATTAGAAAATATAGTATACAAATTGAGGAACACGAAATAGTTACAAAGTTAAAAAAAAGCGATTAAAATGGAGAAAAAGAACTTATCATATTGGATTATTATATATCTTTGCAGATTGAATTTTAACTGAATTACTTAAAAATATGAAAAAAATAATAGAAATAGGCTTACTCATACTAGGTGTGATGTTAAGTTTGACCGTAAAATCACAAGAAATGACTCAAGAACAAAAAATTAGTTACGCTTTAGGTGCAAACGTAGGTGAGAACTTTAAAGCTACCGGTATCGAATTAATGTATGAATTTTTCTTCCAGGGAGTTCAGGATGGAATGAATGGTACCAATAAGTTATCTCAGAATGAAATGCAGGTGATCTTCAATCAATTGCAGCAAGAACTACAAAAAAGACAACAAGCTGAAGTAGAGGTGGAAAAAGAAAAAGGAAGAGCTTTTTTAGCTGAAAATGGAAAGAAAGAGGGTGTAGTTACTACTCCTTCAGGACTTCAATATAAAGTTGTTACGATGGGAACAGGTGCAAAACCAACTGCTACTGATAAAGTAAGAGTTCACTACCATGGTACTACTTTGGATGGTGAAGTGTTTGACTCTTCGGTTCAAAGAGGCGAAACCATTACATTCCCGTTAAATCAGGTAATTAAGGGTTGGACAGAGGGTCTGCAATTGATGCCGATTGGATCCAAGTTTATTTTCTATATTCCCTCAGATTTAGCGTATGGTGATCGTGGAGCCGGTCCAACAATTAAACCCGGAGCCACTTTAATTTTTGAAGTTGAATTATTTGAAATTGAAAAATAAAACATAAAGAAAACTACCTCGAAAAGGTAGTTTTTTTTATCGATAGGTGAAATATGGATTCAATCCAATGATTATAAAAATATAAATATGAAGAAGAAAAATAAGACCCCACTGGGAACTCGGATTATTGAAGCATTGAGCTCATACGGAAGTGAGAAACTAAATTACAAACAGATTGCTGCTAAAGTAGGGGTGTTTGATAAAGCGGGCAGGATTGAAGTGCAGAAACAGATTGCTCATTTTTTGGAAGCACAAATTTTATTATCTGCCGGAAGAGGAAAGTACCGTTTAAATCCTAAGTACATATCAAAAGAAACTACGGGTAGAAATGTTATCGTTGGAGAGATCCAGTTTAATCGTAGTGGTAATGCCTTTGTGATTAATGAGGAAAGGGAAGAGGATGTTTTTATCTCTGAACAGAATTTGGGAATGGCTCTGCATAGGGATAAAGTGAAAGTGATGCTTTTTCCTTTAAGGAAAAATAAAAAGCCGGAAGGACAAGTCATTGAGATCATCAAGAGAAGTACGGCACTGATTGTTGGTACCATACATTTTCAAAAAGAGATTGCTTTTGTTGTACCGGAAAATAATTTCTATCGCAGAGAGATTATTGTTCCTTCCCGCATGTTGAATCAGGCAAAAGAGGGAGATAAAGTAGTGTTTCGTATTGTGGAATGGAAGGAAGGAACAAGAAATCCTATAGCGGAAGTAGTACACCTGTTGGGGAAACCGGGCGAAAATGAGGTGGAAATGAATGCTATCCTGGCTCAGTTTGGTTTTCCATTGAGCTTTCCTAAAGAAGTGGAAGAGGAGTGTACACAGATTCAAGAAACAATCTCAAAAGAGGAGATCTTAAAGAGAAGAGATTTTCGAGATGCCTATACATTTACGATAGACCCGGCAGATGCCAAAGATTATGATGATGCGATCTCTTTTGAAGAGAAAGCAAATGGTGACTATAGAATAGGAATTCATATTGCGGATGTTTCTCACTATGTTAAAAGAGGTTCAGCAATCGATAAGGAAGCCTACTTAAGGGGCACTTCTGTTTATCTTGTGGATAGAACGATCCCTATGTTACCGGAGAAGTTGTCAAATAACTTATGCTCTCTGAGACCTCATGAGGATAAACTCTGCTTTAGTGCCATTTTTGAGATGGATACTAATGCTAAAATCAAATCGGAATGGTTTGGAAAAACAGTGATCCACTCTGATGCAAGATATAGCTATGAAGAGGTACAGGAGATGATTGAAACCGGAAAAGGAGAGGGATCTGAACCGATTTTAAAAGTGAACGCGATAGCTCAACAGTTGAGAAAAAAACGCTTTGATCAACATGCGATTAATTTTGAAACCGAAGAGGTAAGATTTATTTTGGATGAAAATAGTAAACCGATAGGTGTGCAATTAAGAGTTCAAAAAGAAGCTAATTTTTTGATTGAGGAATTGATGTTGCTGGCTAACAAAAGAGTGGCTGAAAGAATAGGAAAGAAAACGGCAAAAAATAAAGAACCTAAGACCTTTGTTTATCGTATCCACGACGAGCCGATTCATGATAAATTGGAAAATTTCAAGAGTTTTGTGCAAAAACTAGGCTTTAATTTTCAGGATGGAAGCAGGAAAAAGCTGACTCAATCTTTAAATCAGATGTTCCAGGTTGCCAAGGAAAAAAATCAATACAACATGCTGACTCAGTTGTCAGTTAGAATGATGGCTCGAGCTGTCTATTCCACTGATAATATTGGACACTATGGATTAGCATTTCCATACTACTCTCACTTTACTTCTCCTATCAGAAGATATCCGGATTTAATGGTTCATCGTCTCTTCCAAGCTTATTTGGACGGTGCTCCTTCAGTTGCTGCTGCTGAATATGAAGAGTATTGCAAACATTGTTCTAAAATGGAGCAAAAGGCGGTAGATGCAGAACGCGCTTCCATTAAGTTTAAGCAAGCAGAGTATATGCTGGATAAAGTGGGTGAAACATTTGATGCGGTAGTGAGCGGATTGGCTAAGTGGGGAGTATTTGCTGAATTGAAAGATTCCAAGTGTGAGGGATTGATTCCAATGAAAGAGTTTACCGATGATTTCTACTATCTGGATCAGGACAGCTACACTTTAATTGGACTGCATTACGGAAGGAATATCCAGTTTGGGGATCAGATTAAGGTGAAGCTTGTCGGGGTGGATTTATTGAAAAAATCGCTAACTTTTTCCCTGGTGCGATGAATTTCCTTCCCCCCTCTTTTTTTTAAAATTGAAAATAAATAAAAGGCTGTAAATCAGCAGTAATAAACTGATACACAACAAATACCGCTACAACAACAATGATCACCATGACCCAAATGGGGAGTAGTGCAAAGTTGACGCGGTACCATCTTTTCCATCGATCAGGTAACCAGTGGACTATCATTCCTAATATAAATAGGATAACTACATATTTATAAGTACTTATAATTGAGGGTATTATGGATAGGTCCCAGTCGCCTCCAATTTGGTTAACCATATTCTTAGCAGTATTCCAGGCTGTTGAACTTGCTTCTTTGGGGTCCAGATTGGATCCGGAACGGAAAAAGAGTCGCGTAAAGGTGATAAATATAAATGTGAGGAAGATTCCCCAAACTCGCTCCATCCAGCGGATAGGATCTTTACGAGTGATAATATGACGGATGTAGCTGATGAAGGTTCCAATAAAAATGATACCACTCCATACGACACTGAGCCTCCAGATAGGTTGATGGAAAAGCATTTCCAGGGCGCAGAAGAGAGCAAAAAGGAGTAGTGTGGCAATCATTTTGGTGAGCGGAGTCCATTTTCTCCACCTTTTGTACACAAAAATTCCAATTCCGTTTAAACCTCCCCAGATTACAAAATTCCAGCTGGCTCCGTGCCAAAGTCCTCCCAATAACATGGTGGTCATCAGGTTGATATCGGTTCTGATTTTTCCTTTTCTGTTTCCTCCCAAAGGAATATAGAGATAATCCTTAAGCCAGGTGGAAAGAGAGATGTGCCATCTTTTCCAAAATTCTCCGGGATTGGTTGCTTTGTAAGGAGAATTAAAGTTTTTAGGGAGATAGAACCCCATCAGCATAGCAACTCCGATAGCAATGTCGGTATAACCTGAGAAGTCGGCGTATACTTGAAGTGAGTATCCAAAAAGTGCAAAAAGATTTTCAAAAGAGGTGAATAACAGCGGATTGTCAAATACGCGGTCCACAAAGCTCACTGCGATATAGTCGCTGAGGATGATCTTTTTTAGTAACCCGTTTAAAATCCAGAAAACGGCTATTCCAAACTGCTTTTTGGTTAGGAAAAACTTCTTGTATAGCTGAGGCATAAACTGATTGGCACGCACAATAGGACCGGCTACCAATTGCGGGAAGAAGGTGACATAGAATCCAAAGCTGAGGAAGTTGCGTGTGTGAGGTATTCTTTTTCGATAAACATCCAATACATAGCTGATACATTGAAAGGTGTAAAAAGAGATTCCCACCGGCAGCAATATTCGGGAAGAATCAAAATGCTCCTTTTGGATCACCTCATTACTCCACTTGGCAATGTAGTTGATTACTTCATAATCAGTCTGAAAGAGTGAATTGTAGAGGTCTGTAAAAAAATAGGCATATTTAAAGTAAGCTAATATGGCTAAATTGACGAAGACTCCGAAGATCATATGAAATTTTCTCAATCCCGGTTTGGATGTCAAATCGATAGCTTTTCCGGAAAAGAAACAGATAACGGTTGTGACAATCAGCAGGATTAAAAACAGACCGGAGGTTTTATAGTAAAAGAGCATACTGAAGAAAAAGAGATAGGTATTACGGAGTAATATTCTATTTCCTATCAGTGCAAATCCGGCATATACAATAGCAAAAAATGCCCAAAAATAAAACTGAGTGAACAATAAGGGATACTGATTGTCAAACGAGAATAGTGTAGTTAAAAATGCAAGAAAATTATCCCAACTCATAGTTCACTATTATCTTTATTAGTATTGTAATTATCTAGTCTTATTTTACTTTCCATCAAGGCGTCGTGGAATAACATGCCCATCAACTGGTATCCTTTGCGGGTAAAATGAACCCGATCCCTTTGAGCTAATCCTTCTTGCATCCACTGGTACATGGACTTGGCGCCTCCCATGATATGATACTGATCAAATACGGCACCTTGTGTTATAGAAGCCAATTCGTACATTACTTGTTGTACTTTTTTTCCGTTGATATTATTTGTCCAATACACCTTTCTCTTTCTCCTTACCCTTTTATAGGTGTCATTGTTAGTAACAAAGATAAAAGCACATTCAGGATTTACTTTTTGGAATTTTTCAATCAGTACCAAATAGTTGTTTTTGAACTCTTCAGGATCAAAATTAGGACCGGAAGCATCATTGACCCCGATGCCCATAATCACCAGATCAGGATAGATCAAATCCAGGTCTTGCTCGAAGTTTTCACATCTCAGGAAAGAGGGGAGTGNCGCACCATTCACACCAATGGAGTGGTATGTAATGCCCGGTTTGGAATTTTTTAAGTAAAAACCATTTGTAATAAATCGTTCTCCTTGAGAACAGTTAAAACGAACTGTAAATGAGTCCGTAAAGTGTAATGATTCGTAGTAGAACCGTTTTTTTATGGTATCTATTTTGGTTGGAAAATATTCTAAAGAATCGATCCAGATAGTGGGTACAATGTAGGAAGAGTCTGAATAGCCCATTAAAATGAGCTCTTCCGTTTCAAATTTTAGTAGTGAATCAGTAAAAATAATTCTCAATTCAGCTAAAGTGTCCTCAGTGATCACGGCAACTCCTGTCAATCCCAATGGGACCTCATGAGGAGTAAAGACATTTCTGACTATAGAGAATGAACCAATACTACGTACACGGTAATCAATAGGATTATTTGATTTCGGAGCAGCAGAGTAAGGGAAAATAAGCCCTCTTTCACCGATTAGATCGGGATTTTTGAGTAGGATTTGCTGTCGGATAGTATGAGGAAAAGTACCGGCCTGAACATGTGACCCACCAATATGAATAATATTTAGATTTCCTTCTTTCGTTTTTACAATTTTATCCCATTTATTAAAGAAATGAGTTAATAAGGATGAATCATACTCAGTGATTAATGTATCCGCATAGAAGTTAATGAATGGGTAGGAGACAAAGTCTGAAATTCTCTCTGAGGTAGTATCTGTTTGCCCGATGCTTACATTGAAGAAAATAAAACTCAAAATAATTGCACTAACAGCCTTTTTTACCATCATAAATCTCCCTTGTTTAATCATTCTATTTTAGTTGTTCAAAAAGATCATCAAAATTTACATCACTATTATTTGCTCTTAATTGATAAAATTGGTACATCATTTCAAAGGTTTGGACTAAAATTTCCCCGATCTTTTGAGCACCTTGTGGGGTAAAGTGAACATAATCACTTCCAGCCCATCCTTTATTTACCCAGGCTACCATAGAGTTTTCACCTCCCATTACTTCATACATATTCCAAAAAGCAGCTCCGTGAGCAGGAATTCTTATCTTTAACTGTTCAACCAGGTAAGGTAAGTAAGGATAAGTCCCCATTTCCCCTTTAACCCGGGTGCCCATATCGGAGGGGCCAATAAAAAGAATGGGCAGATCGGGGAATAAACGATGGAAATAATCTATTTGGGATAAAATTTGATCAACATATTTGTCGGCACTCTTTTCATTATAAATGGACGGTACAGAGTTACCTCCAAATTGAAGTACGATCATTTTAACATCAATCTTTCTGTAGATTTCTTTTAGTAGTTTACCATCAATCTGAGAAAAGAAGGTTCCACTGGCTCCTCTCATTGGAATATTATCTACCGCAACCCCTGCTTTACCATCAACTAAAATCCCATGAATATTACCCCATCCGTTCATTTGAATTGAAAATTGCGATATGGCACTGTCCAATCGCCAGTTAAACATTTGAAATCCGGGTTCATAGATGGTGTCAACCGAGATGGCGGGCTTCCCTTTTTGTGATAATGTAGCAGTAAACTGTTCACCTAAATGTGAAAATAACAACGTGATATTGGAGTAAGGGGTACGCTTTGTTTTTCGTTCTTGAGAAGATGTCGAGACATAAAATGAGCCGGGAGAAGAGATTTGGAATGTTTTAGCCATCAATCCGTAATCTCTGCTCTTGGTTCTTAACCCATCTCCATACAAGGAGTAAGTTGTGTAATTTCCAGAGTAGTTTTGATACACCGATGCAGTAGGAATTGACTGATATAGAGGGAGTAATCCTGGACCCGATCCTCCAAAAATAGACTGGAAGTAGTTTCTCATATTGATACTGATCCGGTCTAATTCGATCTGTGAATCTCCGTAGTGCAGTACCCGAATGATACGATTTGAACCTTTTGCCTGTTCTGCTTCTTTGAAAAAAGAGTCAAAAAAAGTATAATCATTGTTGGGTAAATAAAATCGGGTAGGATGTACCATTGCCTTGGCGTAGTAAGTTAAAGTGTCCTTAAATTCATGATGTAAGGAATCCAATTTTTCTAACTCTTGTTGTTGTAGTATGAGCTCTGGATCAATAGTTTCTTTTTCTTTTTTGCGAATCATTTCTTGGGGGGCAGGAAAGTCAAAACGGTATCCGAAAATTTGAATACCCCCCTCTGGAAATACCAGCGATATGATCACTAAGAGAGCAATGATGATAAAGATAAACAATGAGATCTGGTATGGGCGCATCGACAGTTTATTTTTCAGTTGTGCAGTTGCGTATGTTTTGAATAGCTACAAGTGGATCTTCAGCTTTAAAAATAGCATTCCCGGCTACCAGAATATCAGCACCCGCTTCAACTAAAGAGAGGCAATTATCTTGATTTACACCTCCATCCACTTCAATAAGAGCATCCGAATTGTTACGGATGATGAGAGCTTTGAGTTCTTTAATTCGATCTAAACTTTTTTTAATAAACTCTTGTCCGCCAAATCCCGGATTGACAGACATAATCAACACAAAGTCTAAATCTTGAATAATATCTTCCAATAATGTCACCGGAGTGTGTGGATTTAACGCTACACCGGCCAACATATCTAAATCGCGGATAGCATGAATAGTACGATGAAGATGGGTTGATGCCTCCCAGTGTACAGCGAGCATATCAGCACCTGCTTTTTTAAAATCAGCAAGATACCTTTCCGGTTTTTCAATCATAAGGTGAACATCTAAAGGCTTTTCAGAAATCTTTTTGATCGCTGAAATCACAGGCATCCCAAATGTGATATTGGGAACAAAATGACCATCCATAATGTCCAAATGAAGGTAATCAGCTTCCGATTCATTAATTAATCTGATATCTCGTTCTAAATTGCTGAAGTCAGCTGATAATAATGAAGGGGATATAATGGGTTTCATAGCATAAAAATTAACCGACAAAAGTACTAAAAAAGTAGGATAAATAAAGAGTTTCTTTTTATAAACAGAGGTTTGATAAAAAAAAACAACATTTTATCAAAAAATATGGAACTTTTTTTGTAATATTGCGTCTATATATTTGAATTCGTTATTTTTAAAAAAATAAATTGTAAAAAAATGAATATGATGAAAAAAACGATCCTATTTTTTAGTTTAGTAGTCCTCTTGCAAGGTGTGTTTGCACAACAGCAGCAAAGGACCGTTTATGCGGATCCAAGAATTGTCGAAGTGTTTGGACAAGAGACAGTTGACTTCTATCTTCGGGAAAATCCCAGAGTGATTGAATACTACAATTTCTTCCTGGATAATGCCTATACTATTGCTGAAGTTCCACAGGAAAAGATGCAATATATTGATGAAGTACCTGAGATGAAACCTAAAGAAAAATATCAAATGGAGTACTTTGATTATACTGATAAAGGTCTGGAAAATTTAAATATTTTGAAATTTGACCTCAAAATTGACTCTAACATTGGACCAATTTACCGTTTGGGAAATACCAATAAGCTGATCTATTTCCTATCGGGAAAAGAGATTCAGGAAAAATATAATCAGTACAGAATAGAAAATAAATAAGATGAATTTTATAAATATGAAAAGATTTTTATTAACATTAGCCGTTTTAATTCCATATATTCTGTTTGCTCAAACGAATATCAATATGCCATCAGGATCCAATACGGCATCCCATACTACTTGTAATGCACGTTTTTACGATACAGGTGGTTTAAATGGCAACCATGGAGTTAACCAAAATTCAAGTATTAAGTTTACACCAGCCACAGCGGGTCTGGCTATTCGTATCCAGTTTAATATTTTTACTGTAGGTGAGGGTGCTGTGATGACCCTGTACGATGGTCCGGATAATACCTATCCCGTTATTGCTGTGTATGATGAATTTATTAACCCGTCAGGCTTGGCAATTGTAGCAGGTCCACCTCCAACCAATCCGGATGGATCAATCTATATTGAGTTTACTTCCGGGACAATGAATGAAATTGGATGGCAGGCAGATGTTACCTGTCGTGCACCATGTCAAAGCTTTAATGTTCAAATTGACCCGTTGGTAACTACCAAACCATTGGTTGAGGATATATATATGAATGTTTGTAGAGATAGCTGCATTACTTTTGGTGCAGAAGCGGTTTTCTTACAAAATAATATCAACTATACCCAAACTCAAAATAATACTTTGTTTATCTGGAGATTTGGATTTACACAAGTGGATACCCAACAAGTTATTACTCGATGTTTTGATCAGGTAAGAGGTTGGGATTATACTTTGTATGCTGTTGATACAATGGAGTGTTTTTCTAACTCCATGTTTAAAGGTAGGGTAAGAGTTTCTTCCAACCCTATTGCCGCAACACCACCATTGCCCAATGCCTGCTCAGGTGGACAGTATGACGTGTATGTTGGGAATGACCCTCAAGCAACGATTATAGTACACTCCGTGGGTGCAAGTATTAGTGGTGAGTTGTCAGAAGCAGATACAGTCTTTTTACCGGATGGGAGTAACGTTTGTTATCACTCTGACTTACTGTACGATATTTTCGACCCGGGACAAACACTGAACAATATTAATCACCTTTTGGGAATTAGAATGTGTTTGGAACACTCCTACCTTGGGGACATATCTATACGACTTACTTGTCCTTCAGGACAAACAGCAATTCTCAAAGAGCAATTTGCTAATGTGCCTCCAATGCCTCCCGGTGGTGTGGTGGATAACTCTTGTTCGGGACAAGGAGGAGTGACTAATTTAGGTTGTGCTCCTGACCCCGGGACAGGAAGTGCATGTTATTTGGTGCCCGGTATTGGTTGGGATTACGAATTTAGACCCGGAGCTACCGGCTGCTTTGGAACAGGAGGTGCAACTGTGGGATATAACTATACTGACCAATGTGGTACTACATGGACGGGTCCTTCATTGTTGCCATCTATCCCCAATACATTTACAAATACCCCAACAAACCCTGTTTTCTATGGTTCTTTNCAAAATTTGAATGCNNTNTTNGGNTGTCCTTTGAATGGAAACTGGAGAATTACCATTTGTGACCACTGGGGAATTGATAATGGCTATATTTTTAATTGGGCACTCTCTTTGGATCAGTCGATTATTCCTGGAGGATGGGATTATACAGTAAATGTGGATACAGTAATTTGGCATGGTAACAACATTACTCCAACAGGCAGAACATCGGCAACAATCGATTTGGGCTCAGCGGGCGTGAATGTGTATGATGTTACTGTTATTGATGAGTATGGATGTCAATTTGATACCACCTTTACAATAGAAGTGGTTCAATCACCGGAACCAGATATCAATGATGGACTTGATACAGCCAGAATCTGTGCCGGTGAGATGGTGATATTGAATGCTAATTATGAAGACCCTGATGCACAATATTGGTGGAATACCGGTGCTACTACTGATGAGATCATAGCTACAGTGGAGGGTTTGTATTTTATCCAAATTACAGCTATGACACAAGACCAGACTTTGATATGTACAGGTGCAGATTCTATTTTCGTTTCTGTTAATTATCACCCGTTACCTGACTTCGATGTCGATAATCTGGGAGGTTGTGCTCCTGTCAAAGTGCAGTTTGAGAATTTAACAGTAGAAGAAGAGGGTACTCAGTTCTCTTATGAATGGAGACTCTATAACCTGGATGGACAGCAAATGTTTTTCTCCAATCAAAAGAATCCTGAATTTTTCATTGAAGAACCCGGCACTTATCACGTACAATTGGTAGGTACAACCGAAAATGGTTGTGTGGACTCAATTATAAAATGGAACTATTTGGAGGTTTATCCACAACCTATAGCGGAATTTTCAGCAGATCCTGAAGTTTCTCTTCTCTCTGAACAGGGTGGTGTAGTTACTTTTACCAACTATTGTGACTCATTGAAATTTGCTAACAGTCCGGATGCTGAATGGTACTGGGATTTTGGAGATGATGTTCGGGAATCTACATCGTGGAATCCGGTGCATACTTACCAAACATGGGGTGATTATATTGTTACATTCGATATTACTACCGCTCACGGTTGTAACGGAAGAATTCAACACAAAGTAATCATTGAGGAGGACCTCCAGTTCCCTAATGTTATTACGCCTAATGGTGATGGTATTAATGATGTTTTTGCTATCAAAAATCTAGATCCCAATATTGATCCTGAAGATCCTGATAAGTATAGAACCAATACTTTACAAATCTTCGACAGATGGGGTAAAAAGGTGTATGATGTTGAGAATTATGATACTTATATGAAAGGAGATCAGATATATGTGGGAGAAAAAGTATTTGATGCCAATGGTCTTCCCGATGGCCAATACCGTTTTGCGTTTATCTACAAAGGTAGAATTAAACATGTGAATTATAGTGGATCTCTTTTAATTATTAGAGATAAAAAATAGAGTTTTTAAAATGCCTGTTTTTAAGAAAATCGGAGATGAGAAACATCTCCGATTTTTTGTATGAGGTATAAAGAATATTTAGTATCTTTGCAGTTTAGAATTAATTCACTTTCAAATCAGATAAGAGTCTAAGTAGTTAAATCTTAATAACCTCTATGAAAAAACTATCAATATCTAAGAGTTTCACTGATAGACAAGCTACTTCAATAGATAAATATCTTCTTGATATTTCTACCATTGAGATGCTCACTTTTGAAGAAGAAATTGAATTGGTGAAAAGAATGAAGGAGGGGGATGAGTCTGCTTTCAATAGACTGATTGAAGCTAATTTAAGATTTGTTGTATCAGTTGCAAAACAGTATCAAAACCAGGGGTTAACTCTACAAGATTTAATCAACGAAGGGAATATCGGGCTAATAAAAGCCGCTGAAAAATTTGATGAGACAAGGGGCTTTAAGTTTATCTCCTATGCAGTCTGGTGGATCCGACAACAAATCCTGAGAGCACTTTCAGATCAAACAAACCTGATTAGACTTCCGGCAGATAAAGTAAGACAACTGGGGAAATTAAATGATACATATGTTCTTTTAGAACAAAAGTTGCACAGAGAACCCAAATATGAAGAATTGGCTCAGGCAATGGATCTGGATGAAGAAGAACTGTTCAGATTACTGAAGTATTCTGTAAAGTATGTTTCTATAGAAACTCCCATAAAAGCAGAGTCTGAAAGCTACACTCTGAAAGAGGTGTTGAAAAATGAATCAATTGCCGGACCTGATCACAAGCTCCTTTATGAATCATTGCAGATTGAAGTTCAACGCTTGATTTCCACACTTCCTAATAGAGAAGCTAAAATCTTGAATTCTTATTTTGGGATTAATGCAAAAATACCTTTATCACTGGATGAGATAGGAAATGAATTTGATTTAACAAAAGAAAGAGTAAGACAGATCAAAGAAAAATCGATAAAAAAATTAAAAAACAATACCGATTGTCTTGATTTGAGAAATTATTTAGAATAAAAACATTAAAATTTATTTCAAAAATTGAAATTTAATTAAATTAAAGTAATAATAAATAAAGATATGTCAAAAAGAACGATTAAAGATCTATTGAAAAAACCTGAAATAGTAGGTATAGGAAATCAGGTAACTGTACAAGGATGGGTAAGAACCAAAAGGGGAAATAATACTATCGCTTTTATTGCTCTTAATGATGGCTCAATAGTCCATAATATTCAAATTGTTGCAGAATTATCGCAATTCGATGAAAATGTGATAAAGAAAGTAACAACAGGAGCAAGTCTTAGGGTAACAGGTAAATTGGTTGAGTCTCAAGGTAAAGGACAAGCAGTTGAGATTCAAGCCTCTGAAATAGTAGTTCTTGGCAGTGCGGATCCGGAATTGTATCCCCTCCAAAAGAAAGGACACTCTATGGAGTATCTGCGAGAGATTGCACACCTAAGACCTCGTACCAACTATTTTGGTTGTGTCTTGCGACTAAGACATGCCATGTCTTATGCCATTCATACTTATTTTCATAATCATGGCTATTTTTACATGCATACCCCCATCATTACAGCATCTGATGCAGAAGGAGCAGGAGCTATGTTTACTGTGACTACAATGGACTTGAACAATGTTCCTAAAAATGCAAATGGAGAAGTGGATTATACACAGGACTTCTTTGGGAAACATACCTGTTTAACTGTTTCCGGACAACTAGAAGGTGAGTTGGGAGCTTTGGCATTAGGAAAAATTTATACATTTGGACCTACTTTTAGAGCAGAAAATAGTAATACACCACGACATTTAGCTGAATTTTGGATGATTGAACCGGAAGTGGCTTTTTTCGATATTGTCGACAATATGGATATGGCTGAAGATTTTATTAAATTCCTGGTACGATTTGCTCTTGAAAATAATATGGATGATCTGCAGTTCTTAAATGATATGTTTGACAAAGAGTTGATCGAAAGATTACATTTTGTCGTAGATAATAAATTCGTAAGATTAACTTATACCGAAGCGATTGATATTCTGATTAAATCAGGTAGAAAATTTGAATATAAAGTAGAGTGGGGGGTTGACCTCCATGCAGAACATGAAAGATATTTAGTGGAGAATCATTTTAAAAAGCCCGTTATACTTACAGATTATCCAAAAGAGATTAAAGCATTCTACATGAAACTAAATGAGGATGGAAAAACAGTAAGAGCAATGGATGTGCTTTTCCCTAAAATTGGAGAAATTATAGGTGGCTCTGAAAGAGAAAGTGATTACGAAAAGTTACTCCAAAGAATTCGTGATCTACATATACCAGAAAAAGATGTGTGGTGGTATTTGGAAACCAGAAAGTTTGGTACTGTTCCCCATGCAGGGTTTGGTCTGGGATTTGAACGATTGATGCTTTTTGTAACGGGAATGCAAAATATTAGAGACGTAATTCCATTCCCAAGAACGCCACAAAATGCTGAGTTCTAATCTATAATTTGATGCGTAAACGAGAAACAGGGATGTTCATTTGCTTACGGTATTTAGAAACTGTACGACGGGCAATAGAATATCCTTGTTCTGTTAAGATCTTTTGAATCTCATCATCCTGATAGGGTCGCTGAGGATCTTCATTGGCAATCAATTCTCTGATTAATTCCTTGATTTCTAGAGATGAGGTTTTTCCATCTCCGATGGATTCGGAAAAAAGTTGTTTTAAAGGGATAATACCATAAGGTGTCTGAACATATTTGCTATTGGATACTCTAGAAATAGTGGAAATGTCTACATTTACCTCTTCGGCAATATCCTTCAAAATCATAGGCTTTAGATTTTTGATGTCACCAGTCAAAAAATAACTGCGTTGTTTTTCCATGATCGCTTTCATAGTGTTGTACAGGATCAATTCTCTTAAATTTAAAGCTTGAATAAATTGAGATGCCTCATCAATATTCTCTTTGATGAAACGTTCCGCTTCTTCCCGTTGCTCTTTGCTGATATTGTGTTGATTACGCATGAAGTTACTGCGAAAATCATCAGATATTTTGAGTTTGGGAATGTACGGATTGTTTAGCTGTAGATCCAATTGATTCCCTTGAACTGTGATGATAAAGTCAGGTATAATCTCTTGCGTTTTAAGATCAGGAGTGACGATATGAAAAATGGGCTTGGGGTTTAATTGAGTGATAAAATCTAAAGTTTCTGTAAGTAGTTTTTTTGAAATATTGAGTTTTTTGATAATTTTTGGATATTGCTTTTTTGAAAATTCATCAAAACAATCCCTGATAATTTGGATTGCCAGTTGTTTATGTTCGCAATCTTCCCTTCTGTCAATTTGAATTAAAAGCACCTCTTGCAAGTTTCTGGCACCTACACCTGGAGGATCCATTTGATGAAGTATATTTATTAGAATGCTTTCTATCTGCTCAACGGTAATGGAACGATTATAACTCAATAGAAAGTCAGTTGCTATGGTCTGTAAATCGGTACCTAAATAGCCTGAGTCATCAATATAGCCAATGATAAATTGCGCTATCAGGCGTTCCTTTTCAGTGAGCGTAAAGTCTTGTAGCTGGGATATGAGATACTCATGATAAGAGGGGACAGATGCAATATAAGGATCAAAGTTTTGCGTATCTCTGTTCCTTGATCCTGATGTTTCAGTATAACTGTACTCCTCAAATTCATACTGATCACCGGTATCGTCATCGTAAAATTCTTTTAGTTCGTCGGATTCAAAAGGAGATTCAATTTCATCACTCTGATCAAAATCTGTATCTTCAGGGTTATCATACTCATCATCTAATGGAACAGAATCATCTATTTCATATTGATCCTCATCATGGTCAACTTCCAATGCAGGATTTTCTTCCAATTCTTTCATGATTTCCTCTTCCAGTCCATTGTTGGACAACTCAATCAATTTCATTAATTGGATAGTCTGCTGGGAAATAATCTGTCTAAGACTTTGTTTCTGCGTGAGTTGGTGTTTTTGCATAGCTGAAGATCATTTTATTGCAAAAATATACTATTTTTGTGACTTTTAATTGCTCTTTTGATTTGATGGACTCAAAAATAACTATTAAAGATTTTAAAAACTTAATATGTAGTGAGTTAAATTCAATATATCCTTTGAATGAGATTCTCTCTATTTATTCAATTTTGTTGGAACAAAGGCTTAATATCTCTAAAGTAGAAGTAGCTTTATATCCTGAAAAAGAGATTCCATCTTATCAGTTGTTGGAGGATTTAAAACGATTGAAGAAAGCTGAACCTATTCAATATATCCTGGGTGTTGCCCCTTTTAGAAATTTAGAATTGAAAGTAACTCCTGATACTTTAATTCCCAGACCGGAAACGGAAGAGTTAGTGGAGTTGATTCTTCAAGATTCGGCATTGAATAAAAAGGACAACCTTCAAATTTTAGATATTGGTACCGGTTCCGGTGCTATTGCTATCGCTTTAAAGAAAGAATTACCGGNAGCAGACCTGTATGCTACAGATTTTTCGATTCAAGCTCTTCAAGTAGCCAAAGCCAATGCAGAAAAATATAATTTGAACATTCATTGGATTCACCACGATATTCTGAAGGATCCCCTAGAAGTGTTTCCCCAATCAGTGGATGTTATTGTAAGTAATCCTCCTTATATTCCTGAGTCAAATGCTCCGCTTTTACATCCCAATGTAACGCAATATGAACCTCAATCTGCTCTTTTTGTTCCTGATCATGATCCATTACTCTTTTATAAAAGGATTATTAAAATAGGATCAACCATTTTAAAACCGAATGGGAAACTTTTTTTTGAAACTTTTGAAGAATTACAAGATTCTATAGTACAAGTACTTAGAGTTTTTAACTATAAAGATTTTCATTTTTTGAAAGATTTAAATGAAAAACCCCGTTTTTTAATTGCCTCAAAATAAGTATCTTTGCGGGTTAATTTAGTCTATAAATATACTATGAAAAAAATATTGCTCATTTTTTTGTTTTTCTCCGTTGTTTTGATGACCAAAGCTGTACCGGCTTATCCTGAAAAGGTTAATTTTATTCAACCTAATGGGGAACAGGTTACCGTATTCATGCAGGGTGATGAGTTTGTTAAATTTGCCCGTTCAGATGATGATTATACATTGCTTTATGATCAGGATGGTTTTTTGAATTATGCTATGCTTAATCAAGATGGGGATCTTATTCCTTCTCTCTTTCATGCACACAATATATCGGAAAGAAGTAGGGAAGAGATTGAGTTTTTACAAACTATTTCTCCTAACCTCTTTTTCTCTCAAGCACAGTTGAACTCTTTGCTTGCTTTGAGAGAGGCTTTTGATCAACAATTAGAAGCAGCACCAAAACCATCTACCACTGGGAATATGAGGCTGATTTGTATTTTAATGGGTTTTCAGGATAAACCATTTCTAAAGACAAATCAAGATTTTCAAAATCTATTAAATCAGGTAGGATATAACTCCGGAGGAGCAAGCGGTAGTTTGCATGATTATTATAACGAGGCTTCTTATGGACAGCTGAAAATTACCTTTGACGTTTTGGGACCCTATACAGCAAATTATACCGCAGATTATTATGGATCGAATGTTTATGGCAATGCAAGAGCGTTAGCCAATGAAGCTATTAATCAGGCTGCTCCATTTGTAGACTTTTCTGATTATGATAATGACGGTGATGGTAATATAGATGGACTCTATATTATTTTTGCCGGAAATGGAGAAGAAGCCGGAGGAGGTGCTAATGCGATTTGGTCGCACGCGGGTTGGATTGATCGCTACATAGATGGAGTGCAAATCGATCGTTATGCTTGTTCACCTGAGTTTAGAGGTGCAAATTCAACCTCTATTACCCATATTGGGGTAATTTGCCATGAGTTAGGACATGTTCTGGGTGCTCCGGATTATTATGATACCAACTATGAGGAGGGAGGTTTATACGATGGTACAGGAACATGGGATCTGATGGCACAAGGAAGCTGGAATGGGGGTGGAAGTAAGCCTGCACACCCTAATCCAAGAATTAAGGTGTATACATACAATTGGGCAGATATTATTACTCTCAATTCATCTCAAAATGTGTTGCTTCCCCCTTCTATCCACTATAAAAATGGATTTTATAGAATTAACACCAATACAAACGGAGAGTATTTTCTACTTGAAAATAGAAGTCAAAGGGGCTTTGATGGTGGAGTTCCGGGTAATGGAATGGTGATTTACCGTTGTGCAGCCAATGTTAGTCAAGGTCCTATTAATACAACACACCGACAAAAGTTTTATCCGGTTGCAGCTAATAGTACATTCTCTTTACCTTCTCCCGGAGAGTACGGATCCATCAACGCAGCATCCACACCCTGGCCGGGAACGTTGAATAAGGTGATCTTTAATGATACTACTTTCCCTTCAATGAAAGCATGGAATACTCAATATACAGAGAAACCGATTTCTAATATTGCTTATGATAATCAGAATTATTTAATTTCTTTTGAATTTATGGGGGGAGGTAATTTGGCGTCACATCGCGTCTTTCTACCTCAACGACCCGGGGTTTCCTTTGATGCCACTCCAGCGTCATCAAATCCGGTTCCAGATGGAGATGATTTTTCGTTTACTGTTTCAGTGGATCAGGAGTATGATGCTACAAATATCGTTGTAATCGTGGATGGAGACACAATTATCCCCACTAATCAAGTTTATACTTTAACCAATGTAACATCACCTAAAATGGTTGAAGTGTATAATGTGAAAATTAAAACCTTTGAAATTACAGCAACATCCGGGGTGAATGGTTCTATCTCACCTACGGGGATTACTACAGTGCCATATAATGGTACTGTTACCTTCTCGGCTAATCCCACAGTAGGTTATGGAGTTGCTGAAATGTTTGTTGATTCCGTTTCGGTTGGAGCACTACAGAAATATACCTTTTCCAATGTTTTAGAACCTCACTCTATTCACGTGGAATTTGAAATGGGAGATCCGGATCTAATCTCTTCCTCACTTGAGACGTTGCATTTTGTCACCCATGTCAATACTCCTTCAATACCCCAAACAACGATTGTTAATGCAGATCCGAATCAGCTATCAATTAATATTCTGGCTAAAGCTCCGCCTCATTTTCAAATCTCTTTAAATGGAGGTTCATGGGTTACTCAGTTGGTAATTCAAAAATCTGACTTGCCGAAGGCGCTTTTTGTAAGATTTAATCCTTCAGATGTTGGTATTGTGGAAGATACACTTCGTTTATTGAGTATAGGAGCTCATACACGAATCCCTGTTAAAGGGGAAGCACTCTCTTCAGTTCAGGAGATAGAGTTTGCCTCTCTTTTTAAAGTAGTACCTAATCCGGCATCAAACCATTGTGATTTAATAATAGATCATTCACAGGCAATTCAATTTCCGATTCAGCTATCTGTTTTTAATGCTGTTGGACAATTGATCCATCATGTCCAAATTGAAGATTATTCTACAACCATTGATATTTCCGAGTGGAGCTCCGGACTTTACTATTTGCGCCTGGTAGGATCGAATACTCACTTAAAAACAACTCAGAAACTGCTAAAGTTGTAACCCACTTCTTTGCTTTCCCCC
>JGI24712J26585_10001342_pt1 | contig 21035 bp, 17 predicted proteins | sample BioPla3DNA2_FD_26585 | JGI IMG/M metagenome (IMG submission 26585) | reverse complement strand
CTACCATCTATGCTTTTATCTTCTAAATTTTTATCGTGTATGCTGATTTCACCAGGGCATTCTGTACAGTCTAACTGTTTATCCTTNTTTCGCTCCTCGTTTAACTTAAAATTTAATTCATCTATTATTTTCTTATTGTTTTCATCCCTAGCCCTTAACTCCTTTATCTTGTTTAAATTTCTTTCATCTGTATCTTTATACATATTCAATTCCCTAGTTAATTCTATTATGTTCGACTTCGCTTCACTTAGCTCAATTACTTTATCTTCATTGATTTTATTTTTATCTTTATAGTCATTCATATCCTTTATCAATGTTCTTACTCTACGTTTTAATTCTTTCTGTAATTTTATATTATGATTGTCTTTTTCTCTTAATGTACATAAATCATTATTTAACTGCTCTATCAACTCATCTTGCTTTACTCTATTCTCTACATCTAATATTACATCCTTTAATGTATTCATATTTTCATCGCTTTTTTCATACCCTATACCTTCTATGTCCAATATACAATTCGATATGTATTCAATATTATCTTTTAGTACCTTAATTGCCCTCTCTCTATTTAACAAAAGGCTTTCGTATATACTTACTATTCCATCTACTGAATAATTCTCAATCGTTAAATGCTCCAACACACCTTTATCCCTAAATAAACTTATCCTAATTAATCTTCCATCACTTTTTATGTCTATCTTGTAGACATCTATGTCAATACCATTTGTAACTAGTATAAAATCATAGTCACTATCAATTATGCTTTCTATGTCTATTTCTAAATCATCACCGAATCCTACAGTTATTACTGCAAACTTATTCTCGTTGCTTAGTATTACCTCCCAATCTATTGTACTGTTATAAAGCCTCTTCACATTTGTATTGCGTTTCTTATTGTATCCTAATGCCAACATTAAGTCGTCAACTAATAACTCATTGGTTAACTCTTTATTTGATTTTAACCTATCCCTGTTTATTTCTATTGTACTCTCAATTTCCGATAACCTATTTTTTAATTCTACCATCGTCCCATCCCTCACTTATTTGTATCTTATATGTATTCTCACTTACATCTAAGATAGATACTCCATTTTCTATTGATTTAATTCCCTGTATCCCTAAATTTATCATCCCATATACCTTCCGCTCCAACTTTACTAATACAGGTATCCTATACTCTTTATCCGTTACTTTTATATTTATATCTACATCTTTATTGCCTACTACCTTTACTTTTATGTCTCTAACTCCATCGAATTTTTCTATACCTTTTAATTCCTTCAGTATATTGACCATATACCTATGCTCCTTACATGATTAATTACGTACTATCTCAATTTAATATTATCCTACTAACTCACACAACCATTCTCCTAATTTACTCAATGAACTTATCTTAGCTATTGGTTGTTTGAAATTATTAGTACTTGTGTATATTGTGTATTTCCTTCCTGCCCCTTGTATATTATATAGTATTGTTATATCAAAATAGCCATCACACACCATTTTTATCCTATCAAAATAACTCGTAGTATTTAATTTACGTCTATTCTGAAATTCTATCCTGGTATTCATCAATAACTGATTTTCTTTTACGTACTTCTTTATGCCTCCTATAAGCTTATCAGTCTTGTTTATTACCTCTATGCTATCTAAATCATGTTCTATCCAACCTAACTTCTGTGCTATTAAGTTGCATTGTTCCATACTCAATTCCATTCCACCCATAATTGCCCTATCTGGTATGTATATATCATCTGTGTAGCCCACTCCCCCTGCAACATTCATCGTACCCTGTATTCTTTTAATTTTTAGTACATTATTATCATGCATCTCTACCAAATCCATTAACATCATTTTACCTCACCTATCCTCTCATATTTTCATCAGTTGTTAATTATTCCAATCATGTTTACTCAACTATACCTTTCTATCAGCAATCCCAACAAATCCCACCAACCTACCAACCTGCCGCCAAGCCCCACCTGCCAAGCCCCACCAAGCCAACCAAGCCATGCCCCATCCAAGCCAACCTGCCAACCAAGCCAGTCCCCCATCCAAGCCAACCTGCCATCCACCAGTCCTCATCCAGTCCCCTAACCTGCCTGCCAACCAGTCCCCCAACCAACCATCCAAGCCAGGCCCCCTCCATGCCACTACCCATACTAACTTATAAGCAAATCATGTCCACTGTCCTACTACAATGCTATGTTAAGTATATTCGCCTATGTATATATGCCTAGGCCATCTCACTTATTTTGCTACTGTTTTCACAAATGTATCTATCACTATATAGGTAAGAAAATATTTCCTTACACAACCTGTCAACGTTGCTAAAATTGTAATATAACAATGGTATTCCCTGGGTATTTGCCGTGCCTTTAGGATTTGCCATTGTAGAATGCTTCACATGGGCTGTCATTATCACAATTACATCTGCATACTTTAAATCATTATTATTTATTGTTCTATTGTCTGCACAAACTAATTTTATGTTTGTAAATCCTAGATTCTTCATTCTAGAGTGTATTTTATCCCCTCCAATTAGTACAATCCTCTTATCCCTGATTGCATTTATTATACTCCCTATTTCTATTACGTCATCTTCACTATAATTGTTTTCCGTGTTACCTAACCTTTTATTTAATAATTCTACTTCGTCTTCCAAAATTTCTACTTGCTCATATACATTTCTATTCGTATCTTCCAATGATAATATTTGCCTATCCTTACTCTCATTCTCACGCTCTAACTCTGATAGTTTATTTTTAAAATTTTCTATTGTCTTCTCATTTTCCTCTATCATCCTTTTATAAGGTATTATGTTCTCTACTCCAGAATCTTCTAATTCCTTCACTTTGCCTTCTAATGTCCTAATCTTATTACAAAGTTTATTACTTTTTTCTCTTTGTTCACTTATTTTTTTATTTAGTTCCCTTATGTGATTTTTATTCTTCTGTAATTTTTTTACACTGTCTTCGTACATCCTTTTATTATTGTTATTCTCACTCTCTAAGCTCCTTATTTTCATCCTTCCCTTTATATTGTAATAAAACCCTATCAGTACATCCTCAAGAACTGTTCCTATCAGAAAATGTACTGCACTATAATAACTTTGAAATATATGATTTATGACCTTTTTTACATCGTCAGGGTAATCTATTTCTTCAAGCGTCTTTCCACCTGTTAATTCTTCTGGCACTACGTTCCATGAATATTCTGGAGATGTTGTTAATGCATCACAATCATATATCGGTATCCTACCTCCCTCTGATACTACCATTCTTAGGAACTCTTTATTACTAATGTCACCTACTTTAAACTGATAGTAATACTCCCCTAATCTTGGATTCATCTGCATCAGCATATCTTTATAATCAACTACATTCTCTATGCTATTATTTGTATGCAATAACGTTTTAAACTCACTTACTATTTTACTTATGACCTTATTAAATACTATACTTGTTATATTTTTCTGCTTAGCCCAATACAATATTGTGAGTATTATGCAATTATCTACGCCGTACCGCAAATTTTTATACCCATTAATGCAGTATTCTCTCATTGCATTAAATATAATGGTCGCTATCACTTCTCCACAACTCTCATGTTTAGATTTCAATACTCCATACAACATGTAAATGAATATTTTGTCATCTGCTGTACTTAATATATTCAATATAGGATATGTTTCCTGTTCATATAATTCATCATATTTTGTTATGTCGCCCATATTGGTTTCATCTGTATATTGAACTATACTCGTAGCTATAAATGCCTTGTCGCTCCTACTGACTAAACCAACTCCTGCACATATCTCCTCTAATACGTCAACTTTCTTACCTTCAACATCAATTGTAAAGTCTATACTCCCACTTAATATGCCATTCCTTATTATATCATGTACTTCTCCAATACTTTTATCCACTTTTATATTCATTATTTTTCTTCCCTTACTTTTATTACCCTTCCCCCTGACACTCATGCTTAATCCCCCTATTCTATTTTATATTACCTTTCCATATATAATGTTTGAATATTAGTCCTTCCCTGTTGAACACAAACTCTATTATTATATCCTGCTCCCTTTCACCTACTTTCAATGTCAATCCAGCTAATGCTCTAGCCATTTCATCCGTACTATTTTTGCCTTTACTGTATTTTATTATTATATTATCTATGCTAGTTTTTATATCTCCCCTAAATTCCGATGCTTCGCTGACTAGCCATTTGTACTCGCTTTCTTCCATTATGTCCTCTAACTCCTGTATTCCTTCCAGTATATCCTCTTCTCTCTGTGGGTTATATACTTTATAGATAAATCTGTTTAATTTCTCCTCTAACTCTAATACTGTTATCCCACAATCTAATGTTATATCAGACTCAACCTTTTTAAAATCATCCATTGTTATTTTACCTCCACTATTAGTACATCCTATTAATCCAAGTACTGCTACCAATATTAATAGTATTAATTTTGATGTCTTGCCAAATGACGTCCTATCAAACTTTCCTAACTTTCTTTCACTCGACGCTTCCGACACCTCCGACGTCCCTAGTTCCGACGCCATAAACACAAGCCTGACCACAAGCCTAGCCATATACATAGTAAACATAATAGATGTCAATGTTAGAATGCCATGTATAATTGTCAATATTACCACCTCCCTTCTATCTCATTATTTCGTAATCAGATATTTTTCCACCTGCTAATACTGCTTTCAATAGATAATCTCCGGAAAATACGTTGTTTACTCTTGATGTCAAGATGTCCTTATAGACTGTTATTGTCTTTATACTATTTACTGGTAATTTAGACACATCTTCCAATGACTTCTCAGATTCTTCTAATGTTCCATAGTCTATTATCTCATAACCTACTCCATATATAGGGTACTCTCCATCTATTTCTAAATCTGAAAATTCATCATCGTCTAGTGGTCTATCAAAATTTTCTTCTATTATTTCTTCATCGTCTAGACTCACTGATTTGCTTAATAATCTATTGAATACTCCATCATCTATAACTTCTTCTAATTTATATCTATTGTATTCTATTTCTTCCCTAATTAATGATTTATCTGACGTCAAAAACAATATTGCCTCCCCGTATTTATCCATGTAATCATCAGCTTCAATATTGATATCTTCATATGCCTTTTTCATTTTATAGTATGTTGCCCTTTTATCCTTATTTATCCCAATGTTACTACAACTTATACACAATAATCCTACTGTCAATAACATTGATACTAATATCACATCTTTAATCACCTTGTATTGTAATGTCCATCTATCTTTGTTGCCTCTACCACTACGGCTCGTATGCGACAGTACTATCATTAGTACTATAAATAATACTACAGCCATAATCACCATTCCCACCGCTCTAATATTCATGCAATCATCCCTCCCTCCTTACTTGCCTTACTTGCCTTACTTGCCCCCACTTTTCTATTTTATATTTTCAGGTAAACCTACTACCCACACATAAGTCCTTGATACTGACTTTAGCCAGATGTGTCCATCTATCGGTATTTTCATTATATCTAATGCCTTTGCCCCAGTTTTTGAATTATTCGCTGATGTTATTCCGTGATATTTTACTGTTCCGTTTATTTTATCGTAGCCCCTCACAGCCATAAAATGTCCGTCTCCACCATACCATGGATAAGGTCCACCTACTGAAACGAACAGTATCATATTTCCTAAATCCAATTCTTTATTTATTTCCTGTAGTCCCAATTCCCTATTTGTTATGTTTATCTTTTTGGTTTTTAGCCCTAAATCATTTGCTAATACATCCACGCCAGCGTTTCCCAGCATGCCATTTATTATTACGCCTGGCTTAGATTTAGCTAATGCCAACGCCTGGTCAGGTGTTATATCTTTATTAAATAAATTAGATGCTATCATTGCCATAGTATATACTCCACAACCCGACTTACTCATTGGTTTTCCACTGCCTATTATCAATCTCGACCATGCACGTGCCTTAGGATTTGTAGCGTTTTCACTTTGATGGTACCACCTAATCCCTAAATCATCTACGTAAAACTCTGTGCCAGAACCTCCGAATACTCCACTACCTGGACGTCCAATCCAATTACCATTGGCCGATCCCGGCCCTCCTATGGTGTATCCCTCTTTTTCTGCCGCATCAATTGCTTTTACTATATCATTGTACCCTATTCTTCCTATACAAGCTGAATAAACTCCGTACCAGGATACCCTATCTGTATCTATTCCCAGGTTATATCTATCATTTATGTCTCTTGACAATCCTGTCATGCTTCCTAATCTTGTTTTAGTGCTACTATTCCAATATTTGGATTGGAAATCCAATCCCATCTCATCTAAATTAATTCCACCTGATTTAGCTAATTTTATGAGTGCCTCCGCCATATCATCATCTGAACCTCTTATATGCCCTCTCCCATAATTCGTAGACGCATACATGAATTTTATAAAATCCTGGTCTTGTTTATTTAACGATTTAAACTCTTTCGAATTCAGCATATTTTTATAATTACTTGGGTATTGGCTATTTTCTCTTGGTGCACCTACCATCTTAAACGTTCCTGAATATACTGCATCTGGTGTATAGAAAGGATTTGGTCTAATAAACCCTAAATTATTATCCATTTTTACCAATGTTGATGCAGTGCTTTTATAATCTGACCCTAATATTGCTGTTGGTTTGCCATATACTCTATTTAATTCTCCATACGCCCCTGGCATTTCAAACTGCAATTGTCCAACTGCATGGTCTCCATCATAAAGGCTATTATCCATGTTTATTATTTGTGTATATGGGTCTCCCATATCTACTCCATTCTTTACTGTGCCTCCTACAAAATGTGAGTGCCCATTATTTATGTACGAACAATTAGATTTTCCGCACGGTGGATTCATCACCATTAACTCTTTAAATAGTGACGTGTATTTCTCTGTATTTATTTCATTTATCAACCTATTTCCAGACTCCCTAATAATTGTACCTAGCATCCAAGCAGGGTCCACATAGACTCCCGTATATTCTTTTGCGTCATTTGAACTCTTATTTAGTATCTCTATCAATTCTGCTAGCAATTTCAACTTTTTATCTTTTGGATATAAGCCACCTGACCCTACCAAATCTTCATCTTGGCTTTCATCCGCCTTTACCCACGTCCATCCACCTATCTCTGGGTCCCATACAATATTTCCTTTTCCTAGTATGCTTAACACTGTCTCACAAATTATTCCGTTTATATTTTGCATGTACCCAGTAAATGTTGAAATAAAAATTATACATAATAAAATTACCACTATTACAAAAATGATTCCAACAATAGATATTACACACAATATCTGTACTTTATGCTCATACACTTCTTTACCTAATATCATTGTTAGTGCTATATCATCTGTTATAAAGGGGCTTCCAGACTTAATGCTCTCTATTTCCTTTCTATATTTAATTTTGAGTATCCATATTGAAAACTTAACTAAAAATCCTGTCAAAAATCCCAATACATCACGTCCTCTTCTTCCTATGTAACCGTATATATCATATATCTGAATGTATAATCCCTACCATTTATATACTTCAACAAAAAATTAAATCTTTATTTATACCTCTATATCTAAATCCAGATTTATACTTGGTATTTTAAACTAAAAATAGAGGACTCAAAATATTCCAAGTCCTCTATCATATCTACGTATATTTATTTAATTCTACTTACTATTTTGTTCTACCTATTATTTGTACTGTAGAAAATACTCCATCTAATCCATCTTCATATGTATCTCCACTCTCTACTTCAACTTTAATTTCTAATTCTATATCTTTACCTAATTTTGATGTCTCTTCTTCCAATCTTACTATTTTAACTCCATTAACATCCTCAAGTTTATTCTCATTTATCTTGATACCTGTTTTAAACATCCTGTTTATTATATTTTCTATTGTATCTAGTGACTCTCTAACTGTGTTGCAATAATTGGTGCTAGTATTAAATGCCACAACTATACTGCCAACATCATTATCCATATTGTTATCATTTATACTTGTAAAGGCAGACACTGTTATGTCATTATTAAATTCTATACTTACTCCAACTAACGATGATGCATCACCATCCCAATCTTTACTATCTACGTCCTTTTCAACTGTATTTAATAATTCTATTAACTTACATTCTTTGTAATCTCCGTATAAACTAGCTAGATTGGATGCAAATCCGTCTATGCCTGGACTCCCATTGAATACGTCAAATTCTTTGTATAATTGCCTAAATTCTCTGCTACTCTCATATCCATCAATTGCTACATCCCTATCTTTTACCTTATCAAAGACTACCCGATACATTAATGAGTCCCCTAAATCAGTTCTATCCGCCTTTAACTTATAGTCCCCTGATTCTGTATATGCGTCTCTACTTCCACTATAATCTGCGTCCATTCTACTTGCTGTCTTTTCATCAAACAACTCCGCTATTATCTGCTTTACACATGTATCTATATCGCCCTTTTCTGTACTATTATCTCCNATCCCAAACTCTATCAGTAATTCATTCGGGTTATCGAACTCATTATTTGTACTTATCTTTATATCAACTGACTTGCCATCTTCTATTATCTTGCCCTTCCCCTTAATTTCATATGACTTCTTTACATTATATTTGTCCGTATCCTCTACCATTGTCTGGCTTATATTTTCTACCATAACTTCTTTTAAATCAAAATTATCTCTTATGTACTCATTATCTAATACTACCTTTCGAAATCTATCCTCTGATAATTTTTTAAATGGCGGTTCTATTCCACCAGACTTCGTTATTTTTGGTTCCTTTATTAAATCTGTATTTTTACCAGCTCCAACGCCATCACCTTTAATTTTTACTATCAATCCTACTAAGGCAGGTAATGCCATGGCCAATATTACTATTACTGCTATCATCCTCATATTTTTCTTCTTCTTACTCATACCTCAATGCCCTCCTATTGATTAACCAATTAACCAACCTACTAATTCACTATATTAATACTTATGCAATTTTATTTAATTATCACACTTATTTCATTGACATGTATATTTCAATGTATCCTTATATGCTAATAAGGATTTACTGTATAAACATATACACTTTTGTTGCGTGCCTTTAGTATATTTATATTATTGAATGTACCTTTGGATATTCCATTCCAAACACATATTGCAAAATCACAATCATCTGCCATCTGTTTATCCTTAACTTCGTACAACTCCCTACCTGCTAAGTTTCCACCATCTATTACCCTTGTCTTTAAATCATAATTATTATTTCTCGGAAAATTCATACAGTATAATGTAGTTTTATCCTTTGCTCCTATTCTACTAAGAGTCAAATGAAATGCTGAATCAATCCCTGATGCGTCTCCTACCAAAAATTCTACGTTGCCACCAGTCTGCTCTACTATCTTTACCAGGTGTTCTTCAACATTTTTTGGTATTGTAGCTAATTCTATTGAACCAAATAACATTACTTTCATTATTCTTAAAAACTCCTCTCCTGTATGTTTTATGATTACTTACATATGCCAATGTCAATTCAAATTTACTATCAAGCCTCCTAATCTCATAAAAATTTTTTTATTTTTATACCTTTCTATATAATCACGTATTTTATATAGTATACAAATAAAAAATACTGACTTCCAGACTTATAAACTTACATACTTACATACTTACAGACTTATAATCTTAAAAACATATAAACCAAAAATCCAAATGCTAATATTTAAGTCTATTTTAAATAAAAATATACACTACATCAATCAAATCATTAATTAAATGCAGTGTATATTTTAAAAGTTGTCTAGAAATGTTTATCTAAATCCACTTCAATATATTATTCCCAACTACCCTTGGTTTTAACGTTATGCTCCTTCCAAATATTGTTTTCCAATCTCGTTCTTATCTCCGCCATCTCGTTATGTGGTATCTTTGGATTTGCATAGGTACTTATATCAACACCATTTATAAAGCCTGTTGCCAATTCTCCTAACTGTTCAACTGTAAACTCTGGATTTACATAGTATGTTACATCTATTCCATACTTCAAATGAGCTCTTAGCAATTTCATTACAGATATATCATACGCAGGGTCTGCGAATGCACTTGCATCATTACCATCTTCCAATGTTTCCCTTATTACTGCCATTTGCTCTGGTGTTAATTCATTGTTTGCATATACTTTTATATTTACTCCATTCTTTCTTCCTAGCATTAATTGCTTTATCTGTTCCTTTGTAAACAGTTCCTCTAATTTCAATAATGCCTGCTCTCTTTTGTTTATTTCTTTCTTCGGAACTCGTTTTACGTGCTTACTCACTTTACGCTCTACTACTTCTTTGATATAATCTCCTTCATTGTAGGCCCTTATGTGTGCCTTCTTGCCATTGTCCTCCGGTATATACATACCATTTTGTATTGGCACCCGTTTATTCCTGACTGTTGCTTCACAGTACTTCAACAACTCATTTATCTTTATATTTCTCACGGCGCCATTATAATCTGCTACCTTGTATCCTACTACCTTATCCTCGTTGGTTACTATCTCTGATATAACTACAAATGGCCTATCATTGAATCTTGATAAACTGCCACTGCAACCTTTTATTTTTCCAGCCTCTATGACTGTATTCTTCATTTTAAACTTACCGTGTTTGATAATATCAGCTAAATCATTTTCCGTTACCATTTGCCTAGTGAAATCCCATTTTTTATTATTGTATCTATACACCAAGACCCTGTAAACCATACTGCCTTCCACATTATCTACTCCTACTACTAGCCCCTCTAATCCTTCCATGTTATTCATCTCCCCCATGTTTCTTTTTCAATATCTCGTTGCTTTGTATATCTTATTTTTTATTATATCACCCTTACCGTCTACCAACTGATAGTACTCGCCTTTATTTATTATACTTCCATTTCCAACTGTCATCAGTAACTTGCCTTCCATACTGTATACTAGGTAATCTGTGCTATGCTTAACTATTTTGTTTTGTTCATATATTATTACGCAATCACTGCATAATATTACGCCTTTAGTCCCTATAAATTTAGAAACTCCAAATTCTAGCCCTCTATCGTTATATATTTTAATTGCATCTAACGTATTTCCTAAGTATATAAATCCGTATTTGTTCTTATATAGGTATATATGACTATGGTAAAATGGTATAATCGTATTACAATTTACATCCATCACACCTTGGAGGTTATCAGATAATCTTACTGTTATATTACAATTATTATTGCTAGTGATTATGCCATCTCTAATTTCTTTGTATATCTCTCCCCATATTATCTTATCGGTGCGATGTATCACACCGCACCGTTGTCCTTCACTCACTATATAATAGTCTGTGTTACTTATGTTTTTTATATCATCGTATTCATCAGATTTTATGATGCTATCTTCGTCCTTTATTATGACTCTATATTTTTTACTTTTGTTGTCTATAGTTATAACACTACTGTCATTTATTACCTGTACCTGATTACCTAACACCTTCAACTTATTTATTAAACTCCCTTGGTTTATACTATTATACATGTCATTGTTTATTCTCCACCGCTAAATACTATTTTATTATCCTCTGCGAATTGGACAAAATCTGGTGAATAAGTATCAAATTTACTGCTTAACACCAATGTTGAAAAATCTTTCACATTCTGACTTAAATCCGTCAATGTCATAATCGCTAAATCCAATGAACTTCTTCCAACTCCCACTATCCAATTACATGCATTTGCTACCCTTTTTATTGTTTTTTCTTCGAAATCATCATAGCCTATCTTACCTAATTTAAGCTCCCTTGATAATTCCCTTACTAGATTCTGTGCTATGATGTACATTACCTGAGGTTCTATTATGCCTATATCTACACTTGCCTTACCATCTATTATATCCTCTACACTTATCATTGACCTGTTATAATCATAAAAAGCAGAGAATGTAGCCGCACAATCTGCTCCAACACCAGAACCTACAAGCTCCATTACCATCTTAGAATCTATTGGCTTACCTCCATTCATCTCCTCTACATAATTCAGTGCTGTTGACACAGCTGCCCATGTACGGGGACATGGAAATGCCCCTCCTATATTATCCACGTCCATCTTGTGTAGATAATCCGGCATATTACTTACAAACGCTAGCACCGTAGGATTTACTCCCCTAGCTATCGCCCACTTCTTCCAAGTACTAAGATCTGGCTCAATCCTGAATGACCTGCATCTCCCCATCGTCGCATACTCCATACCTTGAAAGACTCCACCATCGTTAGGCCCATTTCCTAATGCCACCACAATCCATCCATCTGGTAATTTATAGTTTCCTAATGCCCTCTTGCTGTCTAACAGTTGATATGCCGCCGCCCTTATCGTATTGGATGCAGAAGTTATCTCGTCTAACACTAGTATTCCTTTAGGTCCATCCCTTTTTTCATTTGGTAGTAACTCGTTTGACGCCCAAGTTGTCATATTATATTCATTTATTGTAGGTATTCCTAGTAAGTCTACCTCTGTCATTGTAACTAGCCTCAATTCACAAAATCCTATTCCTAACTCCTTTGTCAAATCATATACGCTCTCCGTTTTTCCTACTCCTGATTTTCCTATACCCATTATGGGTGTTAACGACCCTGTCTTTTCTCCCATTTCAAAAAACAACTTTACATAATCCTTGAATCCATCCACTGTCACGTTTATCAAGTTTAAATCATCCATACCTAAACTCCTCCTTGTATTAATTTCTATTTTAAAAATTAAATTTTATATTATATACTATACTGTATTTTCTTACGCTTACAGCTTTGATACTGTACTCTATTTTATTTCATATGCTGTTTTTATATGTTAATTAGTATATTCTTCACCATATTTACTTTTAGCATAATCTGTAAATTGCTGTGCATACTTATTGAACTCCTCATCTTGTAGTACTAATTCACTAAATCCACTCACATTTCTATCAAGCTCCCTCAACATTGTCTCTGCAAGCTTTGGTGATTTATTCCCTATTCCTGCTACCCAATTACATATGTTCGCTACTCTTTTAATTGTATCTATATTAGATTCTTTTTTATACGTCTTTAACTCATCTGATATTGCCTCTATTAAACTCTGCACCGTAGCATGTATCATATCCTTATCACTTATATCTATATCAGTACTTGCTTTTCCATCTAGTATATCTTTTACACTTATTATATCTTTCTTTTTCTCGTAGAACTTAGTAAACTCCTCTGCACAATCCCTACCTACACCAGACGCAACTATTTCTTTTACAGACTGTGGATCTGCTATCTTACCTTCGTTTTTACTCTCTAAATAATTCAATGCTGATGATACAGCTGTCCATGTACGTGGACAAGCAGATACGCGCGCTCTCTTGCTTTTACCTATATTATAAAAATATTCTGGCCTGTAACTTACAAATGCTAATACTGTCTGATTCACATCATTTTTAATTGCCCATCTCTTCCATGTATCTAAATCAGGTTTTATTCTAAAGCTTATGCACTTACCTACTACGGCTCTTTCTAATCCTTTGTAGTTACCTCCATCATTTGGTCCATTACCTAAAGCCACTACTAACCAACCATCTGGAACTGTATAATCTGCTATCCCTCTATTTACTAGTAATCTATACGCCATGGTTCTTATATTGTCAGGTGCTGATGTTATTCCTTCTAATACTAGTAGACCTCTTTCTCCATCTCTACTTATGTTTGGGAACAATTCGTTATGTACTATATCTTCTCCTGTGCATATTCCCATTAAATCTATTTCTGTTAAAGCCTCGAGTCTCAACTCTTTAATTCCTATACCTAATTTTTTTGCTACGTTATATATACACTCTGATACTCCTATACCTATACTTCCTATTCCTACTACAGAACCTACGTGCAATCCACCATCTTTATCTGTTATTATCCTTTCCATATTATTCCCAAATTCTTCTACTGTTAATGTTTGTAATTCCATGTTATTCATAATTTCTGTTACCTCCTTTTAATTTATAATTTCTCTAACTCCTGTAATTCTTTAATCCTTTTCTCAATTCTAAATGTATATGCTGTCAATCTAGGAGGGTAATTACCTGCACCCTCCTATAATATTACTGCCTAACTAAAATCTTCTACCCTGCTGTTATTTAATTCATCGCATCTTTTAATTTTGCTTTTACTCCAAATGGCTCATTAAACCCATAATCCTGATTTATTACCCATATAGTGTCTCTATATTTTTTATATCTNCTGTTTACCTCACCGAATTGTCCATCTGTGAATATTATTATAATTGACGGTGCAGGTTTAATTCTCTTTTTGTAATCACCAGACTCAAAATGTTCAAATACACAGTTTACATCTGTACCTCTACCACCTTTAGGTTTTATTGCTAATAACTCCTTGACATTTTCGAATGGTTCTACATTCATTACCTCAGTATCCCAATATATTAATTCAGCCTCAGCCTCGAATGTGTCTAATAATTGTTTTATTTGGGCCAGCGCTACTCCTAAATCTTCGTCTGATATTGAACCTGAAGTATCTATACAGACCTTTACATTTTCTAATTTATCATTGTCTAGTCTCTTGGGTCCTGGTAGTATTATATTCCTACTTAAGAATCTCCTATCTGGACGTGAAAAGGTATTTACAGACTGTGAGGCTAATGTTAGCTTATTCTTTAATAATGACTTCCAATTTACCTTTGGTGCTAATACATCTTTAACATATCTCTCTAAATAACCTTCACCACTTTCGTTACCGTATCCACCTATCTGTCTATTTAACACATTCGCCCTCTCTAAAATATTCCTTCCAGCATTCTTTTTCTGAGCTTCCGATAATTGTGAAGATGCCTCATCCTCTATTATATCTACTATATTTAACTTACCTATTTTATCTCCTCTAAATGTTACATCGTTTATTCCTGATATGCCTCCCAATCCTTCTCCAAGTCCTTGTTCATTTCCATTCCCCTGACCAGTGCCTTTTTCATCTTTTTGGTCACCTTCCTTACCATCTCCCTGTCCTTGTCCTTGACCTTGTCTGTCTTCCTGCTCGTCACCCTGTCCTTGGCCGTCACCTTGCCCTTGCCCCTGTCCTTGCCCATCACCCTGACCTTGACCCTGGTTACTTGATTTTTTACTAATCTTAAAATCGTTATATATCTTTTCAGGTGTATCAGTTGTAGTGCATACCTTATCATTGTATAACCCGCCTTTAGCAAATTTCACTCCTACTCCGTAACTATCTTCTGACAGCCTTAATACATCTGACTCTGGTGTTATTCCAAACTCCTCACACAATAATTTATTTATGAATAAATCACACGCTATATTCCACATTTCATGTATTCTTTCCATCTTTCTCAATCCATGTTGCATTGCTATGTGTAATACTTCATGCATTAATACAAATACTAACTCTGCTCCACTATGCTCTTTGACAAAATCCGCATTAAAATACAAACTATCCACAGTAACTCCCATTGTAGGTACTTCATCTGTCTGTATTCTCTTAACATTTCTTAGTACACAATAATAGAATGGTCTTATATTCCTCACTGCCATTATTGCTTGAGTCATTTTTTGCTCCACTGTCATGCCTGTGCTTTCATCTATTTCTTTTAATCTTGTATTTATTAAATGTTTACCTGTTATTTTAGGTGAATGAATCATCGCCCTACTATTTTGCTTTGGTTTATCTATTTTTTTATCCTCACCATTAACACTTCCATTGGTACTATCAGAAGTCTTAACTGGGGTACTTATTTTTGGACTTACTTGTCTTGATTTACGCTTTTTATTCTTTGGACGCTCTACTCTTTCATAACTTCCTTTTATTGCGCTAATAAACTCTGTGCCGTCGTCTTTTTTTACTGCTTTACCGTTTGCTATTCCTACTTTATTAGCCACGGTCAGTACGTCTTCTGTTTTTAATTTTCTCGTATTACCGTAAATGTCTGATATCTCATAACCTTCATCGCCAATTTCCTTCAATATTACTACCGCTCCATTACCTACTAAGTTTCCACCATATAACTTAGCGTACCTATCAAAACTACCATTGGAACCTTTTAATTCCCCATTCTCATCCAGCTCGATTCCTTCTATTTTTGCCAAGTTGTTACTTATTACATGTAACATATTATCATATGGAACGTCCTTAAATTCTTTACCCTTAGGGTCAAATATTCTAAACCCTATTATGTCTTTAAAGCTTATGTCTTTATAATGTATAGCAATAAGATGTAATTTCATCTAATCCTTCATCTCCTCTCCACCATGCCTCTCCGTCATGCCTATCTGTTATGCGTTTTCTATTAATTCTACAGCCTTATTTATGTGTTTTAACTGCCTATCTGATATTCTACCATATTTATTTACTGTATATGCAATTTTGAGTGCAAGGGGAACTTCTTTTAAGACCTCCTGCATTTCAACGCTATCCGCTTTTTCAATAATTAAATTAATTTTACCCTTTATATCTTCATGCTCTTTTAATAGATATCTTTTATTTTCTTTTTCTATACCACTATCTGGTGTATCAACATCCTTATTTTTATCATTATCAGATTTTCCAATCTCTCTAGATTTGCTATTTAAACTGCTATTTTCCTTATAACTGTTCTCAATTCTTTCGTATGTCCTAATCGTCTCATCTATACGCCATCTTTGTCTAGGTGATAATTTTTTATATGATTTGTTCCTCTTTAGTATGTCTTTTGCAACCCCTATTCCATAATCCTCGGGAACATTTGGATGCAATTCAATCAATTTCTTAAGCCTATCCAACTTATCCTCATTGTCGCCTTTATTCTTTTTTTCTTCTTTCTGTCTTTTTTCTTCCTCTTCACGCTCTCTTTCTTTTTTCTCTTGCTCCTCTAACTCTAGTCTCTCTCGTTCTTCTTGCTCTAATCTTTCTTTCTCAGCCCTATCCTTTTCTTCAATGTACCTTTCAAAGTATTCTTTTAATTCTGCTATCGAATTATCTAATCCATTATAGATATCATGGTTTTCTAAATCATTTCTCAAGTATATTATATTCCTACATCGCTTAACTTCAACGTCTCCACTACCTTTTATGTCTGCATAAACTAATTGATTGTAGTTATATGATCTGTATTCTTTATGCAGTACCAAACCATTATACATGTTGGCTCTTATTATATACTCATCTTTTGATAGTCCTTCCACTTCTATAAAATCCCTTACCTTTTGTAATAAATGATAGTTACTCATATCTCTCATGTTTGTATCTATTCCTAAATCTTCTATTATATTCTTCATAGCATCTACCATCTTATTCCTCAACGGTAACAACTTTTGCATACTGAATAATAAGGAATCTAATTCTTCCATGCTATAATCCTTACATGTAGTTAATGTTCGTATCCTGTAATTAAAAGACGATCTATCACTTCTGGTTTTCTTATTATATCCTCCTATGTCTCTTCTCTTTATTTGGTCATTATCCAACGGATTATATCCATAATCCCCTTCTATTTTATTACATGCTATGAATCTTAAATATTCATTTACGCCATCTATAATGTCAGACTTATTTCCCCAAGCAAATACCTCAGTTATAACGTCATTATATTCTGGAAACACCTTCCTATAAAATATCTCTGGCTCGCCAGCTATTTGCTTTGATGATTCTATTACTAATGTCATTGGAAATGGTATGTTCACCATTCTAAACTGAATTAATGTATTTCCAACCCTCTCGCCAAAGACATCTATTATTTTATCGTTGCTTCCTAATTTATCCAGTACATCATATAATAATTTTGTTTTATTCATCTGTTTCTGTTCTTCACTATTGGCTATGGTATCAGACATTATTTTTATTTCATCTGACATCATTTTAGTTGTATTTCTTAATGCATTCATGTCTTTTGGGTCTATCCTAAAAAAATCAGCTGAACAATTAATTCCAAACGCCAATCTTGCATCTTTGTTGTATCTATCATCCGATGGAATTGCATAATAAACATATCTTAGTTGATGTCCTAGTTCACATTCTCCTCCACCAACGTAGCCTGTATCCCAAACTCCTGCAAACTCCCAATCCTTTATGCCTCTCAATTTAGCTAATGCCTCTGCTTTAGATGTTGATATGTTAAATCTTATGTTCTTCGCCATTGATTTATATTTATCAACTGTATACCAGATGTAATAGTTCTTTATTACTAATCTCTGCGTATCTGTAAATACGTCAAATACATCTTTTTCATCTATCTCAAATTCCACGTCCGACTTTACTCCCTGAGCTACTACACTAGTATCCTTCTCAATATTTTTCTTTATATACTTCTTTTCACCTTTTGTTTCTTGTTTCTTTCTTATGTTTATCTGCTCCACTGGATAGCTCCCNGCTATACTACTTATGAACTCAACATTATCTTTTACTACCACCTTACCATTGGATATACTATTCTCTTTTGCATACCTGACTACATCTGCCGTAGACGCTAATTTTACAACTCCATTGTAATCTACAACTGTATAGCCTTTATCCTCAAGTTGATTTATTATAACCAAGGGAGATTTCCCAGTTTTGCTTAATAACTTCTTGTTCTCTGTTAATTTAGGATATCTCTCAAATATCCCATTAATGCTCACTAATTCTCCATTTACTATGCCCAAATTACCTATTTCAGCCTTTCCTGACATTAGAACTTGTTTTATGTTATCTATTGGTATATCCATGAATGTTTTATTATCTACATCGAATATCCTCAAACCTATCTTCTTATTACCTCGCCATATAACGGCTATCATCATTAGATTCACTTTTATCCCTCCTATACCTCCTACCTCTATATTGCCTAACTCCAAAAATTGTATTATATTTATCCTCATCTTGTGGTATTAAAAAATCCAAATGCCTTAATTTTATTAAAAAATCCTTTCTCATGTTATATGGTTTTATTACTGCCATTTTACCATCTAATCTTATAAACCTCACTACCTCAAAATCTTCAAGCCAGTACTTCTCTCTATCTTTTGTATTTGATATTACTGACATGGGTAACTTTACTCCTGCAAACCTCAATTTCACTGGTTTATTTACACTTCTAACGTATTTTCTCCAGATATCATTGCTACTATACGCCATGTACCCATCTTTCATTCTGTAGGCTTCCCTTGCCTGAGGTACTCCTAACTCAATATTTCTGCCCTCTATTATATACAATTGATTATAATCATAATTTAGGCTTATTAAAAATAACCCATTTACTAATTCTCCTATCACTGTTACATATATTCCGCCTGGTATCCCAATTGTATACTCATCTGTTATACTGTATACATGTGTATCTCTTGTAACTCTTGCGTATTTTGTTTTTAATCCTATGTTTTCCACCATGTCACCTCCATATTATTTATCTTTCCTTTTAATCTTTCTTACTCCTCTAGGTATGGAACCCATTGTCTCCCTGACCGGATTTGCTCCATAATGTATTCTCTTAAGTTTCTTACAGCCATGAAACGCCCATTCTCCTATTTCTCTTAGACTATTCGGCAAGTAAACATCCTTTAAATTCGTACATTGTGCAAAACATCTATGGGGTATTACAACTACTCCTTCTGGTAATTCTATTTCTTCTAATGCAGAACATCCATAGAATGCCAACACTCCCAATGTCTCAAAAGTGTCTGGAAATACAACTTTCTTGAGTTTCTTTAAATCTCTACAGCCATGTGATTTTATTCCTAATATTCCACTATTTAACCTTAGTACTTCTATATCTTTGTTTATTACTTCTATGTTGAAATCATCATCAATTGTATAATCCCTAGCCCCTATCAACTTCATTTTTGACCTTAGTTTATCACCGTACTTCTTTTTACTTATTAATTCATCTTGCCTGTATTCACCACTTATGCTACTAAGGAATCTACCTCTTTTGTTGTCCTCTACTATTTTTCCATTAGCCACTCCTTCTGTACTAGCGTATTTTATTATATCCTCTTCGTTCATATCCACTATCTCTCCAACGTAGTTTGATACTCTATACCTGCCTCCATCTAATTTATACAAAATAATTAGAGGTGACTTCCCATAAAGTACTCCATTTATTAATAGGGGATATCTTTCTAATTTACCATTTGTTCCTACTATCTCATAACCCTGCACATCAGCATTTTCTATTTGTATTTTGCCATCCTTGACTACACTTAACAAATTGTCGTATGGTACATCTCTAGTTTCCCCTTTATCTATATCCAACAACCTGAATCCTATTATTTTATCATTAGCCCTATGAACGGCTATAATTGTAATATTCATTGAACTCACCTCTCAAATCTTATTTTTTAAATTTTTTTTAATATTGATATTATATTATTATATAGTAGTTTAACAGGCATATAATTTAATTCTTGTATGTATTCCTATTATATTTACACCTCCAAACTCTTGCCTAACTTACATTACCCATTTTATACCAAACTACTTACTACTTTACTACTCTGGTAAACCTTATTTTATACCACTCTACCACACTTCAAACCACTCTACCTCCCCCAAAACAACCCTATTTTAACCTTATTTCAACTAACCCATACCCTACTATACACCTCCTACTTTTAACCCCCTTAAAACCCATTTTTGGACCTCGGCTCTACTAAACTACAAAATCACTCTTTTGTCAAGCTAAATACTAATCCTATAAGCCTAAATACCTGTATGCTTAAAACCCTATACGCCCCCTCCTACACACCTCCCCCCATCAACACGCTTGCCATGCTGATATGCCAAGTACCAATGTCTCCCTACCTGTCACTAATGTCTACCTGTTATATTTAATTTCTAGGACTAGCCAAACTTTACTACTTGACTGCCTGTCCTATCCCCTACTTCTGGTCCTACTATCTATTATATTACTCATTTTCAAGATTTATTATAAAAATTCAAAAAAGTATGACTCAACCGAAGCCATACTTTTTTATTTGTTATTTATTTATATTATA
>JGI24712J26585_10001341_pt1 | contig 21035 bp, 23 predicted proteins | sample BioPla3DNA2_FD_26585 | JGI IMG/M metagenome (IMG submission 26585) | reverse complement strand
TCATCTTGGTCACCTCTTTATATATGTTTTTTCCATTATAGCACATTTTCTTCAAACATAACATGATAATTCTGTGTTTGTGAAGTAATTTTACAATGTTACGAAATAATTGTAGTTGTGTGTCCCTTTCATTTTTGCACTAATTTGAGTAATAGCATAAGCATCTCAACCATATTTGTTGGATAAGGACAGGCAGTCTCAATTATAGAAATTAGAATTAATTGTATTCTCTTCCGCTTATGGATGAGAAGCAAAAATATTATACCGTTTAGAAATGTATCCTCTTTTATACTATACCATTTAGCAGGCTGTCTATATCATCTGCAGTCCGCAAATCAGTCTGTTTGATCTCATATAATGGTGCAAATGTACGAAATGATGTCCCATCTGATCTTTCGCGCAAAGAGCCTTTTGGGAAAAAGTCAGCATTCTCAAAGAATTCGTCCTTGCCAATGTATCCACATATGGTCAGAACTCTCCTGGCTGTACTATAGGAAGCAAATACATATTAATCCACATCATAATCCTTTTGATATCCGACAAAATTGTGGACAAAATAGTCCCTGACGGGAACCCTTCTGGTCATAGTCTTTATGTCGACCCTCATTCCGTTTATAAGAAAATCATTCACAGTGGAAATAGTCGTACAAGCAGCTATTATTAGTCAGACAGGGCCATGGTTCTTTTAATTTCCTCCGGAATCTGTATCCCCACAGCATAACAAAATGCAACGATCTGTCCAATATGCATTTGCTCATGGCCTATCATTGCTGATATATGAAGATGAATATTCCACTGTTCACCAAACCAATCGATGGTTTCACTACCATCGAATGCTTCAAGGTATTCTACCAAATGGGTATCCAAAGCATCCATCCTGGAAAGTAGAGACAGTTTGGAAGTATCCGATATGGAATCATATTCAATAAGCTTATCTTTTTCTTTAAGAATATTGTTTATTTGTTTTCTCCAGACTGTATGAATTATGCATATATTGTATTCTTAACCTTCCATTTTTCTAGTGATATACCTACCCAAAAACTGTATATTCCAAAAGTCACTATACATAGCAAAAACCACTTAATCCATAAACCAAACAACCCAACGGCCGATCCTGTAAACTTAAGTCTACGACCCTCAATTACAGTATGATTGATTTTCCACTTATACACCATGCATAATGCCCATGGATAACAAATCCCAAAAGTACAGAGCGTCACTAGAAATCCCAATATCCTCCATCCTATTAGTTGTAGTAGCCCACCATCAAAATAAGAAACTCCTCTTTGAGATACTGTATTAATATTAACGTTTGCTTGTGTTTGCATGTACATTACCCCCTGTAATTTTACCTATAAGTATATCATATTTGAAATCCCATTAAATCTTCCAAAGCAAACTCCTTCTATTCTCTTTTTTGACTTTGTAACTTGACTTCAGCCTGTATAAACTGACCAGTATCCCCTTTATGTCTTGATTTGCTATTTCGTAGTAATCACTAATAGGATTCCTAACTATCTTTAGTATATTTTTTAAGTTTTCTAATACATATTCAATATCCTTTATCCCATCTTTATGCCCTCTGGCCTCGCAGTTTGATTTTATTTCTTTTAATACATCAGTCCAATTATTTGTTAGCCCTAAGATATCATAATATACTTCGTCATGTTCTTTTCGGAGCAGTATAAGGCTTCTAAAATGTGGCAATGAATTGATTATCGTCCTAATATCCTCAACAATCTTCTGTTTCCCATGTTTTCTTTCAAAGTAAACGGATACTAAATATCCAGAGATTGTCCCAGTTATTATGCCTACAAGAATATTAATTATCAAATTGGACAAAGAACCCCTCCTCCCTCTCCCTGTACATTTCTGCAAAAATGGCTAATATCCTTCAAATATTTTGCATATATCTACAAACGATTAAGTCCGTATAATGGTCATAAAGGGAGACTATAGCTTTCCTTTTGTAATATCGACATTATTATAAGGGATTCGTACCGGTCTCCATTCTTAATGCATTCTCTTAATCTTCCCTCTTCTACAAATCCTGTTGATTGGTATAAATACCTGGCTCTCTCATTATAATCCTTGACATCAAGCCATAATCGATGTGCATTTAAGTTCTCAAATACGTATTTCTGTATAGCTCTTATTGAAGTTCTTCCATAACCCTTTCCCTTGTCAGCTATTACTATTCTGACAAGTTCAATACTGCTATTTATATTCTTCAATCCAGCAAGGATCGCATAACCTATACGTTTCTTATCTGAAGTTTCTATTATTAAGTGCAGTATGTCTTCGTCCAGTAAAGAATCCCTATGCTGCTCCAGGGTCCAACTCATTACAAAGTCTTTATTCTCACGGTGATTCTCGGTCTGTATCACAAAATCAAGATCTTCGATTGTTGTTTTCTTAAGATGTATACCATCCAGCTCGATAATATACTTTTCCATTGGTTTACTCCTCTGTCATGTGTAAAATTTTGCGATATCGGCTATAAAGTTTTCACTAAACCCTCAGTGCTTATGGCGGCTTTCAACCCTGATAAGATACTATAAGTATTGGTAAAGGCGGACTACCGCCGCCTTTACCTTTAAGCGAGCTTACCTCAGGCTGATACACTGTAGGTAGGAATGCCCCTACACACACCTATATGTGAAGAGCCTTATTAGCTGTTAAAAGCAATGATGTGTAACTGATGAAATCATAATATGCTCCCTCTATTACATGATCTGCAATTCCTGCAAGATACTTGTTACATCTTCAATTGCATAACCAGTTTTATCTGCAATCATGGGGACGGTCATTCCATTTTTGTACATGTTCTCAATAACTACATACATATTTTCTGCAACTTCAATGATATGTTTATCATAATCATAAAACCTAAATACTCCCTGTCCCCAAGGCTGCTCCTCTATATCATGTACCAACTCAAAACCACTATTAACAACCTTATCTCTTAAGGTAGAAATATCATCAATTTCGAAATAGACAGATAGATTATTGGCTCCTGATACAATATTATCGTTGTTAATCAGCTCTGAAAAAAGAGATTTCTTATATAATGCTAGACCCCCTTCAAATCCCACATTATAAATACCAAAATCGCTTTCAACCTTACATCCCAATATTTCTTCATAAAGCTTCCTTGATTTCAATACATCTTCGACAACCAAAATGACTGCTTTAAAACCCATCGTTTTTCCCCCTTGTTTNTAATTCTTCCATAATTCAGATAGCTAATATAATAAGCACAGATTTGTTTACTACTTGAATAAGCCTTTAAATAAATCCCCAATACCGAAAGTCGTCTTCCTGTAAACCTTATTATAAGCCGCTCTCTTGGGATTTCTTACCCAGCCCACTCCTTTCTTCCCGTAGAATGGATTTACTGCCCTTTTTACTTTCCTCTTTAATTTGCCTGTTGTTCTGGCTCTGATGCTCCTCTTAAGACTTGGTTTACGAAGTCCAATTTTCATCACTATAATCACTCCACTTAATCATTCACAATGGAAATAGTCATACAAGCAGCTATTATTAGTCGGATAGGGCCATGGTTCTTTTAATTTCCTCCGGAATCTGTATCCCCACAGCATAACAAAATGCAACGATCTGCCCAATATGCATTTGCTCATGGCCTATCATTGCTGATATATGACGATGAATGTTCCACTGTTCACCAAACCAATCAATGGTTTCACTACCATCGAAAGGTTCAAGGTATTCTACCAAATGGGTATCCAAAGCATCCATCCTGGAAAGTAGAGACAGTTTGGAAGTATCCAATATGGAATCATATTCAAACTGTATTTTCCTTGTATTCAAAGCATTAACATAGCAGGACTGTATTTGTATAAGTTCTACACATTGTTTTCTAAGAGAATTAAGGTTTTTTCTTGGAAACGGTTTATCAAGATCAGCTTCACTTAACTCGTTAATGAATCCCTTAATAATATTTCTACCATACTGCCAGTCGTATAATTGACCTTTTAATGAATCAATCACTATAGATTCCTCCATAACATACTTAGAATATTCATGTCATATAACAAGCTGCGGGTTTCCGAAGCCAGTGAGACCCAGGGCTTGTGTTCAGCGAATGGATTGTATGAACCATTTTTACATACAATTGCCGTAACTAACTGGAATATTTGGCATTTAATCAGTATTTTTGTTGATCTTTTTAGCTATGTAAAGTGAGTAGTCAAAAATTGTTCCGACATATCCACCATTGTTATCTATTTCATATACTATCTCTTCTTCCATATCCCGGATTGCACTTTCTTCCATACCATCAAGTATTGAAGCAAAGGCGGGGACTGATTTTTGAGCTTTCTAATATTGCTCTGAGTTATTCTTTACTTCAGTCCTGTATTGTAATATATCCAGAATTTTAAATAATCCTGAATCCTCTATTTCGGCTTTCCTATCCTCTTTCTTAAACACTCCCGAGTGTGCAGCCCTTTCCCTTTCCGGTTTATTATCGCTGGATTGTCTATTTGCATACTTCCCAATTATCCTATTAACTCTTTGGTCTATAACCTTTGCTTCTTCCGTCAGGCCTCTGGAATTATACCAGAATAATACGAGATAGCCGTCTTCTTTCAAGAGGTTGTAACACTTCTTGTACTTAATAGTCTCATCAAGCCAATGGAAGGCTTGGGCAGATAAAATCACATCATATTTGTCAATGTCTTTCGGGATCCATTCTTCAAAGGATGTTATTTCTAATGAGGTTAAGCAAATTCCTGTCGTTAAAAAATGAGCCGGTTTAGGCTCATATTAGGTTATCTATAACTTCTTCGGAAATCATTTTGTCAAAATCTCTATTAGATAAATAGTCCATCCTCGCTGCAATAGCATAAAATCTGGCATATGTCTCCTGGACCTCTTCTACATCTCCCATATGATGATTTTCATAATATAACTGAGTTAGTTCTAAGGCTACATCGTTGATATTTCTTTGTATTGGTTTTAAGTTGACTTTAATATCCTCAGCCATTATTATTATCTCCTTAATTAATTTTATATTATTTCCTATTTCTACTTAAACCTCAAAAATCCTCCATCAACCATTCCCCATTTTTCAAATTTATAAAGTTTAATTTAACCCTTTATTTCCACAAGGATTTTCGCTATCATAAATACAGAACATATGTTCTTTTTTTAGGAGGGTTCTATATGTCCGTGATAGGCAGAAAAATAGATATGATCGTTTGTACCGACGTCGAAGGCAATATGCGTCCTATCCGCTTCCGGTTGGAAACCAGCGATGGTTCCAGGGTTGTCATTAATGTTAAAAGATCCATGGTTAAAAACATACGGGATTTTCGTGGGCATAAAACGATAAGATTTATATGCCAGAGCATAATCAATAATACTCTTGTGAATTACGAAGTTACGTATGAAACCAGGACTATGAGGTGGTTGCTGTATGCTAACCAATTATAATTCCCAATAAAAAAAGACTTACTGTGACTCCCCTCGTTGAGAGGTGATATGCTCCCCTTTGAGTAGACACCTGAAATAACAAAAATCAGGACTATACAGAGGGGAGTTTTTCTATGGGAAGAAGAGGCATCAGTTATGAAAAGAAATTGGAGGCAGTAGAAAAATATCAGCGTGGAGAAGGTAGCCAGAGTAGCATAGCTCGCCAATACGGAGTTGATAGAACCAGCTTTAACCAATGGCTAGCAATCTATGAAGCTATGGGTCCATCTGGGTTGGCTGCAGTAGTCAAGCCCTTTATAGAACCCTTTGTCCTTAAAATCGTACCTGCACCTAAAAAACCTATGCCACTTATGACCTGGGCACCTAGTCTACCATAATCGGACTTTAAAACTGCTGCTAGCTCTGGCTTTTCTGCAACCTGTGCTATTATATCATCTACCATTTTCGATTGTAGTTATGTATTTCATACAGCCATGGTCACAGGAGCTTATAAAATCCATACAGGACCTTTTATATAGGGTAACTTTATTAATTTTAGACCTAAATTTGTAGTTCCTGTTTTAAGAAGTCATTTTAAGCTGATTTAAGCATAAAAAAGGACTAGCGAAGGCAAGTCGCTAATCCTTTTAAAAATATTTAGGAGGTGAAGTGACTATCAAAACTACTAATATTATATTAGCATAAATAATTTAAATATATATGAATGAACTGTAAACAATCTAGAACTAACATAAATATGTGTTATAATAAGGTAGCAATTAATTCAAGAGGGGAAACTATGAATCTATTACATTTCAAGTATGCCGTTGAGGTAGAAAAAACAAAATCCATAACAAAGGCTGCTGAAAACCTATTCATGGGACAACCAAACCTTAGCAGGGCTATTAGGGACCTAGAGGAAAATCTAGGTATTAGGATCTTTAAGCGGACCTCCCAGGGGGTAATCCCAACAGAAAAGGGTACAGAGTTTTTATCATATGCAAAAAACATCCTGTCTCAAATAGAGCAGATGGAAAACCTCTATAGCCAGGAAAAGCAGGATATACAAACATTTAGTATAGGGGTACCCAGGGCAGCCTATATAGCAGATGCCCTAGTTGCCCTAGTGTCAAAACTAGATGATAAAAAGGCAGTTGAGTTTAAATATAATGAAACAAACAACCTATCAGCCATAGATAATGTATTAAATGATGGTTACAATATGGCAATAATCCGTTGCCAGGCCCAGCAGGAAAAGTATTTTGTAAATATGCTAAAGGAAAAAAACCTATCCTCAAGGCCCATATGGGAGTTTGAATACTTGCTACTTATGTCAAGGCTAAACCCCCTTTGCCGCCTAGATGAAGTAAGCTATGAGGACCTGAGCCAATATATTGAGCTAGCCTATGATGACTATTATGTCCCTTCCTTAAGTCCTGCTGAGATAAAGGAACAGGAGTTACCAGACCTTATCGACAAAAGGGTCTTTGTCTATGAGCGGGCTAGCATGTTAGAACTTTTATCTAAAATAGCTACTAGCTACACCTTTGCATCTCCAGTGTCTGATAGCCTGTTAGACCGCTACCGGCTAGTCCAAGTTCCCTTTAGCGGAAACCGCAGGACCTATAAGGACATCCTTATTTATAGAAGTAATTATGACCTAAGTGAGCTTGACAAGGCCTTTTTAAAGGAGCTTTCCCTGTCGATAAGGGCTGTAGAAGTGGCTTTATAGAGAAAAAAAGGCCTAAATGGCCTACTTTGAAATTATTAGGCTGTCAGTTTTTATCTACTTTTTACAAATAAATATATAGATTTTTGTAAGGCATATGAGTATACATATATCCATATGCTTTTTTTATATTGCACATCTAGATTAAAGTATGTTAAAATTTTATCAAAGTTAATTAAGGATAATATTAGTCCCTTAATATATATAGCTGAAAAAAAAGGAGGAATATCTGATGAAACAGACACAAGACAGAGTATTTGTAGATAGCGTAGAAAAATTAGAACTAGCACTAGCCAGAGTAAAAGAAGCACAAAGGAAGTTCGCCGACTACAGCCAGGAAGAGGTCGATAGGATTTTCCTAGCTGCTGCTAGCGCTGCTAACAAGGCACGAATCCCCCTTGCCAAGCAGGCTGTTGCTGAGACTGGCATGGGCATTGTAGAGGACAAGGTTATTAAAAACCATTATGCGGCCGAGTATATTTACAATGCCTACAAGGATGTCAAGACCTGCGGAGTCCTAGAGGAAGACAAGGCCTTTGGTATCAAAAAAATAGCAGAGCCTGTGGGCGTTATCGCAGCTGTTATCCCGACAACCAATCCCACCTCTACTGCCATATTCAAGACCCTTATAGCCTTGAAAACCAGAAATGGTATAGTAATCTCCCCCCATCCAAGGGCAAAGAACTGCACAATAGAGGCAGCCAAGATAGTCCTTGAGGCTGCAGTCAAGGCAGGTGCACCAGAGGGCATTATCGACTGGATAGATGTACCCTCCCTGGATATGACCAACCTTGTTATGAAGGAGTCTGACCTGATCCTAGCAACTGGCGGACCTGGAATGGTTACAGCTGCATATTCATCTGGCAAACCCGCAGTTGGCGTTGGCCCTGGCAATACTCCAGCCATTTTTGATGAGTCTGCTGACATACTACTAGCAGTCAACTCTGTTATCCATTCAAAGACCTTTGATAATGGTATGATCTGTGCATCAGAGCAGTCTGTTATAGTAGATAAAAAGATTTACAAGCAGGTCAAGGATGAATTTAAGAAGAGAAATTGCTATTTCCTTAACAAAGAAGAACTAGACAAGGTCAGAAGCACTATCATTATAAACGGTGCCCTGAATGCAAAGATTGTTGGCCAAACTGCCCACAGGATTGCAGAGCTTGCAAAGGTCAAGGTTCCTGAGGATACCAAGATTTTGATAGGTGAAGTTGAAAAGGTAGATATGAGCGAGGAGTTTGCCCACGAAAAGCTATCTCCAGTCCTAGCCATGTACAAGGCAGAAAATTTTGATGACGCCCTTAACAAGGCAGAAAGGCTAATTGAAGACGGCGGTCTTGGTCATACTGCATCAGTTTATCTAGATACTACAAGTGCCAAGGAAAAGCTAGATCTTTTTAGTGCCAGGATGAAGGCCTGCCGTATACTAGTTAACACCCCCTCCTCCTTTGGTGGTATAGGTGACCTATATAACTTCAAGCTTGCCCCCTCCCTTACACTAGGTTGCGGGTCCTGGGGTGGCAACTCAGTATCTGATAATGTTGGCGTAAAGCACCTTTTAAATATAAAAACTGTCGCCGAGAGGAGAGAAAATATGCTTTGGTTTAGAGCACCTGAAAAGATCTATATAAAGAGGGGCTGCCTACCGGTGGCACTAGACGAGCTTAAAAATGTCCTAGGTAAAAAGCGTGCCTTTATTGTAACTGATGACTTTCTATATAAAAATGGCTATACAAAGCCAATCACTGACAAGCTAGATGAAATGGGTATAGTCCACACGACCTTCTTTAAAGTTGCTCCCGACCCATCCCTAGAATGCGCCAAGGAAGGGGCAGCTGCCATGAGGGCCTTTGAGCCTGACTGCATAATCGCCGTAGGTGGTGGTTCTCCCATGGACGCAGCAAAAATTATGTGGCTAATGTATGAGCACCCAGAGGCAGACTTTATGGACATGGCAATGAGGTTCGTAGACATTAGAAAACGTGTATATACCTTCCCCAAGATGGGCCAAAAGGCTTACTTTATAGCTATCCCCACCACCTCGGGTACAGGTAGTGAGGTTACCCCCTTTGCAGTTATAACCGACGAGGAAACCGGTGTTAAGTACCCCCTAGCAGACTATGAGCTCCTACCCAACATGGCTATAGTAGATGCAGACCTAGCTATGCACCAGCCCAAGGGCCTAACTAGTGCCTCAGGTATTGATGTTCTGACCCATGCCCTAGAAGCCTATGCTTCCATGCTAGCTACTGACTACACTGACTCTTTAGCCCTTAAGGCTATAAAGATGGTATTTGAAAACCTACCCTCTGCCTATGAAAATGGAGCCAATGATCCGGTAGCCAGAGAAAATATGGCCAATGCATCCACTATGGCAGGTATGGCTTTTGCCAACGCCTTCCTAGGAGTATGCCACTCCATGGCCCACAAGCTAGGTGCCTTCTATGACCTACCCCACGGCCTAGCCAATGCCCTAATGATAAATGAGGTCATCCGCTTTAACGCCTCAGAAGCTCCAACAAAGATGGGTACCTTCCCCCAGTATGACCACCCCCATACCCTAGCTAGATATGCTGAGGTTGCAGACTATATTGGCATTAGTGGCAAGACTGATGAGGAAAAGCTAGAAGGGCTAATTGCCAAGATAGAGGACCTAAAGGCCAAGGTTGGAATGAAAAAATCAATAAAAGAGTATGGAGTAGACGAAAAAGAATTCTTAGACCGCTTAGATGATATGGTTGAGCAGGCCTTTGATGACCAGTGCACAGGTGCTAACCCCAGATATCCTCTAATGAGCGAAATCAAGGATATGTACCTTAGAGCCTACTACGGAAAATAATAGGAGGGATCAATAATGAAACTTGACAAGGTTATAGCAGTTCGTACAGCAAAAACCATTTACCGAGATGGTGACCTGGTAATCAAATTGTTCGATGAGGTTTATCCTAAGTCCGATATCCTAAATGAGGCCTTAAACCAGGCCAGGATAGAGGAAACCAGCCTCAATATACCCGAGGTGGTTGAGGTAACAAAGATCAATGGGAAATGGGCAATAGTTAGCAAGTTTATCGAGGGCAAGACCCTAGAGCGGCTTATGAAGGAAAATCCCGACAGGTACGAGGAATACCTAAACCTATTTGTTGATATACAGATTTCTGTATTCAGCCAAAAGGCCCCCCTCTTAAACAAGCTAAAGGATAAAATGTACAGAAAGATCTCACAGACCAATCTTGATGCCACCACCAGGTATGATCTTCATACCCGACTAGAGGGCCTGCCAAGGCACAACAAGGTGTGCCACGGGGACTTTCATCCTAGCAACATAATAATATCAAAGGACGATGTCCCCTATATCCTAGACTGGTCCCACGTAACCCAGGGCAATGCATCTGCTGACGCAGCCCAGACCTACCTGTCCTTTTGGCTAGACGAAGAAATTCAGATGGCCAAGGACTACCTGAAACTCTTTTGCCAAAAAACCGATACAGCAAGGCAGTATGTGCAAAAATGGATTCCCCTAGTGGCTGCCTGCCAATCTGTAAAGGGCAAGCCTGAGGAAAGAGAGCTGCTTCTTCGCTGGGTAGATGTTGTTGACTTTGAGTAAAAAAAGGAGGCCAGGTCCAAGATGAAAATTACTGTTTGTATAGGGAGTTCATGCCACTTAAAGGGATCAAGACAGATTGTAGAAAAACTCCAGGAGCTTATAGCAGACAAGAACCTCCAGGATAAGGTTGACCTAGGCGGCACCTTTTGTATGGGTGACTGCACAAATGGAGTAAATGTTAAAATAGGCGAAAGTAAATTCTCTCTTTCACCTAAAGACACAGAAGCATTTTTTGAAAATGAGGTACTAAACCAGCTTTAAAACTAATAGAAAAGGTGACCTAAATTTGGCGGACTATTTACAGCTAAAAAAATCAAACTGCAAGAATTGCTACAAATGCATAAGGCACTGCCCGGTAAAGTCCATCCGCTTTTCCGGCAACCAAGCCCATATAGTTAGCGATGAATGTATCCTTTGTGGCCAATGCTTTGTCGTATGCCCCCAGGATGCAAAGCAAATCGCTGATGATACAGAAAAGGCCAAGGTCCTAATAGACAGCGGCCAAAAGGTTATCGCAAGCATAGCCCCCTCCTTTATCGCTAACTATGATGGTATTGGTATTAGAGCTATGGAAAAGGCCCTTAAAGAGCTAGGCTTTTACGGTGTTGAGGAAACAGCCATTGGAGCTGCTATGGTTAAAAGGGAGTATGAAAAACTAATCAAAGACAACAGGCAGGGTCTCTTAATCTCCTCCTGCTGCCAGACAGTTAATATATTAATAGAAAAACATTTCCCTGAGGCCCTTCCCTACCTTGCCCAGGTTGTAACCCCTATGCAGGCCCATTGTATGGATATAAAGCAAAGGTATCCCGAAGCAAAGACTGTATTTATCGGGCCCTGTCTATCTAAAAAGGATGAGGCCTCACGCTTTCCCGATATAGTGGATTGTGTCCTGACCTTTGAAGACCTGTCTAACTGGTTAAATGAAAAAAATATCGTCTTAGAACCTGTCAAGGATAAAGGTCAAAAGGGTAAGTCTAGGCTCTTTCCCACAGCCGGAGGCATCCTTGAAACCATGGACCAAGAAAAAGACCACACCTATATAGCNATTGATGGGATAAACGATTGCATTGCAGCCCTAAACGATATAATAAAGGGTGGGCTAACCGGCTGCTTTATTGAAATGTCCGCCTGTTCTGGCTCCTGTATTGGGGGCCCAGTCATGGAAAAGTATCACCACTCCCCCTTAAGAGACTACCAAATCATAAAAGAGTACGCTGGCAAGGATGAGTTTACAAGGCAAAGCCTACCTCGGGCAATGATGTCCAAGGGCCACAGCTTTCAAGGAACTGGCAAGCAAATACCAGGCAGGGCCGACCTTGAGACAATCCTTAGAAAGATGGGCAAGAAAAAGCCCGAAGACGAGCTAAACTGTGGGTCCTGTGGCTATGATACCTGCCGGGACAAGGCTGTAGCTGTCTACCAGGGCAAGGCAGATCTGACCATGTGCCTGCCCTACCTAAAGGATAGGGCCGAATCCTTTTCAGATAATATAATTAAAAATACGCCAAATGGCATAGTAGTCCTAAACGAGGCCCTAGAGGTCCAGCAGATAAACGATTCTGCCCTAAGGCTTATGAATATTCGAAAATCCTCTGATATACTAGGTGAGCATGTAATAAGTATTCTTGACCCTGATGATTTTCTAAGGGTCCTTGAAACCGGTAAAAATATCAGCGAGCAGATGGTATACCTAGCCGAATATGGCAGGTATGTTGGTCAAACCATTATTTATGATGTAAAATACCATATTTTGATTTGCATTATGCGAGACATTACCGAAGAGGTTAATGAAAGGGAAAAGAAAAAGAAGGTTAGCCGCAAGACTATCGAAACCACAGACAGGGTTGTAGAAAAGCAGATGCGAGTGGTCCAAGATATAGCCTTTTTACTTGGGGAGACAGCTGCAGAAACCAAGATAGCCCTAACCAAGCTAAAGGAGTCACTAGAGGATGAATAACCTAAGTACTGACCTTGCCTTCGCCAGCCTTAACAAGCATGGCGAGACTATCTGCGGCGATAGCGTGAGCGTTATCAGGCAAAATGATCAGTCTACTGTCCTGGTTTTAGCAGATGGCCTTGGTAGCGGCGTCAAGGCCTCTATCCTTTCCACCCTGACCTCCAAGATTATATCGACTATGATTTCCGAGGGCCTGGGTATTGATGAATGTGTCTCCACAATGGCAGCTACCCTACCGGTATGCTCAGTTAGAAATCTTGCCTATTCNACCTTTTCCATTATCAGTATCAAGGCCAATAACGAGGCTGAAATTATCCAGTATGATAGCCCCAAGCTTATCCTTTTAAGGGATGGCAAAAGTGTAGATTTTCCTACCACCCAGACAACCATAGAGGGTAAAACAATCCACCACACCAGAGTCAGGATCAAAGAAAACGATTTCTTTATTTGCTTAAGTGATGGTGCCATCTATGCAGGTGTTGGTAACACCTATAACTTTGGCTGGCAAAGGGAGGATATCATAAGCTTTCTCTTGGCCCAGCAGACTCCTGACTCAACAGCCAAGTCTATCACTAGGCTATTGATTGATGAGTGTAATAGGCTCTATATGGAAAAGCCCGGTGATGATACAACAGTTTGCTGTATCCGGATACGCAGACGTGAGCCTGTTAACCTAATGATTGGACCTTCGGCTAACCGGGACGACATGGACAAGATGATGTCCCTCTTTTTTTCCAAGGAGGGCAAGCACATAGTCTGTGGGGGTACTACCTCCACCCTGGCTGCTGAATACCTAGGCAAACCCTTAAAGCCACAACTAGACTTTCCTGATCCTAAAATACCTCCTACAGCAAGCTTAGAGGGTGTAGACCTGGTTACCGAGGGTGTTATCACTATGAGCAGGGTCTTAAAGTATGCCCAGGAATACCTAGAGAGCCCTAACTGTTCTACAGACTGGTCCCTTGGCAGGGATGGTGCGTCAAAAGTCGCCCAGCTCCTTTTTGATGAGGCTACTGACATAAACTTTTTTGTAGGTCGCGCCATAAATCCAGCCCATCAAAACCCCGACCTACCCATAAACTTTAACATAAAGATGAGGCTAATTGAAAAGCTAGCAGAATGCCTAAAAGAGATGGGCAAAAGGATTAAGGTTTCTTATTTCTGACTTACAAGGAGGGCAAGAACTTTAAATGAGAAAATTTGATACCAAGGTTCAGCATCTAAAATACAAGGTCCTGCGAGAGGTTGCCAGGCAGGCCTATGAAGATAAATTACCTGAAAACCTACTAGATATACCAAAAACAATAGTCCCTGGCAAGACTGCATCAATGCGGTGCTGTGTCTACAAGGAAAGGGCTATCCTCTCAGAGAGAGTAAAGCTAGCCATGGGGGGCGATAGCCTAAACCCCAATGTCATCGAAGTTATAGATATAGCCTGTGATGAGTGCCCAATGGGGGGCTATGAAGTAACTAATGCCTGCAGGGGCTGTATAGCCCATAGGTGCGAAGAGGTCTGCCGCAAGGGTGCTATCTATTTTGATCATATGCAAAAGGCCCATATAGACAAGTCAAAGTGTATAGAATGTGGTTTATGTGCCAGGGTCTGTCCCTTTTCTGCCATAACAAACAATAAAAGACCCTGTGTAAATGCCTGCAAGGCAGATGCCATATCTATGAACAAGGACAAGGCAGCAGAAATTGACAATGACAAGTGTATAGCCTGTGGGGCCTGTGTTTACCAATGCCCCTTTGGCGCTATAACTGATAAATCCTTTATTTCAAATGTTATTGATATTATTAAAAAAAGTGAAGCAAATAAAAACTACAAGGTCTATGCAGTAGTAGCCCCCTCTATAGCCAGCCAGTTTACCTATGCAAGGCTAGGTCAGGTAATATCCGGCATAAAGGGCCTTGGCTTTTACCATGTTGTAGAGGCGGCCCTCGGGGCAGATATGGTTGCCTTTGAAGAGGCCAAAGAGCTAGTCGAAAAGGGCTTTTTAACCTCCTCCTGCTGTCCTGCCTTTGTAGAATATATAAACAAGCAGTTTCCAAAGGTAAAAGACCATATTTCAACTAATCCCTCACCCATGGCCGCTATTGGCAAGTTCATAAAAAGGACCAGTCCTGGAGCAAAGGTCATCTTTATAGGACCCTGTACTGCTAAAAAGCAGGAGTTTCAAAGAAGAGGTCCGGCCCTATGTAGATTCTGTTATCACCTTTGAGGAACTGCAGGCCCTCTTTGATGGCTTTGGCCTTGATATAACCTCTTTGCCTGAGGATGTCCTTGATAATGCCTCCTACTTTGGCAGGATTTTTGCTAGAAGTGGTGGCCTATCCGATGCTGTAGCCCAGAGCTTAAAGGAACAAGGTCTAGATGACTTTGACCTAAANCCCCTAGTATGCGATGGCCTGGATGAGTGCAAAAAAGCCCTTCAAAGGGCTAGTAGGGGCAGACTAACAGAAAACTTTATCGAAGGAATGGCATGTACTTCTGGCTGTATAGGCGGTGCTGGCTGCCTAACCCATGGAGCTAAAAGTAAAAGCGATGTGGACAAATACGGTATGGAGGCTTATGAAAAAACTATTCTAGATGCAATTAGCGTCTTAAAGTAATAAAGATAGCTACACAATCAAGNCTTTGGGCAGAATCTTATACTTACTTTAAGTATAAATATCAATGCAGAAATATCCTTGACTTAAGCATATAGACAGGTTCTTTTACTTGCTCAATCAAAAACACTCGGCATAAACAAATAGGGAGGCTCTTAACTAGCCTCCCTACTTTTTGTCTGCTTTTTAATCTACTTACTGATCTACTTTCTAATCTTCCACGGATTTATACCTACTCAAAAAAGGATTACAAGCTTTACTTTTGTTCTAGCTTATTTGTCATTTTCCTTTTCATCACTATCTTGACTGCCTGNCAGATCCCTATAATCCATAGAGTCTGTGCCAGTATCAATACTTGCCTCAGCATCATCCTTATCCTTTTCAAAAAAAGAGGCTGCAAAGGAAACTATGGCTAAACCTATTGCTGTAAACATAAGACCCCTCTGGCTATTGGTCAGGCACACGCCTACGGGTAGGTCCCTGCTAGCAATCCAATTACTGATTATCACATACAGGCCTAGGCCTAAAGCAGCAATAAGTGTAATAGTGCTTATTGCTGATATGGTCTTTTTATTCATAAGTTTCTAAGGCAAATATCCTCCCCTTAGGGAGCTCTTGCCCTATTCCTCCTCTCATAGGCTACCTTTGATAGCCTATGGCACTAGACAATAAAGCAAAATCGTGCCGGCCACCAAGTAACTTTAGCATAATTTCTAAATATATATAATCCCATTTACCTATCCTTAAACATATATTTGCATACTTTCCTTGTAGCTTCAAGTCCAGTCCTGTTATAATATTTTCTATAGTCAAATCAAGAGTAAATAGAGTTGCTTTTAAGTTTAGTTTCCTTAAAAAGCCTTATACTCTACAAGCATTTACAAATTACAGACAAAGAATAGGAGCTAAATATGGACAGACAATTAAACTTAAATAGAATTTGTGACCTTTTAAAGTACCATTACCCCATGCCCATTGATAGTATTGAGCCAGCTCCCAGGAGGCCAGGCAGGCAGTTATTGGAGCTAGGAGTCAAAGATCTACCTTTTATCTGACCCATAGTGATTATCCAAACAATATTATGGTAGATAAAAATGGCAAACAGTATATCATAGACTTTGATGAGTCCTTGTACGGTCCTCTAGAGCGGGATGGCTGGATGACCATTGTAAAAGAAAATGAAGAAAGCCGCATTTGGGATCAAGTCATGCGGCATCACTTTGAAGACTATTCTATTAACCATTACTATATTAGGTTTTTTGTCTATGACCGTTTTATGATAGATTTAAGGGACTTTTTAAAGGACCTATCAGGCAATCCCGATGAGGCCTATAGGAAAAAGGTATTAGTCTCCTTAAAGGACTACCTTTTAGACCAGCTGTACCCTGTCCTCTTGCGCTATCGGCAGATGGACCTATAGGCTATCCTATCACCTGGTCCTCCTGGCCTAAATAGTCAACTACCAGTCCCTGGCCATTGGGATCTAGGTCTATAAAGGAGTCTGCTCCAGCCTGCCTTAGGGCCTCCTTGGTCCTCTCAGGCTCTAAAGACAGGGCTATAATAGTTCCACCACCACCTGCACCTGCTAGTTTTGCAGCTAGTGCACCATTTTCCCTAGCTAGCCTTATCATATGGTTGTTTACAGGTCCTGAGTCCGTTAGCCCATCCTGTATTTCATGGTTTTTGTTCATCAGGTAGGCTAGCTGGTCCCAGTCTCCCTTTATCAGGGCCTTTTTCCCCTCTCTAGCCAGATGAGCAATATCCCTATAAGCATTTACTACGGTCTCCTCCCCCTCCAGCCACCTGTCCCTTAAGGGCTTGTGAAAGCTACCTGAATGGTGCTTTACACCCGTATGGGCAACTACAAAGGGCAAGGTCTTTACATAAGATGAGAGAGGCTCAACTACAGCGTAAAGCTCACTATCAAGGTCCTTGTAGTATTCCTTGCCTCGAAAATCCAGATAATTAAGACCGCCAAAGCTTGTCATATATGCATCCTGATAACCACAATGGGTCTTCATATAGTTTAGCTCTATTGACCGGTTTACTTCAGCAAGCTCGTACCTATTGTAGCTAATTCCTGCATAGGCGCTAACTGCAGCCAGGATACAGGATAAAAGGGCTGTTGAGCCTGCAAGCCCAGCCTGAACAGGTATATCAGTTGAACTTTTAATCTTGCCCTTCATATCATAGAGCTTGAAATAACGTAGTACTGACCTTACCAAATCAAAATAGTCACCTTGATTGTCAAAGTCATTTTCCCACTTAAGGACTACTTTCCCCATATCATTTTCTATAATTAGGTCATCTGCCCTTTCAATTGTTACATATGCCCTGTTTTTTGTAGAGCAGGCTATCATCGAACCCCCATAGCCATCTGTCGGGTTTCCGATAATACCAGCCCTGCCTGGTGCTGATACCTTTATCATTTTTTAAACCTCCTATAGGCCTAGCTTTTGTATAATATACTGCTTTAGCTGATAGCCATACCTTTCATCCTCTAGAGCAAAATCAAGAAAGGCCTCATAGTATGACTGGAAATTGCCAATGTCATATCGTTTTTCCCTATCGCTTAGGCTAACTGCATAGCCCTTGCCACCCTCTTTTAAAAGGAGGCCTATACTATCAGTTAGCTGAATCTCTCCACCTTTGCCAGGACTTGTCCTATCTATAGCATCAAATATCCTGCTAGGCATGATATACCTTGCAGCAACAGCCTGGGTGGAGGGAGCTGTTTGCATACTTGGTTTTTCTACCAAGGCCTTGATCTGGCTAATACCCCCCTTTGATTCGGCTACAGGCTCTACAATACCATACCTGTGGACTGATTCTAAGGGTACCTCTCGGGTGGCTATTACAAAAGACTCCTGGTCCTTTTCAAATTGGTCTAGCATCCTTCTAAGGAGTATTTTGTTTTCCTTTGAATGGATAATAGAGTCACCTAAGGCAATTATAAAGGGGTCATTGCCTACAAAGTCCTTGGCGCACCTGACTGCATGTCCTAGGCCAGCTGGGTATGACTGCCTGGTATAGTAAAAGCTTATATCCATATCCTCATACTTTAGCTCTTCTAGTAGGTCCTTTTGCCCGCTCATAGATAGCATTTTGCTCAGTTCATTATCCTTGTCAAAATGGTCCTCTATGGCCCTTTTCTTGTGGCCCGTTATAAAGAGGACCTGCTCTACACCAACACTAGCCAGCTCCTCTACAATGTATTGTATACAGGGCTTGCGTCCTAGGGGCAACATTTCCTTTGGCTGGGTCTTTGTAAGGGGTAGCATCCTAGTCCCCATACCAGCCGCTGGTATAACTGCTTTTTTGACCATAAACTCCAACCTCCTAAATCTGCATTTCCTGACCCTTGTAGTCTATGAAAATCGATGAGCCCTGCCTGACCTCAGTTTTATTTGTAGCCAGCCTATAGATTCCTTCTGCTGCCTCCTCTGGATCTATCTCTGAATAGGGCCCTCCCATATCTGTCCTCATCCTGCCCGGATGAATTGCCAGGACCCTACAGGATGATGCAAGGGTTGTCTTGAGGATAAAGGCTATCTTGTTTTGGGCAGCCTTTGATACTGAGTAGGCTGCTAGGTTGGATCCCGAATTGGTTATGCTACCAGCCTCTGATGTTATTAAAAAGATCTGGCCAGAACCTGATTTATCTACTAAAGGAACCAGGTACTTTAAAGCTATCATAGTGCCGGTGGTATTAACCTCAAGGGTCCTCCTAAAATCATCTACACTAATGCCTAGTATGTCCTTGTCCCCATCCCCATCCACGATTATCCCTGCATTGTGGATTAAAAGGTCAATGGTAAAGTCCTCTTCCCTTAGCCTTTTTGCAGCCTCTTTTATGGACTCTTCATCTGTAACATCCATATGCATTAGCCTTATATCCTTATAGGTTTTTGATAGGCTATTTAGCCGCTCATTATTAATGTCCCTAACACCTGCCACAAGCCTGTGGCCTTCCTTTGCAAACCTATCAACTAGGCAAAAGCCAAGCCCTCTGCTGGCTCCTACTACTACAATATTCAAATGGACCTCTCCTTTATCTTGAATAATCTAATCCTAAAGCTAGCCAAACTCCTTTATTAGCCTAGCTCACTAAAGAGCCTGCCAGTCTACTAGACTAGAAAGGGGTATGGCCTACTCCTATTATAGGTATTAAAGGCCGATATAACAAGTTATCTTTATAGGACCTTTATGGTCCACAATAGACCTACACCTATACTATCTAAACAAGGGCTAGACCAATAATGGCAGTAAATCATACTAGATAAGAAGGCCTTCTTATGTTTTATTCTACTTAAGTAGGTTATAATCATCTATAGACACACTTAAAGCATGTTTTACCCATCAATAGTCCAAGGACTATTGAAAGATCAAAGGAGGAATGGAAATTGAAAAAGATTAGGCTAGGTACCAGCCCTTTAGAGGTGCCAACAATTGGAGTAGGCTGTATGCGGATTTATGACCTAGACAAGAAAAGAGCTGAGGACTTTTTAAAAACAGCAATCGACCACGGGGCCAACTTTTTCGACCATGCAGATATTTATGGCGGGGGTCGGTGTGAAGAAATCTTTTCAGACGCACTAGATATGAATGATGATATGAGGGAAAAGGTCATCCTTCAGTCAAAGTGCGGAATCCGCCAAGGGATGTTTGACTTTTCAAAGGACCATATATTAAAGTCCGTTGACGGGATTTTAAAGCGCTTAAGGACCGATTACCTAGATGTCTTGCTCCTACATAGGCCTGATGCCCTTGTAGAACCAGAGGAGGTAGCAGAGGCCTTTGATAGGCTAGAGGACTCTGGCAAGGTAAGGTATTTTGGGGTATCAAATCAAAAGCCCATGCAAATAGAGCTACTAAAAAAGTACCTAAAGCAACCCATAGTGGCTAACCAGCTCCAGCTTTCCATAACAAACGCCAACATGATATCAAATGGCATAAATGTGAATATGGAGGTTGACGCATCTATAGATAGGGATGGGTCTATCCTAGACTATTGTAGGCTAAAGGACATAACCATCCAGCCCTGGTCCCCCTTCCAGTATGGCTTTTTCGAGGGAGTATTTTTAGGAAATGACAAGTTTCCAGAACTAAATGCAAAGATAGACCAGATAGCAGACAAGTACGGTGTCTCAAATACTACGATAACAATTGCCTGGCTACTGCGCCACCCTGCAAAAATGCAGCCTATAACAGGAACTATGAACACTAGTAGGTTAATAGACTGTATAAAGGCCTCAGAAATAGAGCTAAGTAGACAGGAATGGTATGAAATCTATCTAGCTGCAGGAAATAAACTGCCATAAACATCACGCTTTACTCATGACAACCCAGTTTAATAATGGCCGGCAGTCCTTTAGACATAGATCATAAAAATCTATGACTGCCGGCGGTTTGTTAAACTAGTATACTATAAACATAAATAGTACTCTATTTACTAGTCAGATACAGTTATCTCAATATGCTCACCTACTGACACCATCATATATATCCTACAATCCGGGTGGTGACTATAATACTATAGAATATAGTTTACTCGCTTATCTCGCTAAACAATTCTTCGAAATCAAGAAGAAAACTTTTGCTTTTTCTATGGTCTTTAAATTTAAGTATTGCGCCATTATCGATCCATTCGATTTCATAATTCTCGTCTTTTAACCCATGCTTAATTGGACCTA
>JGI24712J26585_10001340_pt1 | contig 21043 bp, 18 predicted proteins | sample BioPla3DNA2_FD_26585 | JGI IMG/M metagenome (IMG submission 26585) | reverse complement strand
ACTATCTATTGCAGGGATAGTCTACCCTTTTTTGCACATTTTCAGTTATTTTAGCAAATGTTATCCACATTCTTGATTTTTGAATTATGAAATATCCTCATGTAAAAAATAAAAGCTGAGATGCACGAATGAATCATGTATCTCAGCTTTTTTCAGTTGTTCATAATAGGGATATTATAAATTAACAATCGTTATATTAAAGTATTTTCTGGCGGAATAGGGTGTAAAGCTTCCTTCGGCGAACAATAGATCTTTCTTCATTTTGATTTGTACTTGATTTAAAAGTCTGATCAAATTGCCTCTTTCGTTTTCATCAACAATAAATTCAACCCCATATTCGTATAGATTGCCTTCCATTTCTCCTGACCAGACAAGATGCCCGCATACCTTGATTTCTTCTCCCATTAGTTCTGTGGTGAATTGTATAATAAAGTGCCTTTTGACGGGCATTTTGATGTTGGAGATAAAACATAATCCTCCTGGTCCTATATTTTTTACCAATATTTTAGTGTTTCCTACATTCACTTTTTTGCCGTTAATCTCCTTAATGGTTATACTGGCTTCTAAGAGCTGATAAAATTGAATTCTAAAGAATTTTCGTCTTTCTTCCTGGGGCATTACAGGGGTACGATTAATGATAACAGGTTTGCATTTTCCCTTAGCCAGTATTTTTTCGAAGTCTTCTAATGGAACGGGTTTAGAATATAAGTAGCCTTGTCCTGCGTAGCAATTTAAGTCTCTTAAATAGTATAATTGTTCCCATGTTTCGATGCCTTCAGGAACAATGTTGATGTTAAGTTTTTTAGCCGCATCAATAACTGCCCTTATAATAACGTTAGTTGTTTTATTGGTTAGACAATTTTTTATAAAAAATTTGTCTATTTTTATCATATCAATATTAACAGAGTTCAAGTAAGCGAGGGAGGAAAAACTTTTTCCAAAGTCGTCGATAGCTACCTGTATACCGAAAGATCGAAGCTTTTTAAGAGCAAGAATGCATTTTCTGTTTTTTTCCACAATCACACTTTCAGTGACTTCCATGATGAGAAAGTTCGGGTTCACATTAAATTCATTAATAATATCTATAATATTATCTACAAAATTCTTTTCCAAAAACTGAACGCTGGAAAAATTAACAGATACTTTTATGTCAGGGAGACCCTTTTGGATCCATTGACTATAATTGTAACATACTTCCCTTAAGATCCATTTTCCGATATCAATGATTAAGCCATTTTCTTCCGCTAATGGAATGAACTCTCCCGGGGAGATTGTTCCCCATTCAGGGTGTTCTCATCTAATCAAGGCTTCAGCAGCTAATACTTTATTGTCTTTTAAATTCACCATAGGTTGATAGTATACTTTCAGCTCATTATTTTCTATGGCATGATGTAACTGAGTTCTTATGATATAATCTTTATAATTCTGAATCCCTAAGTCAGAGCTATAAAACTTAAATCTGTTTTTGCCTTCTTTCCTTCCTCTGGCTAAGGCTATCTTCGCATTTTTTCTAAGAGTGTCCATATCCTGTGCATCGTCTGGGTACATACAGATTCCTAGATTGATTTTTATATCTAATTCATATTTTCCTATTTTGTAGGGTATTATTAATGATTCGATAAGTTTGCGAGCAATATATGCATATTCCTCAGAGGTTTCTAACCCTTTTACAATAAGCCCAAAAGTACTGTCTGAATATCGGCTGATAAATATCTTGTGCTCTGAAAAACTTTTTAATCGATCCACAATTTCCAGGATCAGTTTATTTCCGGTTTCATATCCTAAGCCATAATTAATCTTTTTTAGGCCATGAATGTCTAATATCATAAGAGCAAAGGGACTTTTGGTCCTATCGCTGAGCTCACATTCATTTCTTAATTGTTTTCTTAAATAAGTACTGTTAGGAAGATTCGTTAAAGCGTCATGAGTAGAGATATACGTAATTTTTTGCTCCATTTTTACTCTTCTGGTAATATCTCTAAAGTTGACCACGATTCCTTCTATGGAGGGTTCATGGATTAGATTTTTTATATGAACGTCCAGATAAATGTCTCTGTCTAAATGATCCTTAAAAATAACATTTCCATGGATGACTTTATTAGGACATTTGATCGCAGTTTCGAGCATATTTTTAACTCTGCGCAACTGAACGCCTTCATAGAAATCATACACGTTTTTACCGATTCGATCTTCCGGTTTGTCCCCGATTATTCTCTCTGCCGCTTCGCTGACATATTTTATGGTTCCATCCGGTGCTATGATTTCAATAACATCATTGGATTCTTGTACAAGAATCTGAAATTTCTTTTGTATTTTATCGATTTCTAGCTGCAATTTCTTTTTTTCTGTAATATCTTGTACCGTTCCCATAATAGTTATAACTTGTCCATCCTGATTCACTGTCGGGAGGCCTTTGGCAATAACATATTTTAGGGATCCGTCGGATTGTACAATACGATATTCAAATTCACCGGCTTCTCCTGCTAAGTGCCTCTCCATTTCCTCCTGTACTTTGGGATGATCTTCAGGATGTATGAATTGAATTAGCTTTTTATAATCCCCATTGAAATCTTCCGCCTTAATGCCATAGATATTCAACATTTCAGGAGAGCACCAGAATTTATCTTCTAAAACATCATATTTCCAGCTTCCAATTCCGGAGAGCATCTGCGCTTGGTTTAAGTGGTCACCTATTTCTTTTAAATTCTTTTCTACTAATTTCTGCTTTGTAATGTCTTGCATAATCCCAAATACTTTAACTGGCTTATTTTCAATATCATATAAAACACTGGTTTTTTCATGAATATATTTTTCAGTGCCCTTACCAGTAACAATCCGGTATTGAATATCACATTCAATGCCTTCTAAAAATTTTTCATATGTACTTTTTACATATTCAAAATCATCCGGATGAACAAGAGCAAAAAATTCTTCCAGATGATTTTCTAAGGATTGATGGCTGCATTCTAAAAGATTATATACTTCCTCTGTTCTAAAGATTTCTTTTTTTTTGAATATCGTAAGTCCAACTACCCGTTAAAGCCAAATTTTGACCATAAACGATATTTTCCTTTAATTCAGCAAGATTCACTGCAAACTTCTCAGTCAATTCATTGAATCTCTTTTCAATTTCTTCTTTAACTAGAAAATAATTACTATTATCATAGTCCTATAATACTATTTTATGTGAATTTTTTCAACAATTGTTGACAAAATAACAATATTTATTACCCAAATTTAATCAAAAGCACTCAACCTTGTGAAAATTATTAATTTTTATATTAATAAAATAGTCTCTTTTAACCAACCCATATAGTAACATTGAATTATCGTTGACAATATTTAGAACAATATTTATAATTCTTATAAGCAGAAAAAACAGTAAAAATATCAATTTTTCAACTTTTATTATCAAATATTGATAAATTTTATGAATACGTTGGAGATGGCATATGTGTGATGATATTAAAGAGAATACATTAGAGGATAATGAAGAAAGGTATAAGAATTTAGTTCAGGTTTTACCGGAATTGGTTTTCATTCATGATGACAAACGGATATTTTATTGCAACCAATCTGCTGCCAATATGACTGGAGTCCAAGATACTAAGGAGCTTTTAGATACATCCATATTGGAAATGGTTCCTTCCAAAATGCAGTACAGTTTCAGAAACTTTATTATGAAATCACTAGAAGAGGATATAGAGCCTACTTATTTTCAAACGAAGTTCATGGATAAAAACGGTGAAATTAAATACGTGGAGATTATTACGACCAAATATAATTTTCAGGGGTATCCGGCTCTGTTATCTGTAGTAAGAGACATTACTCATGTTAGAAAGATTAATGACTTGGAAAAGGATATAGAACAAAGCAAAAGACTACTGGATGATGCTCTGGAATACGATAAGATGAAAACGGAATACTTTGCAACTATTTCCCATGAGCTAAGAACCCCCCTCAATGTTATTCTTGCCGCCATTCAATTGCTAAAGCTGGAATCTGATCAAGAGAATAAATATATGAAAATGATGCAGCAGAATTGCTTCAGATTACTAAGACTTGTTAATAATATCATCGATATGACACGGATTGAAGCCAATTATTTTGATATCAAAGTTCAAAGCTTTGATATCATTAAGCTGATAAAATCTACTACACTATCTGTTTCAGAGTATACAAATAAGAAGGGTATAAACTTATTTTTTAATACTAATGTCGAAGAAAAGATGATTCTTTGTGATCCCGATCAAATGGAACGTATTATTTTAAATCTGCTTTCCAACTCTATAAAATTTACTCAAAGAGGCGGGAATATTTGGGTAAGTGTTTACGATTATGGGAAAAAGATCAATATTATTGTTAAAGATGACGGTATAGGGATTCCTCAGGATAAGCAGGAATATATTTTTAACAGATTTCATCAGGTAGATAAATCGTTTACAAGAAAGCATGAAGGAAGCGGTTTAGGCTTATTTCTTGTTAAAGCATTGGTTGAAAAGCACAAGGGAGAAATAATAGTAAGAAGTGAGCTGGGTAAGGGAAGTGAATTTATTATAGAAATTCCTTGTGATACCTTTTTAGAAACAGAGAACATACCATATTTTCCAAATGAGTATAGCAACTATTATTATAATGGAGAAAAAATTCCAATAGAGTTATCGGATATTTATTAAATATAGATTTGTTCGAAAATTATAAGAGGGGATAAAGTGTACTCCTCTTTTTTGTATGTCTTTTTTGACAGAAATATTTCTTTGAAGAGTGTAAAGTATTTATATATAATAATAAGTGTAAATGATACTTGAGAAGAGGAAATCTATGAACTGGAATTTCACAGAGCTATTAAATTTATTTAGTGGTCACAATAAAGCTAAGCTCCTGCTTGACGGAACATGGGGGATTGAAAGAGAGACCCCAAGGGTCACTCCCTTAGGGAATCTTGCCCTGACGGAACATCCGAAGGCGTTGGGAGACAAACTTGAACATCCGAATATCACTACGGATTTTTCTGAAAGTCAAATAGAGATCATTACAGACCCTTATCCTGATATAGAGGAAACCTATCGGAATTTAAAAGCGATACATCTTGAGGTGGAAAAGGTCCTTGAAAATGAATACTTATGGCCTATGAGCATGCCTCCAAGACTACCGAAGGAAGAAGATATTCCCATAGCAAAATTTAATGCCTCTAAAGAAGGAAGAAAAAGAACCATTTATAGAAATGGTTTAGCCCTGCGATACGGGAAAAAGATGCAAATGATCTGTGGTCTCCATTACAATTTTGCCTTTGGCGAAGCAATCATGGATTATTTATTTCAGCATTATGGTCAGAATAAAAGTAAGAGAGAATTTACGGATGAAATATACTTTGCGGTAGCGAGAAATTTCCTTAAATACCGATGGTTATTGATTTATCTTTTTGGAGCTTCCCCCGTTTTCCATTCCAGTTACAAACCCGCACTGGATATGAAGCTGGAAGCTGCCACTTCCCTAAGGGTGAGTCCGTTTGGCTATGGCAATACATTTCAGAAGGGAAATTTGGTGACTTATAATACATTATCACAGTATCTTGAAGATGTAAGAGAATTGCTGACTACAAAATGCGAAGAATTTGCGAAACTGGGGATTTATAGAGGAAATGAACAAGTCCAGCTTAATGATCATATCTTACAGGATGAAGGGGAATTATACTCCTTTGTGAGATTTAAGCAAAGCCTTCAAAAAGACGAAACTCAGATTACGGCCCTTGAAAAAAGAGGAGTAAAATATATAGAGGTTCGGATTTTAGATATCAATCCTTTTGATCCGGCAGGTATTTCTATTGAACAATTATACTTTATGCAAATCTTTATGCTCTTTTGTCTTTTCGAAGATCGTTCGCCGGTTCCCCGAGAAATTTTAGAAGAAGCTGATAGAAATCATGATGCAGTGGCCCTTTACGGAAGGCAAAAACATTTAATGCTGGAGGATTACGAGAATCAAAAAATAACTCTGCAGGACTGGGCAGAAGCAATCTTTGAAAAGCTTAAAATGATTGCGGTTTATATGGATCAACCCAGTAAGGATAAAAAATATGAACTGGTCATTCATGAAGAGTATGAAATAATAAGGGATATTTCCAAGCTGCCCTCTTCAAAAATCTGTGAAGGTATTAAGAAGTGTGGGGGAGATTATCTGCAATTTGGCATGGAAAGAGCTGTCCTAAATAAAATAAATCTATAAGAAGGAGATATTATGGCTGATATAAGCAATGAAAAATTGGAACTTTCTACAGAAATCCTTATAAAAGAAGCCCGAAACAGGAACATCCAGGTAGATATTCTGGATGCCGGAGATAATTTTATAAGATTAAAAAAAGGGGACAAGGTAGAATATATTAAACAAGCCACGAAGACCTCTCTGGATAGTTATATTGCCCCTCTGATAATGGAAAATAAATTGGTTACTAAAATTATATTAGAAGAGAATGGATTTAACGTACCAAAGGGAATAACAATTAAAAGTAAAGAAGAAGCCGAAACCCACTGGAAAGACTTTTGTACTAAAGGGGTTGTGATTAAGCCTAAAAATACCAACTTCGGAATAGGCATTACCATTCTTTTAGATAATTATTCTAAGGAACAATATATTAAAGGGGTAGAGTCGGCATTAGAACACGATAATACAGTATTAATTGAAGAATATGTACCGGGAAAAGAATACCGCTTCTTAGTGTTGGGAGATGAGGTAGCAGGGATTTTGCATCGTATACCTGCCAATGTAGAGGGAGATGGCATCCATACCATAGAAGAACTGGTAGAGGAGAAAAATAAAAACCCCATACGAGGGGAAGGGCATCTTACGCCTTTTGAGAAAATCAACCTTGGAAAAGTTGAAATCGACTTTTTAGCTTCTCAGGGACGAACGGTTAAAGATATCCCAAAAGAGGGAGAGACTGTTTATCTGCGGGAAAACTCCAATATAAGCACCGGAGGAGAAAGTATTGACTTTACCGATGACATCATACAAGACTACAAAGATATTGCCGTCGGCACAACAAAAGCAGTGGGGGCAAAGATTTGCGGAGTGGATATGATTATTCAGGATATTTACGCGAAACCTAATGCAAACAATCACAGCATCATAGAGTTAAACTTTAATCCCGCTATTTATATACATGATTTGCCGTATGTAGGCAAAAACAGATATGTGGAGAAAAAATTATTGGATTTATTAGGATTTTAATATAAATGGTATAAATGGTACCTGTTTGTCCACATTTCCACATTTGTTAACAAATGTGGAAATGTGGACAAACAGGTACCATAATTATTATAAGAAAAATAATGCCGTAATAAAAGTGGCTACAAATCCTATGATTACAGGCAGAAGATTTTTTCTGGCAAGTTCTAAGGGCTCCACATTACATATGGCAGCTACCGGTATGATGCCCCAGGGAATAATGGTTCCTCCCCCTACCCAAACGGTACTGATTTGACCTAAGGAGGCGAGCACTTCTTTGTTGATGTCCATTGCAAAAGAAAAGGTTTGAGCCAGAGAACCGAGCAAAGGAAGTCCGGAAAATCCTGAACCGTCAAGACCGGTTATAATCCCTACAATAATCTGAATAAAGGCTACAGAGAATTTAGACAGGGCAATTTTATCCGACAGATAAAGTCCCATATCGGACAATAATCCGGTGGCATCGGGACCAAGAATGATTTTTGCATTTTCTTCATTTCCTAAAAAGAAAAACGCACCTATGATGATTACCGGAGCAAAGATTTTTATACCAAAAATAAAACCTTCTCTGACATAGTCGGTTATCTTTTCAAAGGAATCTACAAAATGATGATTAATAATGGATACAAAAACCATGATCAATACCGCGGTTCCTCCTACCAATGCTGTAGCATCTCCTCCTTTTAGCTTATATTTGTACATAATATAAATATCTAAAAGGAAGGCCAGGGGAGTTAAAATAGAGACAAAATAAACGCCGATCGTAGGCTTTAAAGCTTCAGAGGCTTTTAATTTTGCAGGTTCTTCTTTTTGAGGAGTATAATTTTTAAGATCTTTTTTCATCATAAAGAAGCTAGCACCGACAGTGACCACACTCATTACCAGCCAAAGGGGGAAGCTGGCGTGAATTAATGTAAGAGGGTTATCGATATTTGCTGCTTTGGCTGTAATGGCTGGCGCTCCTTGAATAAAATAGTCCCCGGATAAACCGATTCCGTGACCGAAGATATTCATGGCTACCGCAGCCCAAATGGGAGGAAGTCCTGCTTTTAGTGCTGCAGGAAGCATAATGGCTCCTACCAATGCTACCGCCGGAGAAGGCCAGATAAACCAGGAAAAGAAGAGCATGACAAATCCAAGTGCAAAAAACGTCACACTTGGATTAATCATGAGTTTTTTAATGGGCAGCATCATCAGTTCGTCCGCTCCAATATCCCTTAGGGCACGGGACATCGCCACCACCAAAGATATGACAAGAATAATGCTCCAAAACTCGTTGCCGGCTGCAATTAATGCATTATATACCGCCTGAATACCCTTTACTACGCTGCCGGAATACATAAAACCGACTAAAAATATTCCAAGAATACAGGGCAGTACGGTGTCTTTTTTAAAGGCCATGGTGATGATGACAAAGAGTACAATGACAAAATATACAAAATGTAAAGGGGTTAAATTTACCATATAACGTCCTCCTCGGGGGATTAAATAGCAAGGTTTCTATTAAATATATCCTCTAGGGATAGTGAGGCTACTTTGTTTTTAATTTCATGGATATCGGTGGTATATAGACCGAGCTCTTTCATTCTTTCAAAGTATACGGAACCTGAAAAGGTATATTTTTTGCCCATGCCTTCTTCAGTTTCCATGGCGCGCTTAACGTAAGCAATCGCATCTCCTACGGCAAGTTCTTTTGGCAATTGAAGAAACTCAAGACCTAAAGCGTATCGCACGCTATTATGTCCTGCCAGTGTGCCGGTCACAATTGCTTCTGTGTGTCCTACCAAAAGACCTGCTTTTTCTCCCCCACAGAATAGATTATTTAAGCCTTCTACTTTAAGGTAATTATCCCTATAGGCCATGGCAAAATATCTCATGGAGTTTCCTTTTCCCCCTGCGTAAGGATCTTCATATCTGGCATTTTCAAATCCGGGGATTTTTCTTAATCTTTCTAAGGAAAAGTAAGGGGACATTAGTTTTGCATGACCGGTGTCCAATAAAACAATATTGGCTTTAAAGGCTTCCAGGGCATATTGTTGACATGCCTTAACATCCAGATGGTCTTCGATTAAGTCATCAGGGACAGGAATGACACATACGCCCTTTGTATTTAATTCCTCCTGGATTTCTGGTGAAAGAGATTCCTTATATAATTTACATGAGCCACTCATTGCGCCAAGACTTCCATTGGCCTTTTTGCCCATCATTTCTTTCAGTCCGGCAAGTCCTGCAACACTTACTCTGCCTCCGAAACTGGGGCATCTAAGAATACACATTGCACAGCCGTTTCCATACTTTGTACAGTTGTTCATAGGACCTGCGGTTCCTGTTGTATCAATAAAAGCGTCCCCTTCGAAAATCCGTCCCTCTTCATCTGTAACAGATACAATAGATTCATTTTCTACTGAAACTTTAGTAACTCTGGATTGAAAAACAATTTTAATTCCCATTTGTTCTATGTATTTAAGGACAGCTCCATGGGTATCTGCAATATCATATAAATTGGCATGATGATGGCCCGGAAAGCTAATATTTTTATGCCTTGCATTTTCATCACATATTTTAAATAAGTCTCCGCCGCCCAGGGCAATCATTTCTTCTGCCGCAGTAAATCTGCCGTTATTTCGCATAATGCCTCCCACAAGGCCTGTCCCAAGAAGCATATCCGTTCTTTCTAATAAAGTAACTTCACCGCCGGCTTTAGCGGCACTGATGGCAGCAGCACAGCCTGCCCAGCCCCCGCCTATTACGATAACCTTAGCCATGATTTCGCCTCCTAATATAATGATACAAACAAATAAAAAAGCAATTGGCATAGTATCAACTGCTTGTCTGATTCCTATCTGCTTTTATGTACATTCCATCATAATTAAATATTTGAACTTTATATATAATAATAGCATATCTAGAAATAAGTATCAAATAGTGTCGGAAATATTTTTGTATAACAAGAAAGAGTTTTAGGAAATTTGGATGAATTTCCTATGTAATTAAAAAAGAAAGCAACTAAGCTTTCTATATCTTATACAAATACCATTTTAGAGTATTGACTTCATATTTAATTTCATAGACTCTAAGGGTACCATGAATAATGCTTTGGCAGGTATAAGCAATCATTCGATTCCCTGCCAGTTTTTCTTCTTCTTTTGTATAAATCTTATCGATTTTGACGACAAGATGGGAATCTCCTTCATTCATACGAAACTTAATAGGAATCAGACCTTTTGTTTGGTCAAACCATGCAATCACATCAATATTTTTCATCACTATTTTCATTCAATCACCTGCTATAGAATGCTGGACATTATCGGATAATCTTCTTCCATAACCCCTCCCGTAATGGGTTTTAGACGGGAGTGAAGGAAACTGGCTCTAAAAACTACGCGAGAACCATAGCGAAGCCGCAGAGCGTCTATACTTTTGTCAACGGCTTTTTGTTTTTGGGTATCGGAGGCATCAAATAAGGATAGCTGAGCAAATTGATTGCTGCACAGCTCGGATACCCGTACCCCTAGATGCCTTATGGGTTCTCCTTTCCATGCTTCGTCAAATAATTTACAGGCATATTTAAAAATATGATTGGTACAGTCCGTTGCCGTTTCGATTTTTCGCTGATGGGAATAATGTCTAAAGTCATTGGTTTTAATATATATGGAAATCAGTTTCGCACAACATTCTTCATTTCTAAGTCGCATGGCCACTGTTTCAACTAAGGAGAGCAGAATTAAATGGGCTGTCCTTCTGTCGGTGACATCAAAGGAAATAGTGGTTGAATTGCCTATACCTTTTACAGGGGCGGACTTTTCTTTTGTTACCGAAGAATTTTCAATGCCATTGGCGAAATTCCATACTAAGATACCATGGCTTTTAAGATGTTGGTATAAAAATTTAGGATTTGCTTTTGCCAGTTCTCCGATGGTATAGATGCCCAATCTACGAAGTTTCGGAGCAGTAGCTCTGCCCACCATAAATAAATCTTCTACAGGCAGGGGCCACATTTTTTCGCCTATTTCATGGGGATACAGAGTATGTATTTTGTCCGGTTTTTCAAAGTCTGAGGCCATTTTAGCCAATAATTTATTGCTGGATATTCCGATATTCACTGTGAATCCTAATTCGGTCTTGATACGTTCTTTTATAGCATGGGCAGCTGACAGAGGAGAGCCAAAATGACATTCCATATTGGTATAATCAAGGAAACATTCATCTACACTGTATCGCTGAATAGCCGGGGAGTACTCTTCAAGTAATTGTATCAGGCTATTGCTGCACTGGAGATATAAATCATAACGGGGAGGAACGATAACGAGACTCGGGCATTTCTGCAGGGCTGAAAATATGGACTCCCCGGTTTTAATTTTATATTTTTTCGCAGGAATAGATTTGGCAAGGACAATCCCGTGTCTCGAGACAGGATCGCCTCCTACAACGGAAGGAATCTCCCGTAGATCCAAAGTACTTCCGTGCTGCAATCTATAGACACTTTCCCAGCTTAAATAGGCAGAGTTTACATCAATGTGCATAATCGTACGGTGATAATCAGTCACAACAGCACCTCCCAGGTTGATCTATAGATATTATTATATAAAAACATACGTTCTATGTAAATAGATTATACGAACATGTGTTTTTAAAATACCAAGTTTTTCTCCAGCAAACAAAAAACGCCCTTAAAGTATGATGGTCATACTTTAAGGGCGTTATATGTATAAGGGGCATTATGCAAAATATCTTTTTAATAATCCTGCGAAGGCAGCTCCGTGTCTTGCTTCATCTTTACACATTTCATGAACGGTATCATGGATAGCGTCATAGTTTAATTGTTTTGCTCTTGTAGCAAGGTCTTTTTTGCCTTGGCAAGCGCCGTGTTCTGCATCCACTCTCATTTGAAGATTTTTCTTTGTATCGTTCGCAACTACTTCACCTAAAAGTTCTGCAAACTTAGCAGCATGTTCAGCTTCTTCCCAGGCAATTCTCTTATAAGCTTCAGCTACTTCAGGATATCCTTCTCTATCTGCTTGACGAGACATAGCTAAGTACATTCCTACTTCAGTACATTCACCGATGAAGTTTTGTCTTAATCCTTCCAAAACTTCAGGATCAACATCCTTAGCTACGCCGATACGATGTTCGTCAGCCCAAGCTAAATCAGTAGCTTTTTGTTCTACAAACTTATCTTTTGGAGCACTGCATTGAGGACATTTTTCTGGTGCTTCGTCTCCTTCATAAACATAACCACAGATTGTGCAAATAAATTTTTTCATCCTAATTCCCTCCAAATAATAAAAATTATTTTATAATAAAAATTATTATATACCAATTTTATCAAGTTTTTTGTTTTTGTCAACCGTTTTTTAAAAAAATCAAGTTTTTATTACATAGGAAATCCAGAGGAATTTCCTATGTGTAATAAAAAATCCGCAGGGATTAAGGATATACCTTAAATCCTGCGGATCTTTATGATAACCCTAAGTCCTAGTAAGAACCAGGGATAATTTCATTGCTTACTTTTTACCTATAGATACACGCCATACTTCCGGACCTTGTTCTAAGTATTCCCATTCAAATTGATTTTCATATTCTACTAACATTTGATAGTGTAGGGGGCGGGGATCATGATCATTGAGTAACTCCATTTTTTCACCGGATTTTAAATTGTGAAAGGTCTCAAAAATTACAGCATGTTTATCCCTTGGGGGATATATTCTTGCATCTACTTGAGCAGCAAATTCTGGCATATTAAATTTCCTCCTTATAGTTTTCTTTATAAATATGGTCCCTTAAATTGAGTACAATATAATTTGCGGCAGCATTTATAGTTTCTTTAAAGACATCAACATCATTTCCTTTATATAATATCTCCATCCCTATAGAGCCACCGTGATTGCAATCACAATTTATATGTAAATAGTTTTAAAACATAGATAAAGACAGAAAATAAAGTTTTTATTTAATTGAGTGTGAAAATCAAGTATAATAGTAATGATATTTACACTTAGGAGGGATTTTATGCAGCAAGAGAGAGAGAAATTTTCGTCACGGCTGGGGTTTATCTTAATTTCTGCCGGCTGTGCAATTGGCTTGGGTAATGTATGGAGATTCCCATATATTACAGGACTTTACGGAGGAGGGCTTTTTGTACTTATATATCTTTTATTCCTTCTCATTTTTGGCTTGCCAATTATGGTTATGGAATTCTCCGTAGGTCGTGCCAGTCAAAAAAGCGTTGCTACATCATTTGACGTTTTGGAGCCCAAGGGAAGTAAGTGGCATGCCTTTAAGTGGTTTGGAATGGCAGGAAATTACTTATTAATGATGTTCTATACGACGATTTCGGGATGGATGCTTGCTTATCTTTTCTTTATGGTTAGGGGAGATTTCGTTGGGCGTACCCCTGCAGAAGTAGAATCAATCTTTGGTGGCCTTGTTGCAAGTGCCGGCGGCAGTGTGTTTTGGATGATCATTACCTGTCTTTTGGGCTTTGGAGTGTGTTCTCTGGGATTGCAAAACGGGGTTGAAAAAATAACCAAAATTATGATGTCAGCTCTTTTGTTTATTATGATAGCTCTGGTAATTCGGGCTGTTACATTACCTAACGCAGCAGAGGGCCTTGCATTTTATCTTTTACCCAATGTAAACAGTGTTAAAGAACATGGACTTTGGACCATTATTTATGCAGCTATGGGACAGGCATTTTTCACCTTGAGTATTGGGATGGGCAGCATGGCGATTTTCGGAAGTTATGTTTCTAAGGACAGGAGATTACTTGGAGAAGGCTTAAATATTACAATCCTCGATACTTCTGTGGCTATTATGGCAGGCTTTATTATTTTTCCTGCATGCTTTGCTTTTGGGGTAAACCCAGGCAGCGGTCCTGGATTGGTTTTCGTTACTCTTCCTAATATCTTTAATTCCATGCCCCTTGGACAAGTATGGGGATCAGCATTTTTTGTTTTTATGGTTTTTGCGGCATTATCAACTGTTATTGCAGTATTTGAAAATATCATTTCTTTCGGTATTGACCTTTTTGGCTGGGCAAGAAAAAAGTCTGTTATAATCAATCTTATTGCCATTATCATTCTGGCAATGCCAGCTGCTTTAGGATTTAATCTGTGGAGTCATATTGCTCCTTTAGGAGAAGGTACTAATATTTTGGATTTAGAGGACTTTATTGTAAGTAATAATATTCTTCCTATAGGTTCCTTGGTTTATGTTCTTTTCTGTGTAACCCGTTATGGATGGGGATGGGATAACTTTATAAAAGAAGCCAATACAGGAAAAGGACTTAAATTTCCAGAACAACTTAGATTTTATCTGACATTTATTTTGCCGATTATACTGTTAGCTATTTTTGTGTTTGGATATATTGATAAATTTTAAATAGCAGTAACAGTTATAATAAGTTTTACAGCAGATTAAACTCTGCTGTATTTTTTTGTTATATAGGAAATTCCTTTGGATTTCCTATGTAACAAAAAGCCCTCAGGTATGGGAAATTTACTTCAATCATATATTGCTAAGGACAAAATTCCTCGACTATAGTAGAATATAGTTAAAAAACTATAAATAAAGGAGAAGCTATGGAAAAGGGATTTTATTATGAAACTAAAATAGGAACAATAGGCCTTGTAGAAAATGGAGAAGCCATCACTTATGTATGCTTTGGGGAGAATCTTCCTAAAGATATAGAGATTTCTGAAACCCCTTTGTTAAAAAAAGCAAATGAACAATTACAAGAGTATTTAAACGGAAAAAGAAAAGTCTTCGATTTACCCCTTGAGCCAAAGGGAACGGCATTTCAACAAAAAGTCTGGGAGGTCCTTAGAGAAATTCCATATGGCACAACTTGCAGTTATAAAGATATAGCAGAAAAAATAGGAAATCCAAAAGCCTGTCGAGCAGTAGGTATGGCAAATAACAGAAACCCCATTTCTATATTTATTCCATGCCACAGAGTCATCGGTGCTAATGGTAAATTAGTTGGTTATGGCGGAGGACTGGACATAAAAGCAAAGCTTTTAGAAATAGAAAGACATCTCCATGGGAAATAAAAATTTAGATATCTTTTTAGAAGAAGGAAAAGATATTAAAAAAATGGTTAAACTAAAAATAACTTTTACGATTATATACAATCATGCACAATTGTAATATAATAAAAAATAGTTTAGTAGGTGAAAAAAGATTAAAATTGAACTGCTATGGTCAAAAAGAAGGATTCAAAAGGTACTAACATATTGAGGGGGAGACTCATGAAGGAAAAGCTTAGTTTTCATCAAAATTTATTGATCGGTTCGTTGTTATTTGGGCTATTTTTTGGGGCAGGCAATTTAATTTTTCCTGTAAAAATGGGACAAGATGCCGGCAGCAATACCTTATGGGCTACTATTGGTTTTTTAATTACAGGAGTAGGGTTACCGGTATTAGGGATTATTGCATCAGCCCTTTCTGAAAGTGAAAGTTTATTTGATATGGCAAAGCCCGTTCATGTTAAATATTCGATTTTCTTTACCTGTGCATTATATTTAACCATAGGTCCGCTGTTTGCTATACCCCGTACGGCGACGGTTGCCTTTGAAGTAGGAATGAATCCCTTTATTCCAAAGGAACAATTAAGAATAGGGTTATTGATCTTTTCATTGATTTTCTTTGCCTTGACTCTTTATTTTTCCTTACGGCCGGGACGTATTTTAGATTGGGTAGGTAAGTATCTTACACCAATTTTCCTCATACTTTTATCGGTTTTACTTATTGCCACCTATGTAAAGCCAATGGGGCAGATCAGTCAGTATGCGCCTCAGGGAAATTATATGACGAAGGCTTTATTTACCGGTCTACTGGACGGATATAATACGATGGATGCCTTAGCTTCTTTAGCATTTGCGATTATTATTATATCGAATATAAGAAAGTTGGGCGTTAATAAATCTCAATTCATTGCCATTGAATCCTGTAAGTCGGGACTAGTTAGTGTTATTGGTATGGGTGTTATTTATGCGTCCTTAGCTTATATGGGAGCAACGAGCCTTGGAAGTGTGAGTCGTGCCGATAATGGAGGAGCCATTTTATCTTTGGTAAGTAATCATTATTTCGGATTTATTGGAAAAGTCTTATTGGCCGGAATTGTAGGGGTTGCATGTTTAAAAACAGCTATTGGCTTAATAACCTCTTGTTCTGAAATGTTTAGCGAAATGTTTCCAAACTCCATTTCTTATAGAAATTATGCGATCTTGTTTACAGGATTTTCGTTTGTTATTGCTAATTTCGGATTGAATAATATTATTCAATTGTCTATACCTGTACTGATGTTCCTTTATCCGCTGGCGATTACTTTAATCATATTATCTTTGTTAGCACCATTTATTCATAAGCAAAGTGATATTTACAAATGGACAACCGGATTAACCATTATTGCAGCATTCTTTGATCTATGTAAAGCACTCCCTGAGCCTTTACAAGGAAATGCAGTTATAAAATCTATTATTAATTTTGCCCAAGGATTTTTACCGGGGTTTGACTATGGATTTGGCTGGGTGCTGCCGGCGGTTGTAGGTTTTATAATAGGATTTATTATTTGGAAGAATAAAAAGGCGGCTGTTATTTAACAGCCGCTTTTTTATATATTAAATTTTTAAGCTTGAGCTTTATTTGCTGTGAGCAATTTGATTCCTAAAAGGGTTGCAAACATCATAGCCATAGATATAGGAAGTACAATCCATGCGGATTGGATTAAACCTGCAAGGATATAGCCCACAAAGGATACAGCTGCTACAGTTAATGCGTAAGGAAGCTGAGTGGACACATGGTTGATGTGGTTGCACATAGCCCCTGTAGAGGACATGATGGTTGTATCGGAAATAGGGGAGCAGTGGTCACCACATACAGCTCCAGCAAGGCAAGCTGAAATTGAAATTACCAGAAGTTCTGGCTCAAGACCTACTGCAACTACAATTGGAAGCAGGATACCAAAGGTTCCCCAGGATGTACCGGTTGCAAAGGACATACCAGTAGCCACAATAAATACGATGGCTGGGAGGAAGATTTTTAGGTTTGCTGCACTGCCTCCAAAAATACCGCTAACGAATTCTTTTGCACCCAGAAGACTTGTCATTCCACTTAATGTCCAGGCAAAAGTAAGAATAAGAATTGCCGGAACCATGGCCTTAAATCCATTAGGGAAACATTCCATGCACTCATTGAAGCTAAGCACTTTACGCACCAGATAATATACAATAATAATAAGCAGTGCAAGAGAAGAACCTAAAGATAGTCCAAGAGAAGCATCACAGTTAGCGAAAGCATCGACAACATTTACACCATCTAAAATACCGCCCGTATAAAGCATACCTAATATACAAAAGGCAATTAAAATACCTACAGGAATAATCAAATCCATAACCTTACCTTTTCCAGCAGACACCTCTCCATCTTGGCCTTCATAAGGACGGTCAGGGGTTGTATAAAGGTCATTTCTTAAAACAGCATTTTCTTCATGGGTTTTCATTGGTCCAAATTCTATTTCCATCAAAGTAATAAATATGATTGTAGCAATGGTGAGTAAGGAATAAAGATTATAAGGTATTGCACGGATGAAAAGATCCAGTCCGTCATAACCTTCTACAACACCGGTTACAGCAGCAGCCCATGAGGAAATAGGTGCAATCATGCATATTGGAGCAGCCGTGGCATCAACAATATAGGCTAATTTAGCACGAGAAATTTTAAACTTATCAGTAATGGGTCTCATGACATTTCCAACAGTCAGACAGTTGAAATAGTCATCTACAAATATCAGAACGCCGAGTCCGAAAGTAGAAAGCATAGCCCCTTTTCTTGTCTTGATTTTTTGGCTTGCCCATTGACCGTATGCAGCAGAGCCGCCTGCTTTGTTGATTAGGCTTACAATGGTTCCCAATACAACGAGGAAAATGAGGATACCAACATTCCAACTATCCGCAAGGGATGATATAAAACCATCAGTAAACATAGTATTGAAAGCTGTTAGAGGATTGAAGTTTGCATGCATCAATGCTCCGCAAACAATACCTATAAAGAGTGAACTATACACTTCTTTAGTAATAAGAGCCAGTACGATAGCAACAACTGGTGGGAACAGGGACCAAAAAGTAGCATAGAGATTACTTTGATACCCTTCTTCAGCGACTTCCGCAGCAAAGGTTGGCACAGCGAAAGCCATGATGATCAGTGCCACAACGGACAACAGTGTGAAAAACTTTCTTCGATTCATAATAAACCTCCCATAATGAGTAATATTTTTTGAATAAAAAAAACATGAGGAACGGAGGTACCTCATGTCTTATTATTCAACATACGATAGCTCTCCACTTTAAAAAAAGTGACAGTCTGGTGCATATTCTGCAACAGCCCAGCAACGACCCCCCTTGGCAGGAAATCGAAACTTCGGCGACCGGTCTTTTCATCTATTACTGTGCCAAGTCATATATAATAGATTACTTGTACCAAATCGCGCCTCTATCCAATTACATATAAAGTTTTATTTCTTAAACTAAGAATAAACGCCAGACAGCTAAAAGTCAATACAAAAACCACAATAAGTCGAAATAAATATAAAAATAGCCATAAACCTTTAATAAAAGGCCTATGGCTGTTATATTTTTAACATAAACTATTGCGCTTTTAACCATTCTAAAGCTTCATCAGGATCGGAGAACATTTTGGCTGTGATGCCTTGTTTTGCATATTGTTCAATAAGATTCTTCATATTCATCTGTCCAATAACTTTTTCTGGTTGCACGATTGCCCAGTATTTCCATCCATTTTTAACTGTCGCCGGGAACCAAACTTTTTCTCCCCATTCCATATCTGCTTTTGTAAGTGCACTGTTATTTCTATCATCAGATAACCACTTTTTAGCCCCTTTGGTTTTTAAAAGTTCAGTACCTTTCATTAATAATTCCTGCAAGTTTTTGCCGTAGGCATACTTCTTAATCTGATGATGAACTATTTTGGAGTCCGTATGATACCATAAAATAGCACAACCGTTTTCCAGAATTAACTCTTTTGCCATATCACTCACACTCCCATAGGTTAGATTGTATAGAATAAATATATCATAAGATTCACATCAATACAATACGAATAATCGGAATTATAGGTATTTAATAAATATTCATACTTATAGGAATAATACTTATAACATGTTTGGAAAAGTAAAGTTAAAGATACCATCCCTTAATCATTGAAAGACCAACTATAAAAAGTCAATAGTAAAAAAATAAAAAATTTAAGTTGAAATGTAGAATAAAAATGCATGACAAAAAGACCTGTTTAAAACAAGTTTTAAGTAAAAATATGGAAATTAATATTAATTACTCGTTATTAGGAAGCCTCACCTCATAAGGGCAATTATTTTTTAAAATAGCATGAATCGTGTAGCAAAGTTTACGAGCGACAGCTCCAATAGCCGTTAGGTGATGTTTTCCTTCAGCACGTTTCTTCTGGTAAAAAGCTTTAAAAACAGGATCGCAGTTAGAGGCAACTAAAGCAGCACTAAAGAGAGCCTTTCTAAGATAAGGTGATCCACGTTTACTCATTTTGTTATTTGTGCTTTGATATTCACCAGATTGTGACACAGAAGCATCAATTCCAGCATAAGCAACAAGCTTTGAAGGATTTGAAAATTTTGAAATATCACCTATTTCGCCAAGTATGGTTGCAGCCGTTACGTTTCCAATACCAGGTATTGTGGTAATAGGAGAATTGATTTTACCAAGTAAAATACCTATTTGTTCTTCTACATCTTTAACTTGATTTTCAATAAAGTTAATCTGCTCAATTAATAGTTTTAATTGGAGTGTAAAACTATCTAAACAAAAACTTATACCAAAAGATTGTTTGGCAACACTTGATAACTGCTTGATTTTATTAGTAGCAAATTTTTTCATAGTGATTTCAGATAAAACTTTATCCAACTTTTCAGATGAAATGCTTTCAAAATCACTTGGAGTGCTGAAATGAAGTAGAATTTCCTTTGATGTTTGTCCAAAAACATCAGAAAAAACAAATTGATATTCAGGAAAAACTTGGTCCAAAACGCAAATAGTTTTACGCTTAAGATCACCTATAGAACTAATGAGATAGTTTCTAAAACGAGAAAGGTTGCGAAGAGACATGGTATTTTCATCTGCTAAGGAAGTCTCCAGAAAGTCACCATAACGTATAAGGTCTGCAATTAAAACAGAGTCAATGATATCTGTTTTGCGCTTTCTGATTTCAATACCTTTACGCCAACCATCAGTTTGGATAGGGTTTACAACATGAATGATAAAACCTTTTTGGGCAAGAAATGAGTAAATAGATAACCAATAGTGACCAGTAGCTTCCATACCTATTTCAACATCATTAACAGATGTAATGAAATTATTTAACTTAGCAATTAAACTTTCACCGCCATCTGTGGTATTTGAAAAGGAAAAAGCCTTAAAAATAATCTTTCCTTTTTCATTTATTAGCGAAGCTACATGATTATTTTTTCCAATATCAATACCTAAATAAAGCATTTTCATCACCACTATAATTTTATTTTAGATAGTTCCTCTAATCTGATAAACGTTACCGCCTTGTTGCATATTCGAAGTACTAAACTTATTAGTCAACATCCAACTTATTCGTAATCTGTTTATCAGACAGAGGTGTCAGTCTTTCAAGTACGAGGTCTTACCTCAAGGAGAGTACGACATCACTCTATCTAATAATTTGATTATACACTTTTATGTATAATCTTTCAGTAAATAAAGGATTATAGGTTGCCTTTATTAACCTAAATTTATTATACAAGGAG
>JGI24712J26585_10001337_pt1 | contig 21087 bp, 19 predicted proteins | sample BioPla3DNA2_FD_26585 | JGI IMG/M metagenome (IMG submission 26585) | reverse complement strand
AGTTTTCCAAAGTATTTATAAAACCACTTGTTAACATTATACTATTTTTTTGTAGTTTTGCTAATAATATTTTATAAAAAGCATTCTGCTTATTCATAAAAAAAAGACATCATTGATGTCTTTTTTTATTTAATCTTAGGGTTATCTATAGTAGTTTTATAAATTAGTCATTATAATTAATTTCATCTTCAGCTTCTTCGCTACAACAACAGCTTTCACATGTGTCATCTTCGTCATAGTCATNATAATCATATTCATCTTCAATGTCATCATCTTTTTTGTTAAACATCCACCATACTATCCCAGCTGCAGCTAATATAATAGCAAGAGCTAGTAAAACAATAAATATAGTTTTCTTCTTCTTTTTCTTGTCCATTAATTTAAAAATCATTGTTTTAACTTCATCAATATTATCAGGGATATTTTTCTTTGAAATCATATTATCCTCCTTTGACTTATACGAGATAACAACTACATATATTAAAGTATACCATAAATCGATAAAAAATAATACAAAAATAATAAAACGGAGTGGGTGGGATTCGAACCCACGGAACCCTAAGGTTCAACTGATTTCGAGTCAGTCTCGTTATGACCACTTCGATACCACTCCATATGGAAGTTAGAGCTGGGAAATTAGAAGTTATAAAAGATAATTTAAAGCTTAACTTCCCAATAAGTCATGATGTGTCTAGCTTCAAATATACAAATGAAATCTTATAATACAATTAATTTGTTGTCAAGTAATTAAATATGTTAATTATATGGGCTTTTTGCCTATTATTTTTTAAATACCACGCTAGAATAAGGTGGCAATTTAAGGTACAAATGACCATTAGATACTTCATAGTTGATTATTTCAATTGAATGTGTTTCTTTATTGCAAAAAAAGATTCTTTCAAGATTATCTTTATCAATAATACCTATTCTCCATACAGGTATCCTCAATTCTCTTTCGCTATCATCCATATTAAGGGCAACAACAAAGGCATTATCTTTATCCCATCTACCATAACTTAGTATCCTGTTTTCTGTAAGTAAATATTCTAGAGAGCCTGTTTTTAGAGCTTGATAGCTTTTATGGATACGGATAATTTCTTTATGAAAGTTTAAAAGCTCATAATCTTCTCTGCCCCAAGGATAGCTTCTTCTATTATCGGGATCTGTCCATCCTCCAAGACCTGCTTCATCCCCATAATAAATGGTAGGTGCACCTGGCCAAGTCATCTGAATAACAACACCCATTTTCATAATTCCTTTATTAATATTATGACTAGCCGCTTCAGGCCCCATTGTATGAATCCGTCCCACAGTACGGTTTGTTCTTGTTAAAAATCTTGAATGGTCATGATTTGATAATTCATTCATGGCAACATGAAGAGATTGATAACTAAACCTTGACATATGATACCTCATGGCATCTTTAAAAACATAACTATTACCTAAAAGATCTTCTCTATAATGGTCACTATGCTTTTGCATTCCTGTTAAAAAATAAGATACAGGGTCCATAAATCCATCGTAATTCATTACAGTATCCCATTGATCTCCTTGAATCCAATCATAAGAATCTCCATAATGCTCAGCTAGTATAATAGCATTGGGATTGGCTTCTTTTACTGCTTTCCTAAATTCTCTCCAAAAATAATGATTAAATTCCTTGCTATATCCTAAATCTGCAGCAACATCCAATCTCCAGCCGTCAGCATTATAAGGAGGAGATACCCATTTGCGGCCAACATTAATAATATGATTAAAAAGCCCTTTACTTCCTTCATAATTTAACTTAGGCAAGGTATCAAAACCGTTCCATGTATGATAACAATCATTATTGGGCCAGTTATAATTATACCAAGAAAAATAATTATGGTAAGGACTGTCTTTTGTTCTATAAGCTCCACCCTCATAATTTGAAAGACCTTCATAAAAGCCTTCCCTGTCCATCCATTTGTTAAAAGAACCACAGTGATTAAATACCCCGTCTAAAATAACCTTAATACCATATTCGTGGGCTGTATTAATTAATTTTATCATTAACTCATTGCTGGCCTCTAAATTCTTAATATCCGTAGTTCTTTTGATATACTTAGTTGCATATTTATTATGAAATTTACCCGNTGTCAAAAGCTCTCCACCATCTTCAGCAATAACTCCATAATGAGGGTCAATGTAATCATAATCTTGAATATCATATTTATGATTACTTGGAGAGACAAAAACAGGATTAAAATAAATTGCTTCAATACCTAAATCTTTTAAATAGTCCAATTTATCAATAACACCCTTTAAATCTCCCCCATAAAATTCTCTTATGCCGTCGACTTCAGGATATTTATACCAATCCTTTACTTGCTGTGAAGGTTTGCCAGCGTAAATATACTCATTATCCAACACATCATTACTAGGATCGCCGTTATAAAATCTATCAACAAAAATCTGATAAATTACTGCTCCTTTTGCCCAAGCTGGAGTTGAAAAGTCAGGAATTATTTTAAAATCAAAAAAGTCTTCTCTGTGCAAGAGTAAACCTCTTTTATTATAATAATAAGTTATTTCATTCTTCTTTAATTCAAAATAATAAGAAATTGTATGGCTAACGGGAGGAATAAGCCCTTTATAATAATCAAATATTTCACTTTGCATGAACTTTTCCATTTTAATCTTTTTATCTTCATAGACAAGAAAAACTTCATCACAATTATTTTTTGCTGTTCTTATCTTTACTGTAATCTCTTCATTACTTTTTGGCTCCGCAGGTTCTCTAAAATTAGGAGTTTCGTCACTAAATACAGCATCTACATTTATATAATCTTTAACTGTACTCATATAAGTTATTAGCTTTTGAGTAGAATCCATGGAGAAAAAATCAAGCATAAGGCTCATATGTTACCTCCTTGTATTATTAATAAGCTCTAAATCAATTATTAGCTCCGGTAAAATCTTGTATTAGATATTATATCATATTCTTAGAATTCATAAAATCTTTCATAAAATAACTTCTAAATTATTATGAGCATTTAGTCACACTTAATTCATGAGCTTAATAATATATATTAAAGGTTTTTGCCTTAGCTTTTATTCATGGCTTTACTTTAGAAAGGAGGTAAATTATGTCTGACGGTATTGCTTCCTGCGGGAATCTTCCTGCTTTATTAGCTAATTACATTGGCGAAACAGTTACTATATTTACCACTAGCGGCGGTCAATCCGGAGCAGGCTTTACTGGTGTAATCCTTAGTGTAAATAAAGTATTCGTTCGTTTAATTACTAGAATTGGACCTCCACCAGGATGTTCTTTAGGAAATGCATGTACGGGATTTAATGTTGGTTACGGCTGGGGTGGTTATGACAACGGCTGCGGTATTACAGGAGCTTACGGCAGTGGTCCTATTGCTCCAGCAAGCGAAATAGGTGCCGTTACTTCAGGAGGATGGGACGGATACCCTGTATATACAGTAGGATCTGTAACCGATATACCTATTGATAGAATCGTATCCTTTGTTCATAATGCTGTATAATATTTAAAAGCGGTTCAATATGAGCCGCTTTTAAATATTATGTAGCTATTTTTAAGTTTCATTAAAGATTTTTAGGAGGCAATAAATAGCTTTATTTTTTAAAACTCGGTGTAAGGACTTTTCCATTTTTCTTTTTCTTTATTTCATATCCCAAGCTACTATACTTATTTAATTGTCTAAGGTAAATTAAAGCTATTTCTTCAACTGTGTCACCAGTAAAAGAAAGCCTTTTTACTAATTTATTCTCTGGTGACCTGTAAACAGTTTGTATCATCTTTTTTTTCTTAGTGTTTAAGGATAATTTAATCGTATTCCTTCTTTTAGCATATTCGGTGACTAGTTGCATAACAACACCTCCTAAGCTATACTATGTAACAATTGGGACATTTATTCACACTGATATTTAATATATAAAAATAGGTACATTAAATAAATGTACCCGTTTATGGTGTGGCTTCAACTACTCTCTTTGCTCTAATAGGTGTAGTAAACTTTTCCTTTTCTAATTCAGTGTTATTTATTATAAAATTATCTTCCATTATTTCATTTAAGTCCTCTTCATTAATAGTTTCTTGGATTAAAAGGGCATTTGCAATCATGTTTAAATAATATTTATTTTCTATAATAAACTCCCTTGTTGCTTTATATAATCTTTCCATATGATTACTACATTCTTTTATTAAAGTTTCTTCAGAAAAAGACTGAGAATTATTATTTAATAACACATCAATATTAATAAGTCCTAAAGTCTTGCTCATTCCATATTTAACAACATAATCTCTAATAATTTGAGTAGCTTTTTCAATATCATTACTTGCACCAGTTGTAATATTATCCTCACCAAAAATTAATTCCTCAGCAGCCCTTCCTGCCAAGCTAATCATAATTTGAGCTTCCATATCCTTTTTTGTATGATACATTTTATCAGGAGGTATATTCATACTAAAACCTCCTGCACCCTTGGTACTAGGAATAATGGTTACTTTAGAAACTGTATGGCTTGGGGCAATTAATTTTGTAATAAGGGCATGACCTGCTTCATGATAAGCGGTAATTTCTCTATCTATATTTAAGATATTGCTTCTGTCCTTTTTTTCTGACCCGGCAATAATCTTATAAAAGGCTTTATCAATATCCTCCATACCAATAATTTTTGCATTTCTTTTTGCAGCTATAATTGCTGCTTCATTTAATAAATTTTCAAGCATAGCACCACTAAAATATACTGTTTGCTTAGCTAATTTTGACAAATCTACTTCATCAGAAAGTGGTTTGTTTTTCCCATGAAGTCTTAGTATTTGCTCTCTTCCTTTTATATCAGGAAGAGATATTTCTACTTGCCTGTCAAAACGACCAGGTCTTAAAAGAGCTTCATCTAAAACATCCAATCTATTTGTTGCAGCAATAATAATTATTCCTTCATTATCTTTAAAACCTGACATTTCTGTTAATAAAGCATTAAGAGTTTGATCTCTTTCATCATTGCCGCCTGTGGCAGCTGCAGCTCTTTTTTTACCTAAAGCATCAATTTCATCAATAAATATTAGAGCCTTTCCCATTTTACGCGCCTTTTCAAAGAGATTTCTAATTCTGCTTGCTCCTACACCTACATACATCTGGACAAAATCTGAACCTGATACCGAAAAGAAAGGAACTCCAGCTTCTCCAGCTATAGCCTTTGCCATTAAAGTTTTACCTGTACCGGGAGGGCCATAGAAAATAATCCCTCTAGGCATTCTGGCACCATACTTAACATACTTTTCAGGTTTTTTAAGAAAATCAATAATGTCCTTTACTTCTTCTTTTGCTTCTTCATTTCCCGCAACATCAGTAAAGGAAAATTTCTTATTATTGCTATCAACTTCTTTTAGATTAAAATCCCCAATGTCTTTTGATGCTTGGCGGCCAAAATTTTTGATGACATATCTAAATACAACAAAAAATAAGCCTATCATTAAAAACCCTTGAAGAATACTAAAAGCAGACGAAGAACTGTCTTCTACTACTTTTATTTGTTTTTTTAATAAAAACTCTTTTAATTCAGGATTTCTTGGATTATCAGTAATATACATTATAGATAAATCATCTTTTAGCTTTACCTTCATCTTTGGATTAGAATTTAAAACTACTTCTTCAACCTTACTTGATTCAACTGCTTCTAAAAACTCAAAATAAGTCATTTCTACAGTTTTAGATTGCTTAAATAAAAACAATAAACTAAGGCTTAAAACCAAAAAAATAAAAGGCAAAGCCCATATATAGTTTCGTTTCTTATTCATATCATTCCTCCTAACAAGCTCTACAAAGAGGGTAATTGGTTTACATAACTTATTTACATTATAATGCATTTTTTCAAGATTGTCTATGGGAGTTATTAGATAAAAAATGACTAGTGTAAATTCTATTAAAAAGGTTTCTTTAAGGGTCTTTACTTTTTAAAATAGTAATGTTGACAATAAAAAAAACAGCAAATTATGCTGCCTTAAGTTTTTTTATTTGGATTTACTATAATTGAAGATTTTGGAGTATTTTGAAGTGCCTCTATTATTTTACTTGCCTCTTCACTAGTCCAGTCTTTGCTAGCTTTATCTTCTCCTATAACATTAGCACAAAAAGTTCTAAGTTGTTCTTCATCAAAATGTTTTTCTTTAGTAAGGCTTAATATATATCTTCTTTGCTTTTCAGTACTTGGCCTTACTAACTCTTCTTCTATTTCCATATCCTCTACATCCTGAGTAAAAATTCCCGAAGACCGAGTTGCAGACAATACTGCATCTATCAAAGCTCTTTTCTTAGCCATTTTAAGTATTGTGTTGACAATGGTATAAGAATCCTGATACCTGTACTTTCTTTCTTTTGAGTTACAAGAACCTAGACCTTGTGACTCAATTAAAGCAGTCTTCTTATTAATTAAAGTTACTTCTACTTCATAATGAAAAAATCCCTTTTCCCAATCTTCCATTCTATTTTTTACTTCTACTAATTTTGAAAAACCATATACATCACATAGCTTTTCTGCACCAGCTTTTAATAAAGTTGGTTTTGATATCCCAGGGATTTCTCCATAGTCTTCACCTTTTTTCATATGTTTTTTTATAAATTCTTGCAACATATTTATTCTTTCTTCAACTTCTTCCAAAGAAATTGCAAAAGAAGGTACGACTGTGTCAACTTTTTTATCCATGGCAAAATCTAATCCTCCAATCAATTTGATTATCTATATAATTTGTAAAAAAACATAAAAATATGTAAAATAATCAAAGCAATTTATAGAAAAAAAGAAAACAGTGGAATCCACTGTTTTCTGGAGAAGGTGTTAATTTTTTTGAGGGTGCAGCAGCTTAATTGCTGCTTTGTATAATAAAATCAATTGGGGGGGTCTTACGGTTTTTATTATAACAGAATTTTGAATGTAAGTGTGCATAAACATATTATTGTTTTTCTTTCTTTTTCGTATATTTTTCCTAATATAAAGATATAAATATTTTTGTCAGAAAAAATTATATACAAAAAAATTTTCGTATATTTTTCCTAATATAAAGATATAAATATTTTTGTCAGAAAAAATAATATACAAAAAAATTTTAAAGAAATTTATTTAATAGTGTAATAATTTTCATAGCATTTTTGAAGAGATTCTTTCTTCAATAATTTATTTAAAAACTCCTCTATATGCGATTGAATGTACCTACATATTCCTGCCTTATTTATAATAATATCTGCTGGCAAATGCTCAATGGCACAAATAATACCCTTTAACAAGTCTGTCAATTCATAAGGCTTTATTAGGACTTCTTCAGTACTATCTTCTGATAGCTTTTCAGCACAAATTAAAAGTTGTTGCAAGTATAAAGGATTATCTCCTGCATAATTTACGGGATACTTTTTAATAGTCTCAAGTCTCTTAAATAAGTTGTCCCCAAATTGATTATAAGCCTTGCTATAAATACCATCCTGCTCAGACAATTCATAAAGGTAACTTACTTTATTCATCCCTCTCCTCCTTAATATATCAATTGTATATTTATAGTAAATTATATTAAAAAGAAAAGAACAATATTACCAAGGAGGATAAATATATTAAACTAAATTTTGTTAAATTTAATAGAGTTTATTATCAATAGTTGCCTTTTCAGACACCGCATTAAGTCCAAAATATTCAGCAACAATATCTCTAAATATTTCAGCAGTATAATTTGAGGAATAACCATAAGGTATGGCCACAACAATAGCAATTTGAGGATCATCATAAGGAGCAAATCCCACAAACCAGGCATGAGCACCTCTATTTAATTGTTCTTGGGCAGTTCCTGTTTTCCCTGCTACTTCAATTGGAAAATCACTGAAAATCCGCCTTACAGTACCTTCATTCCCTGCTGTAACCAAATTCATACCCTTATAAATAGCATTTAAATTTTCAGTTTTAAAATTAGTTTGTTCTTGTATTTCTGGTTCTTTTTTTAAAATGATATCTCCTTCAAAAGTTTTTGCAGAATCTACAATATGAAAGTTATATAATGTTCCTCCATTAGCCAATGTAGCAATATACCTTGCCATATGAATTGGTGCAAAGTTGTGAGTTCCTTGGCCTATTGCAGAACGGATAACGTCCCTATTGGATAATTGAGGTTCATATTCTGGAACTTCAATACCTGTTTTTGAATCCAAACCAAATTTACTTGCATACTTTTGAATTTTATTAAGACCATTTTGTTCAATACTATTTTGAGCATCGACTCTTGCCATTCTATAAGATACATCATAAAAATAGTAGTTACAGGATACTTCAAGTGCCCTGTGAATATCCGTATAGCCATGACCTATATTGTAATTACTATATATCCAACAACGAGCATAAGGCAAGCCTGCATCTTTATAGAGTCCTTTGTCATTAATTTTATCTCTTGGAGTAACTATTCCTTCTTCTAAGGCAGCTATTCCAGTAACCATTTTAAACGTAGAGCCAGGTGCCATTCTTCCTTGAGTTGCCCTAGGAAACATAGGAATAGTGGGATCTTCTTGAAGTTTTTTGTAGTATTCATAGTCAATTCCGTTTATAAATTTATTATTATCATAACTTGGATAACTTACAAGACTAAGAACTTCCCCTGTATGGATATCAACAACAACAACTGCTCCAGTACTTGGGTCAACCCCTAATTCATGAGGCATTATTTCTCCATTTTCAATTCTTTCTCTCATAATTTGAATTGGTGATATATTACCATTTTCAACTTTCTTTTTAAACTCTTCATCTGCTGATATTACCTCTTGTTCAATCATTACTGCAATAAGGGTTTTTGAATTAATATCCCTATTTTTTATCATTTCCAAAAGTATTTCCTTAGCATAAGCAATTTCTTCTTTATCTGTATTGCCTTTTTCTTTATCATTCATTTTATTTCTTATTTTTTTAGCAATTTCATTTTGTGCCGTCCCAGAATCCGCCTCAAGAATTTTTTCTACAGAAATCGTATTTGTCCTTATTAATCCTGAGAGCAAATCTTGAATATAAAAAGGCGGCTCACTTTTCGTAGGCGAATATTCAATCCTTGAAAGAATAATATCTCTTAATTTCCCTACCAAAATATCTTCAACTTTTTCTTGAAAACCAACATCCAAGGTCAAAAATACCTTACCACCAGGAATTGGGTCTTCTGTATTATGGACTTCTTTTCTTTGGCCAAAGGGGTCTACTTCTACAGATATACTGCCTTCTTTACCCCTTAGTAAATGTTCCATTTCCTTTTCAATCCCTATTATCCCTACAATATCATCAGGGTTATAACCTTCGTCTTTTAAGTCTTCATACTGCTCCTGGGTTATCTTACCCGTATATCCTATAATATGACTAACTAATTCCCCTTCAGGATAATGTCTTATTGATTCAACATCAATATAAAAACCCGGATAACTCTCATAATTTTCTACCAAATGAGCTATAGTTTTATCTTTAATATCCGTTGCTATAGTAATAGGCTGATATTTTCTATATCTTTTTTCATAAAGAGCATATTTTAATGAAATAAGTTTTCTTGCATCACTATCATTTAAAGTCTCATCTATTTCAAAAAATTCTCTTAGGACTTTAAAAAATTCCTCTCCATTCATGTTTTTTTGTTCATCTGTTAAGCCATCTTTACTAGTTTTAAATACTTCAGCTTTTAAATTTAACTCTTCATTTTTTGAGGATTGAAATTCAAAAGGCCTATTTAAAGATAAAGGAAAAGTATCAATTAACTTTTCATTATTTTTTTCAAGTAATTTTACTAAGTTTAATAACACTTCATCCCTATTATCAACATCAATACTAGGATCTAATTTAATACTCATAGCAAGTTTATTAACGGCTAAAGGTCTGCCATATCTATCATAAATAGTTCCCCTTGGAGCTGAAATTGGCAATTCTCTTAAAATATTTGTATTTACCTTGCTTTGGTGATACTCCCCTTCAATAATTTGAAGTTTAAACAAATGACCACCTAAGACAAAAAACATGCATAAAAAACAAGCCGACAAAATAAATAAGCGATCTGTAATGATTTTTATGAATTTCTGAAATTTTGAATATAACATATTAATTCCTCTTTCTAACCTGTGCCTTATCTATAATATTATAGAGCAAAAAGAAATAAATTTAAATATTTATAATAAAAAAGTGCACGTAATAACGCACACTTATTTTTTAAATCCGATAACATCACTACTACCTTCTAACTTCATATTTACACTAATTTTTAAATCTGTTATCCTAATGGGATTTTCTATGTCTATGTTAGGATATTTTCTTAACATCATTTCTTTTATCCTAAAAACATCTAATCCTTTTTTCTTATACTTTTCAAAGGTCTCCATACACATTTTTTCAAACTCTTTTTCAGCCAATTTTTCAACTTCTTTTTGTATTTTAGGGTCTTCAAATATAATAGGCTTTTGACTTTCAGCAAGACTAGCCCTAATATCAAAGTCTTTTTTTAGAATTATTTGATTATCTTTATATATCATATTAGTACTTAAATTTGAATCTATCATCTCTAAAATTAGATCACTTTCCTTATTCATAGGATTTGGAATATTTATTATTTTAATTGATTCTTTCCCAACTATAGCACTATGAGAAGCTGCATCTTTTCCTTCCATCTTTTCAATCATTTTACCATCCTTTATAATTCCTGATCCTTCAATTATTAAGTCTTCTTGAATTGTTTCCTCTTTAATTCTAATTATTGACATAACTGAAATAGCCTGTCCAAAATGCCTATCATTTAAATATTCAAAAACCTGATAAACATCAGCAAAATCCTTTGTTATTTCGTTACGGAGCAAATCATAAATAAACAATCCTATATATTCTTCTTGTTTAATCTTTAATTTAATCAAATCCTCTGGGCTTCCTTCAAAAATCATAATATATTGTCTAAGCAGTAATTCCTGGTCGCGGTTAAGATAGTCAATGAAATTATCAATACCATACTCTGCAGCTCTTTTAGTAAAAATAATTACTTTATTTTGTTCATAATTAATTTTATAACTAGCACTTTTATTTTGATCTCTTATAGCCTCAAATAAAGTTTTCCCCTTACTAGTCAAAACAATCCGTGTTCCAGTTTCTGAATTATCCTCTTTACTTCTATAAGAATGAAAAAGTTCCGTATAAAGTAATACATTTTCATTTTCGTCTACATCAATAATTATTGCAGTACAAAATAATGCTTTATCAATATCCCTATAGCCAAAACACCCCGTTAATGTAATTAAACATATTAAAAAAATAATTGTTATTTTCTTTTTCATTGCATTTCATCCTCATTATTAATTGAGTCAGGTAAATTGTTAATTTTGGGACGCAGAATGCGGTCTTTATACTGTACCTTATCTTTAGTCCCAATTGGGTATAAATAAGGATATCCACAACTAGTTAAACTTGCTATATGAGAAAGAAATAATAAAAATCCAACAAAAAATCCTGGCAGTCCTAATAAAGATGCAAAAATTATTAATATATCAGTCCATATAGAAATCGAGCCAAAAATGCTAGGTGCCAAAAATGCTGAAAGAGATGTTAGGGCTACTAATAAAATAGAAATTGTAGAAGCTAAGCCTGACTTTACAGCAGTATCACCTAAAATCAATGCTCCTACAATACTTATGGTCTGAGCAATAGATTGAGGCAATCTAAGTGAAGCCTCTCTTAAAATCTGAAAGAAAAACATCATTAATAATATCTCCAAATAAATAGGAAAAGGAACACCTGCTCTTGCAATAGCTAATCTAAAAACAAACAAAGGGGGAATTAAATTAAAATGATAGGTAGTTAATGCTATATATATTGCTGGAAGTAAAAGAGAAATTGCCATTCCAACCCATCTTATCAGTCTAAAATAATTGGCAATATAGCGATTTAAACTGTGATCACTAGGAGAATGAAAATTTTCAATAAAAAAAAATGGGACTGTTATAGCAAAAGGATCTCCGTCAACTATTATACCTATTTTTCCTCCTTGGATCTTGGCTACTAAATCGTCTGGTTTTTCGGTGTAACCTATTGTGTCAAAGACACTAGGCTTATCTTGTAAACATTCTCCTATATAATTGGATTCTTGTACATATTTATGATTTATACTTGTAATTCTTCTTTTAACCTGACTGACTAAACTCTTTGGGGCATTTCCTTCAATATATATAATTGCGATCTTTGTAATTGTATCTTCTCCTAATAACAACTCTTCGCATTTTAAACTACTATTTACAACCCTTCTTCTAATAAGAGAAATATTAGTTTTAATACTTTCTGTAAATCCTTCCCTTGGACCTTTAATAACAGTTTCTGAAGGTGGAATTTCTATAGATCTTTCCTCAATTTTTCTAGTACTACAATATAAGATATCTTTTGAAAAACTAAACATAATGATAGTATTACCAGTTAAAATATATGTCAATGCTTCATCTAAAGAATAAATGTAGTTTATATCTGTATGAGTAATTATTTTATCCTTTATTTGCTCAGTATCTTTTATATCGTCTTTATTTTCTATTATAGATTTGATAATTGAATCACTAATAAAATTATTATCACAAATTGTATTTAAAAATAATAAGTAAACCCTTCCTAAATTAACTTCAATTTTTCTAATAATAAAATCTGAATTGCCAGATAGTTGATTTTGAATCATTTCAATTCTTTTATCCATTAATCTCACCCTTAATATTATCTATATTAAAAAGAATATTATTCATTATTATTGGTAAATATATCTATTAGGTATTCCAAAGGCGGTGATATAATCGATAAATTTAATGCAAGACATCTTGGATTTATCATATTAGGAGTCTCTATTGTGTCATTAAAAACTTATCCTTCCCTTATGACCCGTAATGGTGGAAGAGACTCATGGATTACACTTATTATTGCTTCTATTATTATCTTTTTATATGCATGGTTTATGCTTTCTTCTTTTAAAAAAACCAATACTTTCAATTTATATAATATTTACTGTGGAGCCTTAGGCAAATTCTGGGGTAATTTTTTGTTAATACTATTTGCTATTACATTATTTTTAAGCTTAGTTGAAAGTGCTTCTGTTGAAGCAAATTCAATGCACACCAATATGCTCTTTGAAGTTCCATCTTGGTACATCTTAATTTTTTTCGTTTGCCCTGCATTATATACAATTAAAAAAGGAAAAGCAGCCTTAATAATTACAACCGTTATAAGCATGGTTCTTATTATAATTTCAGGAATTAATCTAAGTATTCTTACTATAAAATATAAAAAACTTTACTACTTGCTACCCATATTAAAAGATGGAATAAGGCCGGATATTATTAAATCATTCTTACAATTTTTAGGCTTATATGGCTGTTTTACCATAGCATTTGCTTATATAGAGGATATCCAAGATAAAAATAAGATAGTTAGAACTTCTTTAATATCTTTAATATTCATAATACAAATGCAAATTATTTCTATCATGGGTATTATAACCACATTCGAAATAAGATACCTTAATACAATGCCTTATCCTAAGCTTTTGCAAACGCAGTTAGTAGAATTATCTCGTTTCATGGAAAGTGGCGAATTTTTTGTTATGCTACAAATACTAGGAGGTTGGTATATTAAATATGTACTTACCTTTTATGCCCTTATGAAAATCCTAAAAGACTTAAAAATCTACGACAAATATACCATTTATACAAGCAGTTTATTAGTATTAATAGCTGGTCTTGCTTTGTCTCAAGACACCTTTAATTTGTTTCGCTTCCTTAATTACTATACATATATCTGCTTAGTTAATTTTGTAATTATCCCCTTTATAATGATGCTAATTTTTAGAATACGTACAGTACAAAAAAACAGGGGACAATAATGTCTCCTGTATAAGACCAAAAACATGCTTTTTACTCTCTGTTAAAAATAATTGAAATTTTTGTGCCTTCTCCTCGCTTGCTAAACAACTCAATCTTTGCATTATGAAATTTGGCACCATTTTTTACAATAGCCAGTCCTAAGCCAGTACCGCCACTGCCTCTAGAATGAGATTTATCAACCCTATAAAAACGTTCAAATATACGACTTTGATGTTCCTTTTCAATACCAGGTCCATTATCAGAAACAGTTAATATAACATTATCATTTGATACACTAACAGTTAGTTCGACTTTACTTTTTTCATCACAATATTTTATTGCATTGTCACACAAATTGTATATCATTTCCTCTAGGATTTGCCTTACGCCCCTTATTCTTGCCTTAACACCATTAACTAAAATATCTATTTCTTTTTTTTGTGCAATACTTGATAATCTTTCAACTACATTTTCAGTTAATCTAAGTAAGTCAACTTCTTCAAATAAAAAGTGTGGATCTTTTTCATCTAATCTTGATAACTTTATAATATCCTCTACAAGATTAATAAGATTTCTTGCCTCATTATATATACGACTGGCAAAACTAGAGATATCTTCAACTTTTACCATGTCATTTTTCAATAGTTCTGCATACCCTAAAATTGATGTAAGGGGAGTTTTAAGTTCATGAGAAACATTTGCAGAAAACTCTCGCCGTATTTTTTCAGCATTTGCTTTTTCTGTGACATCTAAAACAAATAAAATAATACCTTTTACAGGCTTATCATCCTTAACAGGACTAGCCAGTAAATTAAATATACTACTGCCTTTAGTTATTGTATTTTCATAAGAATTACCCTTTATTGCAGCTTCTACAGCTTCTTGAAAAACGCTACTGCGACTTAATACTAATATATGCTTATTAACACACTCCTCTAAACCAACATCAAATATAAATGCAGCAGCATTATTAATACTTATTATTCGTCCTTTGCTATTTAATACAATTATCCCATCACTAACATTTTCCATTATGGCTCGTAATTCTTCTTGCCTCATCTTAATTTCATTAAACTGATTTTCAATCTTTTCATTTTGTTTTTCCATACGGGATAACAAAGGAGATAATTCATCGTAAATATCATTAGATAAAGGCTTTTCTAAATTAAGATTATTAATAGGAGTAATAATTTTTTTTGTAAGCAAATTAGCAATAAGTAAAGACATAAATAATACCGTCAAACAAATAATAAAAATGTAAGGAATAAAATTTAAGACAAGCTTATAAATACTATCTGTCGTAGTAGATACCCTAAGAACCGTGCCATTATTAAGCCGTACAGCATAATAATATGTTTGACTGCCCATAGTTTTAGAAAGATGAACTGACTCACCAAAACCATTTTTGAGTACTTCAGTAATTTCTGGCCTGTCAAGATGATTATCCATATCTTTAGCTTCAGCTACATTATCAAATAATACCCTTCCGTCAGCATCTATCCATGTTACCCTGTTTGTTACTCCTTTATTTTCTAACTCAGAAAAAAAAGCTTCTCCATTTTGATTTAATCCAATTGAAATAAAAAGGGCTTCATTTCGTATTTCTTCTTGTATACGATAATAAAAACCCCGGTATATAATTCCTGTTATTAGAGATGATGTAAGTAAAACAGTAAATATAACCAAAAAAATCATGCTATTATAAATTCGTTTCTTCATATTCTCTCCTAATTTTATAGCCAACTCCTCTTATAGTTTCAATAATAGAGCCAGCTTCTCCTAGTTTTTGCCTCAAACTACGTATATGAACATCTACTGTTCTAGTTTCTCCTTCATAATCATATCCCCATACTTTTTCTAAAAGCTTGTCTCTAGACAAGACAATTCCTATATTTTTAAGCATATATTTTAAAAGCTCAAATTCTTTAAAAGTAAGAATAACTTCCTTTCCGTCAACAAGAACTAAATGGCTTTCAATATTCATAGAAAGCCTTCCTAAAGACAATATAGATAAACTAGGTTGGGGATTTGTTCTTCTTAGAACAGCTTTAACACGGGAAATAAATTCCATCACACCAAAAGGCTTTGTAATATAATCATCAGCTCCTGTATCAAGTCCTATAACCTTGTCATATTCACTACTTTTTGCTGTAAGCATAATAACAGGAATATTTCTTGTCGTTGACGACGCCTTTAGACTCTTTAATATTTCGATCCCATCTTCACCTGGAAGCATAATATCAAGCAATATCAATGAAGGAAGTTCTTTTTTTAAAGCTTCATAAAAAGAACTACTTTCATCAAACCCTAAAGCATCATAACCAGCCGTCTTTAAAGCATAAATTATTAAATCACGTATGCTTACATCATCTTCTACACAATAAATCATGTGTCTTTTCCTCCTACGTGTTTGCCAGTTATAGAAAACTCAACCCATTCTCCTATATTGGTAGCATGATCTCCTATACGTTCAAAGTACTTAGCAATCATAATCATATCAATAGCAAATTCAGCATTTTCGCTATCTTCACTAATTATTCTAATTAATTCTTTTTTTACTTCATTAAATAATTCATCTACCACATCATCGTATTCAATGACAGCCCTTGCAAGTTTCAGATCTTGCCGTACAAAAGCATCTATACTATCTGTAACCATTTTAATGGTAGCCTTAGCCATATCTAGAATATATTTTGTATTTTCAGCAGACTTAATATTTGCAAGCATAGTTATTTCAGATATATCTGCCGCTTGATCACCAATCCGCTCCATATCTGTTATCATTTTAAGGGCAGAAGAAATTTGACGAAGATCTCTTGCAACAGGTTGCTGCTGTAAAATAAGTTTTAAACAAAGTGCTTCAATTTCTCTTTCCTTTTGATCAATTTCTTCGTCAGCAAGAATAGCTTTTTTTGCAAGCTCCATATCCGCTTCTATCAACGCTTTTACTGCATTTGATATGGCAGTTTCACAAAGGGTGCCCATCTGTATCATTTGAGTATTTAATAATTCTAGCTGCTCATCAAATTTACTTCTCATTATCCAAACCTCCCTGTTATATAATCTTCAGTACGTTTATCTTTTGGAACAGAAAACAACTCTTGAGCGCTATCATATTCAATAAGTTCACCCTTTAGGAAAAATGCAGTAAAGTCAGCAATACGGATGGCCTGCTGCATATTATGTGTAACTATGACTATAGTATAATTGTTTTTTAATTCAACAGCAAGGTCTTCTATCTTAGATGTAGATATAGGATCAAGAGCTGATGTAGGCTCATCCATCAATAAGACTTCTGGCTCTACAGCCAATGCTCTTGCTATACAAAGTCTTTGCTGCTGACCGCCAGAAAGTTCCAGGGCACTTTTTTTAAGCCTGTCTTTTAATTCATCCCATATTGCCGCACGTCTAAGAGATTTTTCAACAATATCATCTAACTTAGCCTTAGACTTTATACCATGGGTACGGGGGCCAAAAGCTACATTATCATAAATGCTCATAGGAAAAGGATTAGGCTTTTGAAAAACCATTCCTACGTGCTTTCTAAGTAAATTTATATCTACATCTCCATAAATATCTATATTATCCAAAAGGATATTGCCATTAATTTTGCAGCCTTCTATTAAATCATTCATCCGATTTATACTTTTTAATAGGGTAGACTTCCCACAACCAGAAGGACCTATTAAGGCTGTAATTGCATTTGATTTTATATCCATATTAATATTTTTTAAGGCTTGAAAGTCACCATAAAATAAATCTAGTCCTTTTATTTTTATTTTTTCCATGTAAATCCCTTTCTCTCTTTAATAATAACTAAACTTTAGATAATTTTTTAGCAATAAATCTAGAAAACCAATTTATAACTATCACTATTATTAACAATACAACTGCTGTTGCATAAGACTGATTTAAATATAAACCTTCACTGGCAAGGGCATACATATGAACTGATAAAGTACGAGTAGAATCAAATAAAAAATCTCTACCCCAAGCTACTTCAGCCACGGTCCCTGCAGTATAAATAAGAGCTGCAGTTTCTCCTACAATTCTTCCTATCCCTAAAATGACTCCTGATAAAATTCCTGGAATAGCTGAAGGTAAAACAATAGAAAAAATTGTCCTAAGCTTGCCTGCCCCAAGCCCATAGCTTCCCTCCCTGTAGGAGTCAGGAACGGATTTTAGTGCTTCCTCTGAAGTACGCATAATTAGTGGTAAAATCATTATTGACAAGGTAAAAGCTCCTGCTAATAAAGACATGCCCCAACCAAGAGTAGTTACAAAAAATAACAAACCAAAAAGCCCGTATACTATGGAAGGAATCCCCGAAAGAGTTTCTGCTGTCAACTTAATTAAAGCCACAAGTTTATTACCTCTTTTTGCATACTCAATTAAGTAAATTGAAGAAAAAATACCTATAGGGGTTGCAATCAATAAAGAAATTATCGTTATAAGAATTGTGTTAATCAATGCTGGCATAAGGGATACATTAACTGAATTATACTCCCATTCAAATAAATCGAGCCTAATATTAGGTATGCCTTTAAACATTATATAGCCAATCAAAAATAGTAAAATTCCTATAGTGAACACAGTAGACAAAATTACTAAAACAAATAAAATCAGTGAAAGAGGATTATTTTTATAAAGCCTTAACCTTTTTTTAATATCTTCCATCAATTAATCCTCCTTTTAACAAGTGATAATAACACATTTATAATAAGAATAAATACAAACAATACAACTGCTGTAGCAATTAAAGCTTCCCTATGCAAATTTGCAGCATATCCCATTTCAATAACAATATTTGCAGTAAGAGTCCTTATCCCCTTAAAAATGCCTTCTGGCATTCTTGCCTGATTTCCTGCAACCATGATAACAGCCATGGTCTCTCCTATTGCTCTGCCAATACATAAAACCACTGCAGTCATAATACCCGATTTTGCAGCAGGAAGAACAACAAAAAATATACTTCTTTCATGACTGGCACCAAGAGCCAGGGCACCTTCATAATAACTTGCTGGAACTGCTCTTATAGCTGACTCACTTACACTTATAATCGTAGGTAAAATCATAATTCCAAGAAGAACTGAAGCTGTTAGCATGCTGCTACCAGTCCCTCCAAAAGTATTCCTAATAAAAGGTACAAGAACGACCAGTCCAAAAAATCCATATACAACCGAAGGTATCCCTGCTAATAAATCAATAGCTGGTTTTAAAATTCCATACAATCGTTTAGGACAATATTTTGCCATAAACATAGCAGTAAAGAGTCCAATTGGCACCCCAATTACTATGGCTCCAGCCGTAACATATATACTTCCTACAATCATAGGAAAAATTCCATAAGCAGGAATTGCATTATTGGGTTTCCAAGTCTTTCCTAAAAGGAAATCAAATAAACCTATTTTTTTCATAGCAGGAATACCGTTTATAAACAAAAATAAACAAATCAGTGCAACAGACACAATGGATGTAATAGCTGCTATAAAAAATATTATTTTCATAATAGTTTCTTTATATTTGGTCATATATATTTCAACCTTTCAACAAATTAATACAACATTAAAATTTTAATGTTGTACTTAACTTTTTTAAATTTATTTGGAAATTTCATCCCAAGAAACAATTTCACCTGTAAAAATTCTTCTAACCTCTTCACTTGTAATATTGTCTATGGGATTTTCCTTATTTACAATAACAGCAAGTCCATCTAGTGCTATAACCGTTGCTGTTAAGCTTTCTAACTCACTTTCTTTCAATTCCCTAGATGCCATACCGATATCAAGAGTCCCTTCAATTGTACCAAGCATACCTGTTGTAGAATCACTAATCTGTATCTCAATATCTGCATTGGGATTAACTTTTAGATAAGCTTCCTTTAACTTTTCCATTACAGGTGTTACAGAAGAAGAGCCACCTACTACAATTTTTCCTGAAGGCTTACTACCGCTATAAGGGCCTTCTTCAGTTGCAGCAATATAGCCAACCGCTTCTATAACCTCCTGCCCATCGCTGCTAAGAATATAATCAATAAAATCCTGAGCAAGTTCGCTTAAATTGTCTTTAGTAGCAATATTAAATGGCCTGTAGGCCTTATAAGTGTTGTTTTTAATATTATCTACACTTGCTTCTACATCATCAATTTTCAAAGCTTTTACAGTATCATTTAAAGAACCTAAAGATATATAACCAATACAATTTTTATTCCCTGCAACCGTAGTAATTACAACCGAAGTACTGTTTACAATAGTTGCTTCATCTGTGGTATTGTCAACCTTATTACCTTCTGCATCCTTTCCTTCAACGCCAAACAATTCAATAAAAGCTCCCCTGGTACCCGAACCATCTTCACGAGAAACAACTGCGATATCGTTATTTGCTCCTCCTGAACATCCAGTAAATAAAACTGTTAATATACTTGCTATCAACATAAGACTTATATTTTTTTTCTTCACTCTTTTCTCTCCTTTTCTTTTATCTTTTTTACAAACAAATAATACGATATGATGATTAAATCTATATAACTATCTATTTAGCCCCCTAATAGGTTTGGAGAAAAAATGCGAATATGTTAGCATAAATAATAGAAATAGGGGGTAATAAAATGGCTAAAAAACAATACAGTGTAGAATTTATAGAACAAGTAATTAAAGAGGCTCAAGAAACTAATAATGTAGCTTTGGTAGCCCGTAGATATGAGATTTCACCAAGTACAATCCATACTTGGATTAGGAAAAAACGTCAAACTGGCTCTGTATCATCTCTACCTAAAGCTAAAGAAACACGGTATAAAGCTATGGAAAAGCATCTTAAAGAAGTAAGTACAGAAAATGATAGGTTAAAGCGTCTAATAGCTGAGAAAGAACTTGAATTAGCAATTTTAAGGGAATTGAGAGATAAGGTAAACCCTCGGTAGCCGACAAAGTTTTAATTGCTCAAAGGTGGATCAAAAAAGGATATAGTATAACTATTGTCCTCGGCTTTGTCGGTTTATCCTCATCCACCTACTATTACTGTATTGGTAAAAATGATATAAATAGTGAAAATAAAGCTAACCATAATAAACCAGGGCGCAAAATCTCGGGGTATACTCATGACCAAAAAGGTTGCAAAATACCCGATGAAACCGTAAAAGAATACCTCTGTGAGCTTATAACCGGTGATGGTTATCCCTATGGTTATAAGAAGCTTACTGTTTGTTTGCAAGAGGATCATCTGC
>JGI24712J26585_10001336_pt1 | contig 21096 bp, 20 predicted proteins | sample BioPla3DNA2_FD_26585 | JGI IMG/M metagenome (IMG submission 26585) | reverse complement strand
TTTTTTTCTTCAATTAAATTTCTATGAAGGATAGGGTAGGTGCATAGTAAAACCATCCACTTTTTTAAAAATTAAAAATAGATGGGGATTTATCTTTTATGCTGCTCTTGGCTAAATGGTTATTTATCAGCCAATTAATTCGGATGCTAAGAAATGGAAAATGCTTATAAGTTTTTTGGGTTTACCCTTACTACTTTTCCTTCATCGGAAACTACTAATACAAAGTTTCTTTCTTTCTTAGTACGAATTAATTTCGTGTGCGTAAGCTCTAATCCTAAAAGAATTTTTTCTCTAATACTGTTGTTTTTCTTTGTCATATTAAGCTAACTTTTTTATGTTACTATAAGTATTATTGTTCTTGATGTTAATGTTGTCTTTAAAATATCCTTCTGCGATAAGCTCGGCGTGCATTTTTGAGTTATCAAAAATCATCCAATAATCGCAAATAGGAATATATAAATTAAATAAGTTTTTCAATCCTGAAAGATACCTGCGAGCAATGGTAGAAGGAGGCACATTGTGTCCGCCTTCGGTTACTCTTATTTTTACCCTTTCGACTGCCAACTCAATGGAATCGAGCCAGAAGTAAAGCAAGGTAATCGTATAGCCAAGTTGTCTTGCTTTTTCTATTGTTTTGGCAAACATTTTCGTTGATAAAGTGGTTTCTACTGCAAAATCGGTTTTGCTTTCCAAGAGTTGCTCTATCTTTTTAATTACCACAGTACCTGCTTCTATCGCTGATTTCTCAGGGTTTAAAGGGGATAAACCACGTGCAATTTCATCGGCATTTAAAAACTCTAAACAGGCTAAAGTTTCGGGTAATACGGTTAAAGACGCAGTTGTTTTGCCTGCACCGTTACATCCGGAAATAATAAATAAATTGGGCATTTGTTTCGTTTTTTTCAAGATGAAAAAATAATATTTTCTTAATAAATGTTTATACATCCAAAACATGGTTTATCAACTTTGCAAAAGTACAATTTTTTTTTGATATTACGCTTATTTTATAATAATGTTTCAATAGCTAAATGTTAATAAGTGGATAATCTGATAGAAAAATTTTAATAAATATTTAATTGTCATATTATTAACAGTTTATAAAAACAGTGTTATTTTCAACTTAACTACTTCAAATATTGATGTTTTATCTCGAAAATGATTTTTTATTTCATTTTTATTGTTATTCCGTTTTTGGAAAAAATAGCATAATTTGGAAGGAAAAGGTGTTTTTTTTAGAAAAAACATACGGCTATTAATGGCAATTTTTCAAGCTATATTTTTATGCGAAAATTAATGGTAGCTCTTTTTGTGGAAAAATTCATTTTTACAAAAAAAATAGCTATGGAAAAGATTCCATAGCTATCCTAATGTGACAATGTGTTATAATCTTATCTTTTTGATTTCTTCTTTTAAGCGATGAATGTCTTTCAGCCAAGATTCGAGATCTTCTTCGTGTTCCAACTCATCGTTTAAAATTTGTACTGCCATTTGGTGTGTTGCAAAGTCTTTACCAGCAGTGAAATCGGCAATTTCTTGATAACGTTGTATGGCACAGCGTTCGCCTGTTAAGTTTTGCTCAAGAATCACTTCAATATAAGGATCTGCCGGCTCTGCATAGCCGCAACCTGCTAATTTCATCCAGTCTTTCGGATTGATAACGGGCGTTCCGCCTAATTGAATAATTCTATCGGCAACCAATACGGCATGTCCTAATTCTTCGTCGGCATGAACCAATAGTTCGGCTTCTACTTCGCTTCGCATAGGTCCTTCCATTAAACGAGCACCTATCCAATATTGATAGTATGCCAACCACTCTTCCGATAAAGCAGCATTTAGCATTTTTATTAATTTTTTAATATCAAGTGCTGATACTTTTCTTGCTTCTTTTCCCATAATAATGTGTGTTAATGATTATTAAATGATTTATTTATATTTTATTATATTCTAAACATAACAAAGATAGTGCAAAACAAACGATAAATCATACAAATTATTGTTTTTTTTATTTTAATTTAATTGTTACTATCTTATTTTCTATTTATATATTTGTTGTACCTTTGCATATAAAAAAATAACCGAATAATTTTTTATCTATTTGGCTTTTTCTACTTGTTTTTTAATGTATGATTGACAGATTTTTCTTACATATAAGCACTTTAATCCGTCCTTCCGATAAGGTGTTGTTGGCGGTTAGCGGTGGAATAGACTCGGTGGTTATGCTGCATTTGTTTAAGCAAACCTCTTATAATGTGTCTATTGCTCACTGTAATTTTCAATTGAGAGGAAAAGATGCCGACGAGGACGAAAATTTTGTCAAACAATTGGCTTTGCACTACGATATTCCTTTTTATTCCGTTCGCTTCGATACGCAAGGCTATGCCGAAAAATGCGGTATTTCCATACAGATGGCAGCCAGAGAATTAAGATACGATTGGTTTCATTCGCTGATGCGAGAAATACAATACGACTGCATTGCTACCGCTCATCAACGCGATGATGTGTTAGAGACGTTTTTTATCAATATGCTTCGCAAAACAGGCATAAAAGGTTTGTGTGGAATCAAAGAGAAAAACGAACACATTATTCGTCCTATTTTGCGTTTTAGTCGTCAAGAAATAATTGCTTATGCCGATCAATTCGGACTTGCTTACCGAGAAGACAAATCAAATGAAGACGACTATTATAGGAGAAATTATATTCGACATCATATCTTGCCCAAATTGAAACAAATGCAAGCCAATTATGATGATGTGTTACACGAAACCATCGAAATATTACAACAACAAGAAGCGATTTACAGTCAGCACATCAAGGAGGTAGAGGCGGAAATGATGACGGAAAACGATGCTGTCTATACGATTGATATACAAAAGCTAAAACAACTAAACAACCTTACGACTTACTTATACGAATTTATCAGTCCTTTTGGATTTAATAGGACTCAAACGGAAAATATCGTCGACATTTTAGACAATGAGTCGGGAAAAATGTTTTATTCTTCCGCTTATTGTTTGTTAAAAGATAGAAATAGTATTCAAATAAAATCTATTGAAAAACAAGCTGCTTTTATAGTGATAGAAGATAGATTTGCGAATAATAAAATGCAAGAATATCGTTTATTGTTGGAACGTTTGCCTTATTGTCAAGGTTTTGAAATAGAAGATAGGACAGAAGTAGCTTATTTTGATGCGGATAAAATAGAATTTCCTTTGCTTGTTCGCAAATGGAAAGAAGGCGATGTGTTTTTTCCTTTCGGTATGAAAGGGAGCAAGAAATTAAGCGATTTTTTTATTGATAATAAAATGTCTTTATTTGAAAAGCAGGAAATAGATTTGCTTTGCAATGGAAATGGAGATATTCTTTGGGTGATAGGCAAGCGTTCGGATAATCGTTATCGCTTGACAACATCTTCTAAAACAGCGTTAAAAATTACTCATTATTGAAAAAATTAAACAGTATAACATATAAAAAGATTCATCATGGCAAAATTTGAAATAGTAGGCGGTAATCGATTAAAAGGAGAATTGATTCCACAAGGAGCTAAAAACGAAGCATTACAAATACTTTGTGCAGTTTTATTGACAAAAGAAAAAGTTGTTGTTTCCAATATTCCTAATATACTTGATGTGAATAGACTTATCGGGCTATTAAGGGCAATGGGTGTTAAAGTGGTGCAGCTTTCGTCCGACACTTATTCTTTTGAAAGCGTTGATGTTGATTTCGACTATTTACAAACGGATGATTTTATTAAACAAGCTAATCGCTTGCGAGGCTCTATTATGATTTTAGGTCCTTTGTTGGCAAGATTTAAGAAAGGAATGGCACCGCAGCCCGGAGGCGATAAAATAGGTCGTAGGAAATTAGATATTCACTTCGTCGGCTTGCTGAATTTGGGTGCGGAAATGGAAGTGTGCAAAGATAAAATGCTGTATAAGCTAACAACCAGGCAATTAAAGGGATGTTATATGCACCTTGAAGAAGCTTCGGTAACGGCAACTGCCAATATCGTAATGGCGGCTGTTTTAGCCGAAGGAAAAACGACCATTTTCAATGCAGCCTGCGAACCTTATCTGTATCAACTATGCACTATGCTGAACAGAATGGGAGCTAAAATCAGCGGCGTAGGCTCTAATTTACTCGTTATAGAAGGTGTTAAAGAACTGCATGGTACCACTCATCGTTTGTTGCCCGATATGATTGAAATAGGAAGTTTTATAGGAATGGCAGCCATTACACAGTCCGAAATTACAATTAAAAATGTGGGCTATGAGCATTTGGGTATTATTCCTAAAATTTTCCAACGTTTAGGCATACAAATGGAACGTAAAGGAGAGGATTTATACATTCCCGCTCAATCGAGTTATGAAGTAGAAACTTTTATGGACGGCTCTATTATGACCATTGCCGATGCCCCTTGGCCCGGTTTTACGCCCGACCTTATTAGTATTGTCTTAGTAACTGCTATTCAGGCGAAAGGAAGTGTGTTGATTCATCAAAAGATGTTTGAGAGCCGTTTGTTTTTCGTTGATAAATTGATTGATATGGGAGCACAAATTATTTTATGCGACCCTCACCGAGCAACTGTTATCGGCTTAAATCATCAATTCCCATTAAGAGGTACTACCATGAGTTCGCCCGATATCAGAGCAGGAGTAGCGTTGCTGATAGCAGCACTTTCGGCAAATGGAAAAAGTACGATATACAATATAGAACAGATAGATAGAGGTTATCAAAACATTGATATTCGTTTGCAGAATATAGGAGCAAATATCCGTAGAATAGAAGAATGAAAATAGTTTAATCTTAATTGGATTATCCAATCATTATTTTTATTTTACTATCTTTGCAAAATTTTTAAATATGGCAAAATACAAGATATGGAATATAATTTCAATGATATAGAAAATAGATGGAGAAAATATTGGGCGGAAAATAAAACTTTTAAAGCGGAAAACTTTTCGTCAAAGCCCAAGTTTTATATATTGGATATGTTTCCTTATCCTTCGGGTTCGGGATTGCATGTGGGACATCCTTTAGGATACATTGCAAGCGATATTTATAGTCGCTATAAACGTTTAAAAGGCTATAATGTGCTTCATCCTATGGGTTTTGATGCTTTTGGCTTGCCCGCCGAACAATATGCTATACAAACGGGACAACATCCCGCTATTACTACCGAAAAAAACATCCAACGCTATAAAGAACAATTGGATAAATTGGGTTTATCGTTTGATTGGGATAGGGAAGTGAGAACATCAGACCCTGCCTATTATAAATGGACGCAATGGACTTTTATTCAATTATTTAATCATTACTACTGTCATCGTACACAAAAAGCTCAGCCGATTAGTCGTTTAATAGAAATCTTGGAGCAGTCGGGAACTAAAGACACCCATGCAGCAACCGACAGCAAATTGCAATTGACTGCTGAACAATGGAACAGCAAAACGGAAAAAGAAAAGCAAGAGCTATTAATGCATTATCGTTTAGCCTATCTTTCCGATTGTATGGTCAATTGGTGTCCGGGCTTAGGAACCGTATTGGCAAACGACGAAGTAGTCAATGGAACATCGGTGAGGGGAGGTTGTCCGGTAGAACAACGCTCGATGAAACAGTGGTTTTTACGAATCACAGCTTACGCAGATAGATTGTTGGAAGGTTTAAACAGAATAGATTGGTCGGATTCCTTAAAAGAAATACAACGCAATTGGATAGGAAGAAGCGAAGGTGCATTTATACGGTTTCCTATTCAAAATCAAAAAGCTACATTAGATGTGTTTACGACACGTCCCGATACGATTTTTGGCGTTAGCTTTATGGTGTTAGCCCCTGAACATCCGCTTGTTAAGTGTTTGACTACTGCCGAGCAAGCACAAGCTGTAGAGCAATATATAGAACAAGCGAAAAACAGATGCGAACGCGAACGATTGGCAGAAGTAAAAAAGATAAGCGGTGTATTTACAGGTTCTTATGTCGTTCATCCTTTTACTAAAACCTTGCTTCCTATTTGGATATCCGATTATGTATTGATTGGATACGGAACGGGAGCCATTATGGCGGTTCCGGCACACGACAGTCGCGATTTTGCTTTTGCACGACATTTTCAATTGCCTATAACACAAGTAATTCTTCCAATAGGAGAGCAAGCCGAAGACATTGCTGCGTGGACTGATGCTAAAGAAACAAAAAACGGCACTTGTATCAATTCCGATTTTATCAACGGCATGGAAGTGGAAAAAGCGATGACAAAAGTCATTGAAAAAATTATTGATTTAAAAATAGGTTATGGTACTGTTAATTACCGTTTAAGAGATGTTATATTCAGCCGTCAGCGCTATTGGGGTGAGCCTTTTCCGATTTATTACAAAGAGGGTCTTCCTTATACACTGCCCGAATCGGAATTGCCTTTGCGATTGCCCGATATAGATGCTTATTTGCCCACTTCGGAAGGGGAACCGCCTTTGGCACGTGCTAAAAACTGGACTTACAATGGCTATCGTCTCGATTACAATACTATGCCCGGATTTGCAGGTTCCAACGCCTACTATTTACGCTATATGGACCCGAAAAATGACAAAGAGTATTTTTCTAGAGAAATCAATAAATATTGGAAAAATGTGGACCTGTACATAGGTGGGGTTGAGCATGCTACGGGACATTTATTGTATTCACGTTTTTGGAATAAATTTCTCTACGACTTAGGCTTAACCTATATGGACGAGCCTTTCCAAAAATTAGTCAATCAGGGCATGATACAAGGCAGGTCTAATTTTGTGTATCGTGTGAAAGGAACGAATACTTTTGTTTCTTATCACCTGAAAGAACAATACGATACGGACGCTATTCATGTTGATATCAATATTGTAGATAATGATGTTTTAGATTTGGATGCTTTTAAAAAATGGCGTTCCGAATACGAAAATGCGGAATTCATATTGGAAAACGGAAAATACATCTGCGGACACGAAATCGAGAAAATGTCGAAATCATTGTACAATGTGCAAAATCCCGATGATATTATCGAAAAATACGGTGCCGATACGCTGCGAATGTATGAAATGTTTTTAGGACCTCTCGAACAATCGAAACCTTGGGATATCAAAGGAATAGAAGGGGTATTTCGTTTTTTAAGAAAGTTTTGGAAGTTATACCATGATGCACAAGAGCAATTTTGTATTACAAACGAAATACCGACCGATGAGGAATTAAAAGTATTGCACAAAACAATTAAAAAAGTAGAAGAAGACATCGAAAAAATGTCCTACAATACGGCGGTTAGTGCATTTATGGTATGCATTAATGAGCTAAGCGATTTAAAATGCAATAAAAGAGCTGTTTTAGAGCCTCTTGCCGTCTTGATTTCACCCTTTGCACCTCATATAGCCGAAGAGCTATGGTCACTATTAGGAAATAAAGAAAGCATTAGCTATGCGTCATTTCCTGTTTTGGAAACCAAATATTTAACCGAATCGGCGTATAATTATCCTATTTCGTTTAACGGGAAAATGCGTTTTGTGCTTAGCTTACCGATTGATATGAACAAAGATGAAATAGAAAAAGCCGTTCTTCAAGCACCCGAAACTCAAAAATGGCTCAAAGGAGCTACGCCTAAAAAAATAATTATTGTTCCTAAAAAAATCGTGAATTTTGTGGTGTAAGAAAAATTAAAAAATTATGTTTTTTTGAGATAGTATCGCTCAATGAGCGGGTAGGGGTGTAAGTGTATTGAAGGGTTTAATTTACATATTAGTTCGTCTGAGGCGAAATCTGTGTTAGCGGTTCGGTTTTTTTTGTTCAAACTTCATTTTAACAATAATCATCGATAGTGTCAACTCCTGTCCATTCAAACCCTTGAGCAAGAGTAAATTGTTTTTCCGCTCCGTCTTTCTCAAAAAAAGTTCCAAGACTATCATGAACGAAAACATTATTTTGATAGGTTATCTCAGCTAAAGAATAAGGTTTTATGGGGTTTTCGTCTCCACTTTTGCACATAATCCATAATGTTTTTTCATCTTTGGAGATTGCAAAACGTTCAATAATTGAACTCGTATATTGGTTTCGAGAAAATACGTTTCCTATATTTAAGTTTGCACTATAGTCAGCTATTGGATTGTGAGTGTTTTCCTGTGGACAACAAGGAAATTCACTTGGTGTTTTCCAATTTCGGACTTTTTGTACAGCATTTGGAGTTAGGGATTTTATAAATTCTAATTTTTCTTCAATATAGTCAGCAACTTGATTTGACTTGCTTCGATTGTAAATCCATTCGCCTAGTGAACCTCCTTGTAATGGTTTTTTACTTTCTGCCCAATCCAATAATCTTTCTTTACTTGCTTGCGCTTCTTCAGGACTAACAGTACACATCCATTTATAGTTTGGATCTGAGAATTTGTCCCGAAATTTTGAAGGGTCGGCAAGGAATGCTTCAACGCTTCCACAGACAATTTCAATACGTCTTGCGGTAATTGGGTTAAGCAAAACATTTTCTAATCTTGTTACCCAACGTAGATTGTCGGGTCTATTATTTTGCTTGTTAGTGTCTATGTGGTCAACAACGTATTCTTTCGTTGGTGGTTCACCGTGGAATGCGGTTGCAACTATTCTATGAATACGAATCGAAGCAATTTCCAAATATCCTGTCTTAATATTTAGTTTTCCAAAAGTCCATTTGTTGTCAGTTGGTCGTGCTCGTTTGTTTATAGGAGAGTGTCGTAATACAGCTCCATTATCTCGAACGGAGTATTGTTCTTCTTTATAAACACAATTGACTTCTTGATTAAAGTTTTCAATATTAATACTCATAATCTTTTAAAATATCCGGATTACTTAAGTGCCCCCCTATATTAGGACAGTTTTTTTTATTTGTTAATATTTTTATTTTAAAAAGAACTTTATCTTTATGGTTGCAAAGATATATTATTTTTTATTACTATTTTGCAGAGTTAAATTTTATTAATTTTTCCCAATCAATAACACCATTATTACAAAAATCTTTTGAAAATTCTAATGTTAAATTATTTATTACTTGAATATAAGCATTATAAAATTCTTCATTTTTTTGTTTTGCATTATGCCCAATAGGTTCAATAANATCAATGTATAGTCTTTCATTTCCCGAAATTAATTCCCAAAACCTTTGACCGCAAAGTTTTAAATATCCTTCTTTTTGAGGTTTGTTATCTTTTCCAAAACAACAACCGTTTACAGCTATAATTTTTTTGTCTGTTTGTTTTTTTAATATTTTTTTAGCATTGTTAAAGTTGAGTTTCAATTGTTTTATTTGACTACTATTACCCCAATTCCAACCTGCTTTAATTTCAACAATATAGATTATATTGTCTTTTTCAAATTCTAAGTCTAAACCCGTTAACTCCGACTTTTTTCCATCGTAAACTTTATCGCAAACAAAAATTGCCAATTCTTCTATAAAATTGCCAAAAATTGTTTCTTCTTGCGATTGCAAAAAAGCATCTAAAAATCCTTTTATTAAATCATGTGCATCTATAATGTTTTTAGCCTTAAATAGATACGGATTTTTTTGTTTTAAAATCTTTGTTAAATCAATTTTATTACGCACATATTCAAGTCTTTTATTATGGAAATGTGAAATATGGGTTTCTACATATTCATTTATTTCATTTAGATTTAATTGCTTCATATTCTGTATTGGATTCAAATAATAAAATTTCTCTTTTCTGAATTTGACGTTTAATAATATCAATGTATTCGGGCATAATTTCAATTCCGATGGAATTTCGATATAAATTTTTAGCTACTCTTAATGTTGTTCCCGAACCTGCAAAAGGGTCTAAAACCGTGTCGTATTCTTTCGTAAATAATTTTATAAACCATTCAGGCAAAGCATCAGGAAATGCAGCGCTGTGATTTTTATTGTTACATTCGGTTGATAAATGTAAAACATTATTCGGATAAACGGTTTCTTTGCCTACCCAATTAGAAATGTTTTTTCCAAAACCACTTCCATTTTTTGAATTATCTCTAACTTTGTCTGTTTCACTCAAATTTTTTAATCGTCCGCTTGCCCAATCGCCAACAGGCACTTTTACTTCATCTTGATACATATTGAATTTTTTAGTTTTGTTGAACTGTAACAGTCTTTCCCAAGCATCACGAAAGCGATTAGGCCACTTGCCCGGATATGAATTTTTTTTATGCCAAATAAATTCTTCAGTCCAAAGCCAGCCTTGTTTTCGTAAAGCTAAAATTAATTCAATAACATAAGTATTACGCTCACCGTTTTCAGCCTTCTCTTTAATATTTAAAATGAAAGTTCCATCAGGTTTTAAAACTCTTAAAAGTTCTTTGCTTATGGGTAAAAACCATTCAACATAACGTTCGGGACTTACACCTCCATAAGTTTGCTTTCGCCTGTCGGCATACGGCGGTGAGGTAACGATTAAATCAATGGAATTATCAGCTAAAGTTTTTAAGATTTCTTTGCTGTCGCCTTNAAGTATATCAGTTTTAATTTCTTTCATAATCAATCATCTCATTAAAAATTGTTGAATAAACAACATCTATGTTTGTAAGCAATCCGTTTTCCAATCCCTTTTTTGCAATACGAATTTCATCATCATTTAATTTTCTTCCTATTTTCTCTATTGCTTCTGATTGCAAGTCTTCAACTGTAATAGACAAAAGAATTTCATTTGATTGCGTTATATCCATTTGATTATATTTTTAGTTTATTCAATCCTGCAATGCACCCTGTGTAGAATCGTTTTCTTCATTTTAAATAAGTTTATTTTTTTTGCAAATATATAAATAAATTCTTTATCGTTTGATAAAAAAATAAAAACTACCTAAAAAATATTGTTGTTTTTTTTTAATTCAAATTGTAAAAAGGGTGTAAATTCAAAATAAATTACTAACTTTGCAAAAAAATGTTGGAAATACTTAAAAAAAAGCAAAATTATTAAATGTAAAACGTTAACAATATGTCAGATTTATTACAAGAGTATAAGGAATATTATGCCGTAAGAGCAAAGCGGTATGCTAATAATCCTAATTACAAAAACAGCTACGAAGCTGAAAAAAAGCTCTCTGAAGCTATACAAAGTTGTAATACTTTGGAAGAATTTAAAGACAAATTAGGAAATTTAAATCACTTATGCGGAATAGCTTTGATAAAAGATAGATATATAATGGAAAATAAAATGCTGAGTGAGTTTGAGGAGGTTGTGCGAGTAAAGGCTTCGGAAAGGGTTTTGGAAAAAATAGACGAGTATCAGGATATAGATGAGGCAATGGTTTTTGTAAACGAAACTGAAACTAGCAACATGATAGATGTACAACTAGACGAATCCAACCAAATATTTATTGATTGTTGGAAACAATTAGATGAAATTGATATTTATTCAAATGCTGAAGTGCCAAGCGAGTATAAAAGCTATTTTATGAAAATAGTTGATTTAGTAAAAGAAATTATTATTTCTTCCTATAAAGATGAAAAAGAACTTTTAAAAAATCTTACAGAAAAATGGGAACATAATCCTGACATTATAATGGAGCATCGCCATAAACGCCATCTTCCATATAAAGATGAGCATATAAAAGAAAAAATCGCTCAGTACAAATCTATTATTAACCTTTAAAAATAAAATTATGCCAATAGACCCATTAATGCTCGATCCAATGCTTTCGCCTTATAGAAAAATGGTTCGGGAATGCAAAGAAGCCAATGTGAGTGGCGAAGATTTTGATATAATGTGCCAAATTCTAACCAGAATGGAAGACTTAGCACAAAAACATGATGATATGACTGCTTTTAGCATGGAAATGCTCAAAGAAGACCTTTATTTAAAATTCAGTACTCACTACACCAATGTATTAATAAAAAGTTCTCAATCTTCAGGTTCAGATGATAATAGCGATGCTATGCTGCTGAAAAGATATTTAGACGCATTAAGAGATACAATAAAAAAAATCAAAGAAGAAAAACAAAAAACTATAGAAATGGCTAGAAGTTTTGATGCAAAGGCAAATGCAAGCAGCCAAATTGATTATTTGAAACAGCATTCTAAAATCAAGTTATCTGATTCGCTAATAAAATATAAAAAAGAAGAGGCTTTTAAAGAAATTGATGAAGAATTAAAAGATAAACCTAATATGCACAAGAATGATGTTGAGGTTGACAAAATGTTTCGCGATGATTTACTTGTAGCACCAATTGAAAAGGCTATTGCTCTTGGCGAAGAACCCGGCATGACATATCCACGCTTTTTGCGATTGCTTATAGAAAAAGGTTTAGATAAATTAATGGAAGAAGGACATACTGCGGTGCGAGCAGGAATGGCTTTTAGATTAAGGATAGCAGAAGCCTTAGGAAAAGGTACTATTGCAACAGAAATGGAACATAAAAAATTAGAAGCTTTTGATAAATTAGCAGAATTATCAGAGCTAAAAATTCCAAATCCCGATGAATTGAAAATAACTCTTGAACGCATAGAAAGGCAATATAAGCCACAAATAGCAAAACATGGAAACATTGAAGATAGATGGGACGATATTATTGACGATATGTATATATGGAGCTTATCCTATGTTTCTTTTGCTAAAGAAATACAACCATGGGCAATGTATCCATTTGAAGAAAGACCAGAAATGATTAGAGAAACACAAAAGACATCGCCAGGAATAATTAAAGTAAGACTAAAACAACTGAAAAAGTATTACGATATGGACTTTTACGATATCTTTAAGCATATTACATTTAAACTAAGTGTCGAATTATATGGTGTAAAATATTCGCAAGAAATGATAGAGTTTTTGATAGACAAAGTGTATCCTGAATGCAGACCTTTCAATGATTTACCGCAAGACGCTATTTCTATTCAAGAACGCTTGTATAAAGAAAAGAAAATATACAATCCGGAAAGTCACTTGCCTGCAGAAAAAATAATGAAATGCTACGATGCTGAATACGGCGAAGGTAGATACGCAACAAAATTTCCTTTACCAATAAAAGGTGATTCTACCGCTGCACCATGGGATTGGGATAGTTTTAGTAATAGATAAAGTGCTATGCAAAGGCATCATATATGCCACGATAATGAAATTTATGAGATACTATAAAATTGAAAATTCGGATTTTCGGTTTTTATTTCTTTTTCGTCATTCCAATAAGCTGGTCAAAATAAGTTTTTATTTCTTTTTCTTCTTGAAGTAAATAGTCGTCCGTAAGCGGTGAATCGGACTCTTGATTGATTTGATGAAATAATTTTCCGTTTTCAAAGTAACTTCTCTTTTCGGTTATTTTCGATTTTTCAACGTCAAACACCTCAGTATCATTGTTTTCTATCATTGCTGTTGAGTCGTAATATACATGCCGATTGTATTGGTAGTGTTTTGCAAAAACAAATGAAAGTTCGCCGTTCAGTAAATAATATTCTGTCAGTAGTTGAAATGTTTCGCCATAGTGGTGTGTTACAATTTTTTCTAATATCCCCTTTTGATAATAAAATTTTGCTTCTCCTCCTTCAGTCGTTTCCCACAATTCTTCGGTTTCAATGGAACACCAATTGCTAATAGCGTTAATTCTCTTAAAATTCGCTTTAATTGGTTTTAGTCTATCTTTTAGGTCAACTCTCTCTGTTGTAGTCGTATCGGAAGCAGTCGTGCTTGCCTGTTCGGCTTTCGGCTGTCCGCAACTTGCCAAAAGCAATAATGTTAATATGTATGTGAACTGTTTCATTGTTAATTGATTTATTTTGTATTTGGTATTTTTCCTTGTCCCCATTCTTTTATCTGAGATTCCGACCCCGGCATAATAGCTAATTTTTTTGTTTTCAAGTCTATTTCAGCAAATGCAAGAATGTGAAATCCAGAGTTATTGAATTCAATTTCACCTTTTTTAACTAGTAAAAAATATCCTAAAAATCGTATTGAATTACCTACTTTGTCGAATTGACTGTTTACCATAGAACCAATCCAAACTGTTTCTCCATTTTCAAGTTCAACTTTCAAATAGGGTTTGTTTTCTCCAAGTGATTTTACTTCAACTATTTTACCATCAAAAGCAATGATTTTTCCGTCATAAGAATCTAAATTTCTTTTTGCTTCTTTTAATTCCTTTGTTGTGAAATTAGTGGGATAACTACTTTCATTTATTGACGATTGCACTTCTTGAATAATAACATTTTTTACTGCATCACAATCCACTTTAATGAGTTTTCCAATTCGATTTTTAACTTCATTAAATTCTTCTGTATTTCCAATGATTTGGATTTCTTTAGGTGTAGCATTCATTATAATGTCATTGAGAGCCAAGTCGTAACAGCTGTCAAGTTTTGCATTTAAATTTTCATATTTATCTATAAATCCAATACAGTCGCACATCTTTTTAGTGATTTTCTTCGCAAGTTTTTCATTGTTTTGTCCCAATGTATTTCCAATGCAAATCAGAATCAAAATTGTTGTTGTTATCGTTCTCATTTTTTTAAGTTTTTACAAATATAAATAATTTGAATTTTATTGTATGTTATCGGCTTCTATATTTCTTTCTATTTCAGTTAGTTTATTGTTCACTTTCTTTTTTAAGATTAATATTAAAATAGCAGAAATTGTAAGAATGATTGCAAATCCAATAAATGCCATTAAAGCATTTTTATTATACATCAATAATCCTAAGAATAATAATTGATTTGCGATTCCCCTAAATATAAATGATATTCCTTGAAAAAGTCCTTTGTGTTTTAAAGGTGAACATCTGTATGTTATATAGAATATTATAGGAGAAATCAATGTCTCGGCTATTAAGATGAAAATATACGATTGTATAAATAGACTATTTATCGCTTGAGATATTGATAAAGAAGTTGCTATTACTATAAATGCAATGATTGCAACAATAAGCCCAATGAGAATTACATTAAAAATTTTACTCCAATTTAAACGCTTTATTTTTAAAATTAAAAATGCAAATAGAGCTAAGATAATGAAAGAAATATAGTTGTCAATATTATTGAATACTTGAGTAATTTCAAATCCATTTTCGAAAAAGTCATGTATGGCATGTGTAAAAGTCAGTCTATTTTGGTAGAGTACAAAATTTATGAAAATCCCGATTGTAAGAATTGAAAACAGTATCAATGTATTTAGTTTTTTTATGTCGGTATTTTCAACATAATCTTTCCTGTCGGCAACAATGTTAAGTTTATTATAGTGGTTTTTGAATTTTAGAAATAAAATAAATGAGAGTAAAGCAAATATAAACGCAAATAGGGAATAAAAACCCCAATTATTTTTTAAAAAAGCTGAAAGTAGAGGGGCTATTACAGCTCCAGTACTAACTGCGAATGAAAACAAAATAAATCCGGACAATCCAATTATTTTGTTCTCTTTTTCATTGTAAATATTCCCAAGAAAGACAACCATATTGGGCGATATGAGTCCTTTTCCAAGTCCTAATAGGATTAATGTTGCAAGTATTAAAAAATTATTGCCGGGCAGAAATGCAATTGCCAAATGCATTACTGTTAATAGTAGAAATCCTATTGTAACAACATGAAATCTGTTTCGTTTGTCGCCTAAAAATCCTGAAATAAAACTTGTTATCCCAATGGTTCCATAAAATAAAGTATAATAAAATCCTACTTTTGACGAATCAATTCCTAAGGATTCGTTCAAGAATGGAAAAAATATTGCCATTAGTAAAAAGAAAGCTAAGCTTTCAAATGTTTTTGAACCCAGCAATAACAAAATACCCGATTTCTGTTCTTTATGCAATGTGTTTATCATTTCCTTTGTTTAATTATCAATAACATTTATTTTACGAAGCAAAAGTATATATTTTTTTTATACTTTCAATAGTTTTATCATTTTTTATCTGCCAATTAGGATTATGTTCCTCTTTGACATCCTTACATAATTCAATTGTGTTGTGTTTTCTCGCTTTGTAAAATACTTGGATTATAACCGAGTCAGAGCGAGTTCAGTGAAGCTGGATTTGAGTGAGTGGGGGCAGGCTTTCTACTAATCTTTAAACTTTATCACAAAATCAACACTATCATTTAATGTTATCACTGTTGAATCCATGTCTGAAATATTTGTCCCTAAATCTGTGATATAATGTCTTCCCTTAGTCAGGCTATCCTTAAAATTAGAAAGGTTACTTTTCCAGATGCCGGTAAAATATAAATCATTCTGATTTATAGTCACACAGTAAACCAATTCTAAATTCACATAATGTATTTTATAAATTTCAGGGGGTCCAACGTGGATTTCCTCCCAACTATGTCCGCCATTTTTAGTCAACAAATCATAGCTACTGTTGCTTTTTCTAATAACGAAAAGATGAAGGATTGAATCATTAATCAACAAAGAATTAGATATTCTAGTACTTCCAAGGGTACATTCCTCCATTAATAATGAATCCTTGTAATAAAGTTTATATCCCGACGAATGGCTTCCATTACACATTGACAAATTCTCATAATGAATATTCTCTGTCTTCCATGGTAATTTATAAGGGTCTTTTACATTTTTTCCAATTTCATCGTCATCTTTTTTATTACAAGCAGTTAATGTTAATGCGATTATAAAAATATTCAATAATATTGTTCTCATACTTTTTAATTTAATAATTTAAATATATGGGTTGTTCTCACCCTTGCTGCCAACGGTTCGCAAGTCCGATGTTATGCACCGCTTTTACTTTTTTGCATTGCGTAAATACCGAACTAATATTTCAATTGTGTTTAGTCGTCCCTTTGTAAAATTGTTGGGTGAATAAACACACATTTGTCGCAGCGTTAAAAGTTTATCAATGTCTGTTGGCTCAATACTTAAAAACAATTGTCCCTTTACTGCTTCAAGTCCGAAACCTTTTGATTCAATTAGCAAGTCAAGTAGTTTATCTTTCTTGTCTTTTGTCAGGGGTGTTGGCTTTTTTGCTTTTTTTTCATTCAGTAATCCTTCCTTGTCCATCCAAATGATGGCGGGTGATTTAATGTCTCCAAATCTTTTAATGAAATCAATGTCATTGGTTACTTCAGTCCCAAATTTATTTTTGGGACTTGTTTCTTTTTTCAGCCAGTCAATGCTTGATTTTTTTTCTTCTTTTGATTTTTCTCCGATAGTTTTGACGCTCTCCAAATATTTTATTCCATCGTAACCCGCAAGCTCTGCATAAGCAAAAATTGCTTTTGTCTGCACTTCATCATTTTTTGCCGTTTCAATAATCTGTTTTATAATTTCTATTGACTTCGGATTACTGATATACATCAATGCACTGATGAGGTCTTGTTTTATTTCGGTGTCGTCAGTTTGTTGTAACGCTTTTTCAATTCTTGGTATAGAAGATTCATAAATTGCGAATGAACTTAAATATCCAGCCCAAGCTTTACTCCATTCTTTATTGTTGGATTCTAAATTGTCCACCGCTAACTGTTCACCGAATTCCCCAGCAAAAATTATTTCTAAATACAGCAAACCGATAATGTCTTCATTTGTTGTCGGCTGATTCAAAAGTTTTAGAAAAGATTTTCCATTGTCGGGAGTATGAATGAGGATGTTGTGGCATAACGCAAAAACAGTTGCTGTCGGCTTGTTTAGGAGTTTCGAATTTTTTACTTCGCTGAAAAGTTGCAGTTCTGTTTCAATTTGTTTTTTGTCAAAGGTTGTCTGTGTCTCACCGTAGGTTGTCAGTCCGCTGTAACGGAAAAGTTCTGGTCTATACTTGTCAAAATGGGCGGCAATTTTTTTATCTAAACTGTCCGCTGTAATTGCAGTTTGAGCAAAAATATTTGTCGCTGCTACAAGTGTCAGCCCAAAAATGATAGTCAGTTGTTTCATTGTCGTTCTAAAGTGGTGCATAACGTATAATTTACGAAGCAAATATACAAATTCATATATTATTTTCTTTTTTAACTTCAAGGTTGCAAAATTATTCATCTTTTTGATACTTTTAATAGTTTTATAATTTTTTATCTGCCAATTAGCTTCATTTTATTGTTCCTCTTTGACATTCTTAGCATAATTCAATTGTGTTGTCGCTAGCTATTTTATAATTTTATATTTTATTAATTCAATATCTTTAACAAAATCAGTATCTATTGGATAATTTCTCGTTTCTCGTTTTATCAATCCAATATCCTTTGCATAATATTCTCTTAAAGTTGCACAATCTTCCGGAGAGCCGCCTGACCCTGAAACGCAAGCATAGTCAAATTGAATAGTAATTATCACGTTTTTATATTCAGTCGTTCCTAAATAAATTGTCGTATCTACTTTTATTGTTTTACCTGTTATCTTATGACCTTGAATTGCACCTCCAATTGTAAATTCAGCGCCTTCGGTTAAAGAAAGTAATTCCTTAAAGGCTGGGTCTCTATAACTACTTCCTTTGGCTTGCGAAATGGAGTATCCATTAACATAGGCGAAAGTATCAGTTGGATTAAATATTCCATTTAATATGAGTTTTGGCAAAATCAAAGTATCATAATCAGGTTTCGCAGTATATCCTGCTGAATTGAATATATATTTCTCATATTGGTTTGCAACTTTTAAGGTGTCATTATTATCATAAATCCAATATGAACCCGGAAATGCAGGAAAATAATCCAATGGTTTAATAGTGTCATAAACAACACTGTCGTTCGGTTTCGTATCATTGTCCTTTTCACACGAAATCAGTCCAATTAGAACTGTAATTACTCCAAAAACAATTGTTTTTCTCATGTCTGTATCGTTTTTTATTTATTAATGTTTTTATTTTAATAAAAGAACTTCATCTTTAAGATTGCAAAAGTATACATTTTTTTAATACTTTTATAATTTTTTATCTGCCAATTAGCTTCATTTTATTGTTCCTCTTTGACATCCTTACCATAATTCAATTGTGTTGTTTTTTCACTTTGTGCATATTTCTGTTGAAGTTTTATTTAATCGCTTGGGTGGTAACGTTTACATGTATGAAAAGTAGGGGATTGAGGGCGATTTTTTATCAAGCTATATGAAAAGTTGAAGCGGGCTACAATCCTTGAATAACCTATTAAACCCCAATGCTTTTTACACGATATTATGGTCTGGACTTTATATTTTCTTCATTTAAATCTTTTGTATAGGAAAGATGCATTTTCTTACTTCGACTTTTCATTCTAACAACATTATCTTCCCTTTTCTTAATAGCTTCAATGTTTGTGACATAAGTATCCATAAATTCTACTTTCTTATATCCCAGGTTAATTTTTTCACCATGCAGTTCCATTATTTCTTCAACCTTATTATGAGCAACAAAAGGCGTACTAACCTTATTCACATTTTCGAATTGTTCAATAACTTCATCAGAATAATCATCAACCAGAGTCATTATTAATTCATCATCCCAATCTAAATCCAAATATACCTCCTCAAATACTGCTACAATATATTCAACTGTTTTTAAGGTTTCATCATTAATGCTATTTATATGAATATTTGAAAACCTAACATTATAATGATTCTCAATCTTTTTAAGGTTTGTAAAATAATAATAAAAAAACGTTGCGTGTTCTAAAAGTTCTGTAGATTTTGGGAATGCTTTGGATATTGCATTCCCATTTTCCGGAAAAACAGTAAACATTCTTCCTTCTGCAAGTTTCATTAATAAGGTAAATAGTTCTATTTCAGTTTTAACATTTTTACAAACCTCTTTGTGCTTATAATTCATGTTAACTTTTATTTCAGGCATTGTTTCTAAATCTACTTTAACTACAATATCTGCATTCTCAATTTCAAGATGTATCTCAATTAAATTAGGCGAACCATATAGTTTAATAGGAGTGTTTTGATAGTCAAAACCATCATCAAATCTTACATCAATTTTGGTTTCTAATGTTGGCACACTTTTAAACTCAAGCTTTAATATGCCCTCTGAATCTGGAAATTTAACACCGCCATACCAAAATTCAGCATTTAATAGTTTATCTCCAGGAATTTCCAATGTTCCAAACTTTTTTCCATGTGTAAAGTCGTTAAGCTCCTTTATAAAATCTTTTTCATTTTTGAAAGTAAAGTTCGCAGTTCCATGAATACCTGCTTTAGTTCCTTTTAATGAAGTAACTTTATAACTATCATTATCTGCTTTTAAATCTGGAAGCAAGTCAATGTTTGCCAAAAAATGACGAAAAGTATCTGCTGATGTCTTTCCTCTTTCAATATCTGAAATTATATGTTCTTTTAAATTTAAAAGTAACTCTGATATTATTTCCTCAGCAGTAGAATCTATGTAATGAATCCCTTTCTTTATAAGATTATTTGCCTTATGCTGAGGAAGTTTTGGTGCAACTAAAAAACATTCTTTTCTATTTTCTCCTAATGAATCAGTAATTCTGTCAAATATGACAGAAACATTCGGGTCTTCTAAATTATATCCTAAAAATAATACAGCTTTAGTAGCTAATCTTTCTCGTATTACTGACCAAAATGTGCCATTATCTTCATTATCCTTAAAGAATTTGTTATAATCTGATTTAGTTAAAATTATACTTTCAGGTTCACTTAAATCACCATGAATTTTAAATATCTGTGTCTTCTTATTATTGATGTAAGGAATCTGAGTTGTTTTATATATTTTCTGTGCCTTTTGACCATATGAATCCTCAAATAAAGAATCATAATTTGTTGTAATTATTGTACTGAAATGTGGAATTATAGCCAACCTATCATGGGTGTCTGTTGATTCCGCTTTTTTCTGAAAAGTTTCATTTAATATTTGAAGCAGACTATTCTTATTGTTTCCTTTTAATCTATAAAATTCTTCGGCTAATTCGGGAAGAGGAATATTAATATCTATTCTTTCTTTTTCTTTAGATGTCAGGTTTTCAATAAGAATTTCAGCTAATCTTTTCGCAGAAGGATAACCTGCGTACAATGACATGCCTGCTCCTGCCCAGATTATCACTTCTTCTTTCCGTATTAGTTCAAATAAATTCTCTTTATACATGGTTCTTTATTTATGCAGTAGTGGTTTCTTAGCCTTGCCCATAATATCTAATTTACGAAACAAATATACAAATTCATATATTATTTTTTATTTTATCTTTAAAGTTGCAAAATTATTCATTTTTTTGATACTTTTAATAGTTTTATAATTTT
>JGI24712J26585_10001334_pt1 | contig 21104 bp, 20 predicted proteins | sample BioPla3DNA2_FD_26585 | JGI IMG/M metagenome (IMG submission 26585) | reverse complement strand
TAAGGGAACCCCTCTTTTTTGCTGCAGACTGGATTGGTTTTTGTTGCCGGTGCTTTCCTGGTTTTGGTCAAAGCTAAAAACCCCTTAGAAACATTGGGCCGGTGGGGTGGGTGGACATACTCCTGGTAATGTGATGCAGGGGGCCGGGACACAGAAGCCGTAGCTGGGAACAAGCAGTTGAACTTCCAGAATGCATTTAATGACCACACAAACTTGCAATGTACAGGTGACACTAAGAGTGTGCTCGAGAGTGTTGGAAACAACGCAATTACAAAAAAGAAGCGTGCTTTCCGAGCAGTCCGGCTCAACGCCTTGTGGGCAGCAGAGGGTCGCGGTTTTGGTAAAGGTGAAAGTGCGATCCACGGTTTGGTTCGGATTATTGGGGTTAGCGAGCAATATCGGAACAGATATCAAAAGAGTAACCGTGAAGAAACCGCCGCCCGCATCGACACGGGATATTTCGGTACAGGTAATATCCCCGTTTTGACGACAAGGGATCACATCTCCTTCCGCGAAAGGTCCCGCAAAGTTGCGGATAGTAGTATCTCTGGTAAAGTCGTTTATTTGAAAGCAGCTATCATATACTTTATCCACGACAATACACTCTATTCTGGTCGGAGGCGGGCAGCCCTCCGGCGGGCACATACCAGGTGTAATTTGGCTAATCTTAGCTTCTTCCATTATATATCCTCCTTTATCTCATTATTTTGTCTGCTTTATCTTATTAGATATGCCATCTAATTGTTACTGTTTCTGAAGGGAAAAGATATAATTATTCACGCTGAAAAGCCCCCCGGGTCTTAATGACAATGTTTTCAGCTCCGTTGCACATAATGGTAGCCGAGGTTGGAAAGGGTGTAGGCGATGGTTTCCGTGCGAAGCAATTGAGGGTCAAAAGTGATGAATAACTGTTTTTCGGCTAAGTTTACTTTGACATCGTCTATCCCCGGCAGGTTGATCAGGGCTTTTAATAGCTTTTCTTCGTCCTCAGGGGAATCCAGATTAGTGATGGTAACGGGAAGCAGCATCTTTTTCCGGCAAGCATTCTGGAATCCGGATGTGGTAAAGTGGGCGGTATTTTGATACCAGCTCATTTTTTCTCCTCCTTGTTGCTGGGCAGCCAGTTTTTTCTTTATTCTATTCAGGAACGCCGGGCAGTGTTCTTCATGCCTTTGGCTGGCAAAAAAAAGAAGAGGTAAAGAAAACAATAAAACAGGGCCCCCGACGGCCTGTCCCATACTTCCTTTGGATAGACAAAGCGCCAACTTGCCTTGGCTGATTTGTTGTAATTGTGGTAATTAGGTATAGTAGGGGTGAAAAAATGCTCAACAAGGAGGAGGCTTTTTATGCAGCAGAAAACGATCAAGAAGTTGGCGACGGTAGGCTTAAGTGTGTTCCTGGTTTCCCAGTTTTGCTTTGTCGGTGAAGCTCAAGCTTCCTGGGGAGCGGCTAAGCTGCAGGAATTGTTGCGGCAAAAGGGCATTGTGACGCAACCCACCCCGACACCGACACCGACTCCAACACCTACTCCCACCTCGACCCCGAACCCCAATCCGGAACCGGTCCCCGAACCTGTGCCTACTCCTGAACCACAGCCCGATCCGGCCCCGGGGATAAGGGGCGTGTTAGTGAATCAGGAGCAGCAGATGCTGGCGCAGCTTAACTCCGAAAGGGCGAAAAACGGTTTAAAGCCCTTGCAGTTAATGCCTGAATTAACCAATCTGGCCCGTTTGAAAAGCCAGGATATCATTAAGAACAACTATTTTTCCCATGTCTCGCCGGTTTATGGCTCTTTTGCCAATATGGTGTACGATGCCGGAATCCGGTTTTATTCGGTAGGGGAAAACCTGGCCAAAGCAAGGGATGGACGGCATGCGTTCGCTTTATTGATGGCNAGTTCCGCTCATAAAGCGAATATGTTGAACCGGAATTTTACCCATGTGGGCATCGGGATTATTCAGGACACCTACGGTGTTGTGGTGACCCAGTTATTTATTATGAAGTAAATTTTGGCGATGCTGTCGTCAGAATTCTCAATTGTGCGGTTGGTTATACTGGGCAGTTCCTTCATTATTCAGATNAAGGGGCTGCTTTTTTAACAGAAAGCGGGGCATTCTCATATAGTGGTTAGTAGTTTAAATTACAAGGTGGGAAACGGGTATGCCGAAAGAGATGGTTTATGCGGTGGTGCCGGAGCTTAATGGAGTGACCATGACCCTTAGTTCTTTGCCCGGGGAGGAAAGCAGGCAAGGAGCGTTGGTTTTTCATGGGGAGGGGAAGGCTTACTACAAGCGGTTATTGGAACTGATGAAGCTGCAGGTATTAATTAATTTTCAGCAGGGGAAGGATTCCGCCGCCGGAGAAGAGGCGGATGAAGAAGCCGCGCCAAGCAGGGTGCGTATCTTTACTTTTCTGGGCAAACGCCAGGATAGCTTAAAAATGATTGCTTCGATTATTAAACATTGCACCGCCTGCAAAAAGGAGCTTCATTTTGAGATTCCCGGGGCGCTTACTTATCTGAAAAACTGGCGCTATCTCCGTTATTATTTTTCCTGTACCCCGACCGTCATCGTGGAGATTACGAAGGTCAGACCGCAAGAGGAAAAAATGTTCCGCTTTCATATTTATCAAGCCATCATGGAGTATTATGGCACCCTGCTTGCTGCGGAGCGGGTGGAACTGTTTCGCAGTGAATTCTATAAGGTCAGAGAGGACGAAGGAAACGGTGGGGTGATAAAAACGGCCNTGCAGGATGATGTTGCGGAACAAAACCACTATGCAGAGCAAAATCAGGGGTCAGAGTATTACCGCGATCATGATGCGTTGGAAGAACAGCGGTTGGCCGATGATGAANAATTCGATTCTTTAGGCGAAGTGGTTAGTTTTGATGAGTTCGAGCCACAAGCGGAACAGGAAGAACAAACTGAACCGGCAGAACAAGCCGGCGAACCGCCACAACAAGCGGAGGAGNCCGGACCCGCCGAGCATCCGGAACAAGGGGAGGATGATGAACAGGAGGGGTTTCTACAACAAACGGAGCCTTCCGACCAAGCAACACTTTCTGAACAATTGAAGTTCACAGAACAAACAGCTTCCAAGCAACAACTGAANGTATGTGGCGAGGCCGTGACGAAGGGAGGAGCAAGCAGAAGAAGAAAGCCAAAACGGGGCGGCGGGAATCTGCAAGCACTCTTTTCCCCGCCGGACGGGCCCCTTTTCCAGTTTACCCCCTNTCTCTCGGCTGAGCAGCAATATTATCCATCCATGCCTCTGCCGGAAAGGGAGCCGATGATTCCTTTCGGTTCGGCTTGCCCTAATGACAGTAGCGATGGCCGCAATCATCCGGCGCAGGCTCAGGGGGCTTTCGTGGGGATGCGGTGTGTGCCGGTAGAACGGGATAAAATGAAGCTGCTTTTTTTAGAACTAAAACCGCATAAAGATGGTTAGGTTTTCATAATTGGCTGGATTTACCGNCTGTTTTTTTTTGCGTCCCATGTTATCTTAATAAGTACGGTTTGTCCTCATATACTTTGACAAGGAGGTAGAAAGAGATGAGTAAAAGATTAAGCAGATTATTCGTTCCATTGTTTCTTTTAAGTTTCCTTTTGATGGTTTTTGCACCGGTTACGCAAGGGGCAGTGCTTCAATACGGAAGCACCGCACAGAGTAAGAGTACGGTTATCGCCAAGATTGGCTCATATGGTTCACATATTCAGGAAATCAAAGTAATGCTGAAGGAGTTAGGTTATTTAAACTTTTATGGTAAACCCAGCGCATTTTATGATACAACCACCGGATACGCGGTGAAATATTTCCAGAGNCACAACGGTTTAACCCCCACCGGTGTTGTTGATCAGAACACTTATGATTTACTGAAACAACAATATGCGGCTAAGGGCGGAGATACAAAGCCGGTCGATCCGACACCGGTACCGCAACCGGAACCAAAGCCTGAACCTAAACCGGAACCGCAGCCGAAGCCGGATCCGANTCCGACCCCACAGCCTAAGCCGGAGCCGAAGCCCGAACCCAAACCGGAGCCTCAACCTGAGCCCAAGCCGAATCCGCAACCGGATCCTGTGGCGGGCTTATCTGCCGAAGAACAGCAGATGGTGAATCTGATTAACCAGGAAAGGGCGAAAGCAGGTGTGGCTCCCTTGAAAGTTGATTTAAGATTGGTGCAGAGTGCTCGCCTCAAGAGCAAAGACATGATTGAAAATAATTACTTCAGTCATACTTCACCTACTTTAGGCGGTTTTGCCGCCTTAATCCGGAAATATGCTCCTGATTACAGNTATTTAGGTGAGAATTTAGCAGGAAACAGAAGTGTACAAGCTGCCCATACTGCTTTAATGAACAGTTCGGGACACCGTAAAAACATCCTAAATCCCAACTATACCAGTATTGGNATCGGGATTGTCAATGGCGGACCTTACGGGAAGATGTTTACCCAACATTTTGGCGGTTAAAAAGAGGACAAGCCGGACAAGCTGTTTCGGAAAAGTTTTTTCGAGCAAAAAATCTCAGCGCGCAAAGTCGCTGAGATTTTTTGTGTCTCATGTCAATTTGAATACTGCGGGGAAAATGAAATGAAAGAGTAATCTTTGGTTAAGAGAATAATATTTTTCAGGGAAGGAAAAAAAGCTTTAATCAAAAAAAATATAAAGGGCATATTGTGTAAGTATGTCAAAATTATGCGAAATGGTGCCTCGAACACTGAGGGGGTTATAGTCTGATGCAAAAGAAGCAGTTCCAGTTTTTTTTCTTTACTGCTGGTTCTTGTTTATTGAATATAGGCGCTCCTTACAGTCCTGTTCAAGCAGAAGACACCGGTGGAATTAGGTTTTTCTATACGATCAATAATCAGTGGGGAGGTTTGTTTACCCCTTTTACCCCCGAAGCGGGTGTCTGGTATATGATAACTGCTACCAGAACTTATAACGAAGAAGGGGTTGCCACTTTAACTATCTTTATAAATGGCGAAATGAAAGGGCAAACAACAAGAACCGGTATTGCCGATACGACAAATGTAAAAACGTCTCTGGGATACGATAATAATGGGAGTAGTTATTTTGATGGTACGCTCCGTGACATCGCTATCTACAAACGCGCTTTATCTTCGGAAGAGATAACTCAGCTTTATCTTGCTACCATGAATCCCGAACCGCTAAGCACGGTTGACGGTGCAGTTCTCGATTTGGATGGATCAGAAGGCAAAAACAATCCTCCCACCACCGTATGGGCAGATAAAAGTGGTTGCAATAATCACGGCACGCTTCATAACTTTGGATTTACCGCTGGCGANGGCTGGACGGGGCATGCGTTGGAGTTTGATGGGGTTGATAGTTATGTAGATTGTGGAGATGATGAAAGTTTAAATCTTACCGGCGCCGTTACTATTGATGCATGGGTTAACTTCAGAACGGTGGGTAGCGTTGGTGGTCAAGTGATAGCCGGTAAAGGCCAGGAAACACCGGATAGACNCGGATATAGACTGCTATATAATGATCTAAATGACAAATTTCATTTTGCTTTTTGGGATGGAGAAAAACAGGTGGGTTGGTATCCAAAGGAAACGGCTGGTTTGCAGGCAAATACCTGGTATCATATTGTCGTTACTTTTAACGGGACACAAATCAGATATTATTTAAATGGAAGTTTGTTTTCGTTNTTAAACATCGGAGCTGCCCAAATGGTTAGCAATAATCCGTATCGATTCTTAATAGGTGTTAGCGTTAGTACTACACATCAATTTTTCAACGGTTCTATTGGTGGAGTTCGTGTCTATCCCCGCGCCCTTTTGGACAGCGAAGTCCTGCAAAACTACCTGGCGGAAAAAGACAAGTTCAGGTAAAAACAAGCGTAAGCATAATAAGAAACCGAAATTATTACGACGGGAGCACGTCACAACAAAATAACACGTAAAAAAGGCAACTTTAGTTGAACAACTTGAGTTGTCTTTTTGCACCCTTGTATCCCTTGCTTCATATGATATGTTGACGGAGAAAATCCGGGTCACACATTGTATTAAGGAGGGATTCATTTTGGAAAGGGACTTTATTACCGAAGTTAAACAAGCATGGAACAACCCCGAAGTTCAGGCTTTAGCCGAACGTTGCTTTAAAAAGAAATTTGTCTGCACGCCGGTGATTATGGAAAAAGTTTGTGCTTCCGGGCAAAAATGTTTCCACGACATTCATTATTTATTTGAATCAGACACGGGGGTACCTATCCCCAGTGATGCGTGCCCCATCAACTGTATTGCCAATAATTTGCAGATTATTGGGGTAAACGCTCCTGTTCCTCCGGGCGGTTCGGCGCCGCGCCGGGTAGGAGATTGCATTGTCTTTACTGTTCGTTACCGGGTCCGGGTGTTTTTTGAGTTCTTTGATTCGCAAAACGACAGTATCGAAATGGGGGGCGCTTCCGGTACCTTTGACCGGGAATTGGCGGTGCCGGTTGAAGACTTCCAAGGTGGCTGCGTTTTATGCATGCCCGAGGAAACGGAGATCTGCGTGAGAAGGATTAATTTTGATTGTATCCGGGCAGAGCTTGTGCCTCGGCCGTCCGGTTTCCCGTCCACCTTCCCGCCCTTTGCCATTGAGGTTACCGTAGAGAAAGAATTCTTTGCATTGGAATCCGGTCGTTCCATTATTTGTATTCCGGTTTGCAAGAGAGATTGTATTGATTTGCCGTTCCCCGTGTTACCAGGCGAGTGTGTGCCCTTTGAAAAACCTGCCCTATGTCCCGATTTCTGTGAGGAAACTGATTTAGAACCCGGCCGCTGCGCGGAATGTCCGCCTCCCCAACAGAATAATATTTCTAATAGCTAGAAACCAGGAGTGAGAGGCTAAAGGTTGGAAATGGAAAACAAGGATGTCGTGGAGAAAAGAAGGTTGAGAAAAATACTGGGTCAAGATACTGTTTATAGTAGGTTCTCATATTATACAGCAGATGATTTATTATTTGACTAAGTATAATAAGGAGGGACCTACTGTGCAAGGCTTAGATTTGGTTACGATGGTGAAAGAGGCATGGAGAAACCCGGAAATTCAAGCGCTGGCTCAGCGATGCTTCGCCAAGAAGTTCGTCTGTACGCCGGTGATTATGGAAAAGGTTTGTGCTTCCGGCCGCAAGTGTTTCCACGACATCCATTACATGTTTCGGACGGAAACCGGAGNTCCCATTCCATCCGACGCCTGTCCCATTAATTGTGTGGTTAGTAATTTTGTGATTTGTGGAGCGGAAAAAGAAGATTGTTCGCCGGGGGCATCTTGTCCGAGCAGAATTGGTGATTGTATTGTATTTACGGTAAAATACAAGGTGCGGGTTTGGTTTGAATTCTTTGACAATGCGTCGGGGAATCTGGAAGTGGGCATGGCCAGTGAGTGCTTTACGAGGGAGTTGGCTGTTCCGGTAGAAGATATTGGCCGGGGCTGCATCTTGTGTAATCCGGAGGCTACCGATATTTGCATCAGGCGCATTAATCTTGATTGTATCCGGGCAGAGCTTGTGCCTCGGCCGTCCGGTTTCCCGTCAACATTTCCGCCCTTTGCCATTGAGGTTACGGTAGAAAAAGAATTCTTTGCTTTGGAATCCGGCCGTTCTATCATTTGTATTCCCACCTGTGTCGAAGAATGCATCGATTTACCGTTCCCTGTCCTGCCGGGAGAATGTGAACCCTTTGAAAGACCGGCCCAGTGTCCTGAGTTCTGTGAAGAGACAGATCTGGAACCGGGCCGTTGCGCCCAATGCCCGCCCCCGCAACCGTAAATCGCAAGGTTCGCAAGGGGAGGNCCAAGCGTAATAAGCGTAAGTATAGTAAACTGAAGAAAACAGGCGGTGCGACGAAATCGTTGTGCCGGTCCTGTTTTCTTTTTTTGCATAAAACGGTAGAATAATAAGAAGGGGGGAGCACAATGAAAGAAGCCTTGAATAAATCCTTTTCCTATCATGAGCAAAACGGTATTGAGTATTATACGGTTCCGGCGTTCACCGCAAGCGGTTTGGTAATCCATGCGTTCAGTGGAAGAAACGGGGGCTATAGTGAAGGTGGCTACGGAACCTTGAATTTAGGCCTTTTGACCGATGACGATCCGGAACTGGTGGTTAGAAACCGGAAAAAATTTTGCGAGGTTGTGGGAATAGACCCGAACAGTATCGTGGGGACCGAACAGGTGCATGGGGACCGGGTTTTAAAAGTAACCCAAGCCGAGAAAGGGCACGGCGCTTTAGACAAAGACAGTGTAATCCCAGGGGTTGACGCCCTGATGACCAATGAGCGGGGGGTTAGCTTAACTGCTTATTACGCTGATTGTGTGCCGGTTTTATTTCTGGATCCGGTCTTAAAAGTGATTGGGGTTGCTCATGCCGGCTGGAAGGGGACCTTCGCTAAAATTGCGGCGAAGACGGTGCAAGCGATGGCGGCGNAATACGGCTGCCGGCCGGAATTACTGCTGGTGGGGATCGGGCCAAGTATCGGCCCTTGCCATTATGAGGTTGACGAACCGGTGCTCGAGATCGTCAAAGAGGCTTTCCCTGCCTGGTGGAAGACCTTACTTGAAAAAAGCAACGCAACAGGAGCAACGCATCTGGACCTCTGGGAAGCCAACCGGAAGCAACTATGCGATGTGGGGGTTAAGGAGGAAAACATCACCGTGTGTAGGATGTGCACCTATTGCTTGCCGGAAAAATTCTTTTCGCATCGGGCGGGAATGCCTGGTCGACAAATGGTGGTAATAACGTTAAAGTAAAAGAAGGAAGAAGGACAGTAGATCTTAAGCAAGATTGAGCAGAGGTGGCGTATGGTAAAAATTCTGGTGGTGGACGATGAGCCGAGTATCACGGAATTGGTAAAATATAATCTGGAGAAGGCCGGTTTTGGGGTGGATTGTTTAGATGACGGGTTCAAAGCTTTGGAATACATCAAAAAAGCCCCTCCGGATTTAGTGGTCCTTGATTTGATGTTACCGGGGATGGACGGGCTGGAGGTATGCCGCAATGTGCGGCAGATGGAGAAAACCAAAATGCTGCCCGTTTTGATTCTGACCGCCCGTGCCGGAGAAGTGGACCGGGTGGTGGGGCTGGAAATCGGCGCGGATGACTATTTGACGAAACCTTTTAGCCCCCGTGAATTGGTGGCCAGAGTGAAAACGATTTTGCGCCGGAGCCAGCACTATGCTCCTGCTGCCGCCGCCTTGCCCCAGGAACAAGCCCGGAACATTGTTTATGGCAATTTGAAGATTTATCCGGAATACTACCAGGCCTTTCTGGGAGAANAAAAACTGGATTTAACGCTGAAGGAATTTCAACTGCTGTTACAACTGGTGGCCAATCCGGGGAAAGTATATACCCGTGACTATTTGCTGGAGAATATCTGGGGCTATGAGTTTGTTGGTGATACCCGGACGGTGGANGTGCATATTCGCAATGTCCGGAAGAAGCTGGGGAATTCACCGGAAGCTCAGTTAATTGAGACGGTGCGGGGGTTGGGCTACCGTTTTAAGAGGTAAGTTTATGTAATGAAGGTAAGGTAAGGGGCGCCAACGATGAAAAAGATTTTATACAAAGCAGGGTTAATTTATACCTTAATTACGGGCAGCGGTTTTGCTGCGCTGCACCTGTTATCTTCCCTTCAACAACGCGCTTTGCACTGGCAGGAATACGGCGGAGTATTATTGGTTTGCCTGCTTGTCTATCTGCTTTTTGTCCTTCATTATGTTAAATATATCGGGCAACTCAACGAACAAACCCGTGCTTTTGCGAAGGGGGACCTGACGGCCAAGGTGCCCAACTTTCGGAACGATGAACTAGGGGAATTAAGCGATTCCCTGCAGAGCATGGCCGAAAAACTGACCCAAAGCATGCAGCAAACCTTGCGGGAAAAGGGACAAATGGAGACTATCCTCGCCAGTATGGCCGAAGGGGTATTGGCTTTTGATTCCACCGGGAAACTTTTGTTAATCAATCGAACAGCAGAGGAAATGTTAAATGTGAGCGGGGAAGAGGTACGGGAGCACTACCTCTTGGAATTTCTGCCCAATCATCAACTTGCCCAGCTATTAAAAAAATGTATCACGACCGGGCAGGAATTAAAAACGGATTTGCACCTATTTTTGGATGATGCCGACTATTATGAAGTATATATCACCCCGATCAAAGGCGAAGGGAATAATGAAGGTAAACAAGTCAACCATGTAATTAATCAGGAGATCAATAGATATGTCTTTCATGATCGCAAGCTCGATGCCGACGATGCCGACTTTTTATTACCACAGGATGAGCTAAGCGGAGAAAGGAAGATCGATGAGCTAATATATGGCGAAGGAGACGAAGCAAATAACGCCGACCGGCAGCAAAAAGAAACCGTAGTGCAAAACCAAGCGGAAAAGGGCAACATTTTTCCGCAGGGAACGGTTATGGTGCTGCGGAATGTCACCAAGCTCAGGCAGTTGGAACAAATGCGGAGTGAGTTTATTGCTAATGTGTCTCATGAATTAAGGACACCTTTAACCTTGATTAAAGGCTTTGTGGAAACTATTTTGGACGGAGCCCGGGAAGACCGGGAATTGACCACGAAGTTTCTGACGATCATCAATAATGAAACCGATCGATTAAATACGCTGATCAGTGATTTATTATTTCTGTCGCAACTGGAAAGCGGCGATATGGAGATTGTAAAACGGAAAATTGACAGCCGGGTTCTCGTAGATAAAATTATTACCCTTTTGCAGCCGGTGGCCCAATCTAAGAATATCCGGATGGAAAGTGAATTTAAATTAGGTGCGGAGTATTTTTATGCCAGCGAAGAAATGATCGAACAGGTGTTGATTAACCTGGTGGATAATGCGATTAAGTATTCCTTTGCCAACGGGGTAGTAAAAATCATGGTGAAACCGTATCGAGAAAAGATTAGGGCTAGCGAAAGCACAGGGCAAGAGAAAATCGCCATCGAAGTAACGGATCAGGGCATGGGCATTCCCAGTCACAGTATTCCCCGGCTTTTTGAGCGGTTTTACCGGGTGGATAAGGCTCGTTCCCGCCAGGTGGGCGGCACCGGCTTGGGTTTATCGATTGTGAAACATATTGTGGAACGGCATCAGGGAAAAGTGTTGGTCAGGTCCCAGGAAAATCAGGGAGCAACTTTTATAATTATTTTACCTAAAGTTTAGATTACGCGTCTTTCGGGCAGGAGATTCGGCCTATTCGTAGAATATAAAAATATTAAGTAAACTTTTAACTGGGNGGGAATAATGTGGTTAAGAGAATTGTCATACTTATTGTGATTATTTTTGTTGTTTTTAAACTTGTCTCCAGTTATCGGCCGGTTGAGGTGATCCCTGTTCATTATGATGAAGTGGAAGACAAACTGGCCGGAGAGTTTTTGCTATTGCGTGACGAAGAAACGGTGACCTCTTCGGTGCGTGGCGTTTTTCAGCCGGTGAAGGAAGAAGGAGAAAGAGTGGCGAAAAATGCGGTCGTTGGATATTTGGAAGTTGTAGGGGGGACAAGCCTGGAAAAAAAGTCTTCCGTCCCGATCAAAGCTCCCAGCGCCGGGGTTCTTTCCTATTGCACCGATGGGCTCGAGCAGATTTGCGCTCCCGAGATGTGGACACAGCTCGATTTAAGCAAAATAGACCTGCAGGCTCTGACGGCCTATTCTCAGNCCCTAAAAAGTCAGACTAATAACGATAAAGTTAACGAGGATAATGGGACCATCAATATCGAAGCCGGGCAAAGCCTTTTCAAGATTGTGGATAATTTGTCGCCCTGTTATTTCTATTTAATGGGGACCGGAGCCTATCCGGAAAAAGTGAAAAAAGAGGCTACTGTTTCCGTTCGTTTGGATAAGAACAAAGAAAAACTTTACAAGGGCACGGTTGTAGATATCGTACGCGAAGCAGGAACTTACCGGGTGTTGATCAAGGTTATCGATGATTTTGTGGGGGAAAAAAACCGTCAAGTAACGGGAGAACTACTGGTCAGCAGCTATAAAGGGATTGTGCTTCCGGAAAAAGTGCTGCTCTATAAAGATAATCAATATGGAGTCTATGTTTTCCAAAAAGGCCGGGCTCGTTGGAAAGAGGTGGAGCGGATTGCTCAGTTTGATGAAAAGGTGGTTGTTTCCGGTTTGGAGGAGGGGGATTGGCTCATCGCCAACCCGGAAAAGGTGCAGGACGGACAGTGGGTATGGCGGATGAATAATTAATCAAAACTAATTAAAGATCAATATGCAAAAGAGGGTGTTTTCGTAAGAATGGTTGTTCAAAATATTGCCGAAAATCTGGCTGGAATTAAGGAAGCGATTCGCCAGGCTTGTGTCAAGTCGGGCCGGGATACGGACACCATAAAACTGATTGCGGTTTCCAAAAACTTTTCGGGGGCCGAGATCGAGGCTGCGTATCGGGCGGGGCAACGTTTTTTCGGTGAAAACCGGGTGCAGGAGTTGAATGCCAAAATCGACCTGCTTCCCCCGGAAATTGAATGGCATTTCATCGGCACCTTGCAACGGAATAAGGTAAAAAACCTGATTGGCAAAACNGCTTTGATTCATTCGGTGGATTCCCAGGCCCTGGCCGAAGAAATCAACAAGCAGGCCCAAAAGAGAGCTTTGTTGGTCGATGTGCTTTTACAGGTGAATATTGNCAGGGAAACAACCAAACATGGTTTTGAAGCGGAGAAATTAATCGAACAAATAGAGGAAATTAGCAAATTATCTGGAATAAAGATAAAAGGATTAATGACCATTGCTCCTTTGGTTGAAAATCCGGAAGAAGCGCGACCGGTTTTCCGAGAGTTGAGAATGCTTGCGCAGACGATTGAGCGGATGAATTTACCTACGGTGGAAATGCGTGAGCTTTCGATGGGGATGAGCCACGACTTTCAGGTTGCCGTGGAAGAAGGGGCAACTTTGGTTCGGATAGGCAGTGGTATTTTTGGACGAAGAAATTATTAAGGAGGTAGCTTTTTATGAGAGTTATGGACAAGTTTCTTGATGTCATGGGATTTGGTGAAGCGCGGGAAGATGATTTCATAGGGGAGAGCGAGTCGGTTGAAAATTTGGCTTCGGAATGGAATCCGAGACAGCGCTCAAGAGCGCAGCTCGTCTCCATTTCCTCCAGCAAAGAGCAAAACAAGGTGATTTTGCTCGAACCGCATACTTTTGATGACTGCCAGCAAATTGCCGATCACCTGAAGAGCAAGAAAATTATCCTGATTAATCTGGAAAACATTGACAAAACGACCGCCCGTAGAATCATCGATTTTGTGGGTGGGACGGCTTACGCTCTGGATGGATGTTTGCAGAAGGCGGGAGCAGGAATTATTATCGCCGCGCCAAGCAACGTGGCTGTTTCCGGCGAATTGAACAGTGAAAGTCAACCGAAGGAAGTATTTGCTTGGATTAATGCGATCTCGAAAAGCTCGGAGGGAAGGAGGAGCTTGTATTGAGCTTAATTGGCATAATTGGGGCTGGCGTCATCGGTGAAATGGTCGTGCGGTCATATTTAGCGATGGGGGAAGAGGAAAATAGTCTTTTGGTATGTGACCATAAAGAAGAAAGGTTAGAATATTTACGTGATACATATGGTGTGCAAACTACTTTAAGCAATGAAGATGTGGCAAAAAAATGTGATACGCTGGTTTTAGCAGTTAAACCACAAAATCTGGATGAGGTTGTGGAGCGTTGCGCCGAGTATTTTCATGNGGCCAAAAAATTGTTAATTTCAGTCTTAGCGGGGGTAACCACGCAAAAACTGGAACAGCTTTTTCCGGGTGGAACGAGGGTGTTGCGTGTCATGCCCAATACCCCCGCCCAGGTTGGTGCAGGGTCCATTGTGATTGCTGTGGGCAAATATGCGGAGGAAAAAGATATTGAATTCGCGAAAGGGCTGTTTGCCGCAATGGGGCGCACCATGGTCCTCCCCGAGAAGCTGATGAATGCCGTTACCGGTTTAAGCGGCAGCGGGCCCGCTTTTGTCGCTTTGATTATTGAGGCCTTGGCGGACGGCGGAGTGGCGGCTGGGCTGCCGCGGGATGTGGCCACAAAGTTGGCGCTGGACACCGTTGCCGGGACGGTTATTTTACTGGAAGAAACCGAGATGCATCCGGCGCAATTAAAAGATCAGGTTTCGTCACCGGCCGGGACCACCATTTATGGTCTTTTGCAAATGGAAAAGAGCGGGGCAAGGGGCACGATTATGGAAACGGTTTTGGCGGCAACGAAAAGAGCCGGCGAATTGCAGTGATAGCCATCTAAGCAGCGGTAGAAATGGTCTCCGAAACAGTTCTCCAAAAAAATCAAAGGAGGTTTACGCGAATGTTAACACCGTTGGATATACATAATAAAGAGTTCAAAAAGGGTGTGCGTGGATACAGCATCGACGAAGTTGATGAATTTTTAGATGAAGTAATAAGAGACTTTGAAATATTGTACAAAGAAAACCTGGACCTCAAAGATAAAATGCAGAAGCAGGAAGATAACATCAGTAAATATAAAGAGATCGAAAAAGCGATGCAGAATACTTTGGTTTTAGCCCAGAAAATCTCCGAAGAAGTAAAACAAAATGCGCAAAAAGAGGCCGAGTTGCATATTTGGGAAGCCAGGAAAAAGGCCGAACAAATCATCAAGAAAGCGGAAGAGGAGATTATCAATAGTGTCAAGAAAGTGGAGAGACTGCGCGGGTTGGAACAACAACTAATTATCAGGATTAGAACTCTCTTGTTGGCGCAGATCGAGTTGCTGGACAGCTATGATTCCGAAGAAGAGAACATCGAAAAGAAGATCCAGAATGTGTTACAAGCTGATCCGGAGGAAGAAGCGGCAGGAGCGGTATTCGAAAGCTCGGTTGATCGGTTTTTAGAGAATGAAGAGGAAACGGAAGATGAAGTCGAAGAAGTTGGCGAGGAATTTGAGGAATATGAAGAAGAAATAGAAGAATTAGAAGGGCTAGGAGAATTAGAAGAGGTAGAGGAACTAGAAGAAGTCACGGTAAATGAAGATGATGATGTGGTAGAAAAAAAGAACAAAGGGAAAAAAGGATTGATCAGTGAAAAAAGACTTGGTTTGATTAAAAAACTCGGCAGAAAAGCCGGGGAGGAAGAGGCAGGCAAGAAAAAAATCTTTGCCAAAAAAGAGCACAAGCCAAGGAGAGATGAGCAAGAAGCAATTGTAGTGAAATCCGGTGAAAAAATGGGGTTTTCCAAGGATGTCGGAATGGATCTTGAAGAAGACGACCACGGGATTACAATTTAGAATTAAAGTTCAACCACGGTCGAGTAAAAACGAAATCGTTGGTTTGCAGGGGGATGCTTTAAAAATAAAGCTTACGGCTCCTCCCGTCGATGGTGAGGCCAATGAAGCGTGTGTGCGTTTTCTAAGTGGCTTTTTGAAAGTACCTCGTCAACAGGTTAAAATTGTCAGTGGCCAAACCAGTCATTATAAAATAATCGAGATTGAACATTTCACGGAGGATGAATTACGCAACCGTTTGCATGGAATTCTGTAGTTGTGGGGTTCGGGCTACCCGTCATAAGGTAGTCCTTTTGTGCTTTTGTTTTAGTAAACAGGCAGGGAAGGGAGTTTGCGGTTAATGAAAAGGCAAAGGGAAAAGTTTCAGTGTATTTCCTTAATCCTGTTTTTTATTTGTTCTTTCCTTTGCGCTCCTTGGACTTCTGTTCAGGCAGAGGGTACAACTGTATTGGATAGAGCGGATTCTCTTGTCGAAGGAGAATCTTTTCGTGATATAGCCGGGCATTGGGCAGAAAAGCTGATTGCCGCCTGGACGGCCCGTGGGCTGGTGGGCGGTTATCCTGATAGCACTTTCCGACCGGATATCTCCATTAGCCGGGCTGAGTTTTTGGCCTTGGTCAACCGTGCTTTTGGCTATACGGAGACGGCAGCCGTAACTTTTCATGATATCGCGGAAACAGACTGGTATGCGGCGGAGTTCGCCACCGCCGCGGCCGTGGGCTACATTGGGGGATATTCCGATGGCACGGCAAAGCCCCAGAACCCAATCACAAGGCAGGAAGTAGCGGTCGTCCTGGAAAGGATTTTACCGATTGCTGAGGTTTCGGAGGATAATGAGGATACTATTGATGCCAACTTTACCGACCAGGCGCAAACACCGGAATGGAGCAAAACGGCGATTGCGACAGCGGTAAAAGGCGGCTACATGAGCGGTTACCCGGATGGTACCTTTCAGCCAGACAAGCCCATTACCCGGGCGGAAGCGCTGGCCGTCTTAGACCGCACGCTGTGGGGACTTTATATAACCGTGCCGGTACCTATGGCCCTTTCCAGGGGAATGCGGTGCTGGAAGGTAATGTGACCATCACGGCACCTGGGATTACCTTGCAGAACACCACCATAAAGGGGAATCTCTACCTCACTGAAGGAATCGGGGAGGGAGAGGTGACCTTAAAGAATGTTACCGTACAGGGGTGCACGAAGATAGCCGGCGGTGGCAAGGATAGTATTCATCTGCGAAACACTAGCATAGGGCAAGTGTTGGTTGATGTGCCCAGTTGCAAGCCGGTGCGTTTGCTGGCGCAAGGCGGTGCCGCGGTAGGCACATTGGAAGCCAGAACACCGGTGAGGCTGGAGGAAGAAGAGCTAACCGGTTCCGGCTTCACCAAGGTGCTTGTGAATAACCAGCAAGTTCTTTCACAAGGAACGCAAGCACAAGTAGATACTCCCCAGGAAGGGACAGGAACACAAGAAAACACTGGTTCACAAGAAACAGAACCAGGTATCACCGTGGAACTTTTGGGTAATTTTGATAATGTAGAAGTACAGGCCGCCTCAGCGCAACTTGCTTTGCAAAGAGGTAGTATTGCCAATCTTAATCTGGCTTCCACAGCCCAGGAGGCTCAGATTAAGCTGACCAATCAGGCGAGTATAAATACGATGACCGCTGATGCTCCTGCTACCGTGCAGGGGAACGGGTCTCTGAATATGCTTGAGGCCAGTGTGGACGGAGTAGTCGTGGAGCCTGGCATTATTGGCGGGAAAACCAAAAAGAAAAAGAGTAACGATGCTGCTTTAAGTGCTTTAACTATCGATGGGAAACCAGTGCAAGGATTTGCTCCCGATGTCTTGTCCTATGAAAGTATCTTATCGAATGAAACGACAGCAGTGCCGGTGGTGGAGGCAACGGCACGTCATGGCAAAGCCCGTGTGACGGTAACCCAGGCCACAGGATTAACGGTGCCTAATAATACAGCCACCGTGCAGGTAACGGCGGAAAACGGCAGTACCCAGACTTATACAATTAACTTTGTGAAAGCAACTGTTTCCGGTATAGCTATAAAAACTGCCCCTACGAAAACCGAATACGTTGAAGGGGAGCCTTTAGAACTTGACGGCTTAGTCATTACTTTGACCAGAACAGATGAAAGTACCGAAGACATTGCCTTTGCTGAGTTTGCGGCAAAGGGTATAATCACGAATCCGGAGCATGGGACAGTGTTGTTGCCGGAGAAAAACAAGGTAACCATAACACATACCGCTAGCGGTAACAGTGTGGTGCAGGAGCTAACCATAATTCCTACCTATTCCGTTACTACAGTTGTAAACGGGGGAACTGCGGATGTTATGTCAGATCGTCCCAAGGCAAAAGCAGGGGATACGGTTACAATAAATATTAGTAATCTTCAAGGCGGGAAGAAATTTAAGGCAATTTCTGTAACCGGCGCAAGCGGAGAAATAATTACAACAGAAGAAACGGAAGCAGGAAAAACATATACCTTCACCATGCCTGCGGAAGCAGTAACGGTGACTATAGAACTGGAAGCAATTGCGGTGACCGGTGTAAGTTTAAATAAAACGGTACTGATCTTAGAAGCCGATGCAGAGCCAAAGGCAACGGACACATTAACAGTGACTGTAGAGCCTGATGATGCTGAAAATAAGGAGGTTGTCTGGAGTAGTAGTGATGAAACTGTTGCTACGGTAGAGGATGGGGTAGTAACAGCTTTAGGTAAAGGAACGGCGGTTATCACTGTAACCACAGTGGAAGGGGGACATACAGCGACCTGTACGGTGTATGTTGTTGATCCTACACCCATTATTGATGATTCCTGTGTACTCTATCTAGATGGGCGTTATGGCACTAATGGGCCTCTCGCCACTGAAACTTGGTATGATCTAAGTGGCAAAGGAAACCATGGAACGTTGAAAAACTTCAACTATGCCGCTGGTAGCGGTTGGACAGGGGAAGGGTTGGAATTTGATGGGTCTAATGATCATGTGAATTGTGGAAATGATGAAAGCCTTGACATTACGGGAGATGTTACAGTTTCCGCAGGGGTAAAGTTCAGTACAATAAAAAATGGAATTATTGTTAGGAAGGGGTTTGTAACTTCTCCGTTCAATTTGTATTATGAAAACAACAATTTATTTTTAACTTATACGAGAGAAAACGTATGGGGAGGGAGATGCATTCCTTTTACTCCACAAACAGGAGTCTGGTATCAGATAACTGTCACCAGATCTTATAATGCAGATGTTGCAACCTTAACAATGTTCGTAAATGGTGAAATGTGCAGGCAAAATACATTAAATGGAATTGCCGACACCACAAATGTAAAAACTTCTGTGGGTTATGATAATTCCGGGAGTTATTTTTTCAACGGCTCAATCCGTGATGTTGCTATCTACAATTGTGCCCTGTCTCCTGCCGAAATCGCCCAAAATTACCTTGCCACCAAAGACCCCGAGCCTTTAAACCCTGTTGACGGTGCAGTGTTGGATTTACGTGGGGATGATGGGACAAATGATCCTCCAACTACCATCTGGCAAGATCAAAGCGGCAATGGTAATCATGTTATGTTACAAAATGTTTCATTTACATCTGACGATGGTTGGACAGGGGATGGTTTGAAGCTGGACGGAGTGGACAGTTATGTGGAGAGAAGTGTGCCGGATAGTTTCTTGGCGGATGGCGTTCATACGTTTGAGATGTGGTGCAATCCTGCAGATTTAGGAGCGTGGAGGGGGGATTTATTGAGGTTACTGAAAAAGACAGTCTAATTGCAGATAGAGCGGGAAGAATTATGTCGTTCGGAGATGGCGCTATTCGCTATCATCCTGTTTTTAAGGACGGCGCTAACTATTATTATGTAGAGACAGTGTTGGAAACAAATGAATTAGTGCATGTAGTCGGTGCATATGATGGGAATGTTGCTAAGTTATATATAAACTCGCGTAAAGTTGGAGAGATTGAATGTGAAGTCTCTGCATACATTGCCGAAGGGAAAAAAGTATTTTTTATTGGGCGCGATACATTTTTTGAACCACACCGTTATTTCAAAGGTACCATTCATAAAGTCCGAATTTATCCTCGTGCTCTTTCCGACAGTGAAGTATTACAAACCTATTTAGTAGATAAGCATTTATTTGATTAAGTATGCTTTTACCCGAAAGTAACAAGGTTCCCAATGAGACCTATGAATATTTGAGGCTTTTCGTCTTGTTAAACATCAGTATCTGTATTGCCAGCGTGAGTATTAAGCAAGAAAAGAAGGGAGTTATATAGTTAATGAGCAGGCAAAGCTTCCAATGTATTTCGTTAATACTGTTTCTCGTTTTTCTTCTGAACCTTTGCACTCCTTGTATTTCTGTTCAAGCAGAAGATACATTTAATCTTGTTCCTTCCTTTATTGATATTGCCGGACACTGGGCGGAAAAAGCGATTAACGCCTGGACGGCGCGTGAGTTGGTGGGGGGTTATCCCGATGGCACATTCCGACCGGACAGTCCCATTAGCCGGGCGGAATTTGTCGCTTTGGTGAATCGTGTTTTTGGCTATACGGAAATGCCGGCCGGACAAGCTTTGCGTCCGGCAAAATACATAGATGTCGCGAAAACCGACTGGTATGCCGGGGAGATTGCTAATGCAGCGGCGGTGGGATATCTCGGTGGCTATCCGGATGGTACGGTTAAGCCGCAGAACCCGGTTACAAGGCAAGAGGTTGCCGTATTGCTCTCCAGGATTCTGCCTTTGAACGACGAGTCTGCTTCTATCAACGGTTTTACCGATCAAGACCAGATCCCGACTTGGAGCAAGGCCGCAATTGCCGCGGCTGTAGAGAATGGCTACATGAGCGGTTATCCTGACGGTGCATTTCAGCCTGCGAAGCCAATTACCCGGGCGGAAGCCCTTTCAGTCTTAGACCGTGCTGTCGGCACCTTATATAACCGTGCCGGTACATATGGGCCTTTCCAGGGTAATTCAGTAGTGGAAGGGAATGTGACCATNACTACCTCCGGGGTCACTTTGCAAAACACCACCATCACCGGCAACCTCTACCTGACCGAAGGGATCGGGGAAGGTGAAGTAACCTTAATAAATGTTACGGTACAGGGANCCACAAAAAAAGCCGGTGGAGGTAGAGATAGTATTCGTTTAAAAGATACTACCCTGAACAGAGTTTTAGTTAATGTGCCCAGCCGCAAGCTGGTACGTTTGCTGGCCCAAGGGGATACTGCCGTAGGCACCTTGGAAGCCAGGACACCGGCCAGGTTGGAAGAAGAGGGCTTAACCGGTTCCGGTTTTACCAAGGTGATTGTGAATACCCAGTCNCCGTGGGAAAGGACAGGAACACAGGAAGATACTTCTTCATCTGAAACAGGACCGGAGAACAAGGTGGAACTTCTAGGAAGTTTCAATGAAGTAGAAATACAGTCGGCCGGGACTCAACTTGCTTTACAAAGAGGCAGTATTGCCAATCTTAATCTGGCTCCCACAGCCCAGGGGGCTCAAATTAAACTGGCTAATCAGGCAAGCATAAATACGATGACCGCTGATGCTCCTGCTACCGTAAGAGGGAACGGGTCTCTGAAGATGCTTGAGGCCAGTGTGGACGGAGTAGTCGTGGAGCCAGGCATTATGAGCGGGGAAACCAAGAAAAAGAAAAGCAACGATGCTGCTTTAAAGGATTTAACTATCGACGGGGAAACAGTGCAAGGCTTTGCTCCCGATGTCTTATTCTATGAAATTATTTTATCGAATGAGACGACAGCAGTGCCGGTGGTGGAGGCAACTACTCGCCATGCCAAAGCCCGGGTAACGGTAACCCAGGCCACAGGATTAACGGAGCTT
>JGI24712J26585_10001332_pt1 | contig 21122 bp, 26 predicted proteins | sample BioPla3DNA2_FD_26585 | JGI IMG/M metagenome (IMG submission 26585) | reverse complement strand
CCGCATTTGGCAGTACGTCGCCTTTATGCGGGCTGCGATGGCCTCCAGAGCGTCTGGCGACATCCGGCGCTGTACGCACCAGTCAATCAGCGCCCTTTCGCGCTTGGCTGTTTTCATGTGTGATGGTCCTTTCGGGTAAGGTTATGGGCTAGGTTATGTCAGGCAGCTCCTGTTGTCCAGCGCGAAGCACGATGTTGTCGATTTTCCAGCCGTGTTTCTTGTAGGTCTGCATCCGGCGCACCGAACGTGCGGCTGTCCACTCGTCCCAGCGGTCCGAGAAGTCCACCACCAGCCCGAACTCCTTGTTCTTGCGAACCCGGCTGTTGCGGCCTGACCACTGAGTAGTGGTGATATGACTCGGGGCGCCGCTGGCGTAGATCAGCACGTCCAGCTGCACGAAGTCCACCCCGGTACCCCACACCCCGGTGGCAATGGCCTTGCGCAGCGTGCCGGCCTCAAACCTGGCCTGCAGTTCGTCGCATTTCGGCGCGTCGATGTCGTACTTGGTGATCAGCTCGTCCCGCATGCTGTGGATAATCTCGAAGTCCGGCAGCTCTCGCACCAGATGGTTGGCGTGTTCGATCTTCTCCACGAGAATCAGCACCTGGGGGTCGTCACCCAGCCCGTATCGCGCCGGCACCTCGGTGGCACAACGTGCGATCAGCTGATTCCTGGCTCGGTTTCTCCAGTACGCCGCCCGTTGCTTGGCAACCGGCGAGAACTTGCTGCGGACTTCCGGGCCCTCCACCAGCCACGACGTGTCCACCCTGGCGACCTTGATTGGGCATACCGCGCCGGCTTCCACCATATCGGCGTAGCTCTTGCGGAACACCACGGGGCCTAACAGGGTTTCAATTACCAGCTCGGCGCCGTCAGACCTCCCTTTGGGAGTGGCCGTCAGCCCGAATATCTTCTGGTAGTTGCGCAGCATAGACAGGTTGGACGCAAACTGCGGCGCGGCGGCGCTGTGGCACTCGTCGACAACCACGATATCCGGGTCTCTGCCGATCATGGTCACCGCACGCAGCACGCTGCCATACGTGGTTACCATAATGCGGCCTTTGCGCCTCCGCTTGGAGCTGCATTCGCCTACGTCGGTGCCGTATACCGCGGTTAGCCGCTTTACGGTGTTGTTCAACAGCCGCTGACCCAGGGTGCACACCAGAATCGTGGCCTTGGGGTACACCGCGGCGAGAAACAGCAGCAACGTGGTTTTCCCCCAGCCTGTCGGGGCCTCCAACTGGCCGCGCTCACCGCTTATCATGTAGGCCAACGCCTGGTCCTGCCCACACCTGAACTCAAGATCAGGGAACCTGGCATTCAGGCTGTCGTAGTCGGGCTCCAGCGGTGTGAGTTTCCGGGCATCTTTGTAAACCACCCGGTAACCGGCGCCCTCCAGCGCTGTTGTGACCCGAGGCAGCACGCCGTGCTGCACATACAGCTTGCCGTCGTTTACCGTGTATACCCGGGTGGCTTTAATGGAAACACTGCGTCCCTGCTTCTTTTTGCTGATAACGGCGTCGCGGCCATACAGCATAACACGATGCCCGTACGTCAGCACACCCGACAGCACGTGCTCGCACGGGGGGTCGACTTCGAGCAGATTCCCGTACCTGGTTATGTTGACCTCAGATGCCATTTACATCACCTTTCTTTTTGTTTCCACTGCAGCAGCCCTGCGTGGTAGTCCCACTGCCACCAGCGCCAGTACAGCCACTCACACGCGGCTTCGGGATTCTCTATCCGCATCAGCTCGCGGATAGCTCCCGGTGTCGCGGTGTTGTGCAGCATCCAGATGTTGCGTGCCGACATCATTAGCCACCAGGCCAACAACGAGGTTCCTACCAGTGCCCAGGCGGTTCCAACTACAGCTGCCGCCTGCACCGCCACGAGAGCAACAGCAGATATCCAGAGTCCAAATGCGATTCCCGCGAACACGGGCACCTCCAATCATGTAGTGTTGTTATCGAATTGAAGCGTCTCTATCCAGGGGGCCTCTTCTACCCTGTACCAGTTCTCACTTGTGGGGTACACGTTTAGCCAGCCCACCAGACGCCAGGTCTCAAACCTGGCTTCCGGCATGGGATACGGTACCCGGGTGTACACCGTTGCGGACACCTCAAGTGAGTCGGACCGGAAATCCGGTCCCGGCAGTACTCGCTCCTCATATCTGGCAGCCAGCACGTCGAAGGGCACCCATAGACTGTATGGGCTTTCCACGCATTCGTGGATAACCACGCGTCCCGTTACCTTGATAATGGTTTCGGGCTTCCTAACCGCGGGTAACAACTGCATACAGGATGTTCTCCCGCTCGGTCTCCAGAGCCTCACATGCTTTCCGGTATTGCGCCCATATATCGGTTTTGATGTTGGGCATCAGCTCACAGTACTGCAGCGTTTGCTCTTGGAAGCGCTTGAGGTCGCTCTCCAGGGTTTCCAACAGCTTATGCTCCTCTGGTGTCGCCTTGGCTTCCACGACGACTTTCAGGCAGTCGGGGCACCAGAGATCGCCGGAAACGCTAACGAGTTCCTGCGTTCCGCATCTCTCCCCGCAGTTGCAGCACTGCGTACGCTCCGAACAGTCTACACATATGGGGTCGCTGTGAATAATGCCTACACCGCCGTCACCGCGATACGATGCGAAACCGTGGAAGCTATCCAGGCCCTCTTGCACGTCGTTACAACACGAACATTTCCAGTACACCGGATAGCCGCTGTCCTCCAGCTTCCTCAGGGTTTCCATGAAGTAGTCTTCACGGATGTTCAACTGGAACTCCAGAAGGCCCTCCTTGGTAATCGAGTATACGATATCGGCGGCTTTGCCACCTTTGGCGGCACGCCAGTACTGGGTCTCAGACTTGCGCTTCGCATTGAATTCCTCCAGGGTGTCCCGTTTGCCGGCACCCCGGCTGATAACCGGTACCCACTGGCCCTTGTCGTCGAAAAACCCCGTAGAGGGCTCCCAGATACAGCCGTCGTAGCCCCCGCCTCTCCACTGCACCAGCTTGTTCTTGTCAGGGAATTCCTTATGTACCTCTGTCTGTAATTTACTCATTGCTTTCCTTTGTTTTGGTTATCTGAATCCCAGGGCATCCAGTACCGCGTGCGGCAGCGCCAGTATTCTCTGCAACAGGTTGTAGCCCTGTCCCGTGGGCGCCTCGTCGTCATACGTCATTTCACCGGCGCACGCAACAACGGTGCTTTCATCGCTTTCAAACCGGTAGTCGAAATCCGGGAAGGCGCCGTCTAATGCTGCAATCCAGTCTGTAACGATGTCGTCCACGATTTTGAAACACATCGGGGTGTCGTCGCCTCCACTATCAACCCAGCGCTCAAGGTTACTGACGGCAATGAGTTCCCCACGAGTGTCGCAGAGCGAACACTCCTGGGCATCCCGCTCGGTAGTTGAGTCCCGGGGCTGAAGACACCCGCAGCGCTGACACACGATTCTGTCGTGTCTATCTCGCACCCACTGTAGATATGCCCGCTTTGCTGTCTCTACGCTGTCATCCGAGGGGGCGTAGGGACCGAAAACGATATGGATACACAGTTCCATACCCAATTCTGTCATGAGTCCATCCTTGTGTTGTTTGGGCTACCGGAATCCCAGAGCGGAACTCACGTCTTCCGGCAGCCTGGTGATTTTCTTCAGTAGAACGTAGCCTTGCCCTGTGGGCTCCTCGCCCCATGAGATTTCTCCGGCGTAGGCAATAACCAGATCGGGGCTGGCGGGGGCCAGCGAGCGCCAGGCACTATCTCTGTACCCGCCGCTTATCAGTTCCGCCCACCCGGTTACGATTTCATCTACGGTTTTGACGCAGGCCGGCTTACCGTCAACCCAGCGTGCAAGCTCGCGTATGGGTATTAGGCACCCGTGGGCATAGCAGTAGTCGCATTCGTCGGGGTCGTCGTGCTCGTCGGCAGCAGGCTGAGCGCCGTCGCATTTCGTGCATATAAAGTCGTCGGCGTTATCGCGTATCCAGGCCAGGTATGCCCGCTTTGCAGCATCTAGTTTCTCTTCTGTAATCTGGTACGGGCCTATAACCGCATAAGATATTAGATCGCCTCCCATGCTATCTCCTTTCAGTTGGTGTTAAGTTATTTCCAGGGCTTTGCGCACACCCGGTGGTAGCGCCCACAGCCGCTCCAAGAAGGTGTACCCAGGGCCTGTTGGCGGGTCTCCTGAGACGATCTCCCCGGCGCAGACCATAATCGAAAGACCGTCCGCTGTGCTATCGCAGTAGCGCCAGGCGGCGTCGTAGAACTCAAAGTGGTATAGTTGCTCCCACTTGGCTACGATGTCGTCCACTATGTTGAAGCACACCGGGGCATCACCGGCCCACACCCCAAGCTTGTCCACGGGCAGCAGCGGGCCTTCGGCGCCGCATTCCTCGCAGAACCTGCCGTCTTCGGGCTTGGGCTGCGGTTCCCCGCAGCGCTGACACACGACTTTGCCCGCGTGTGTCTGCACCCATTGCAGGTACTCCCGCTTGGCAGCGTCTACACTGCTGTCGCTAATCTCAGATGGGCCCATGAAAACATGGGCTACTAGTTCCGAAGCCATTTTGATCCTTTCTGATTACAATTCACCGAAGTCGTCGGCGGTACCAGGCGGCACCGCAGGCGGGATGGCCTGCGGCGCAACCCGGGACTCCGCGACTTCCTTGGGTTTCGCCGGGGTGTCACTGGCTGCTGTCTGGGGTTCCTGGGAATCCCCGGGTACCGAGGTGTACAGCTCTTGTAACACCTCTTGCTTGTCGCTGATGCTAAGTGCCAGCCAGCCTTTCAGCAGGGCGTCCAGATGCACGTGTTTTTCCGCCAGCGTGGTATCGCGCCATTCCTTTGCCATTCGACACACCCGCTCCGGCGGATTAGCCCCCGTGAGGGCCTCCACCGGTGCAAGTGCTGTCATATACCGGCCAGGGGGCGGCAGCAGCTTGCCCGCCGCTGTGCGCTCCCCGTGTGCCGCGGCGTAGGCCACGACGTCCTCTAGCTCCACCTGTATCCACTCCAGTACTTCGGTGGAAATCGTGTTGCACTGGCTCGCCTCTTTAAGCGCTGCCTTCACAAACGAGAGCACAAACAGGCGTTTCATCTCGCCCGCCTATACTCGCGTGGCGTCCCAGCGTGCCTGGGCTTCTTTGAACACGTCATCCAAGCCTTTTTCCCGCAACACGTCACGAAGTGTTTTGGCGAATGTCCGGCTGCCGGGCGGGTGACGAAGCCGCATTTCATCGGCTATCTGCTTCTTTAACTGGTTGCGTTCCATGATTTTACGATGCAGGGCGTCGTTAAGCTCGGCGTATCTGGCGTGGTCTTCGCTGGAGTTCGTTTTCTTGAACTGCCGATAGGCGTCGGCTCGTTGTACCCGGGTCTCGGATATCTCGACCTGCAGCGTGCGTCGACGCTCGGTCATCTCGCCAAGCGCGCGATCCGACATGGTGCCTTTGGGCAACTCCATGACTTTTTCGGCTTCGGCGAGCGCCGCCCGGGCAATATAGCCAGGGCAGTCATCAGACGGGCAGTACTCCTTGGGTTCGGTGCCGTCTACCGCCCACATGCGGCCACAGTGGCGGCATTTCACCAGTTTGACATGAGTACCGGCGCCAACGGGGTCCACCTTTACGATATCGGGGCCGTCGCCAAGGATATCACGCAGGGCTCCAATCAGGGGCTCATGGCTGTTTACACAGTTGGCGATGTAATCCGCGACTCTGGGGTCGGCGCCAGCGATCTGTACCAGCTCACCGTTCTCATCCGGGGCTCCAATAGCAGCCCAGTCAGAACAGTCGGTAAGCTTTAGAGCTACTCCGGTGGCCGTCGTAGACGAAATCCACCCTGAACGCGGGAATTCTCCTGTTGTCATAATTATCTCCTTTCCAATAGGTTACACCGAAATCACGCCGTCAAACGCTCCCAGCAACTCGCTGTGGTGCGTGATGACCACGGTTTGCACTCCGGTTTTCAGGCTTACGTCGTGAATCTGCTCAAACAAGCGGCGCAGCGCCACGACATTGTCTCTATCCATGTTAGCAGAGGGCTCGTCAAGCACCAGCAGCCCCAGATGCCTGGAGAACAGCTCGTTAATGGCGAACCGCATGCATACACTCATTACCGCTCGTTGGCCGCCGCTTAACCGCTGAATGGGCACCTCGTGCCCGGATGCCAGCGTACATGTCATGGACATGTCCGGGGCCACGTTCAGCGCAAACGGGGAGCCAAAGGTCTGCAGGAACCGGTTGCAGCTGTCCTGCATGGCAACGCTTTTACGCGCCAGAAGTTTCATCGGCAGGTTGTCGCGGTGCAGCAGGGTACGTGCGGCCTCGATTCGGCTGCGGTACGCGTTGCGGGTTTCCGCGGCTTGTGCCAGGACTTCGGCTTCGGCAATAGCGGCTTCCGTGCTCTTGAGTGACTGCTCCGCCATGGATTTCACGGTTGTCCACTTGGTAACATCAGCGCGTGCAGCCGTGGCTTGTTCAATGATGGCCCTGCAGCTGGCCTCGTCTGCCGGCGGCAGAATCCCGGAAAGCTGCTCGCGGTACACCGCGATTTGCGACTCCAGTTTGCTCCTGCGGGATTCCGAGGTCGCCAGCAGCGCTTGCAGCTTGGCGGCTTTGCTCGTAGCCGCGCTCAGCTGTGCGCTGGCGACGTCATACGCGGACACGGTTTCCTCATAGGGGGCCAGCTGGTCTTCGGTGAGAATAACGGCCTTGTCTATGGCGAGGGCCGTAAGCTCCGCACTGGCGGCGACAATCGTGGCCTCCAGTGCCTTGGTCTCCGCGGCGTAGGTGGCCTGTTTGCCGGCGTATTCGGTTTCCGCCTGGCGAGCCGTGGCTAACGCACGTGTGGCTATGGCCACATCGGATTTCATGTGTTTGAGTATGGCTTTCTCGGCTTCGATTTTCTCCGCGGGAACCTCCGGCAACGGCTGCCCGCAAGTGGGACACACGGTGTCGCCGGCCTCGCAGCGCCGCAGCCAGGCTTCCAGATTCTGAATCCTGCCTGTGGTTTCCGCAATACGGGTCTCCAGTTCCTTGTGGTCAACCGCAGCGGGCTTCACAGGCGCTACAAGCGCAGCAAGGCCGGCCTCGGCTGCACGCTTCCGTGCGGTCACCGCCTTGTATTGCTCCAGCTTGAACTCCTGCTCTTTGTTAGCCTTTAGTACTAAATGCGCCTCTTGGTACGCGGCTTCCGCTGCGGTAAGCACNTCGGAAAGCGTCTCGACCTCTTGGGCGGCCTGTTGGTACTCAGTTTCGGTTTCCGACGGCGCCTCTACCCATTGCAGCTCGGCTTCCAGCGTGTGCAGCTTTTCTTTAGCGGTTACCGCGGTACTATGCTGTGCAAGTCTGGTTTGCGCGGTTTCCTGCTGCGCCGCGAACTCCCGCAGGGTTTCCTCGGCGATAATCAGGTTCGCGTTGGCGTCCTCGACCTGAGCCCGGGCTTCATCCCGCTGCGCCGTCAAGGTCACTACAGGTGTGGCCAGCGTGATCTCCGGGTAGGCCGTTAGCTCCTTGGCCAGTTCGCCGCGCAGCCACTCGGCCCGGCTGATCTCTGGCATGAGCATAATCATGCTGTTCATGTTTTCCGCCGGCGCACTGAACAGCAGCGCGTTCAGCGCATCTTGGGAAATAAACACGTGTCGGGTCAGTACCTCGCCGCGTACGTTCAGCAGCTCGGTCATGCAGTCCTGCACCTTTTTGACGCCGGTGATGGTGTCTTCACCGTAACTTAGTTCCGCCGTGGTCTTGCAGGCTTCCCGTAGGCCGTCTTCCCGCCGTTTGGCGGTAAGCGTGCGGGTAATCGTGCCCGGCTTGCCGTCGATGGCAAACCAGAGCTTTACCTTCGCGCTGTCGGCGTTGAAGTTGATGCAGCTCTCCAGGGTCTCATTCGACAGCGTGGTGCCGCGGAGCGCGTAATGAATGGCGGCGACCATGTTGGATTTGCCGCTGCCGTTTTGACCGATGATCCCCGTAGTGGTGGGACCAAAGGTCTTGTCCAGGGACTCGTGCTGACACCAGTTGGCCAGCTGCAGTCGTTGTAGTGTTAACATCGGGTTTCCTTTCTAGTTGGTTTTCGCCGGGTGTCCTGGGGGCCCAGGCTGAACGGCCAGAGGTTGATCAGCGCCGCAAATATGTAGGCGATGGCGGCCAACACAACGATGGCANCGCCGAAGATCAGCTGTAGNATAGTCATAGTTCCTTTCTGCCGCCGNGGCTACTCCACCACGGGGGCCTCAACACCCATTTTGGTGCGCATGGCGGCGATCACATCCGGGGTCTGCGGCTTGGTAAGCAGCTCCATGACAAACGCGTGGAGTTCCCCGTCTACGGTACAGGTGGACAGCACTTCGCCGATGTCGGCGTCTTCCATTACGGGGGTCACCACGTCGTCGTCGACGCGGATACTCCCTGTAGGCGCACACCACACATAGCAGTCCCGCTGCTGGATATCTTTGGATTTCCGGGCGGCAATCGCGTCCTCTGTTGCCGCGACCACGCCGTCAACGCCGGCATGACCAACGGCGAACACCGGCGGCACCTCGTCATCAGCGCCTACGGTTTTAATCAACTCAACGGCTTCCGCCAGGGTGTCGTCGTCGGTGACCAGCAACCGGGTATACCGGCGGTAGGGCAGCGGAATCCGGGTAACCTTGGGTTCTCCCTGGTCTAGCCGNACTTCCATCATGGAAACCTCCCAGGGNTCGCCNAGCGCCAACACGTGGCCGGCGCCGCCGTAGTACCCCCTGGTGCCTTCTCGCCAGCTGAACTCCACGGGGTCGTGAATATGTCCCATGAACACCGTGGTTACCCACTCCGGCAGCCACTCGGGNTCGAAGTTCCAGGCGTTGTCAACGTTGATAACNGTNCGCGCGGTTTGGTGCAACAGCACGGTGGAGACCTCCGGCGGAATCTGGGCCACGGCCTCCTGGATTTCGTGGGCTTCCATGTAGTCAAACGCCGTCATCTTTAGCCCCGGAACGGGCTCATATACCACGCCGTGNACGTGCTGCACATGAGGATGCACGGCCAGAAACCAGGGCGGCGTGGAATTGTCGTGGTTTCCCCGGATGGCGTACACCGGAAGCCCGGCGGCCTGCATGGCATCCATTTGCTCGCGGAACACCTGGATATCAGCCGAACTCGGAGTCGTGCTGTCCAGAATATCGCCCCCCAGTTGTAACGATAACCGGTTCTTGATGCAGTGTTGTACTCCAGCCTTGAAGCTGCGGTAGGAATCCCCCCGGACTTCCGGGCGGCGTCTCCAGGTCTGGGAAACTAAATGCGAATCGGTTAGAATCGCCGTCCCATTGATAATAGCTGTGTTTTGCATAGACTTTCTTTCTTGAGATAGATGAGCGGAATCCGCGTAGCAGTGCGTAGGCACGACACACGTCCGCGGGGTTAAGGGATAGCAGACCAGCAGGATACGCCGCGTATTCGGCTACGAATGCGCGAAGACCCTTGGTGTCTGCGGTAAAGGTTTGCGGTGCCAGATTAAGTGCGCCATCCAGGAACACATCGGGGTTGCCGTCGCCGGCCACTAGAACCGCGCCGATAACCGGGGCGTCCTCGTCTGAACGCGGGTACACCCGGAGCAGCAACGCCCGGGTTTTGGCCCCGGAGCGCTCCAGCAGTTTTCTACTCGCGGTGCACATCTGCAGCACCCCCTGGCGATCCATGCTGGACACCACGGTTCTGGCGGCCACCAGGGTTTGCGTGCTGTTGTGCTGCAGGGTCTCGACGAGCTGCGCGGCTTGCCTGGCGGCGCAGCACGGGCACACCGCGGGTTTGGCGCAGTATCGCGCCTCGGGTACGGCTACGCCGAAAGGCGTGCAGGGTAGTACCTGATGTCCCAGCATGTCTGTGTGGAACGCGTTCCACCGGGTACCGGCGGCAACTGCGTTAGCATAGGCATACGCCAGCGTACCCGGCAGCCCAGACTTGGTTACAAGCTCTACGTAGGCATCAGTTTTCCACAGGGGGCGGGCTACTCGTCCCGCCGTCACTCGTAGTATCTCTCGGTGTAGAGTTGTCGGGGTCTGTACATTCGGGCGTGGTTTCACGTGATGGTCTTTCTTGCGCGAGTCTCATCACGGATGCCAGATGAGTGCGCATAAGCATTGAAATCGCTTTGGCTAGCTGTGGCTGCATGCCAGCCATTGCTCCCAGCTTGTTTACGCCTGCCGCGGGGAGCCACACGAAAGACGGTAGCGAGTCTCCTGCCCACCCGGGCAGGTTCCAGTCCACTACAATGGCTATAGATGCTAGTTCAGGGAATTCGGTTAAAAGTGATGTCGCGCACGCATAGGCGGCTTGCTCTACACGTTTATCTACTGGAAGTTTCTGTTGAGTACTCATTATCAGTCCTGGTTTCGGGTGCCTTTCGTTGTCTACACCACCTCGCACCTTATCACGGCAGTAGCCGGATGGCAAGCGGGGGGAAAACAAGAGGCCCCGGGCGAACCCGGAGCCTCTACGCCATAAATTGTTACCGAGCGACAGCCGTGCGTTACAGCGTAGTCGACAGTTTAGTCACAGGGAAAGTAGATCAGGCCTGGCCACCGCAATGGTGTAGCCCGATTATCGCCGCGGGTACCGCGGCTGGCGTGCAGGGTTAATTCAGTAATTTTCTGTCCTGCAATACGGATGGCAGCTCCAGCGGGCGCCACTCCGGTAATTTTGCATCCGACCGCTTGTGCGGATGCTCCATTAAAGTCACGAACACCGGCCCGATTAGTTGATCAGGCGGGCGTCGTTTTTTCGCAATTAGATACTCTTTTGCACTCCTGTTTAGCATTGTAAGTCTCGCTACTCCTATGCCAATACATCCCACAAGTCCAAGAAGACCTACAACAATGCTGTAGACGCCTCTGACGTAGTTTGATATACCATATTCGTAGGATACCCGCAATGTATTTGCCACATACCGATCCATTCTCATCGTTACGTAGTTGCTCTCCTTCCACAGGGACCACAGGGAATTCCGGGTCCCATAATGACATCGAGCAGGCGGCGCGCCTGCTGTTGTCATTAACCGATGCTAATACGCTTCCTGGCGCGGTATCTATGCCAGACTGCCTCGCAGCCTTTTCAACATTGTACCAACACCGGAAGCTAACGTCTTTGGTTCCATTACTACCTCTCACGCTTTCCATTAAGGGAAAGCCAATGCATTTGTTGCGACACTTTGCCATGGAGCCCGTGTATTCGCTCGACATTCCCCGCCGGTTCATATGCAAGGCGGGGAGGCAGGTATCAAAATCTACTGGGATGGCCGCAAGCCGGATTCTGCAGTCCGCGGTTATGCCGTACTTCTCGTCCCTATATGTTGCGCCGCTGTACATCCAGACCACGCGCTTCAGTACCTTGGTGCTGCGACCCATGCTCCGAAACTCGCCTATCCGCACTATTCTCGTAGACAGCGGAAAAGTCTTGGATAGTGTACTGCAGATCAAGTTGCCTAATGGCGCCGTACAACATTTTTCTTTCGCCTTTCACGACGCCGAGCGCGTCAGAAGTATTTCCGCCGATCAGACCGATATTGACGAAGTGCAGGACATCAACCCGGATTTCCTGGACGTAATCGAGGCCACCATGGACGCCTCTGACTGGGGGGTACGTCGCTACTTCGGTACGCCTAAGACCTCGGATAACCTAATACAAACCCTGTTTGACGACAGCAGCGGCGCCGAGTGGGTGACCCAATGCTCGGGCTGCAAGCGTGACAACATCGCCACCGTCAGGCATCACCTCATGGATATGATCCAGGAGAAAGGCCCGAGCTGCTACCACTGCGGAAAGCTGTTGGACCCCTCCACAGGCCACTACGAACACGAGCGTCCGAAACTACGTACCACGTTTGCCGGCTATCACATCCCGCAAGCCATTATGCCCTTGCACTACGAAAACCCGGATAAATGGTACGAACTATACGTGGCCAAAACAAAGATGGCACCGTATAGATTTCTGAATGAAAAATGCGGGGAGTCCTGTGACAGCATGGCAACACTCCTTAGCCGGGCCGATCTGGAGGCCGCGTCGGTGCTGCCGTGGAAGAACACAGATGATGACGGCGACACACTGCGTGATCTGGCTAAAAAGTACCCTCAGTTGACGCTAGGCGTAGACTGGGGTGGTTATGGGGCCAAGGGAATCAGCTATACCGTGTTTGCCCTTCTTGGGCATCTCCCCGATGGGAAAATTGATGTCCTGCGGCTACGGCGCCTTGTGCGTACCGCGGGCAACGACTACGAAGTAAAACGTGTGATCGAGATGGCCAGTGCGGGGCGTATTTACAGGCTCGGGCATGACTACGGCGGAGCCGGAGGTACACGAGAAACCCTGTTGCTGCATGCCGGGTTTCCGATTGAAGGCATTGTTCCGCTGGCCTACGTGGGTAACACCACGCAGGAGATGGTTACGTATCAGGCACCAAATGAGCGGGTAGCGCGGGGGTATTACCGCGTGGATAAGGTCAGAGCGGTAAGTCTGATTGCAGAGTGTATTAAACGCGGAGTTATCCGGTTTCCAGAGTTTGCCAGCTGGAATATCCGGGAGGCCGAAGTTCAAAGCCTTGCTGACGACTTTCTGGCAGTAGCCGCAGACCACGTAGAGCTTGATCGCTCGTCGAATATCGTAGTCATACGCAAAAAACCAAAGAGGTGTGACGACGCGCTACACGCCGTAGTCTACGGCGCTCTTGCGCACTGGCAGACCGCGCAGCGGTATCCTGATGTTGCCATGGCCGCGGGTATCCTGATTACACCGCAACAGCAGGAGCAGCTAAGCCCGCTTTACGACACCGACTGGTGGTCGGTCTAGGCGATTACCTGATCGCCCATATTTGCGGCGTAGAACCGTTCGGCAACCACGCTCTGATGCGGCACCGGCACCCCCTGCTTATGACTTTCGTTGCGTACTTTGCGGGCGTTAACTACGACTTTGCCGCCTACGGAGGTTACTACGTTTCCCGGTAGTCGCCCCGCGGCGACCTGCTGCTGAACGGCCTCCAGGTACTTGGCACACCAATCCGTGTCGGATTTAGGCGGGAGCAGCAGTGTGCCGAGGAGGTTGTAGATGTGCTCGCGGGCAGTCATACTGCTGGTAAGCTCAACCAGGAAGTGTACTACGCGTGTGAGCGCAGGGTCTTCAGATGGAGAGTGCAGCGCACGATATACCAGCTCGCACACCAAACGAGCCGCCATGGTTTCAAATTTCCGGTGTCCGGTTACGGGCAGACTGCCGGCTATGGGGTACTGTATGCTCGCGGTACTGGGGAAGAATCGTGCAAACACTGTCGCGCTGGGCTTAACCCTGATGATTTCGGTCTGCGTGTACGCCCTGTTAACAACTCCAACCACTCGACCCGGCTCCGGGTGATAAACCGCAGGCATCCCGTAAATCAACGGAGCCGTCCCGTAGCGTTTATCCGTTAGCTTTGTTGACATATGGGACATCACAGGGATACCCATCTTTTGGGCCATGGTACCAAGTACGGTACAGATGTCCTGGGGTATCCCGACAAAGAATTTGTACGGGGGTTCCCCGGATGCCGTGGACACCATAGCGGTGGCAATCATAACCGCAAAGGAAACGTACTCCATTGCTCTTGTGCTGGTTTCCTGCAGTAACGCCATGTAGTCCGCGCTGACATCCCATACTTTGTGCGGGATACCCACAGATAACGGGCTCGCACGCGCCTCGATACCGCGCTCCGCGCTGATGACGAGGTCCGGGAGCAGAAACTCGCGCCTGGCATCTGACCAGCCCAGCATACGGTCTGTGGTCTCGACTGTAATCGCAGACAACATGGTGGCCAGCGGCAACATGCGTTTTACCCAGGTTGACCGAATGTGGGGTACGCCCAGCCCGGCGGCGGATGTGATGGCTCCAATCCACTCTGTAAAGCTGTTCAACGTCTGAATCTGCGCCTGGTCAACAACGAAGGGCAGCTGCATGTCACGAAAAATTACGTGGCCATGATACCAGGTTTTTGACGTGCTCTGCTCAACAACGGATTTGGTCAGTACAACCCTGACATTAGATATTTCCACCAGCCTGCGGTCGAACATCGCTACGTACCCAGAAGGCGTTTCGCGCACGAGAACGCCATCAATCATGGTTTCTCTGTATGTTGTGGTGTCGTCCAGCAGCGTTCGGCGCTCGGCCTCCGTGCAGTGTTCCAGTAGCCTCTGCTCATCTTTAGGCGGTAATGCCAGCTGTTTTCTCCGGGATGCTATTGTGGCGGGGTTCTCAAACAACCACCGACAGGCAGCTTTTGACCAGTCTACCCGGGTATCCGGGTGCATGGACGGCAGCATTGCAGTAGATGTCCCTCGTATCCAAGTACTTAGTTCTGTGGCCGGTACCCGTATAATCTTCGCCCCGGGCACACGGCGACATACGTCAACCGCGGTTACGAAGTTGTCATCTGTGGCCACGTAAAGCAGCTGGGACCGCTGTAAATATCTCCAGGTGTGCTCGCTGGTGTCCGTACGGTGAGTGGCCACACGGACATGCCTGCCTTCCGAACCATAAACCTTGGTCTGGAACATTAGCGCAACGTATTGATTGTCAAAGATATACACGGGTCCGGTATCCGTGATGTCGAGGGCGTCAATAGCCAGTCCCCCTGTAAAATTGTTGTTGGTACCCAGTGCGGATGCAATACTGGCCTCCCCAGCCGAGTGTATGAGGTTAATCCCGCATACCCGCCCGGGTACGTCAAAGCGTGCGGCGGCAATGAACACCCGGTGCGCTTTCGTGTTGTGAAATTTCAACATGGACCCCGGGTATGCCGCCTTTACATCCAGGAGATCACGGGTAAACAAGACGCCAACACCTGGAGGTATGTTATTCCACCCGGTGTACACCTGCTTTCGCTGCAGGATCGTCATTGCCCCCTGCCCGATGCGCTCTGGTTCCACGTTACGTTTTGCGATCTCCCACAGCCGACGAAGCGCATGCATCGGTAGATGCTTGGCATCCTGTACTAACGCGGCTGCCGTAGCCTCGTCTTCGCCGTGGGATACCAGTAGTTCCGTAACGTTGTCCAGGGGCATTCCGCGCACATTTGCAACGTACTCCACCGAAGTCCCTTTTCGTCCGCAGAACGTGCAGTATACCCAGGTGTTGTTTTCCGGCGTGGTGTACACCCCGCAGGTGGCGCCGCACACGCAGGTCGTCAGATAACAGGTTTCGTTCTTTACTGCGATACCGGCGAGTCTCAATATCCGGCGGTGAGGGGTAAGCGTTTCTGTAGGTGTTGAAGCCACATTAGTTGTCTACAGTCTGGTGGGGCTAAACGCAAGCCTAAACTAATGATGCTTGACTGCGGGGCCCAAGAGGGTAGGCTAGTAAATACCGGAGTAACATAATACGGACGGAGAACATTCTATGTATCATGACCAAGTTTCTGACAGGGGGCAGGTGGTACTGCATAAGCTGGCCACGGCTCTTTTTGCCGACGATAAAGACAGGCTGATGCGTGACGTGCAAGAGCTTCCCTCTGGGTTGCCTGGCACGTCGTATGCGGACCCCGCTGCAAAACGATTTCCGTGTCATACTAAAGAGGCAACGCTACGCAGCGCCGCGTACTTCTACGGACAGCGAGCATTTGGTGAAACCTTTGATTCCGCATACCCCGCGGAGAAGGTAGCCGAACGTATCGATAGGGCAGCTGCATTTTTTGGCCTTGGTGAGGATGTCGCCACGATTCGACGTAACGCCGAAGCGTCTGCTGTGAAGTCTGGGGCGCAGATTTCTCTGCCACCGGAGGCCTACGCTATCGACGAGGTATACCGGGATAAGCCCGTGCGCAGATTTCCTATGTTTAATTCGGTGTCAACGGTAAAGGCTGCCGCTGCCGTGGTACGCTACCGTAGGAATTACCCCTATACCTGGCGCAAGAAAGCCGCGTCACGGGTTCTTGAGGCCGCAATGGCTTACGACACCCCGCTGGATGCCGATACACTTAAAACGCTGTCTAGGATGGCGGGCCTGTTCCCAAGTTCCCAAAAGGCAGCGCAGCTTTCTCTCCAAACGTTTTCTGATGTTTTCAGAGGCAAAGCTGCCGAGGCCATTCGGGGTGCCGCGGAAGCCGTTGCAAAAAGCGCAGACTACAATCAAGAAACCCGGGATACCCTTTGTGTTCTGGTTGACAAGCTTGCCGCAGACCTCCTACCGGAAGGTCGTCCGATGGTTGAAGACGCGGTGTACGCGGATAAACCGGAAGCCGACAACCAGCCACCGAAGACCGTTGACCTCATTACCGGAAACACTTACGACCTGGCAGCGTTGCTACAGGTGCCTCAGGACATGTACCGTGTTCTTGGCGATGACGTTGCCTCGGCCCTAGTGGATGCCAGTGGCGCTTTGGATGCGTATAAAATGGCAGATGTGCTGCCAACACTCCCGCTCCCCGACGCCAAAATTCTTGAAGACGCACTCAAAGGCGTAAGCGTTGCTCCTATTACCGAGGAAAAAGCAGCAAAGCTGCGACGCAAGGGAACCACATTATTTGATGACCAAGAGGGCTGGGACGAGTTTCTAACATCTCGCAATGACAAGCCGGCCAAGAGCAAGAATTCCCGCTTTGTGCTCACAGCCCCTCTCCGGCATGACCAAGATGTGCACGACTACCTGACCGTGGTCTAAATGGCTCCCGTAGGCGAACTTGCAAAGGCGGCGCTGGCCAACGAGTGGACATCGCCAGACAGTTCTGCAACGGTTTTGCTCGCGGTTGCCATCGATGTGCTTACCCCGGCGTGTCTTGAATGGGAACCCGAAACCATCCGGGAGCAATTAAAAGCCCAGCTTGGAGTTACAGTCGCGCAGCGGGAGATGGATAGGTTTCTGGCCCTGCGTGCGGCGCTGGTATCCGATATGGCATACCAGAACGTTTTGGTGTTCCACCACACTATGAATGCGTTGAACGGAAGTCGTATTATATTCTCCGCGTGGGACCCCGTAGACCTAGACGAGCTTACCTGGGGGCTATACGAGCTTATGCTCAACGACAAGCCGGAATCCGACGAAGACTGGGCCTCCAGGTTTTCCGCTGACGTTAGACGTTATGTTGGCGTTATTGCCAACGACGGTAGGTACGCGCCCGGCAGCCTTCCGGCTGTAGTGCGCGCAGTTGCGGACTTTGGTCCCGAGGTCTCCGGTGCCGCAGAGTTTGCAGATGACCCCATGATTTACGGTGACGCACATGGGCGTAGTGTCGACGAAGCCGTAGACGCCAACAACTACGCCAATGCCCGTTTAAAAGCTACTCTGCACGCGCTTCAGACGCTTCCACTTGCGAATCGGTCGCCAGCTTGGCCGCCACCTGGTGACGAAGCGCCTGCAAATGCAGTACCGTAGTAAGTACAGGCGCAGCGGATTCCGGCGGCTGTACCCGCTCCTTGGTTGCAATATCGACGACTACGTGGTCCGATAGCATCAGGTAACGGCGGTTAACCACGCATACAACTTGGTTGCTGATGTCTCCGGCTACCGCGGTGGCCCACCCGTGTACGATATCGAATACGCCTACATCGGTTGCCCAGGCCGTCGGTACCATACCGTAGCCGCAGATGGCGTTAAGCACCTCAAATGTGAGCTGCCCAGCAGGTGTTACGGGGTCATCAGGTGTTACCCCAAGCAGCCGCCGCCATAGCAGGTATCCCGGGCAGGCTCCAAGTGCCCGTTCAAGCTGTGCGTAGGTCATCCCGCGGTAAGTCGGTATGTCATACGGAAGTGGTCAACCCCTGTGGATTTCTCAGGTGTATAGGGCTCGCCGTGCTTATCACAGGGCCACGGGGTACCATAGCTCTCGATTCCCGCAGAAGAGAACCCGTAGTCGAAGCGGGCGTTGTACGCCAGTGTTTTGGCCTCAAGCGTACGCAGTACTGCGGGGCTGCTGCCTTGCAGGGTGATAAACAGACGCCCGTTATCGATTTTCCCCTCGACGATAAACGCCCCCAGCGAGGTTTTCTGCACGGGCTCCCCAGCAGCCGCCTTTCGTTTAGACTTTTGTGCCTTCGGTGCGGAATCCCCAGGGGAATACGGGTCGTCAACCCGCGGGGTCTTGATAGCTGCGTATCGCGGCTTAGTTGTTTTCACGACATGACCAAGTGTTGCCATGCCTGTGCCTACGTTCATGTCTACGGGACGGTTAACTGGGCTGTTCGACATAAAAACTCCTTTCACGGTATCTGTCTTACCACGCGGTGTACCCACGGGCAAGACAATTATTCCAGGGAATCCCCGTTGGATTCTTGGTGCTGCTTTGCGCGAGTGTAGGCGCGAATCGCCCGCTTTAGCTCGCGGTGAGCCGCACGCCGCAAAAACGGCTTCAAGCTTTTGTTGCCAGCCATCAGGCGTAGCCGCGCAATTTCGTCCATTCGTTTCTCAAGTGTCATTGCTGTTCTCCTGACTGATACCGGCAGCGTGGCGTACCAGCTGCCGAAGAATATCCGTAGGACACCTTGTCTTTGTCGTGGCGAGGAATCCCGTTGTGTGTACAAACTCTACTTCGGGGTGAGTGGCCACGTGCCGGAAGTCAACCCCAGACCTGTCCTCAAATCTGAACATGCTCCAGCCGCTACCCCTGACGTTGGTAATTACTCCGATGCGGGCACCCGGGGCAAATCTGCGCCGAAACATACGTAACGCCATTTCAGGCCTTGGCACGTCATCCAAGAAGTAAATACATAGCGGCTGACCTTCACACCATTCAACCACGGTACGGGTTTTAAGCAGCTCTAGGCGCTCCGCTCGGATTTCAAGCCCGTCAATAATGTCTCGCCCTACTAACAAAAGGGCGTCGTGTATAAATGACCCGGGGACCACGAGAACGGAGTTCTCGAATTCCCGTAAAAAGGCTAATTCGAGGGGGGAGCGCAGGTGGGCAAGGGTTGAAGCCCGCACGTCTAGCCACTCTGCTGCAGCGCGCGGACCCTGTGTATCCATAATATCTGTGAACTCAACCCAGGGATACCACTCGTAGGCGGCATCAAGTATCCCGAAATGTCTCATAACAAGAACCACGGATGCCGGCAACTTGTCGTCCTGGTGGTGGTCAAATCGGCGCGAGAGCGGGTCGTAGACCCCGCCAATGTCAACGACATAGTCGAGGTCCGTTACCGCGGTTTCATCAATTGCCGACACTCTCCGAATACTCCAGTCCTGATTGCTGGCGTGTTCCTTTGCGAGGATGATCGCACACGCAAGCACTTCGTCCCGGTGTGCAGTGCCTCCATGGGTGAAAATCGTCGGCATGGTGTTCCTTTCAACAAGGTCAGGTTTCTTGCTCGGATTCCAATTGCTGCAGTAGGGTGGTAATTGGTGCCGGTACGTAACTGCTTAGCCGCCATACGGTTACCCAGGTTTTCCTGCAGTCCGCGCAGACCATCTCAATAAACATATATGCCGAGACGGTGATGCCGGGGCTGGATGCCCACTCAATTTTTGCTCCGCCGCAGTAAGGACAGCGCTCCCCGTGGTTGCTCAGGTACTCCGCGGTTGAAAGCCGCGAGACTTCGGCGCCAACATCTGTACTAGTTTCGGTTGTCATCGTTTGGCTTGCCTTGTGCCATAAATCGCATGGCCGCAATGTTAACAAGAGCGTTATATCGCCGGGTTGAGCAGCCGTCAAGCCCTCTGGCGAGAATTTCCTCCCGCAGCTCGGCGTCGGATTTGGCGTGCATTTCTTTATAGAATTTTTCGCTACAGGGTCGAATGCTGTAGAACATCCATTCCACTGCACGTACGTAGTTACAGTAGCAGCACCGCCCTACTGATTTTGCCCCGCGTAGCACACGTTCCCCTGCTGCTTTGATTTGCGGTCTCAAGTTAAACCTCTTCATTTGCTGTTCTCCTTTTACTCCGAATTGCTAAAAATTAAAGGGGCGACGGATTATCCGCACGCCCCTGTTAAGCCCAATGGCTACCTGAACTGCGTTAGGCAACCAAAGTCATGACACCGCTATCCAAGCATGTCTTCGATTTCGGCGCGCGAGCACACGACACCATTGTAGACGTAATACACCGAACCGAAGCAGACAACGCGCATAATCATGATTTTCTCCTTTTTTGGCGTGAACACACCATTGCATTATTGTGGTTACAACGTGTATACCCCTGTGGTATACGCGAATGCTGTGATAGCTACACCACAGCATATTATTATGCCGCACAAACAGGAGAAATTAAGGCATTAAATCGTGTATGTTCTGGTGTCTGCCCGGTTCCGGGTAACCAGTCTGACGACCATGCGGGTACCCTGTGGTATGCCAACTGCTGTGGCTACTTTTCTGGCTTGTTCTTCGGACATGCCTAGCAGCAGCTGTTTCACGTCCTGGTATGCCTCCGAAGACCTGCCACAGCAGGAGGTACGCGGGATAGGCTGCGGGTTTACACCGGGAAACAACGCACGGAATACCGGGCTGGACACCAGCGCGGAAACATGACGGTTATCGAGAATAATCTGGCGCATCGTACTGATAAACCGGTTTACGTCGTGGTTATTCTCGATTACGGCGAAGAACTATCGAAGCTGCCGTATGCGCTAATTTGGGTGCCCGTTGCGGTTTCCATCGTGTGTAGCGTGCGCACGAGTTCGTCGCGGTCGGCGCAGATCAGCTGCCAGGCGTCTTCGAGTTCCGCCGCGCTTCTGGCAATAAGGTCTAGTTCCGCGGTACGAAAATACCGGTCTGATTGCCGCGGGTCACCTGCGCCGTATTCCTCCAGGTCTACAGGGGTGCAGACCGCAATAAAGGTGTCCACAGGCGGATTTGAGGCGTCCCGGCGGTACAAGAAGATATTCGGGTCCACACGGTGGGCACGGGTGACCCTTACGGTCATCCGGTAGGCCAGTGTGCGGCCCGCGACTTCGTGGCCGTAGAGCTGGCGCTCCAACTCGATTCCAAAATTAAACTCGCTCATAACTTGCTCCAGATGCCATTGTACGCCACCCATAGGTTTTCAGTCCAGCACTGGGTTTTCAGTGTAGCGCAACACAGGCCCCAGGTCTTCCGGTATGGGGTCTTCTGGCGGAAGTTCGCCGCGTTCGTAGCCCAACACGGCCTCGGCAACCCGCTCGGGGGTAATCATGTCCAGGCAGTGTGGAACGCGTTC
>JGI24712J26585_10001331_pt1 | contig 21128 bp, 18 predicted proteins | sample BioPla3DNA2_FD_26585 | JGI IMG/M metagenome (IMG submission 26585) | reverse complement strand
GAATAAGGTCCTTCCGGTATATATTAAATCGGGGCGTTTCAGATAAACCTCCTTGTCGATTAGGAAATATTCCTGCTCGGGACCAACGGTCGTAATAACCCTTTCGGCTTCCGTATTACCGAAGAGACGAAGTATACGCATAGCCTGTTTTTCGATGGCTTCCATGGATCTAAGAAGAGGGGTTTTCTTATCCAGGGCCTCACCACTGTATGAACAAAAGGCTGTAGGAATATAGAGAGTGCCGTCCTTTTGGGGAGATATAAAGCTGTCATGCTTTTCGGCGGTAATGCCTGTCATAGGCTGAAACCAATGGGTAAAATGTGTGGCTCCCTTTTCAATTGCCCAGTTCTTCATGGCGTTGGCTACTACATTGGCAATATCAAGCTCCAGATGAGTACCCCGTGTCATCGTCTTTTTTAGTGCCTTATATACATCCTTTGGCAGTCTGGCCTGCATAACGGCATCATTAAATACCATACTACCAAATAAATTCGGTATATCTTTCAATTTAATTCCCCCTTATAGTAATGTGATTCCGGCTGATGAGCAGCCCGAAACAGTTGTCTGATCCCATACCGATACCTGAACCTCTCCAATATGTGCCTTTCCTAGAAGAAGCATACAAAGGCGGGATTGACCTATTCCGCCACCCATTGTAAGAGGGAGCTTGCCTTCGAGTAAATACTTATGAAACGGCAATTCGAAACGATGCTCACAGTCTGCCTTTATTAACTGTTCCTTAAGAGATGTTTCATCCACTCTTATACCCATGGACGAGACCTCAAATGCACAACCAAGAAGGTCATTCCAAAATACTATATCGCCGTTAAGCTTCCAATCATCATAGTCGGGTGCACGGCCGTCATGCTTTATGCCTGATTTCAGGTAGTCGCCGATCTGCATAATGAACGCAGTCTTATGCTCTTTAAGATATTCATTTTCTCTTTCCTTTGGTGACAGCTCAGGATACAAATCCTCCAATTCCTGTGTGGTTATAAAGCTGACATCCTGTGATAACATGGAAGGAAGGCCTTCATAATACTCCTTCAGCTTTTTTTGGGTTTCACAAATGGCATGGACGATTTTACGGACGGTTGCCTTTAAAGTCTCTGTTGTTCTGGTAGAGCGGTCGATAACCATTTCCCAATCCCATTGATCCACATAAATAGAGTGCAGGTTATCCATTTCTTCATCTCTGCGCACGGCATTCATATCGGTATATATTCCCTCCCCAACATGAAAACCGTACTTATAAAGCGCCATACGCTTCCATTTTGCCAAGGAGTGAACAATCTGTGCCTTACCGCCTGTTTCTTTAATATCAAACTCAACCGGACGCTCTATTCCGTTTAGATCATCATTCAGACCGGTTTGCGGTTCGACAAAAAGCGGAGCCGATACACGGTTCAGATTGAGGGCCAACGAAAGATTATCCTCGAACACCCGCTTAATCAATCCGATAGCTTTCTGTGTGTCATACAACGATAAAGCTGAACTATAGTCCTTTGGTACGGTTACTTTGCTCATATATACCCATCCTCTCAAAATAAAATAAGAAAAGCGCTGTGGACATAGAGTCCACAGCGCCTTTGCTGTTTACGTAAACAGTATATTATATCATTTTTTAATTGTCAATCCTTTAAATGTAAAAATTTTTGGCAAGAATATTAGCATAAATCAGTAAAGATATGTATTGCATTTTCGAGTAAACATTGTTATAATATAATTCGTTCGCTGGGTAACAACCTGTTGAACTTATATGTGCAGCCGTGGCGGAATTGGCATACGCGCTAGACTAAGGATCTAGTCCGGGCTTACTGGGTGCGGGTTCAAGTCCCGCCGACTGCATTAGGTTTGAGCGATTTGCGAAAACCAAAAATTTGGCTGTGTAGCCAAAAATGTAGCCAGGGTTAAATGCCCTGGCTGTTATTATATTATTTTAAATCTCTCTATACGCTCTTCCTTTGTTATATTCGAATACCTTATCAATTTACTTATCAAACACTATCCTCTGTAGCTCCGCCTCACATCATATAAGTAACTTGTCTCCAAGTCAGGTCATAAATAAATCAGCGGGTATTTAATCATCCAAGACTTTGCCAGCCTTAAATTCGATTTTATGAGGTCGTTAGTCATTCTGCACTTCTTCAAGTTCATATGTTTTCAGCTATCTCCACAGTGTACAGGAATCTTATGGTCATTATATACTTAATAGAAATTATTGTAAATGCCTACAAACTCATATTATCTAAATACAGCTAACCTATTGCATTAAAATTGTTTCCAATATATAATCTTAATGTCTTTTGTCATAAAATTAACTTGAGGAGGTAATTCTTTTGAGCGTTGAAGCTTTATTTGAATCATACACCGAGCAAATTTGTTATTCTGAGAACGAGGTTTTTTATCACTACGATGGTAATAGTGACTGGCACGTTGATGAAGATAATGGAGACAGTCACAATGACAATTACTACGACCATCATAATGATCATGATGTTGTATAATAATAATTTAAGGTGGAACGAGATATGAATAGTGAAACAATATTTAAAGAGTATATAGCTCAATCAGAATTTAGTGGTCTTTATAATTCACATAGTGATGGTCATCAGGATAACCATCATGATAATGAAAGTGATGGTGTTTTTCATACTGATAATCATTCTGACGAGCATATAGATTCAAACTAGTTGTTTATACCGAAAGCGAGAAAATTTTATGCCTCATTTTTACGAGCACATTAATATTTTAGTGATGCCAACGGATGCATGTAATATGGACTGCGTATATTGTTTCCATACGACACATCAAAGTGGCATCGATTTTATGAGCATTGAAACAGTAAAACAAATATTGGACATAACAACGCCGTTTTACAAGCGAGTGAATTTAATATGGCACGGCGGAGAACCTTTACTTTTAGGATTGGACTTTTATAAAGAAGTTGTCAGATTACAAAAACTTGCCTCGTGTTATACTTCATGTATGGGTCGTTGGATTGGAATTCGTTATAATGGTGAAATAGGCCCTTGTAATCGTTATTTTCCGGCAGAGTATAGCTACGGAAATGTTTATGATTATTCCAGCATTGGTGATGCGTTTGAGTCGGCTGGTTTCATGAATTTATTGAGCAAAGCGATAATAAGAAGGGAAAAATGTAAGGCATGTGAAATTTATCATTTCTGCAACGGTGGGTGTAATAACACTGCAATGAACGAAAATGGAATTGAAAATAATGAGGGATTGAGTTGTAGGATATTGGTAAGTCTATATAAACATATTAATGATTTCATAAACAATGCTTTATCCTCTAAATCCCAAAATAATAGCATAAATCCTTTGCTTAAAAAAATGTTAAATGATTCTATAAAAGAAAAAGCGTAATGGATATTAGAATGGTTCAAGTCCGCCGAATGTATTAGTATGAATATGTGGAAACTCCTTAAGAAATAAGGGGTTTCCGTTTTTTTATCTCTAAAACACCGATGATATAAGTTGCCTTTTCCGATATTTTGATTACCTTTGCTTGCTATTGATTCTAATTGCAGATAAAATGTAATTAGATAAATATAAAAACAGATTGACATATATTAATTTCAATGATATGCTAATGCTGTGAATCAATTTAATTAGAGGAGGAATTAAAGAACCATGAGAGTTTTGGAAGAGAAATACCTTGCGTATATTGACGATCGCATTGCCGAGCATAATAAGATTGGCGAACAGTATAAAGCGGATGACCGCAAGGACGAAGCCGATTTGGAGAAAATTAAAGCTAATATCTATGAGATATTCAGAACACTTTTTTTAAATGATATTAAGCAGCTTGAAGGAAAGGATTTGGGAAACAATAAGGATATTGGTATTTATAACGAATATCTGCATCGTTTCGATACTATCCCTACCAACTGGAAAGTGGCGCTTGATAAAGCCAAAGAGCATGGTGATATTACGAAACAGGTTATTGAAGAAAATAAGCTGGCTGCTGCTATGGAGCTTAAGGAAAGATTCATAGCTATGTTTGATGGGTTTGGGAGGTAGCATATGACTGAAGATAATGTTGTCAAATTATTTAAATGTCTTTCTGATAAGTCCAGACTTCAGATACTCAAGTCATTAATCAATGAGGATATGTATGTGGAACTATTGGCACAAAGGTTGAATCTTGCTCCTTCAACCATATCGTTTCATTTAAAAAAGCTTGAGGATGTCGGTGCGGTGGCATCAAGAAAGGAGCAGTATTACAGCATATACAGTATTAATGAGGAGGTTTTTAAATCCTCTATTCTTGATATAATTAAGGAGAAGTCCTCAGAAGCCGAGCTTCAGAGACAGCGGGAGGACAATTACAGGAAGAAGGTTATAGAGAACTTCTTTGAATATGGTAAGCTAAAGAATATTCCGGCACAAAGGAAGAAAAGACGGATAATATTAGAGGAAATAGCTAAGGCATTTGAACCGGATAAGATGTATACCGAGCGGGAGGTTAATATTATTATTGCAGATTTCCACGATGATTTTTGTACCTTAAGAAGGGAAATGATTTGTGAGAATATTTTAACCAGAGACAATTCAATCTATAGACTGGTCAACGGTAAGTAAATCAAGAGATATTTATATACGGAGGTATAAAGATGGATTATATTGTACACTTAGGAAGGCCAAAGGATTCGACGGGGCGACTCGATAAAGAGCTTCGAACTTATGATTTATTGGACAGCCTGGGAATAGAATATCATCGCGTCGACCATGAACCCCTGGAAACCATGGAGGCATGTAAAGGGGTGGATGAGGTGCTGGAAGTGGAGATGTGTAAGAATTTATTCTTATGTAATGCTCAAAAGACGAGATTTTATCTTCTATTAATGCCCGGTGATAAGAAATTTAAAACCAAAGATATATCTAAGCAGATAGGAAGTGCCAGACTCTCCTTTGGCTCCTACGAGGATATGGAACGTCTCTTGGATATTACTCCGGGATCGGTAAGTGTCACGGGACTCATGAATGATGCGGAGAACCAGGTTCAACTGATCATAGACGAGGATTTGCTCAAGCAGCCATATTTGGCGTGTCACCCCTGTATTAATACGTCCAGTATCAGGCTTAAAACCGAGGATTTGTTAATGAAGCTGATTCCTTCTATTGAGCATGAGCCTATATTTGTCAGATTATAGAGTGATATATAAAGTCAATAATTGTTTTACTTTATAGAATAAAATGTTATTATATCATCAGTGGGTNATAATATGAATGACTAATAAGGGGGATTTCTATGTTTAAAACACTGGTTAAGATTATATTATCGCTCTCTGTTATTACGGTTATGCTGCTGTTTTCTGCCTGTGGTAATAGGGAAACCATTTCCTTAGGAGAAGAGAACGATAAAGAAATCAATTTGAAAGACGATGCTGATGATACGATAGATGCTGCCAATCCTGAAGAACCCATGACTGAAAATGAAGACAAGCCAGCCATAGCATTTGTTCAACAGGATTATTTCTATAAAGACACCGTATATATCGAAATTGAGAGTGACAGACCCTGTGATATATATTATACAATGGATGGCTCTGATCCCGATAAAACCAAGAGCCTTTATAAGGATAAAATCGAAATAAGAGCGACCTCAGATACTAAAGTATACTCTCTTAAGGCTAAAGGATATTATGAGGACGGTACGGAGACAGACATTATTGTACATACCTATTTTGTGGGAAAGGATATAAAAAACCGTTTTGACTCTATTATCTTTTCTGTAACAAGCGATCCATATAATCTTTATGATTATGAATATGGTATTTTAATAGAAGGCAAGCTAAGGGACGATTTTATAAAGAACAATCGATTCAAAATGATTGAACCTCCTGACCCTGCTAACTTTAATATCCGAGGAAGAGAAAGTGAGAGAGATATATACCTGGAGATTTTTGAGCCTGATGGAACCGTGGTTGCCAGTCAGAAGGCAGGAGTCCGCGTATATGGAGGATGGTCGAGAGCGAATCTTCAAAAATCTCTTAAAATCTTTGCCAGAAGGTCATATGATGAAGTTAATAATAAAATTCGATATGAATTCTTTCCCGGTAAATTTGCGGCAAGCGGAGACGGCACAATTATAAGAGCCTTCAAAAGGCTTGTCCTTAGAAATACGGGTAATGACAACGGATTCGGATTCATAAGAGATGAGCTGTTTCAGACTCTTGCCGGGCAAGCGGGCTATATGGATTACCAGGCTGTACGCCCTGCGGTTCTATTTATAAACGGTGAATATCGAGGAAATTTCTGGCTTCATGAAGTGTATTGTGATGAGTATTTTGAACAGCATTATGGTGAATACGCAGGAACCTTTGAAATACTGGAGGGCGGAGAGACATATAAGAAAAGCGATGAGGATGGGGCAAATGAATATGCAATAGCTGATTATGAGGAGGCGTATTCATATTCATATGAAGACTTAACTGACGATGCTACATATAAAAAGCTCAGTGAGGTCATAGATGTTGAAAATTATCTGGCATATTATGCTTTACAGATATTTATTGGAAATGAAGACTGGCCCCACAACAATTATAAAACCTATCGTTATTTTGCGTCAGAAGGGGAGGATTACAGAGAAGCCCCCTTTGACGGTAAATGGAGATATCTTCTTCATGACCTGGATTATAGTTTTGGAATATATGGATCAGGTGCCTGGAACGATAATATAAAGAAGTATGTAAGTAATACAGGAAAAATCAATATAGACAGTCCTCTGTTTAGTCAACTTTTAAGAAGAGAGGATTGTAGGGAAATATTCGTTAAAAAGACACTGGACCTTATAAACGGTGCATTTTCTCCTGATAATTTAAGTAAGGTTCTTGATAAGATGGATTCTGCCAGAATGAACGAACAGCTGCGTATGTATGACAAAAACCTGTTTGCCGACTGGGTTCGACCGGAGCAGCTTCCCGCTAGAATGGAGGAAATTAAGAAATATGGTTCTGACAGAGTGATTTATACCTTGGGAAAATTCCGTGAAGTGTTTGAGCTGGGGAGCATATACAAGTTAAATGTAAAGCCTGCTGACAATGCCGGTGTATGGATTAACGGTATTGAAACATATTCTGATTTTGAAGGCAGCTATTATCCGGACTTTGACACTGTAATAAAAGCCATAGTACCGGCAGGTGAAGAGTTTAGCCACTGGATTGTCAACGGAGATAATGTGTATGATTCGGAGTTAATCATTGACTCCTCCTTAATTGTAGACGATGCGGTTGAGGTGGTCTGCGTTCTAAAGGAAAAAGCAGATAACCCCAAGATAATAATTAGTGAGCTGTGTTCCGACGGAGATAAGGACTATATCATACTTTATAATCCTTATAAGGAAGATATTAATTTAATGGGATATTCTATTACGGATGATATTAATGAACCCGGCAAGCTTATTCTTCCGGCAAGGCTATTAAGAAGTGGTCAAAGCCTCATGATACTCGGAGAGGATAATAAAAAAGCGCTGAATACAGGTATGATTCGAGCGGGCTTTAATCTTAAAGACGGAGAGACTGTAGCCCTTTACCTTAAGGGTGATATAATAGACTCGGTCACGATTCCGGACCTGAAGGATGGGAGCATCTATGTACGGGATCTGTTAACAATGAAGTTTTTTGAAGAGAGAAAATAGAATAGAGTTAAGATTCAGGAGTGGGCATATCATTTGATATGCTCACTCCTTATAAATTTAAAACAGAGTTATTTATTATAGGATTATTTTATTATTGTCTTATTACCCATATAAGGCTGAAGCGCAACGGGAATATTCACCGTACCGTCAGCATTTAGGTTGTTTTCTAAGAAGGCAATAAGCATTCTCGGAGGTGCAACCACAGTGTTATTAAGTGTATGGGCAAAGTATTTTCCTTCTTCGCCTACGACACGGATCTTTAATCTTCTTGCCTGGGCATCTCCGAGATTGGAACAGCTGCCAATCTCAAAGTATTTCTGCTGTCTGGGAGACCATGCCTCCACATCTACGGATTTGACCTTCAGGTCAGCCAAATCTCCTGAGCAGCATTCCAATGTTCTTACCGGTATATCCAGAGTACGGAAGAAATCCACGGTATTTTGCCATAGTCTGTCATACCACATCATGCTGTCCTCCGGCTTACATACCACGATCATTTCCTGCTTCTCAAACTGATGAATTCGATATACACCTCGTTCTTCCAGTCCATGAGCTCCCTTTTCTTTTCTGAAGCATGGGGAATAGCTGGTCAGCGTATAGGGAAGCTCTTCCTCGGATATGATGGTATCTATGAATTTTCCGATCATTGAATGTTCGCTGGTGCCTATAAGATATAAATCCTCGTCCTCAATCTTATACATCATGGCATCCATCTCGGCAAAGCTCATAACACCGGTAACCACTTCGCTTCGAATCATATATGGCGGAATACAATAGGTAAAACCCCTGTCAATCATGAAGTCTCTGGCATATGAGATAACCGCCGAATGAAGTCTGGCTATATCTCCCATCAGATAATAGAAACCGTTGCCTGCCACTCTTCTTGCGCTGTCAAGATCTATACCGTTAAGTCTTTCCATAATATCGATGTGATAGGGTATTTCAAAATCGGGAACTTTCGGCTCGCCATAACGCATTACTTCGACATTTTCGCTGTCGTCTTTGCCGATAGGTACGCTGGGATCGATGATATTCGGTATAGTCATCATGATTTGAGTTATTTTTTCATTGAGCTCCGTTTCCTTTTTCTCAAGCTCCTTCAAAAGATCGGACTGCTCCGTAACCTTGTTCTTAAGAGCCATAGCTTCATCTTTTTTGCCCTGTGACATTAGGTTCCCGATTTGCTTTGAAATTGTATTTCGCTCATAGCGAAGATTATCGGCCTGCTGCTTCGTGTTACGGTTTTCAATATCAAGCGCAATAACCTCATCAACCAATTCAAGCTTATGATCCTGGAATTTTTTTCGGATATTCTCTTTTACTAATTCGGGATTTTCTCTTACAAATTTAATATCTAGCATTTAAAATCCTCCTTAATATATTATTAAACTAATAAAATCCTCCCGTTCCATACTCATGGGACGAAAGGATTCCGCGTTGCCACCCAAATTGCTGAAATATTTTCAGCCACTCGAAGGTATAATAAAGGATACCAGCCTTTGGTTCATCACCAACAGCTCCAAAAGTGGAAGGATTCTGATTTTCACCGATTCGCACCAACCATCGGCTCTCTGAGGAATCTCATGAATCGTAGCTTTTATCATAGCTGATTACATATAGAGTTTTACCAATTATAAACCGTTTTATTGTTTTTTGCAAGTAGAATGATATATTGAAGGACCAATTTGTCGGGTTGAAAATTATGATAATTATTCTCAATTTGTCATTGACATAGATATTGTACTTCTGTATAATAATAACACAACATATTGTGCTTAATGTTCGTTTTACGTTTTGATTAGGAGGAAGCTTATGAAGAATATACTATCTGAGGATTTTTTAAATACATATCGCAATTTGGAGAGTCCACTTAGCCATATCGGTGAGTTTGTATATCTTAGAACCTATTCCAGATATCTGGAGGACAAAAAGAGACGGGAAACTTGGTTCGAAACGGTTCTAAGAACAACAGAGTATAATATTAATCTTGGGATTAAGCATAAAAAGAAAACCGGTCAGATCATTAATATGGAAGAAGAGAGAGAAGAAGCTGAGAAGCTGTTCGACAATCTGTTCCATTTAAGGACTTTTACATCCGGCAGAACTCTCTACATGGGCGGTACTGAAGTAGTGGAGAAATATCCCCTGTCCAACTATAATTGTGCCTTTACGAATATTGAGAAGTTTTCGGATTTGGTGGATGTTTTCTATCTTCTCATGGTGGGAAGCGGGGTCGGTATTCGTATAACAAAGGAGCTTATCGACAAGCTTCCAAGAGTTAGGCATGTCAGTCTGGAGGGTAGATACGACGGTTCGGTGAGAGCCAATACTCCTAAGGAGGCTATGGAGGATACCAGATGTATTCTCGATAAGAATGACAGCTCTATTGCCGTTATATTGGTCGGTGACAGCAAGGAGGGCTGGTGTGATGCGTTGGAGAGCTTTTTCAGGCTTTTATCCCTGGATGAATATAAGAATGTTACCAGAGTCATTATAGATTACAGTTATGTAAGACCTGAAGGTGAAAGGCTTAAGAGGTTTGGAGGCAGAGCATCAGGACATAAGTCAATCAAGAGGATGTTCGAGAAAATCAATAAAGTTATCAATCGCAGACAGGACGGTGTCTTAAAGACCATAGATGCCCTTGATATTGCCACTATTATCAGTGAAAATGTAGTATCTGGTGGGGTAAGAAGAAGTGCCATGATGGTTATATGCGATGAGGATGATGACGAGGTCATCAATGCCAAGCGAAACATCTATAAGGTTGTAGATGGAAAATGGTATGAGGATAAGGATATTTCTCATAGAAAGATGAGTAACAACTCGATTCTATATACTCACCGCCCGTCTTTGGAACGGATAAGAGAAATCATTGATACAATCAAGGTAAACGGAGAACCCGGATTTATTAACGGTGCCGAAGCCATTAGAAGAAAGCCTACGTTTGAAGGCTGTAACCCTTGCGGAGAGATTTTACTTCAGTCCAAGCAATGCTGCAATCTTACAACCAATAATCTTATGGGCTTTGTAAATGGCTCTGTTTTGGATGTAGAGCGACTGGAGGAGATTCTAAGGCTATCCACCAGAGTAGCCATCCGAATGACTTTGGTTGATGTGGAGCTTCCTGAGTGGAATAAGGTTATGCAGGAGGACAGAATTATAGGCATATCACTTACCGGAATGATGGATATGGTAAACAAGACCGGTATGAGCTATGATGAATTAGCAGATTTACTTAAGAGGCTTAGGGAAGTCGTTCATAAGGAGGGCAACAGCTATTGTGCCAAGCTCGGTATCGAACCTCCAAAGCTTATGACGACCATAAAACCCGAAGGAAGTCTATCTACGCTTCCTTGTGTGAGCAGCGGAATTCATTTTGCTCACTCTAACTATTATATTCGAAGAATAAGGATTTCTGTGACGGATCCTTTATACAAAATGATAGAGGCTCAGGGGAGTTATCCAATATATAACGAAAACGGTCAGACAGATGAAGACTGTTCGATAAAGGTAATAGAATTTCCTATTAAGGCTCCCGAGGGCAGGACAAAATACGATGTGGGAGCCATAGAGCAGTTGGAGCTATATAAGATGTCGATGATATACTGGTCCGACCATAACTCATCCATAACGGTCCATGTAAGGGAGCATGAATGGGATGAAATAGCCAAGTGGCTCTATGATAATTTCGACTATGTCGTAGGGATAACATTTCTTCCCCTTATGGAGGAAACATATCCGCTACTGCCTTATGAAACAACTACGGCAGAGGATTACGAGGAACGTATTCGCCAGATTAAACCCATCAGCTATGAGCTGTTGGCCAGATATGATAATGACGAGCAGCATGATATAATCGATGAGGAATGTGAGACAGGTGCCTGTCCTATCAGATAATATAATACACTATTCTTTTCAAAGCATAATACGGGTCGCTGACCCGTATTATGCTTTTTTCATAATTGAATAGGAAATTATATTTTCAGATTCTTTTTTTCAATCAAATCTAAAATAGCCTTCGAAGCCTGTATCTTTCCATATATTTTAATGGACTCGATTGTGTCTTCAAATAGCTTGGGGTCAATCTTCTTATCGAAGATTAACAGACCCATAGACATGATGTGCAGCTTTTTGTTCTTGCTTTTAGCGTCCAATAGATCCTTTTCATTTATTTTATGGATTCCTATTCCCCCATAGACCGACTTATGGGGTTCAAAATTTACTGCTTTACTCTGCATATAAAGCTTCTCTAAATCGTTCCTGTGCTTTTCGAGCTGATCGCGTATTGCAATTCTTATAAAATCGCTCCTATTTGTATAAAGCATACTATCAACCAATAGGTCGATCTGCGCAAGCTCCATTATGCCTATATTGATTGTGGCCTTCTCTGTTTTACTGCTATCCATTATTTTACCTCCAAATTAATTTTAATATGTTTATACTACAATAATATTCATGCTATATTCCATATATACTCCAAATGGAGTATATATGGAATATATTTATAATAAACTATAATCATATTTTTGTCAATACATTAATTATAAAAATATTGGCTATATAATAGTGCGGAAGAAGTATTCGTATAGAATAGGTTACCTCATCATAGCATAAGATGTGCTAAGGATACCCATTACGGGAGGGAGCCCTTTGTCAGATAATAGAATAACAGTTTATGATATGGTTTTGCAGCAGGATATGTATTATAAAGGAGTCGTTATACTTAGCTACACTGTAAGATATCCATTATTTATATCCTATAGACATCAAATCACACTGGATAAGCTTAACCAATATTACAAGACCGAGGCATACATGTACGTCAAATCAAATATAATGAAGCTTTACAAAACTGCAATGGTTGAATATGAATATGCAATTAAAAATAATTTTCCGGTACGGACATTTGATGCCATTAAGGTATTTGAAGTGACCTATAACAAAGATTGCGTACTTAGCTTATATTTCGACAGATATGAATATACCGGAGGAGCCCATGGAATAACTACAAGAACCTCAGATTCCTGGAATATAGCTACCGGGAATCCCATAAGAATATACGAGCTATTTAAGATGACTGAAGACGTGAATGAATTTGTGACAGATGTCATTGTAGAGCAGATTGATCAGGAGGCAAAGTTAGGAGAAGAAGTCTTTCCTTATTTTGAAAACTACAGTGCTCTTGTCAAGGAAAATTTTAATCCTAAGAGCTTCTACCTGGAGGATAGGGGCGTCATTATATATTTTCAGACTTATGAAATCGCACCGTATTCATCCGGAATACGCGAATTCCTGTTACCCTATGGAATAGGGGGCGCAATACGCCCCCGATATTGTTAGACTATTATTTCCATGTACTGGGAGAAAACAACAGAAGAATTGGAAATATCTCCAGTCTTCCCATAAGCATATTAAACATCAAAACTATTTTAGACAGATTTGAAAAACCACTGAAATTACCCATTGGACCCACATTCCCTAAGCCGGGTCCAATGTTATTTAGTGTAGCCGTAACTGCTGAAAAGTTTGTGGTAAAATCAAAATTATCAAGAGATATGATAAGTAATGATATAGCAAATATAAATATAAAGGTAACGAAGTACACATTGGTTGATTTAATGGTATCATTCTCCTGTTTTTTATCGTTTATCTTAATCACCTTAATACTGCGCTTATGAACGAGAAAGGCCATTTCCTTACCGATAGTCTTAAAAAGCATAAGAATTCGGGAGACCTTAATACCCCCACCTGTGCTCCCCGCACATGCACCGATAAACATAAGTATTACTAATATCGTCTTTGAGAATGTAGGCCAATAATTAAAGTCCACAGTGGCATATCCTGTTGTGGTCATAATAGAGGATACCTGAAAGGCGGAATGATGTAATGCATTAAAAAAACCTTTTAGACCACCGGTGTTTAATGATATAAGTATAACGGCACCGGCAAAGATGATAAAGTACCATCTAACCTCCTCCATTTTAACGGCATCCTTCACTTTTCGCAGCAAAATAAGATAGTAGAAATTAAAATTAACACCGAAAAGAAACATAAATATTGTAATAACACTTTGATGATATGGTGTATAGGACATAATACTGGTGTTATTTATTGCAAAGCCACCTGTACCGGCAGTGCCGAAGGTAAGCGTAAGTGAATCAAACAGAGGCATTTTTCCTATAAGAAGCAATATAATCATCAGAATAGTCATACCGATATAGATTCCATAGAGAAGAGAAGCACTGGTTCTCATGCGGGGTACAAGCTTATCCACTGAAGGACCGGGGCTTTCGGCTCGCATAATATGAATACTTTCTCCCCTTGCCAATGGCAGAATAGCGAGTACCAATACTAATACTCCCATTCCTCCGATCCAATGGGTGAAGCTTCGCCAAAAAAGCATACTTTTATCCAGTACGTCAACATTATTTAATATGCTTGAGCCTGTGGTTGTAAATCCTGATACTATTTCGAATAAAGCGTCCACAGGGTTTGGAATCTGACCGCTTATAAGAAACGGAAGTGACCCTATAAGGCTCAATAATATCCAACCCAATGCAACGGATATGAATCCTTCTTTGGCAAAAAAAGTTCTGTTCTTTGGCTTTCTTAAAGCCAGAGGAACCCCGATTATTAGGCATATTCCGATTGTTATCAGAAAAGCAAAGACGCTGTTTTCGCCATAAATTAATGCAACGATAACCGGTAATATCAAAAATGCAGCCTCGAAGCATGATATCCATCCCAATATGTGTAATATAATAGATTTATTCATGACTGCTCCTTATTAACGAAATATTATGGGATATTAATGAAATTATTTATAGTAAAATATCATTTAAATCACTCAGGCCCTTATTGGTGGTTACAATAATAACCGTATCACCGACCTCGATATGGTCCTGACCATTGGGAATAATTATTCTCCCTTTGCGGTTAATGCAGCTAACCAGAAGATTAGGCTTTAGACGGAGCTTTTCCAACGGTACTCCGATAAGTCTTGCATTGTCTCTTACGAAGAATTCTAAAGCTTCTACCTTATTATCTACAAGCTGATATAAGGTCTCTACATTACTGCCCTTAGAGTTTTCCATTGCTCTTACATGCTGAAGAATACGGTCGGCTGTTACCAGCTTTGGGTTTATAATAATTCCGAGAGGCATCTCACCGACAATATCATCATAGGTCATTCGTGAAATTTTGGTAAATATCTTAGCGTTTGAACGCTTCTTGGCATAGAGAGATAATAGTATATTCTCCTCATCATAGTTGGTTAGAGAAGCAAATGCTTGGGTATCGGCTATTCCTTCTTCCAAAAGCACATTCTTTACTGTGGCATTGGCATTAATAATCATAGCATTGGGTAGCAGGTCGCTTAGCTCCTCACAGCGATCCAAGCTTTGCTCGATGACAGTTACCTTAATGTCTGAGGCCGCCAGCATTTTTGTAAGATATACTGTTAAGGTACCGCCCCCGATTAACATAACATTCTTTATGGTATTTACGAGAATACCTGCTTTCTTAACAAAGTCTATGGCATTTTTATGAGAGGCTACAATTGATATTATGTCATTGCTTTGAAGCATGAAATTACCTGAGGGAATGTATACCTGGTCCTCTCTTTCGACCATACAGACAAGAACCTTGCTGTGAAGCCTTGATGATAGGTTCATTATCTTCATATTATTCAGTACGGAATTCTCCGGAACATGAAATTTAAGTAATTCGACCCTTCCCTTGGCAAAATAATCAATCTCTATTGCTGATGGAAGATTAATCAATGAAGCCATTTCAGTCGCCGTCTCAAGCTCGGGATTTATTGTCATGGAAATACCCATTTCCCTTTTAATAAAATCGATTTCATCACTATACTGAGGGTTACGTACTCTGGCTATTGTTTGACAGCCGCTGATTTTCTGGGCAATCATACAGCATAGAATATTAAGCTCATCTGATCCGGTTACGGCAATTAAAAGATCGGCTTTTTCAATCCCCGCTTCCAATAGGACATTATAGCTTGCGCCGTTGCCTACTATTCCCATTACATCCATAAAATTTGTTATATTTTCTACGGATGAGCTTCTGTTATCCACTACAACGATATTATGGCCCTCCTGATCGAGCTGCTCAACGAGAGTTTCTCCCACTTTACCGCAGCCTACTATGATAATATCCATGCCATTATTCCTTTCATAAATGATTTATAATTTAAATTATAACACTAATATCACGAATTTCTATAATAAATTTTTGAAATCAAAATGAGCCTGGCTTCCATTTTAATTAAGAGCCAGACTCATTTAATATACAACTTAAATTAATTTCCTCCGGGACCACTGCGTCCGGGTGTATTATCCGGTACCTCTGCATGAGTGTTTTGTGTTGAGTTTCTCGCTTGGTTTTTGCTTTTGTTTCTGGTTGAATTTTTACTGCTGTTTTTGAAGTTATTATTCTTATTCTTTGCCATTTTATCTCCTTCCTTAATATAAATAATGAATAGAGTCACTTACTATTATTTCATCAAAGAAGGATATTATACAGGCTTATAGGAAAAATTAGTCAACTAATGTAATGCGTCCCATTCGTAGATTACGAATAGCTCTGTTGTTAAGCTCAAATGTATGATTCGGCAGAATGCTTTCATTATATTCTTTAGAAAAGGCTTCTTCTTCCTTCTCTTTAATAGCATCTTCTACAGTTTTTTCGTAGGTTTCAGAGGAGTTATTATTAACCATCCGGAATACATAATATCCATCGTCTTCCTCGACTACATCAGTGATATCACCATTTTCCATACTCAACAAAGTGCTCTTTAAGTCTTCGGAGAAATAGTTATCACTGGGTATAAAGTTGCTTTCCCTATATATCAGGTCTTTTTCATCCTCGGGTAATAGAGTCGACCAATCCTCGGTAACTAAAGCTTTTTCTCTTATGTTGGTGATTCTATCTAATGCCAACTTATTCTTTTTGCTTGAAGAATCCTGAGCGTCATCCTCATCGTTTGCCACATTCTTGGAGATATATAGGTATTCTATGTCATACTGCCTATAATCATCATAGTTAATTCCTGCCCTTATCTCCTCGTCATCAATGTCCAACGTGTCAATTATATCCTGCTTATATCTTGCGCCCAGCATATTCTTCGTAAAGACTTCTTCAAGATATTCTCTGGTAAATCCATTCTTATTTATGACTTTATCGGTTAAACCTTCAAGGGTAGTGTCTATTTGCTGATTTATCTCATCGATTTCTTCCTCTGTCAGGGTATAGCCGTTTGCAACTGCTTCATTATACAGTATTTCGCTGTATATTACACTATTAATTACCTCCAGCTTTGCATATTCACGAACCGTTATATTCGATGTATCGTCATATGGCATGTCCCAATAAGAGCCACCGTATATCTGGTCGATATAATTATATGCTGATTCAGAGCCATAGAAATGATAGGTTAAATCATCAAGATAGTATTTTTTCTCGTCAATGGTTAATAAGGGTCTATTATAGAATTGATCAATTAATATGCCAATAATTAAGGATAGTCCTAAAACAGCTCCGACCGCAATCCATATAGCGGGATGGATAGTAAACTGCTTCTTGTTTGTTTTTTTCGGGCCTTTTAAAGTTTTCTTAGATTTGTTCACTTTGCTACCTCCATATATTCTCATGATGAATATTTTAAACGTTTCTCGTGAGAAGTCAATAGATGGCTTATATTTTTCATAGAATAGACAAACATTACTAAGTATACTAGTAGTTTTAATTCATTGAATTGTATTATAATTATTGCTATAATTATCTAAAAATATAAAACGCAAAGGCGTAGTTAAGGATAGGGGTATCCATATGGAAGATTATAACAATAAAGCCATAATGATTATGAATGAAGTAAATAAGGTAGTTATAGGTAAAAGAGTTATTATCGGGAAGGNCCTTACAGCCATTCTGGCCAAGGGACATATTCTTCTGGAGGATTACCCGGGGGTAGGAAAAACCACTTTAGCATTAGCATTTTCAAAGTCTATGGCACTTAAGCATAACAGACTTCAATTTACACCGGATGTATTACCTACTGATGTTGTAGGCTTTCATTTGCTTACGAAGGATGGTGAAAGCTATCAGTATAAACCGGGTGCGATTATGTGTAACTTGTTTCTGGCCGATGAGATAAACCGCACTTCCAGTAAGACACAATCCGCTCTGTTGGAGGTAATGGAGGAGGGGAAGGTTACCGTCGACAGTGTAACAAGGGACGTACCAAAGCCCTTTGTGGTTATTGCCACTCAAAACCCTATCGGTTCAATAGGAACCCAGATGTTACCAGAGTCTCAGCTCGACAGATTCATGGTAAGACTATCCATGGGCTATCCTGATATGAAAAGTGAAATAGGAATTCTTAAGCAAAGACAAAACTCTAATCCCTTAGAGAATGTAGTGCAGGTAGTAGAAAAGGATGAAATACTTCGAATGCAGAATATGGTGGAGGAGGTATATATACACGATTCCATCTACGAGTATATTACTCTTTTGGTAAAGCAAACCAGGGAAAATCCACTGATAGAGCTGGGTGTCAGCCCTAGAGGGTCATTGGCATTAATGAATATGGTAAAGGCCACTGCATTCTTAAGCGGCAGAAATTATGTGGTACCCTCTGATGTTCAATATATATTCAAGGATGTTGTTGCCCATAGAATGATACTTAGGGCAAAGGCAAGAGTGAATAATATAACTGTGGACAACCTTTTAGATGATATTTTAAGAATAGTTAAGCCACCAAGGATAATATCATCCGAGAAAGCACCTACCCAATAGGATGGCTGATAGTAAGAAGGTGAAAAATGATACAGAATAAAATCAGGTATCTGACAATACTCTTGATTACAGGTATTTTAGCTATTTTATATAATGAATATTTTATGGGAATCCTTTTTCTTACGGTTATGATTCTTCCGTTTCTTTTATTTGCCATTCTAAGCTATGTTTATGGTAGGCTGTCCTATGAGCTGATATCTACAGCCCATGTAGTTAACAGAGGGGATTATATACCAATTTCCATCCATATTCATAACCCAACCATATTTCCTGTAACTAATCTGTGTATTACTCTATGCTACTCAAATACCTTTTCCAATCAAAATAAAAATTATAAACAGGTATTCCATGTAACCGTCGACAGTCGTGAAAAAACCACAGTCCTATGTAATTTGGTTTCAGAGCATACGGGTAATTTAAAGATATCTCTTTCAAGGGTACGGGTATTCGATTATTTGAAGATATTTTCATTGAGAGAGAAAAATCTGGCCGAGATTAAGGTGGCTGTTCTGCCCTATTATTACGAATTATCGGAGGACTATCTGGAAGATGGATCTAAAATGCAGGTGGAAAGCGATACTTTTTCAGCCATAAAGAGCGGCGACGATCCTTCTGAAGTATTTGCCATAAGAGAATATCGGGAGGGTGACCGTCCCGTCAGAATTCATTGGAAGCTCAGTATTAAGCAGAATAAGCTGATGATAAAGGATTTTAGTGATCCGAAGAACTGCTCGGTGGTGGTATTTGCCGATCTGGGTATTCCAAATGATGAAGACATTTTATATGCTGTGGATTCTGTTCTGGAATGTGCCCTGTCATTATCATATTCATTTATGATAAGAGGACAGTACCATTACCTGACTTGGTATAATAAGCATTTGGAATCCTGTCAAAGAGTCAGAATCGCGGATGAAAAGGATTTGTTTGAAGCTGTGGACGAGATTCTAAACTGTGGTCCGCATTCAGAGGATGCGGATTTGGCAGCATCATACTTTGCCGAGTTTCCTAATGAGCAGTATACCGATTTGTTCTATGTGACAAAGGTGGTTACTGATAAACAGCTTGAATCATTGATACTAATAAAGTCTATTGACAGACAGATATTATATATTAGCGGGACTGATGACGGCGATGGTTATAATGAGTTCGATACGAACTGGGATCTGCCCATAGCCAGAGAGTTGGTGAGGAAATTTGCAGAAACCGGTATCGGTATTTTACCAATAAATTCATCCAGCATTAAGACGGATTTGGAAGGCTTGAAGCTGAGTTAGAAGAGATGGTGGGCTATGTTAAAAAAGGGTAATGACGGGATATTTTTTGACAATACAATCTATCTGTCAGAGGAATCACATAGAAGGTTTCCTATTTATATGAGGCTTTTGCAGGCATTAATCATACTTATAGGAAGCTGGTCTTTTATGAGTATTTTTATCAGATGTTTTGAACTGAATGTAGTTAACAGCTATCTTATAACAGCAATTCTGATTTCAGGAGCCATATTCTATCTTCTTATGTTATCTTCATCATATGACTTTCTAAAGCTTATATTTGCTTTAGTCATATATGGTGGGTTACTGTATGCTAAGTTTAAACAATTAAGGAATGGCTTTTTTCTTCTTGAGAATGCAGTTCTTCGTAAGGCCGGGGATTACTATGGTTTTGGGACAATCAGTTTTATAGCCGACTATACAACACAGGAAAAAGATATATCTTGGTTATTAATCATGATAATAATACCTGTGGTAGGCATACTTGCCTTGTGCTTAATGCGTGGCAGAGGCAAGCTTTTTTGTTATATAATTATGCTTATCCCTGTAGTGGTAAGCTTTGCTATGGGTATAATACCCTATGAACCTGGACTGGTAGCCAATATTCTTGTCATCTTATTTCTGTCGATATCAAACGGTTTTTACGATACAACGGACAAGGTAAACAGAGGTATGACTTATCGTATAGGCATAAGGTCCGCATCTATATTCTGTATCATAGCGCTTATACTGCTTTTTTTAATCAAGCAATTTGTTTCTATCGAAAAATATGACAGTATCGATGAAATTAAAGAGGCTAAATCAAACATACAAAGCTTTATGATGGAGTTTTCGATTAATGATATAACGGATAAATTGTCCGACATGAAACTGAATATTCGGTCGGGCAGTAATGACAGCTCAGGTGGGTTAAGCTTAGGGGAACTGGGCAGAGTGGACAGGATAACTTATGATGAATCAGAGCATTTAAAGATTATCGCACCTATTCAGTCGGTGATGGAAGGTATATATTTGAAAGGATATCTAGGAAGCGTGTATACCGGTGACAGATGGATGACTCATCCTAAGGAAGTAAGAAACAACTATGATAAAATGACAGAAAGCTTTGATCAGGAGTATTTCGAGCCTGCCATCGGTAGCTCTATAATACTTCAAAGTATTTCACGGAATTTACTTGATATCGGCAGGATAGAGATTAGATATGAAAAAGCAAATAAGAATTATGTATATACTCCCTATTTTACCATATATGAAGAAAATGACGATGTGGAGTTCAATTATGATTTGGGTATTGCTTCAAATAATAGGTTAGGAATCGGGTCATATGATTATGTCTATAACATCTCGGGATTTATTGATGACTTTGATTTCATGCCATT
>JGI24712J26585_10001330_pt1 | contig 21141 bp, 17 predicted proteins | sample BioPla3DNA2_FD_26585 | JGI IMG/M metagenome (IMG submission 26585) | reverse complement strand
TTCCGGAGTGATGCAAACCGGTTGGGTTTTAGATGATGGCAAATGGTACTACTTTGATAGCAACGGTGTTTATATACGTACCGGTTAGAATTGGGACATATACGTTAGATAATCTTAATTGAATCGTGACATTGAAGTGTGTGTTGTATAAACAATAGTATTGAGATCATAGGGAAACTGTAAAAATAAGCAGTTGTAATCTCATATTCCGCAACGGATTATTTGTAAGAAGAGAGATAAGGCTATGGAGCAGAAAAGATATCTTAAAGTTACGGCAATAATACTTACCCTAGTTCTGATGATTGGTGCTCTAATACCAGGAATCATTCATGCCCAAGAGGTTTTGCCTACTGCAACAATTCCGAAAAGTGGAACCGATCTAACGACAGATGTTCCTGAAGAGACGAATGTAGCAAGCGACATGACAAATGTACTGGAGTCTGATTCTGCAGAGGATGCTCTTGCAATGACAGCTGGTGAAGAAGATGAGTCGACTGCTTATGAATCGGAGCCGCTTACCGGTACACCTCAGTTTAATTCTACCGACATATTACCCTCATCTACGATTGATGACCCTGCAAGCGATCCTCCCAGTCGATCTGGTACTGCCTTTGGTGACTTTGTATTTGATAGCACAACAGGAACAATTACTGACTATATAGGTCCCGGCGGAGATATTGTGATTCCATCTGAGATCAATGGTGTTACCGTCCGATATATAGGAGAAAGTGCATTTTCTAACAATCAACTGACCAGTGTGGTTATTCCCAATTCGGTGATTGGTATTGGTTCTTCTGCATTTTTCATGAATCAGTTGACGAATATTATTATTCCCGATTCTGTGACCAGTATTGAGCCGGGTACATTTAATTATAATCAGCTGACAAGTGCTGTTATCCCCGATTCTGTGACTAGTATTGGAGAAAGTGCATTTTACTCTAATAAACTAGCGAGCATAGATATTCCTGATTCTGTGATAAGTATTGGCGGTAGTGCATTTTCTAACAATCAGCTGACGAGTGTAGTGATTCCCAATTCCGTGACAAGCATTGGAGAGCATGCATTTTCAGATAATCAGCTGACGAGTGTAGTTATTTCAAATTCTGTGACTAGTATTGGTGGCAATGCATTTTCTAATAATCGACTAACGAACATAGATATTCCTGATTCCGTGACTTCTATTAGTAATGGTACATTTTCAGATAATAAGTTGACGAGTGTAGATATCCCTAATTCTGTAACTTATATTGGACAGTCAGCATTTTCACATAATCAGCTGACAAGTGCGGTTATCCCCGATTCCGTGACTTTTATTAGTAATGGTGCATTTTCAGATAATCAGTTAACAAACGTAGTAATTCCCGATTCTGTGACTAGGATAAATATGGGCGTATTTTCTAATAATCGACTAGCTAGCATCGATATTCCCGATTCAGTGACTTATATTGGATCTGGTGCATTTTCTTGGAATCGGTTAACGAGCGTAGTAATCCCCAATTCCGTGACTTATATTGGATCGTATGCATTTTCTGATAATCAGTTGACAAGTGTGGTTATCCCCAATTCTGTAACAATTATTGATATAGGTGCGTTTCTTTATAATGAACTGACGAGTGTGGTTATCCCCAATTCCGTGACAAAAATTGAAGAGGGCGCATTTTCTTCTAATCAGCTGACGAGTGTGGTTATCCCCAATTCCGTGACTTCTATTGGCAGTGGTGCATTTACGCATAATCAACTGACCAGCGTAGTTATTTCTAATTCTTTGACTAGTTTAGAAAGTGCTGTGTTTTCGAACAATCAGCTTACGAATGTAGTTATCCCCAATTCTGTAACTACTATTCGCAGTGAAGCATTTTCTCACAATCAGCTGAGGAGCGTGGTTATCCCCAATTCCGTGACTAGTATTGGATCGTATGCATTTTCTGAAAATCAACTTACAAGTGTAGTTATCCCCAATTCGGTGGTTTATATTGGCAATGATGCATTTTCTCACAATCAACTGACAAATGTAAATATACCTGATTCCGTGACTAGGATTGATGATAAGGCCTTTGCTTATAACAGGCTGAGGAGTATAAAATTATCTAAAAATTTAGAAGTGATAGGTTGGCACTCATTTACCGACAATAGCTTAAGCAATATTGAACTTCCCGATAGCATCGATAAAATATTATTTTATTCATCTAGTGTGATAGTTCCTTCCCCCAGTCAGTCACAAATACTCTACTATTGTTTTGATTCTACTGTCCGAACAGCAGAAACACTCTTGCCAGCTTCGATTTATCCCCCTCCTGCTCCACCATTTACTTTGCCAAACTTCAATCTTGGTACGGGTGGTGAAACCATAATTAAGGGTCCTAAGATTAACCTTTTTGGCAAAGAAGTCTATTTATTTGAGATTCCATTTTCTGCTGAGATGAGAATCGGCAAAATGAAGTATGAATACGACAATGTTGAAGAGAAGTTAAAAGTAACATTCGGTTATGATAAAGAACCCCTTCCCCCGGGTTCGGACGGTTCATATTGGAAAGAGACATATGCTGAGCTGAAAGAGTTCGTTAATTGCTTTGGTAAAAAGACTGACAGAGAATTTTATAACAGGTTTAGGCGCTTTCGTAAAGATATGAAAGCTAATAGGTTGAAGCTAGAATTTGACTTTGAACAGACATTAGGCTATGTAGAATTTAGCACCAAGAACGGCAAGCTAGAATTCATAGAAGGCGGGGGTTTCGCACTGATCAAAGCAGATTTAAAGTTTGATTATCCACTAAAACCCCCCATTTTCTTTGCCAGGTTTGGTATTGAAGGCTCTTTGCAGACTGGTTTTAAATTAGTACCAAAGGATTCAGATACAATTGACCTACTTGCTGAGATTGAAATTAAACTTGCCCCCTATCTTGGTGCAGTTATTAAAGCACTTCTCGCAGAGGGAGAAGCAGGTTTAAAAGGCGAGTTAACAGGAACGCTTGAGATGCCTAAGGCTTCATTGTCCGAGGCTTTCACGCTCGAGTTGCAAGCTTCGGTTTATTTTAAATACAAGGTTTTAGGCTTTTCCGGCGAGGCAGAATATCTCTTTCCTAAAGTGCAGCTATATCCTCAGAGCCGTATGCCAAGCGTTCGGGGCTTGTCCGAGGCAGATTTCAGTCTAATACCCCGTTCTACAGGTAGCCGTAAACTGCGCGGCTCTCCGTCAAGTGTTTTCGCTGCCAATGTCCATGCCTACTGTGAGCCCCAGCTAGTTTCTCTTGCTGACGGTCGCAGGTTAATGTTATGGATCGGCGACGCTTCCGACCGCAGTGACGCCAATCGCACCATCTTGCAGTACTCCGTCTATGACGGCGAAAGCTGGAGCTTGCCCCAGGCAGTAGAAGATGACGGCACCGTAGATTTTGAGCCTCGTCTTGTCTCCGACGGCACCAATGCCTATCTTTTGTGGCAGAACGGAACACAAGTTTTTGATGATACTGTTACCTTGGAAGAAATGTCCTCCGGCATTGATCTCCGCTATGCACGATTTAATGGCAGTACCTTTACGGATATTACTCCTATTACTTGCTCAAATACCGTCTATGAGAGTAATCCCCGTCTTGCTGTACACAATGGTGAAGTATCTGTAATCTGGCAGGAGAACAGCGATGATGATGTCTTTGGTTCTTCCGGTACAAACTCACTGCATAGGCGGCAGCTTAACGACGGTGTGTGGAGTGATCGCGAGTTATTGGTCTCTGAGGTCGGTTTTATCAGCAGCGTGGAGACGGCCTATGACGGCGATGTCAATGTAGTTGCCTATACAGCCAAGACAGGTGACGATCTTGAATTAATGGAAGACATGGAACTGTTCTACATTGAGGGCAGTACCCATCAACGGCTTACGAATGATACATCTACCGACTATTCGGTCTCTTTCCTGAATTCCGGAGACCAGGTAGAGCTTTACTGGTGTTCAGATTTGGTGGTTAAGTATATTGTCGGTGGCAATATCTCTGACATAACAGAACTTGACTTCTCCTTGGGAGTAAGCAATACGGACATTCAGGTTGTCGCTAACGACTACGGAGACAAGGCGATACTTTGGGAACACCCGAAGGACTTTGGCAGCGAGCTCTACGTTTCCTACTACGATGTCGTAGATGATCTCTGGACTCCCGGTGTTAAGGTTGACACGGTGGTAGGTAAGCTTCGTAACTGGAGTTCCTATTTAGACGATAATTTCAATCTTCATACTGCTTATGGCCTTGCCACTATTATTGATGATACCGGTACATCAGAACCATTCGGAGCTACTGATCTATATTTTCATACCTTTTCCAGACAATATGATCTTCATGTAGAAGATGTCCTCTGGACAGAATCACCTATTTTACCTGAAGCTGAGATAGAACTTATCGGTGTAGTGACTAACACAGGTGAATTACCGGTTAACGGCCTTACGGTGAAAGTCTACGCGAGCGATACTTTACTTGATACGCATACTCTATCCCAGCGCATTGAGGTGGGTGAGAGTGTCGACATCTCTATCCCTTACACATTACCTTCCACGATCACTACGCAGACCATATGCATAGAAATACTTCCTTATGGTGTGACAGATCGCGATGAGACAGATAACATAGGTAGCTTCAGCTACGGCTATTCCGACTTGATGCTGGAGGATATCACTGAGGTCATTACTCCTACGGGTCGTGAGATCCATGTGATGGTCCGCAATAGGGGTTATGAATCGGCCGGTGCAGTTACTTTGAATCTTCACAAGGACGATATGCATGGAGAATTGCTTGATACAGATACTGTTACTTCGCTTGGTGGCGGTGAGAGTGTAAATATGGTAGTTTCTGTTCCTTCCTCATATTTGGATACACCTGCAGGAGATATAGGTCGCCTGTTCTATTTGGAGTTATCCACGGATTCTCTTGAAGAGAACTATGGTAATAACAGTGATATAGTCCTTCTCAGTGGTGTAGAGCTGAGTTTAGGAGATGCAACCGCTGACGGGTTAATAAACATCTATGACATAATGGCCGTCCGTGATCATCTGGTAGGTCGTTATCTATTGTCTGGCAGTCAGTTCCGTTCCGGAGATATGACAGGGGATGGAGAGATTAATATTTTAGATTTGATAGCAATAAAGGATCATATACTTGGTAATGATTTGGCAGATCCTTCGGATAAAATGTCTGCACCTGATATGGCGCCGATGATACCTGGTTCGGATACAATACCTGATATACCTGCTGACGATGCTGTCGAAGAACAATCTACAGAGGAAATTGTAGATGATATGGTTCCTGAAGTGGAAGAGACTACGGTTGATACTACACAAAGTGATACTGAGGATGGTGTAGAAGCGACAACGGGATAAATTGGAACCGATGAAGATAGTTAGGCAAAAGCTTATATGAACGAAGCGGTAAAGTACTATAACTCTATAACACCTTAGGTGAAATTTGTGTTCTGCCTTGCTGCGGTCATGACGCATCCAGGGAGAGACCGGAGGAGTTCAATGTGGTAGTCGATGCCATTGCATCTAGAGTCGGAGATAAGCCTTAAACTTTCGTCAACAGTAAATAGTCCAAGTAGCAGATAAAAGCTAAAACGTGATACATCACGTAAGAATACCCGCGAAACAAAACTAAAAGCCAGCAGCTAAAATCTCTTGTTTGACATAGTCTACCAAAGAAGGTTCTAAGGCAAGTCTTAGAAGTTTATCTTGTAGATTTATAATGTTTCTGGTCACTACAGCATCGTTGGTATTCTGCATAGTGTACATGAGTTTTTTCTTGTTTTTCTGAGAGACACAGCCATATAGCAGCAGTCGTTGTGCGGGAGTTTTAGGCTCATCATAGATACCTCTAGTTCTTCCTGACTTTGTCTTAGAATGGCCGATACATTTTCTTGTGGGAACGAGGTAATTTTTTCTTAAGTTAACCCAGAACCATAATTCATTAAGAACCTCCATAGCTTCCTCACCATCGTAACGATATCTAAAAGCATGCTTTCTAATAATTTCGTAGTTTTTCTGTTCAACATGCGCATTATCGTTCGAATGATATGGTCTGGATCTGGTCATCTGGTAGTTTTGTAATTTTGCATAGTCGATCATCTCCCTGTTAATAAACTCACTACGTAGTGGATAGGATGCTTGTCTTGTGGTAGAGAGAACCGGTGGTATTAGATCTCTTTTAGCTTTTCTTAGATAGCGATCAATCGTGGCTGAAGACATTTGATGTAGCTCAGTTATAGCAGGGTCAGACAAAGAAACCGGATAACCTTTATTCTTATGCCCGTCATATAGTTCCCCATGAGCAATTAGTCTCTTAAGCAGTCCTGATTTTATTTGTGCAACCAGATATTGTCCGCAGCAATTTCCTGAAAGAGACCAAGCATTGACCAATATTTGCCTGGCCCTGGGAGAATACTTTAGGGGTCTAGTTCGCCTTTTGACAGAGCGTTTGTACTTCGATCTCTTCCTTTGTAAAGCTTTCTTTAGCCTTCTCCTGGCATTGTCTCTAGACCAGCCTGTGACTTCAACAACTATGTCTAGAATCTCACCTTTGGTCTTTTTGGAAGCTCTAGCGTACTTTTTTGCATATTTAAATGTGATTTCATCTTTTGCCATTTGTGATATCCTCATCCTATGGATACCTCGCTATCTAATGTGGTAGTTAAATAACGTGGTTATCCGAAATTGTGGTGCCTGTCAACTATTTTGGCGGGCACTGCTTATCTGACATTTGCGATTTATTTCGCGGGCAAAAGATTTGATGTATGGCGTAAAATTGACAGGGGAGAGGTATTTGTGTACAATACTAAGGCTTGCCTTTGCGCAGCTTTTTTTTGCTGCTCAGGCAGGCAGGCTATCTGTCAGAAGGTAAGCTCAAAGACAGGTGATTTTTGGAGGTGACCCATGGCCAAACCGGGTGCTAGAGATAAGCTGATACTGGCTTGTAGCGTGTGCAAACAACGCAATTATAATACGAAGAAGAACAAGCTCCATACGCCCGGCAAGCTTGAACTGAACAAGTATTGCCGTTTCTGCCGTAAGCATACTTTGCATACGGAAACTAAGTAGAGGTCGGTTCTGATTGAACTGATGGAGTGAGATATGGCTAGGAAAAAAGGTAAAGAAACGAAAACGCCTGCTAAGGGTACTAAAAAGAGGAATCTTTTCCAGCGCATAGCCCGCGGCATGAGTGATATCCGGGGCGAGCTGAAGCGGGTGGTCTGGCCGGATAAGAAGAAGCTGAAACAGAGTACCGCCACTGTGTTGGCGATTATTCTGATGTTCATGGTTCTTATCTATATTTTTGATGTGGCGATCCGTGGCATCTTTACCACGACCGGTTTCTACTCGGCTAAGGAAAAGGAAGTGACCGAGACTGTGGAGGAGCCGGCTGAGACGGTCAAACCTGTTGAGACGGCCGAGGACGATCAACCGTTGGAGACAACAGTTACCGAGGAAGCTGATAATGCCTAAGGCAAATGATGCAAATAATAATGATGCAAATAATCAGGAAGAAGCCCTCTGGTATGTAGTTCATACTTATTCCGGCTATGAGAATAAGGTGAAAACTACGCTGGATCAAGTGATCGAAAACCGTGGTATTCAAGATTATATCCAGGAAGTTCTGGTGCCGACGGAAGAAGTGGTCGAGATCAAAGACGGCAAAAGACGCACTGTCCAGCGCAAGCTTTATCCCGGTTATGTTCTAGTGAAAATGATTCTGAGCGATGAGCTTTGGTTCATCGTGCGCAACACGCGCGGAGTGACCGGCTTTGTCGGTCCCAGCAGTACCAATCCGGTGCCGCTGACGGATGAAGAATTGATGCTGATGGGTCTCGAGTCTAATTGGGAGCCGATCATTGATTATGATGTCGGCGACTCAGTCAAGGTGATCAACGGGCCGCTGGAGAGCTTTATCGGTACAGTCCAGGAGATCAACCTGGAGAAAAAGAAAGTTACCGTTCTGGTTTCGATGTTCGGCCGTGAAACGCCGGTTGAACTGGAATGGACACAGATCCTGAGGATCTGATACAGAATTTTGCCCTGAGTAATCGGGCACTTGGAAAGAGCTGGAGACAGCTCAGACTGAAATTGCTAATAACGCTAACGGCGTTAAATATATTTGGGAGGTGGCCTTATGGCTAAGAAAAAAGTTGCTGCATATATCAAATTGCAGGTTCCCGCAGGTCAAGCGACGCCAGCGCCACCGGTAGGACCAGCCCTGGGACAACATGGACTGAATATTGCCCAGTTTGTCAAGGAATTTAATGAACAGACAGCGAAGGATGTCGGACTTGTGATTCCGGTTGTGATCACGGTCTATGCCGATCGCACGTACTCTTTCATTACTAAGACCCCACCGGTGCCCGTGTTGCTGAAGAAAGCGGCGAATATCGAGTCCGGCTCAGGTGAGCCGCATATGAAGAAAGTGGCGACCATTCCCTGGTCGGAGTGTCTGCGGATCGCAGAGATCAAGATGGTGGACACCAATGCGTCTTCTCTGGAGGCCTGTGCCAGGATGGTGGCAGGGACTGCCAGAAGTATGGGCATTACCGTGGATAAGAGCAAGTAAGGGGGGTCGCAATATGAAAAAAGGTAAAAAATATCGCGAAGTCGCCAAGCTGGTTGATCGCGCCAAGATCTATGAGCCGGCAGAGGCTTTGGAATTAGTGCGCAAGACAGCGACAGCCAATTTTGATGAGACTGTGGAATTGCATGTGCGCCTTGGTGTTGACTCCCGTCATGCCGATCAGCAGGTGCGCGGCGCGGTAGTGCTTCCCCATGGTACCGGGCGTACCAGACGTGTTCTGGTCTTTGCCAAAGGGCCGAAAGCGGAAGAAGCCAGAGCAGCCGGTGCTGATTTTGTCGGCGACGATGATCTGGTCGAGAAGATCCAGAAAGAAAGCTGGTTCGATTTCGATGTTGTAATTGCTACGCCGGATATGATGTCAGTGGTTGGCCGCTTGGGGCGGTTGTTGGGTCCGAAAGGGCTGATGCCGAATCCTAAGTCCGGCACAGTTACGATGGATGTCGGACAGGCAGTCACCGATTCCAAGGGTGGCAAGGTTGAGTATCGCCTGGATAAGCAGAATATTATCCACTGTCCGATCGGCAAGGTTTCCTTCCCGGTCGAGAAATTGCTGGATAATTACAATACTCTGATGGGTGCGATTATTAGGGCGAAACCTGCAGCTGCCAAGGGTCAGTATGTCAGACGTTGTACTCTGGCGGCAACTATGGGACCCGGTGTCCGTACTACAGGCCGCATAGATTAAGGCGCATTAGTGCGGCAGGGGGACCTGCCGGTCCTAACAAGCCGTACGGATTGGTTAGCGCCTTCGTTAAATAACTGAATAATCCATTCGATGCCAAAGACAGCAGGAGTCCTTCGGGACATAAACAGCAGATGTCCTGCCGAGGCGGAGAGTCAAATTTAGGTTTGAGCCCCTCCGTCTGTGCGCGAGGGGTTTTCAAATATATAGAGGAGGAAAAGACATGCCCAGTGTCAAGATTCTTGAACAGAAGAAAAAAGCGGTCAGGGAGCTTCGTGATCAGCTGAAAGATGCCAAGTCGATGGTCTTTGCGGACTATATGGGCTTGAATGTGGCTCAGGATACCGAGATGCGTTCTGAATTCCGCAAGGAAGGTCTGCAATATCGGGTGATCAAGAACACGATTACTACACGTGTGTTCGATGAGCTGGGTCTGGAAGAGCTGAAGCCGATTCTGGTCGGGCCGACAGCGGTGGCTTACAGTGCTGAGGATCCGATTCTGGCTCCGCGTCTGGTGGCTAAGTATCGTGATCAGTATAAGAAGTTCACAATCAAGGGCGGTGTGATGGACGGCGAGATTATCTCGCTCGAGCTGATTGATGAGTTGTCGAAGATCCCGGCGCTGCCTGTTTTGCATGGCAGACTGGTATCTACTATGATGTTCCCGATTTCTTCGTTGGCGATTACGCTGAATCTGTTGGCGCAGAAGGCGGAAGAAGCCGGTGTGTCGACGGTTGCTGAGCTGGCGACGGGAGCGACTGCCGGTGCTGAAGCTGCTGCCGAAGTGGCTGAAGTAGAGCCTGCGGCTGAACCTGAGGCGGCTCCTGAGGCTGAAGCAGCTCCTGAGCCTGAGACGGCGGTTGAAGAGCCTGCTGCCGAAGCTGCTGCTGCCGAAGCTGCTGAGCCGGTTGCGGAAGCTGCTGCGGAAGAGCCTAAAGCCGAAGTGGCATCTGAAGCTGTTGCTGAGCCTGAAGCTGAAACGGAGGAAGCATAGAGGCCGACGGAGAGCAATAGGCTCTCGGGATCAAGTGTACATGAGCACGATGATTGTGCTGCAAGTGCGGAGAGGATTGTACTCTCAGGGCAAAGCGCCCATTAAATATAATATTTGCCGCAAGGCGATCTAATTGGAGGTTCTACTATCATGGCAAGTGAGAAAATTACGAAAATTATGGACGAAGTCAAAGCACTGACAGTCCTTGAATTGAATGAACTCGTCAAGGCTCTGGAAGAAGAGTTTGGCGTATCCGCGGCCGCAATGGTTGCCGCAGCACCCGCCGCCGGTGGTCCGGCCGGTGCCGCTGAAGAAGAGGAGCAGACTGAATTCACAGTCGTTCTCAAAAGCGCCGGTTCCAGCAAGATTCCGGTCATCAAGGTTGTGCGCGAGCTGACAGGTCTCGGTCTCAAAGAGGCCAAGGGTCTGGTTGATGAAGCACCCAAGCCGATCAAAGAGCATGTCAGTAAGGAAGAGGCAGATGCTGCCGCTGCCAAGCTGACTGAAGCAGGCGCCGAGGTCGAAATTAAGTAAGCTTAGCGGGCAGGGCTGATACTGATATCGATTGAAGCTTGTGTCGAGGTCGAAATTAAGTAAGCTGTTGTTGCTTGAGCTGTGTTTACCTGAACTATGTTCACATAGCTGAAGGTTATAACGATACGCGGCTTGAGGCTGATGAGCTTAGTTTACTCAAGGGGGGTTGTTCCTAGCGGACAACCCTTTTTGATGGTTGCTTGAGTGGAGGGCGGGGGTACTGAGAACCGGGTTTTATTCGTTGCGGAGAGCGTCGATGGGATTGAGCATAGAGGCTTTGCGGGCGGGATAGATGCCGAAGAAGAGGCCTACTCCGCTGGAGAAGATCAAAGCGACAATAATGGCCACAATGCTGATACTGGCCTTGAAACCCAGGACTTTACCCATCATCAAGGAAGCGCCCAGACCGAAGATAATGCCGATAGCACCGCCGACAAAAGTCAGGATCACGGACTCGGTCATGAACTGGAACATAATATCGCCAATTGTGGCTCCCAGTGCTTTGCGAATGCCGATCTCGCGGGTGCGTTCTGTTACCGATACCAGCATAATATTCATCACACCGATGCCGCCGACTAGCAAGGAGAGGGCGGCTATCGCGGAAATGGCGGTGGTGACGATGTCGATGATGCGATTGGCCTGATCCAGCAGCTCGGTCACATTTTGCTTTTGATAGACCTTTCTGTCGCTGTTGTTGTGGTTGGTTTCTAACAAGCGCAAGACCTGATTGCCGGTCTGCTCCAGCAAATTCGGGTCATCGGCCATCACCATAATCATGTAGAAAGTATCTCTCCTGCGCCCCAGCTCCTGAGCTACCTGGAGCGGGAGATATAAAGTCAGAGGCATTTCCTGTTCAGCTTCACTGGGTGTCATGCCCATGAAAGTTGAGGCACTGGTTTCGATCACTCCCATGATGGTAAATGTTTGCTTTTTGCCACGGCTGATAATCTCGACCGTCTCTCCGATCGGATCGGAGTTGCCGAATAGCTGGGCGGCGGAATTCTTTTCGATCAAAGCCACCGGTTGTTTGGAGGCCAATTCAGTATGAGTCAGTGAGCGTCCGTTCAGGACTTTGAGAGAAGCCAGGGGGGCATAGTCCTGATCCATGCCGTAAAAGGTGACTTGCCTCTCTCTGGCATAATAGCGGACATAGCCAAAACCGTATACGGAAGGGGAGACCAGCCGGACATCGTCGAGATTTCGGATATCTTCAATATCGCGGGCAGTAATCATATCCTGATCTTGAGCATCGCTGGAGCTGGCGCTGATAATGATAGAGCTGGCGCCGATGCCTTCAAATTCACCCATAATCAGATCTTTCGCACCGTCGCCGACACCGACGATGGCGATGACGGCGCCGATACCGACTATGATGCCCAACATAGTCAGGAGTGATCGCATCTTATTGGCGAGCAGTGAAGCCCAGGCCATCCGCATACTTTCTCTAAACATGGCTGACCTCGGTGGGATTGGCAGGATTCGCGGCAAAGGATGACCCGGAGTCAGCGGGATTGGCAGGAGTTGCGGCAAGGGATGACCCGGAGTTAGCGGGGTTGTGACTATGACTGACTTCGCTGTGAGCGGCAGGGGCAGTAGGAGTCGCGATGGACGATGAATTGGCAGGGGAGCGCTCGTATAAGGCGTCTTCGGTCAATCTGCCGTCACGGATCATAATGAGGCGATTAGCATAATTGGCGATATCTTTCTCATGTGTAATTAGTACTACTGTTGTGCCGCGCTGATTAAAGCCACAGATCAGGTTCATAATCTCTAATGAAGCTTGGGAGTCGATATTGCCGGTGGGCTCATCAGCCAGCAGCAGCGCCGGTCTGGTGACCAGTGCTCTGGCAATGGCGGTTCGTTGCATCTGTCCGCCGGAGACTTCAACCGGTCTATGTCCTTGCCAGCGGTCAAGGCCGACTTCGGTCAGAGCCGCGAGGGCTCTTTCTCTCCGCTCGCGCTGTGACACGGCGGCATAGACCAGGGGCAGTTCTACATTCTCGAGCAAAGTCAGCTGAGGCAGCAGATTGAAGGACTGAAAAACGAAGCCGATCTCCTGATTTCTCAGGAAAGCGCGGTCATCGTCACTAAGATCTCCTACATTATGGCCGTTCAGTTCATAGTACCCGGAGGTCAGTTCGTCCAGCAGGCCGATAATATTCATCAGCGTGGACTTGCCGGATCCGGAGGGTCCCATGATGGCGACAAAGTCACCCTGTGTCACTGTGAAGTCAACATCTTTCAAAGCATGGAAAGCGATCTTGCCGCTGTGGTAGATCTTATTAACCTGCCGCATTCGGATTGTCGTCTGTATTTCAGCTCCGGCAGCGATCGGAGCATCTTGGTATAGCTGTTGCGTTCCTGTCGTTGTTGGCATAGCTAATCCTGCTTAATCCTGCTGCTTGTTAGGGTTGTCTGCATAAATTGATGCTTCAACGGTCATTCCGGCTTCAAGATTGGCGCCGGGACTGAGTACGACAAGTTCGTTCTCCTTCAGCCCGGAGAGGATTTCTACTGATAGTGAAGACTCCAGTCCGACCTCTACTTCGCGGCGTTCCAGGACTTGATCATCCCCGACTATGAAAAGATAATAACTGCCTTTTTCTTTTAGTAAGGAGAAGGCCGAGACAGTCAGAACATTTTCTTTGACTTCGGTTTCAATCTCCGCATTCACGGTAAAGCCGATGATGAGCTCCGGCAGATCTGCACCCTCGATACTCATTTCAACTCTGACCTTTGGCTCGGTGCTCAAGTCGATACTTCCTAATGAGCTTGCCCCCATGATCGAGCTGAAGCCCAGGATATCGCCGCCCATTTGTGCTGAAAGATCGTATCCCAGACTATCCGTTCCCTCGTAGGCAACGGGGTCAATGAAAGTGATTTCACCTTCAAAGGTCATATCCTCCAGGGTATAGTGGACTTTTTGTCCTTTCGCCAAACGGCGGGCATCATTATGTCCGACAGTGGTCACTGTTTTGAGGTTTATGTTGTCATAGACTCGGATAATCTCACGCCCGGAGGCGACTTTGTCTCCGACGACCGCATCAACTTTAACAACAATGCCGTCAAAATCAGCTGCCACATCCTTTTGCAAACGATTGATGATTTCCTGCTGACTCCGTTCTGCTTCTTCCAGCTGTTCCAGCAGATCTTGCCCCTGTGTCAGACTATTCGACAGCAGAGATAGATTGCCGGTTCCGCCCAGCATCTGTTGCATTTGTTGTATGGTCTCGGGTGAAAGGGAGGAGAGATCAGGCGTACCGGCGCCGCCGGAACCGTCGGCTGTCGTTGTCGTTGCTTCACCGTCGCCCTGTGTTTCCTCGCCGGACGTGGTATTGGAGTCGGATGTTGGGGTGGAGTCGGGACCGGTCTGATTATTAGTTGCATCCGGCTGAGGCAGAGACGGCATAGTGCCGTCGGGCAGGGTAAAGTTGGGCCAGGTGGAATCCGGAGCAGGATTGTCTCCCAGCCATTGTTGCCAAGTTGTACCTGTGCCTTCCAGTTCTTGCAACAGCCTTTGCAGCTGCTGTTCTATTTGTTGCAGATTTTGCAGCGAAGTCAACAGATCATCGACAAATCCTGATTGTTCAAGTTCATCGAGAGCTTGGCGCAGCTTGGCGGCAATGCCCTGCATTTCCTCCAGCCATTGATTGATGGCCGTAGTGTCAATTGTGCCGAGTGCTTTTCCCAGCTCTAAAAAAGGAGCCTGAATATCTACCATTTGAGAGGCAAGTCCACTCAGACTGTCATTTAAATTGCGCGAAATCCGGGTAAGCTGTCGATCGAGATCCATTCCGCCGGGTGATCCCAGTTGCGATCCCAGATTCTCGGCTTCTGCCTCCGCTTCAGCAATGCTGTCTTTGGTCTTAGCGATCAGATCTTTTGTCTTTTCCAGTTCAGCTTCGAGTTCCGAAGTGTCGAAGCGGAGCAAAGGATCCCCCTGCTTGACCTGATCACCGATCTCAACATAGATATTCTGGATCTCTACATCGGCACCGGAGACAACTTGAATCCGCTCAGGCCTCAGAAGGGGAGACAGGCCGATCGTTTCGGTGACTGTGCCGCGTTTGACTGCTTCAGTCATGACCTTGGGCAGAGCCTTCTGTTCGCGCTGCAGCAGAAAGATCAACAGCCCTACCACTGCCAGAGCGGCGACGACAAGACTGATCCGCCGGCGCTTATTTCTTTTACGCCGTCTGGCTGTCATTTCAGCCGCGGTTTCAGCTTTCCTGTTACCGCTCATTATGCCCAAGTCTTTATTATCTTGCTGTTCAGCCATTATTGGTCTCGTTTCTCTTTCTTGTCATTATACCCATACCGATCTGATTCCGGCTTTATTTCGACAGTTGATATCTTGAAATATGCATTACGATATTTCAAGATATTTTCCGTTTTGTCCGCAAAGCGAGCAATCAATTCTGTTATATCATTACCGGTCTGACTTTGGTTCTGTCCTTGCCGGTTAGCCATAGTTGCTGTTTCGCTACTTATCTGCTCTATCTTAAACAGAATAAAGTAACAACTACCAAAAAATATGAAGAAAATACGAAAACTGAGCACGAAAGGCAGCATTATGTAACTCAGGTATCAATAGCAATAAGATACGGCTACAAAAGTGCTCCTACCGGTTATGATAAATGAGCGTTAAACTTGGGTGATAGATGAAAAAGGAGTATTTTAACGATAGATATGATCTCGATCGATAAACAGCAGAATGCAGTTCAGGCAAGTCCCACCCTATCCGGGTTGTCTTTCAGTCTGGATCTTAGTGTTCTGGAGCTGGCTGACAATCAGCCTGATCCGCAGATTCTGTACGATCTGTTGGTGATCGGAGCCGGCCCGGCCGGAATCAATGCCGCTATCTATGCCAGACGAAAGGGCCTGACTGCAGCAGTTATCGGCCGCACCGTCGGTGGCCAGGTCAAGGAGACCAATATAGTCGAGAACTACCTTGGTATTGAGAGTATTACCGGTACGGAACTGACTGCGAAATTTCAGAGCCATCTCCAGGCCTATGATGTGCCCCTGCTCAGAGGGCGGACAGTCACCGCCATCAGACGGGAAGGGGAAGACTTTGTCCTGGATCTGGATGACCACAGCCACTTCAAAAGCCGCACAGTCCTGATCGCCACAGGTGCCGGTCCCCGTCAGTTGGGTGTTCCCGGCGAGAAAGAATTCCGGCATAAGGGTGTCACTTACTGTGCTATCTGCGATGGCCCGCTGTTTTCCGGACAAGATATCATTGTGGTGGGGGGAGGCAATACCGCCGTCGAATCTACCATCGATCTCGCACGCTCTGTGCGAAACATTACCTTGGTTCACCGCTCTGTCTTTCGTGCTGAAAAAATATTGCAAGACCGCCTGGCTCAGCTCGATAATGTGGAAATCAAATTAGGCTATGTGGTTGAGGAGATCAAGGGAGATAATAGAGTTACTGAAGTCGTTATCCGCCACCTGGAGAGCGATCGGCTTGAGATTGTGCCTGCCTCCGGTGTGTTGATAGAAATAGGCAACAAACCTGCCAGCGCTCCTTTCCAAGACCTGGTTGACTGTAATCAATGGCATGAAATTATTGTTGATGCGAATCAGGCGACCAATGTGCCGGGAATCTTTGCCGCCGGCGACGTTACCTCCGTGCGACAAAAGCAAATTATCATTGCCGCGGCTGCCGGAGCGAATGCCGGACTGGCGATTAATGAATATCTGAACCAACACCCGTCTACTAGGCGGAAGCAATAGAGATTAGCAGGTACGCTAATTGCGGAAAATATCACTATTCGTCTCATCGGCGGAATCAATAGAACAAATAGGAGAAATAAGATGGCAATTTTTAGCGAAGAAATCAGAAGGCAAATCAGCGAACTTTTCGCTCATATCACGGAGCCCGTGCATATAGAAACCTTTGACGAAAGCGAAGACACGGATATGGTAAATTTCATCACGGAACTGAGCTCCATTTCGGATCAAATCGTCTTCGAATACTATGCTCCCGACAGTGCAAGAGCCCGGGAATTAGAGATAGTGCGCATACCCGGCCTCAATCTGACCCGTGCCGACAAACAGGACCTCGGAGTCCGTTTTTCGGGCATACCCGCCGGTCATGAGATCAATTCCCTGATTGCCGCTCTGCTTGAATTAGGCAATGTCGGCACTCAGATCCCGAAAGAGCTGGTTACAAGAATAACCGCCATCCCCGGACCCCTGGATATCAAAGTCTTCGTTACCCTCCAGTGCCCCCATTGCCCGGGCGCCGTGCTCAAAGCCCATAAACTGGCCATGCTCAATCCCAATATCACGGCTGAAATGGTCGAAGCTCAATCTTTCCCCGAGCTTTCCACCGAATATGATGTCTCCGCTGTGCCCAAAACCGTATTTTCCAATGGCGCCGAACTTCTGGGCGACCTGCCCTTCGAGAACTTTTTGGCTGCTGCGGAGGGTAAGCTCTAAGCTCTCTTGACAAAAGCGCCGGCTCCGGCCGGCGCTTTTAGAAAGACGAAAACAGTTGCTGCTGTCAGCAACTATCTGTTGCTACCAGCTGCTGCGGAAAACTGCCGCTGCAGGTCTGACCTCATCAGTTCCTGTTTTCTCAGCTGCTTTTTCATTTTCAATGTTTAAACGTGGGCTGACATCATGAGCGATCTCAAATTCATGGGCCAGATGATTGATGCGCTTGAACATCGCTTTCCTGGTTATAATCCCTAAGAAATTTCCCTTGCCATCTACGCAGCAGAGATAATTGTAATCAACCAGTAGATGGAGTATGTCTTCAAGTTCCGCAGAGGGTAGAATTCGAGGCGGCTTTGTTTCCATAATCTCGCGCACCTGCCGCACAGCCAGCTGATCCCAGTCGTAATTTTCTGTACTTTTGATACCGTTGATAATCAGGGCTAAAGACAGAATGCCCTTGAGATGGCCTTTATTGTCCAAAACCGGTATAGAGCTGTAGCCAACTGAGGATAATACCATCAAAGCATGCAAGAGTGTATTTTCAGTTCTGACTGTTGCTACTGAGCTGGCATCGAGAATCAACTCGGAGGGATCTTCGTAGAGAAAAGCTTCGATATATTTGCCTATCATGGCGTTCCTCCATTCAGCATATGCTTCTTTAATCATAGGAAATTTTCACCAGATGCACAAGCTGAAAGACGGTAACAAATTGTGAACAATAGACAGGAAATGACACATAATTGCAATAATTAGCTCGGATCAGGATCAGAAAAATAAATAGCTGTCCAACAAAATATAATCCTAAAGTAATCCGACCGGAATATACAATACCGGCATTCGCGCACAAACATAGTATGCGATAATTATGTAGATTTCGGTCATGGTTAAAGCTTTATGAATCAACGATTTGCACAAATAATAGTGAGTTGACGGCGGGATAATTCGTAAATTCAACCTATCATCCTAAGGCCGCCTAATTGCAATACATTATTGAAGCGTGATATAATATTCTCCTATGTATTGTACCTTGACCGGCTATGCCTGGTTTTATTCCGGCACGGTTGTATCAGGGCGCAACAGATTATTTGCCTGAAGACAAGAAATGATTAGGAGGAAAAAATGAAGAAAACAACTAAGTTGTTCGCTATTCTTCTGGCCTTGGTAATGGTGGTCGGTCTAATTGCCGCTTGCGGATCCAAATAGACCGAGAAAACTGAAGCTCCCGAGCAGACAGATGCACCGCCGGCTGAAGAAACAGAAGCACCGGAAGAGACTGACGCACCGGAAGAGACTGATGCTCCGGATGTTGAGGAGCCGGCTGGCGATACACCACTGGTAGTAGGTTATAGCGCTTTTTCGCAAAAGTTTAGCCCCTTTTATGCAGACACTGCTTATGACCAGGATGTTGCCAGTATGACTCAGGTTAGCCTGATTACCAACGACCGCGCCGGCGAGCTGATGCTGCAGGCCGGAACACCTGAGGGACAGGTCTCTGAGTATAATGGCGTTCCTTATACCTATTACGCTATTTCCAATCTTGAGATCACAACTAAGGATGAGGATGAAGACGGTACGATCGAGGAGACTGTCTATAATTTCAAGATCCGTGATGATATCAAATTCAGCGATGGCGAGCCCCTGACCGTTGATGACGTGATTTTCACCTACTATGCCTATTCGGATCCGCAGTACACCGGTTCTTCCACCCTGTACTCTGTGCCGATTTTGGGCATGAATGAATACCGTACTCAGACCTCAACCGAATTGGGTAAAAAGTATGCCGGTATCTTCCAAGACATGATGGCCAAGCTCAATCCGGCAGAGCCTGCTGAAGGCCTCGGCTGGGATTATGAATGGCAGGAGGGCGATAGCTTTACTGCTGAGCAATTAGCTTGGGTCAAAGAATATGTCGACCAGACGCTGCTCAAAGATCAGGTAGCGCCCTTGGTTGAGTTTATCTACAACAAATACGGTGCAGGTTACGCTTCTTTCATCGGCAGCGATCCTGATACCCTGAAAGAGAACGAAGGGCTGCGTACTGCCTGGGCCATGCTCATGTGGGGCTTTGGCGATCCCATCGTTGATGACAAGGGGACTACTGCGCCTAAAGATGCCAGCGATGAAGAGAAAGCGGCAGCCGCTGAAGATGATGAGATCACCGGACTGAAATCGACAATCACAGTAGATGATGCAGTTGTTCTGGAGAAAGAATGGGATTTCAAATCAGATCAGTATCCAACCGCTGATGACTGGTATGAGCTTCTGATGGCTCAATATGGCAATAATCCTTATGCAGCGGCAGCCACTGAGATCGGCACCGATCTGCGTCCGAACGTTTCGGAGCTCGGACAGAACTTCACTCTCGAATGGGGTCCCAAGGATGAGACCGCAGCAGAAGGTGGCGTACCCAATATCTCCGGCATTAAGAAAATCAGCGACACTGAGTTTGAAGTTACTGTTGCCGGTTATGATGCCTCTGCTGTCTACAAGCTCGGTATCAATGTTACTCCGTTGCACTACTATGGCGATCCTGCTCTCTACGATTATGAGAACAATAAATTCGGCCTCGAATTCGGCAATCAGGACACGATTACTGCCAAGACCGATTTCCCGCTTGGCGCCGGTGCCTATAAGTTTGTGAAATATGAGAACAAGACTGTCTTCTTCGAAGCCAATGACGATTATTATCTCGGAGCGCCGAAGATCAAGAATATCCAGTTCCGTGAAACCAAAGCTTCCGACGCAGTACAGGGTATAGTCAGTGGTACCATTGATGCTATTACGCCCTCGTTCAATGCTGCTACCGTAAAGGAAATCGGCGAAGCTAATCCCAATGGTGAGCTGGTTGGCGAGAAAATCACCACTATGCTCTACGACTTCTTGGGCTATGGTTATCTCGGTATCAATGCTGATACAGTACTGGTAGGCACGGATCCCGCCTCTGACGCATCTAAGAATCTGCGCCGCGGCTTTGCTACGATCCTGGCTCAGTTCCGCAATGTAACTAATGAGTCTTACTATGGCGACCGCGCTTCGACCATTGAGTATCCGATCTCCAATACCTCCTGGGCCGCCCCGCGTCCCGCAGACGAGGGTTATCAGAGAGCGTTCTCGGTTGATGTAGAGGGCAATCCGATCTACACCGAAGGCATGTCCAATGAAGAAGAGATAGCTGCGGCTGTCGAAGCTGCCAAAGGATTCTTCAAGGCTGCCGGCCTGACCTACGACGAAGCAAGCGGCAAATTTACCGCCGCTCCGGAAGGTGCCAAGCTGCAGTATGAGATCGTTATTCCCGCTGATGGTATCGGTGACCATCCGGCTTACGGAATTGCCACGGCTGCTAAAGAACAACTTGAAAAAATTGGCATTACCCTGGATATCAATGATCCGGCGGACTCCAATGTCCTCTGGAATAAGCTTGATTCCGGTGAGCAGGAGCTGTGGACCGCAGCTTGGGGCGCCACGATTGATCCTGATATGTATCAGGTCTATCACAGCTCCAATATCGTCGGCAAGGGCGGTACGGACAGTAACCATTACCATATCGCAGACGCAGAGCTCGATCAGTGGATACTTGATGCCAGAAGCAGTGCCGACACAGCTTTCCGCAAGCAAATTTACAAGACCTGCCTCGATAGGATTATCGACTGGGCAGTCGAGATTCCCAACTATCAGAGGAAAGATGGCGTTATCTTCAGCACGGAGCGTATCAAAGTTGATACTCTGCCCACGGATTTGACACCATTCTATGGTTGGATGTCTGAGCTCTATAAGCTGGAAATGCAATAAAAAGTAATTCTTGCTACTTGGCACAACTTAGGTTGTGCCAAGTCTTTACAAGAGAGACAGTTTTTACTGCCAAGTCGCGTGGGCCCGCCGCTAGCGGCGGG
>JGI24712J26585_10001329_pt1 | contig 21144 bp, 24 predicted proteins | sample BioPla3DNA2_FD_26585 | JGI IMG/M metagenome (IMG submission 26585) | reverse complement strand
GATTTCTCTATATTACGCGATTACGCAGTGACTTACATCCCTTCTTTTCTTCCTCCCTTTACGAGACTTCGGAAGGGCTCGTTCTATCCACAACCGTCCAGGCGCCGCTCTCCGGATCGCGAGTCAGGAAGACATAGCCCTCAAGAAGCCCGTCACGCATAAATGTCTTGGTATGATCAAATTCACATTCATATCTCACCTTGACGACGATGAAATGCTGATCGAGATATTCGTCCGTCCAACCGCGGCTTTCGGCGAGTTCACTGCCTTTGTACCTTTCAAAGTGACGCTGAGTCTCCGTTGCGTCCACTTCCGCATTGAGCACATTCATACTTATGGTATAGTCCTCTTTAAGCCACGACATATAGTCTGCGCGGACCACATCGACGGGGTCGGTGGCATCATAATCAAAGTTATAGTCGTCCGTATTACCTTTTGTCTCTGTTCCGGAAGCTGCTAATGATTCAATTTTAGCGAGGTCGGGAATATTGTACTTATTGGAATGTCTCATGATCCATTGATCCGGGGGATTGAGGACAACTTCTTTTTGATAACAATGATTTTGTTCATCCCAGTAATAATCCAATAATTTGAAGCCAACACCCGTCGTGACCGTTACATATATCTGCCTTTGCAAATCTGTACTTTCGGGACTCTCAATTTTATCTTGGTTAAAGCCTGCTATCCAAAATTGCAGTTCCCCGTGCTGCACATAGTCATCAAAAAGAGGGAAGACTTCTTCTCCTTTCCTTACAAGCAGAACCCATTGGTGGCCTGTATCCCATCCCATCTGGCCATCACGGGCGATCTGCGCAGAGGTATACACTTCTATGCTTTCCTTATCACCGTCACTATCTGTGTCGTCATAAGTTCTTTCAAGCAGTGTCAAACCATCGGTTGAGAAGTTTTCCATTGCTTGGACCGACTCCATGTTTTTCTCTAACATATTTTTCTCTGAACTGCACCCCGTTGCTAACCAAGTGATAAGAAAGACCCCTAAAATTATAAGTATTATTGATTGTTTTTTATTTATCATTTTTTACCTACTTTCTATATTTTTTTAAATCTCGGATTTCATAACCGAGATAAATGAATTAAACAAAACTTCTGTACAATCCCTCTTAATATAGTAAGGGAGGTTTTGACAAACTTAATTTATCATATCAAAAAAATAGGGTTTGCCTGAAAAAATGGTAAAATCAATATATTTTTTTGGTAAAACTTAAATTTTCCCTTCTTCTACACTAGAAATAGGATTATAAATAAGCACATCAACACAAAAATTATTGTCACTATGCTTGATGTTCAATGTACCATTATATTTTTCAATGGCTTTCTTGACGCTTTCCAAGCCAAAACCATGATTTTCTACATCCTTATGAGTTGTTTTCAATTTATTTAACCCATAATGCAGTTTCCCATAAAAAGGATTTATTACACTAACGTAGAGCACATTTCTTTCTAATTCAATAAAAGTCCCTATCTTTTTCTCTCCTTGGAGTTTAGATGTGGCTTCTATTGCATTATCAAGTAAATTTCCTAAAATAACGACCAAATCAAACGATTGAACATTCAACTTTTCAGGAATATGTAAATCTAACGTTACATCTATGTTTTTTGTTTTTGCTTCATATATTTTATAGTTTAGGATACTATCAAGTTCCGCATTACCCGATTTCGCATATTCATTGACGTTGTTTATAAGATGAAACGTGTTTTGAAGGTACTGTAACGCCGCATCATTTTTATCTTTTTCAACTAATGTTTGTAGTGCTAACATATGTTTCTTTATATCATGGCGAATTATCTTAATATTCTCCTGCGATTGATTTATTATATTTAATTGCTTTATATAAGCATTATTTTGTTGCTTTAACAGATTTTTTTCCATTTTTTCTTGATACAGCTGCAACAGAGTATCATATAAGTAGAAGACAAATATATTTATTAAAAATAATATCGCAATACTAATAAGAATTTGCCAAAAATTATCAGGATTGCTTTCTGTCATTAACATAAAAGTGGAAAATAAAGTTCCAACCGGAATAATAAAAATTGCTGTCCAATGCAGCGGGGGGATATAGTATTCCGTCTTAAGCATTTTGAAATTTGAAATTATCAAAACAACAATGTAAGATAAAATTTTACTAATTATTTGAGCAAGAATTAATTCAATATCAACCCCTTTAGAAAACGCATTGAAATCTAAAATGCTCAACATAATTATCGTAATTGTTTCAACTGAAATTAATATTGCATATATATAAACAACCGCAGTTAATCTCATTTTCCAATTCGCGTAATAGTTTAACGTCAACAGGAAAAACATGATTAAATTACAGATTAGATTAACAATAGGAACATTATAGGATATATATATTAGAGCAATTGTTAAAAAATAGAGTATATAGGAAGTCAATTCAACTTTTTTATTTTTTACACGACGGGCAAAGAAAATATACATAAATCTGTAAATGGTATAAGTCCCAAATATATTGGATAACAAATAAACAATGTCATAATTATTCACTGTTTTTACCCTCCTGCCAGCGTTTTAATAACCTGTCACTGACTGATTTCCTATGCTGCTGGCTAATTGATAACACGGTATTATTAGACATTTGCACATTTTCATATTGATATTTAATCACATGAAAATAGTTGACTAAATAAGATTTGTGAATTTGAATAAAGTCTTTGTTCGCAAGTTGTTTTTCAACATCTGAAAGCTTTCCGTAAAATTCATGAACCTCATCTTGTATGAATATTTTCACTTTTTTGCCGGAGCTTTCAAAATATAAAATATCCTTTATCGGTATTTTATTTTGTGTACGGCCAATCTTATATTCAAAAAAGTAATTGTTTTTTGCTGTCAATTCAATGACTTTTTTTAAGATTTTTTCTATTTTTTCCTCTTGGAGCGGCTTAATTAAAAAATTCAAAGGTCTTGTTTCGAAAAGCTCCATAGCATAGCTATCTTTACCGGAAATATATACAATTTGTGTAGTTTCATTATGCATTTCATCTCTCATTTTTTTCCCTACTTCTACACCATTTATAGCCTTAAGTTCAATATCTAAAAAAATAACATCATAATACACTCCATTAAGCAAAAATTGGCATAGTGATTCTCCTGAATAAAATATCTCAACTTCCATTTTTTCTACAAATAAATCACTGAGTTTGGACAATATACCTTCAATTTGTGAACAAATTGTATTGTCATCATCACAAACAGCAATACGCAACATCTCCATCACCTGCCTATAACGTTAGATTATAATAATTATAACATAAATAAGGTAATTAATGGATTTTTGTCAATAAATGGAATAATGTGAATTATGAATTCACTATAACTAGCTTTACTCAAGACATTGACCATATTTACTCTTATTTATTTTATTAGACGTAGAAAATGCCTTCTTTGTTCTGTAAAAGCTCGATTTGATATATAAAAGAACTGAAAAAGCCCATCTCAAATGAAAAGGAAGAAACTAGGCTTCCTAATCCTTCATAGAAAAACTTTTGTTCAGGATTTAATTCTAATTTGTATTTTCTACGCTAGAACTTTTACAATTGGTAAGAATTAAAAAATGTAATGTGTTGCTGTTGAAGTTTTCTATGTCTATGTCTATTAATGCTAACGATAACGGCAATTTTGTACTCTTCATTTTTTCTATTTCATAGCTGATTCTGTCCTAAAAAAAGCACCGCCGATTGTGCAAGCCTGTCAGTGAGTCTGTTTGCTCCATTGTGAAGTCTTTTAACGAGCGTACCAATCAGAACACCTAAACATACATTGACAAGCAGCAGTATCAGCCAGAACATCCACTGCCACCCACTGCCACCAATCATATAAATAATCATGTAATCATGCACAAAAAATAGGCATACATTTATAGCAAACCCCGTTACCGATAGGATAACGGGGTTTAACCTACAAAACTCATCTTTCATTTTTTAACACCACTCTTCTCTTGTTGAGTATTTGAAATTATTTATCAAAGCATAGTAATCCGGATAAATAACCTGGTCTGCTTAGACTTTAATTTTGGCGTTTACAATAACATTGCATTGACGGTTTCGTAATTTGATAGAATATTTAACGTGAATGTATATGTTTAAACCCATTCTGCTTTTCTTCTACAGGTATTGAGCCCAATGCAATCTCTTCATAATTTGCCGCACCTTTGCATTGATGCGGAAGTATCCCTTTTTCAGCCATGGAAGAATAGCTTGCGCCGCTCACAATTATGTGGTCTAAAATTTTAATTTCTAAGGGATGAAAAATATCAACGATCCTTTGTGTCAGTGCCTTATCTTCCGGAGAAAAATTTTTGGAGCCTCCGGGATGGTTATGGGCTAAAATCATTGCATTACAATCACAGGCAAGGGCATATTTTAATATTTCTCTTGGATATACTGCTGTTTGTCCGATACTTCCTTCCGACATGGTTTTTGTTTCGATTATGTTATTGCCGCTGTCTAAAAAAGCCACCATAAACCTTTCTTTATCCTTCATTCCCCCCAAAAGAGCTAAAAAATACTGACCTGATAAGGTTGACGAATTGAGCACAATCTTTTCATTACTCTCATAGATTTTCAAAATATTATACGAGGCAATAAACTCATTGAGCAAGCCTATCTTTTCAAGCTGCTTTTCATTTGGTTCCATGATATGGGGATGCTCCAGGATGTTAAAGGGATTATTATTTTTTACATACCGCTGAACTTTTTTATAGGACAGTCCTGTTAAGGTTGTCAGCCCTTTTAAAAAATTATCTGTATGCCGTATATCTTGCTTCATATCATACCTGCCCCCTTTTTCTCTCAACTAAATCAATAATGGATTTAATGCTGTTTAACTTCTCGAAAATCTCAGGAGGTAAATCCAATGATTCAAAGCGCAGAAAAAAACTTTTAATTCCCATCTTTTGAAAGCACTTATGGATTTTTTCTTTTGCGTCAGCATCCAGATCAAGCAACTCAGTCAGTAAATCCACGCACTTTATATACTCCACGTCTCTTAATTTCTCTAAATTCACCATTCTTCCACCTTTCGTATGATTCAATTATTTTTTTCTCGGTATATTCCTTTTAATTTCTTGCTGGTACAGGCTAATATCCCTTAACTGTCAATCAGCTGCATGAATAATTCCAGATATTTATCCTGCATTAATTCGTTCAGCATTTCTACCTGTTCCGCATTAAAATCGTATTCGGCAATCATATCCATATAGGATTTTGATATTAAACTGATATGCAAAATAATCTCAGTGGTGGTAACCGTTTCCTGTGTTTCATTACCGTCCTCATCGGTAGACGTTACCGTTTCTACATGCTCAATAGTTTCTATCCAATAGTCGATTATGTTCATATCCCAAAAGACATCTCGTAGAATTCCCACCTTTATATCATCAAGAGTGGCAACCTCCATGCCATTTTTCGGGTCGGTTGCCACCTTGACTGCATAGACCGCCAGAATGTCCCGCCAGTTGCTTATAGCTGTGATACTGTCGGACACCTCCAGCGTGTCATGGGGATTTTCATCCTGTATTTGCTCTAGTTCTACCGTGAATTCCTCATTTAGCTGTTGGACTACCTCCGTCATGACAGGAGTGTTTTCGCCGGAGCTTTCATTGGAATAGAAAATCCCAAACACAGAGCTTGTAAAAAGTCCTGCAAGACATATCACAAGAATAATAATAAAAGCTATCCACCCGCCAGCGGTAATCAGGGCAATCAAACCCTTTGCCGCTGCAACGATTGCTTTGATGGAGGCCATTACCGCTTTCAATGTCGTCTTTGCAGAAACTGCCGCCGCTCTTGCTGCCATCCGTGCCGACTGTGCCGCTCTTTGAGCCGTCTGTGCGGTACGGACAGCGGTTTTCGCCGCTGCCTGGGAGGTTTTTACGGCAGCCTTGGTAGTGTGTTCAGCAGTTTTTACCGACTTTTGTGCTGCTTTAATCGTACCTTTAGCAGATTTCTTTAGGGTTTTTCCACCGGTTTTGGCAGACCCCGTTATGATTGTTCCCGTCTTTCCAGAGGCATGTAAAGTCTGTGGTGCTGCTCTCCTGACCGGTTGAAAAAGGGAGTGTTGGGAAGGTATTTGCCTGGATATTTGTTGTGAATGTACTGCACTGAAGTTTTGACTTGCCGTCCGAATTTCACCGACTTGGGAAAATCGCTGTTTCGCTCTGCTTTGAATAAACCTGCGTTTTGCCAATTCGCTTGGTTTGGACAGAGTAAATTTCCGTTTTGGGGTTTGCTGCGTTGTGGTTTTCTTTACTGCGGATTGGATAGCATTATGTTTTGCTGTTGGCTCTGATACGGGTTGAAAAACGCTTTTCTCCCCTGTTTCTTTAGCTTTGAAGGGGGAGACATTCCGCTTTGATGCCTGTTTTCTTTCCGTTGGAACTCTATTTTTGTACACGAATTCCTTTGCTTCATTATCAGGAGCCTGCCGTGCATCCTCTGCTTTAGGTGAACCCGAACGCGGTGCATTTGTATCCGGTGCGCGGCGTTCCTTGAATTTTTGAACCGTTTTTTTTCCGTAATTTCCCACAGTATGTCCAGTTTTTCGGGCAACGCTTTCCATGCCTTCCTGGATGCTTTTTTCAGCTTCGTCCACATAGTTATCATCCTTGTTGTGTCCAAGCCGTTCAGCCTTATCTTTGATGCGGATATAGGCTTTTTCCATCCTGTGGGAAACATCTGCTGTTTTATCCAGCACTTTAATGTCTTTTATGGTGAATTTGGTTTTTATTTCTTTCAACGCGCGCACCTCCTTTTTATAATTTGTTGATTTACCGTTCTATCACAGATATATGGACGGTGCGTCCTACGATCCGGCAGTATTCAGGATAGCGCAGCCGGACGGCTTCAAAAAAGTAAGGCGCAAAGTCGCAGTCGAATAACTCATAGGGCGAGGAACGGTTTTCATTACCTTCCTCCGTAAATCCGTTCCAGAGATTAAAAGCCAGACGGCACAAACGGCGGGTACCGCCGGTCTGCCACGGAGCTGAAAGACCGTCTGGATTAATTCCATCGTTTTTGAAATTAAAAAGGGTTTCTATATTGCGTCTCGTTTCCGCACAGATTCCCATTGTATAGAAAAACGCCCGGTGATAAGTGTTAAATTTGTGGGCTTTAAGGAGCATTTGACAGTAAAAATCCTTATGCTCCTTACTTGAAAAACGGATATTTTCCACTGTGTTTTCCTCCTTCAGAACAAATAAACGGCTGGCAGGAAATATGGCCAGCCATTTAAGTTTTGTATGGTTTATCAAATTGCCGCCTGCTCTCCCGGCTTGGTGGTCATCAAGTTATAGAGTTTGGTGTTATGCGGGAATTGGTCCTTGAAAGGCACAAGGGAACTGCCCACCTTAATAAGTCCGTTACCGGCATCCACATTTGTGATGTAAGAGAGCTGAAGGTCGGAAATATTTATTAGCCTGGCAAGCTCCATTCTGTCCGTAGAAGCCTGATTGAGCATGACAATAAACTCACTATTGGCCAGCATGGTCCGGGCTGTATGGCTCTGCAAAAGATCGTCCACATTCTGTGTGATACCCGTGCAAAAAGCGCCGTACTTCCTAACACGCTTCCAAAGGGTGAACAGGAAGTTGGCGCTGTATTCATGCTGGAACAGCAGATATATCTCATCAATGATGATAAAAGTATTCTTGCCTTTTGCCCTGTTTTGCGTGATGCGGTTTAGTATGCTATCCAGCACCACCAGCATCCCGATGGGAAGGAGCTGTTTTCCTAAATCAAGAATGTCATAGCAGATCAGGCGGTTGTTCACATCCACGTTGGTGTGTTTAGCAAAGGTATTCAGGCTGCCGTTGGTGAACAATTCAATGGCAAGGGCAATTTCCTGGGCCTCAGGCTCGTCCTGCTTTAAAAGCTCCCCATGAAAGTCCTGCAATGTGGGTGGCGTTCCCTTGAAATTGTTTTGAAGATATTCCCAGTATACACTTGCTGTACAGCGGTCAATCAAGGATTTCTGTTTCGCGCCCAGATTTTGTCCGCCTATGAGCTGCTCGCACAGTGACAAAACGAATTCGGATTTCAAGATAACCGGGTTTGCACCGTCACCGTAATCCTTGTTCATGTCCATTGCGTTGATATGATTGGGAGAGGTCGCAGAGATGTGGATAATCTCACCGCCCATCGCTTTGACAAGTGAAGAATACTCCCTTTCGGGGTCGATTAAGATAATGTCGTCGTCACTGGCAAGCATCTGATTGACTATTTCCCGCTTGGCGGTAAAGCTCTTACCGGAGCCGGACACTCCCAGAATGAAGCTGTTGCCGTTTAGCAGGTGTTTGCGGTTGGCGATAATCATGTTCTTGCTGATAACATTCTGGCCGTAATAGATACCGCCGCTGTGAGCAATCTCCTGTGCCCTGAATGGAATAAACACCGCCGTGCTTTCGGTGGTCAGGGTCCGTATGGCGTCAATTTTTCGCAAACCGTATGGCAATGCCGTATTCAAGCCGTCCATCTGCTGATAGGTCAGGGCGGAAAACTGGCACAGGTGTTTTCGTGCCGTGGTCAGCAGGATTTCGGTATCGCTGTCGAGCTGCTCTTTGCTGTCCGCAATGTGTACCATCGTCAGCACGGCAAACATCATCCGCTGGTCGCGGGTGGTCAGATCGTCGAGGAATTCCTTGCTTTCCTTGCGTTGCTGTTCCATGTCATAGGGCACCACGGCGGAAAAGTTATTGCTTTGGTTCTGCCTGCGTTGCCAGTTGGTGATATTGGTTTCCACGCCTAGCAGCCGGTTCTCCACCTCCCGCACAGCTTCGTCGGTGGGGATGGGGATAATATCCAGCGACAACATCATATTACGGTTTAAATCGCACAATTCGGATACCATACTATCCTTGATGTAGCTGGCATACTCACGCAGGAAGATGACACGCCCGAATTTGCTGCCCATGCGAAAGTGGTCTTTTTCAAACTCAAAGGTGTCGGGGCAGATATAATCTTTAAAATCGTGCCCTTTTCTCATGGTTTCGGACAGGTCAAAACGAAAATCCGTTTCCTCACCGGAACGGAAGAAGTCGTGCAGGATTCTAAGCCGGTCAATGGCGTCCAGCTCCACACATCTGGAACCAAGATGAGAAAAATGGGTAATCAAGTCGGTACCGATGCGGGAAAAGTAGTTCCTCGCTTCCTCAATGTTCTTTTTCATTACAGAGACTGTCACATATTTATCCTGCACAATGCTGTTTGCGCCGGTGGCCTTATCCATGAGCATCTGATTATATTCACTGCGGTACTCGTCCAGCCGGTCGTTCCTTAAAGGAATCAGGATGGAGTTTTCAAAGTCTGTTTTATTCAAACGCCGATTGTTGATGGTAATTTTAGTGGTGGCTCCGCTGTCAAAGGAATTTAAAAGCTCCGAATAGGATAAAAACATAGCTTCCTTATCCTCCTTGGAGGCCACTGCATAATTTATATCTTCAAAGCGAAAGGATTTTGAAAATTTGCCGCCAACACGAAAAATCCCATCCAGCCAGATGGCGCGTATGGGGATAGCTTGCTGGACGCCTTTGGGGACTATAAATTTCTCCTTATCCTGCTTCATGATTTTTTGCAGAGTCTTAATCATGGTTTTTGTATTCCTCCTTCTCGTGTTTCTCAATGCTCGGCTTCAATGCTTCGTAATACACGTTGGTAGGATAAAAGGTTAGCTTTTTAGGCATGAGAAACTCCGATTTGATATACGCCCATAAAAACTGCTCCGCAGTCATGCCGTGGTATTTGATAAAGCCCAGTGCAGCAAAAGGGGCTGCACCCAAAACGCACATCCAGCTCACAGTTTCCGTGCCGAAGTAGTCCCTTAAACCGAAATAGAAGCCCACGGCAATTCCTACTGCCAAGATGGAAAAAATGAACTGTCGCATGGACAGTCCAAAAAACATACTTTCGGTATAATCCCGGATTTCCCGGTTGATTTTAACTTCCATTTATAATCACCTCCAAATAAAAAAAACTCCGTGCAATGAAGCTCTGTGGGATTTTGGCCTTATCGTTCCAGTCGGTTCTTTTTTTGCCGTTCCTTTTCCCTTTGTATCCTAACTACCAATTCGTCAACCTTGCGGTTCTGCTCCATAAATGCCGAATGCTGATTAAGCGGGATACCATTTTTCAAGGCTTCATCGGCAAGCTTGTTGAGCTTTTCTTTCTCCTTTTCCAGTTGCTTATTGTAATGATTCGATTTCATACAAAACCTCCTTTTGATTTATCACTGTGATATCCTTCCATTTTCTTTTTCCATGGGTGATAATGGAATTATGAAAGGAGGGTTTATTTATGATGTACATATCCATTTTCATATTTTTATTAATGCTCCTGTTAAACTCCATGTTTAGAATCGCATCTCTCTTACGGCTTGGAATACCACTACTCTATGCTCTTTTTGTCTCCATTCTTTTTCCGGACTTTGTGCAGGAGCATGAAATACTGGCGACAGAAATCTTTTTAGCTATGCTTGGTCTTGTCATACTGAGTTGGGTGGTGACCATACGTAAAAAAATATTGCGCAAGCGGGAACAGAAACAGTACGAAACAGACATAAACGGCTAATAGCATTACAACCCCATCATCTCCCGTACCACCCGGTCGGCCATCTTGACGGCACCGACCAGCACCAGCATATTGAAAATAAGTTCTCCTACATAGCTCCACACCATTGTAACGGCGCTGGCGCTGGTATCCACCACCGGCGGAGATGTCGCAAAGACGGAAAAAATAACACAAGCAAGGACAATAATCGCCCCTTCCAGACAGACTGCGGCATAGCCTTTCAGGAAGGCTATGCCGATGCTCTGGCTCGGTTCCCCCGCAAAGGAAGCCATAGGCACGGGGGCAATTGCTGTATATAAATATAATTTAAAAAACCGCCCGTACACCGACAGAATCATAATGAAGGACAGCACCGTAATGAACAAACCACCGATCAACGTCACCGCCCACAGTGGTATACTCTGCAAGAAGCTGCAATCTTCGACAGCCTGTATAATTGTGTCCGGCAGGACGGTTGGTGTGGTAGTAGTAAAGCCCGCGTTGTTCATAATGGTGGAGATAATTCCCTGCACAATGTTGAACAGTGCCATCATCAAGTCCAGCCCATAGGTCACTACGCCTTTGGCCAAGGCAAAGCGGATGAACAGCTTCAAGGCGTTTTCGGGTTTTTTGACTTCCGCAAAGCTGCCGCATGTCTTAACCACACCAATAACAAAAAACAGTACCAGTAAGGCAAGGCCGGTAGCCTGCAGTGCTCCGTGGATATTCACAATAACATTCCAGATACCGCCACCTTTGAATTCTGTGGGAGATTGAGTTACAAGCAGCCAGATTTCAGACATCTTATCATTCCATGTTTGAAGCGCGTTATTTAAATTATCGATTACCCAATTTCCACTGGACACAATAGATTCACCTCCTTGAAAAGTATCGGGGAACAGACTGTTAGCCGCCTGTTCCCCTTAAATCTGAGGTGCTTCATCAGCCTGTAATGAGAGATAGGATTTCTTTGGCAAAGGTAATAATTACACCGCCTGCAAGGGTTAGAAATCCGTTAGCTCTCTGGGAAGGGTCGTGGGATTTCAGAGAAAGCCCGATCTGCACAATGCCAAAGCCCAGTAGGATCAATCCGATGGCACGGATCAGTCCGAATATAAAATCCGATAAATTGTTGACAACGGTTAGGGGATCATTTGCAGCGTAGACAGGTACGGCAAAGAGAGTTATCATCAGCACCAATACACAATAAATAACAATTGACTTTTTGGTTTTCATTGAAGTTTTCATATAAAAACATACCTCCATATTTTTTTTAAGATTGCATCAAGGTTTCCAGTTCTTCTTCAGAGAGAAGCTCGTAATCACTGTTTTCATTTAGGGTAACAGTTTTCCAGTCAATAGCGTTTTCTGTGCCACCATGCCTAAAAGGTTCACTGCCTCCATCAACGGTCAGCTTTAAGTTAGGATGTTTTAGAATATCATACTTGTCATCCATAATCGCTCTTTCCCCTCGGATAAAGAGCAGGGCATAACGATTGTCAAGCATCCTTACCTCGTCGGGGGTTAAAAGCTCTCGACCGGATTGCTGATAATTGGTAGAGTAGCTACCGTTTCTGCCTTTACTCTGTCCATAGGTATTGGTGTCAATGGTTTCCTTTCCTAGAAGTTCCGACACATACTTGTGAGTGGATTGCTCGTTACCGCCAAGATACAAAAATTCGTCGCAGTTTCCCACAATGGATTCCCAAGTATCTTTGAATAGAGCTTTTAGCTGTGCCAGGTTTTGCAGAATGATGGATACAGATATTTCCCTTGACCTCATAGTGGAAAGAAGCTTGTCAAATTCATCAGGCAAGGCAACATTAGAGAATTCGTCCATAACAAAATGCACATGGACGGGAAGGCGCCCATTGTACACGTGGTCTGCAAGGTAGTATAACTGCTGGAATAACTGAGTATAGAGCATTCCGACGATAAAATTAAAGCTGCTGTCATTATCAGGGATTACCGCAAAGAGTGCTGTTTTCCGCTCTCCGATAGAGGACAGTTCCAATTCGTCTGTTGTAGTAATCCCAGCGATGGAAGCAAGGTTAAATTTCTCCAGTCTGACACCCAAACTAATTAAAATAGATTTAGCTGTTTTCCCAGCAGCCAGCTTGAAGATATTGTATTGTTTTACTGCTAAATGCTCCGGCTCTCTCATTTCCAGCCTTTCAAACAGTTCGTCAAGAGGACTTTGATAGGTTTCATCATCCTCACGCACCTCAGCTGCAGCAATCATCTCCATGACCATAGGAAAGTTTTTTTCCTCCGGTGGAGCTTCATAGAGCAAATAAAGAATCAATGCTTCCAATAATGCAGTTTCGGAACGCTCCCAAAAGGGATCGTTGGTATTGGAGCCTTTGGGAGTAGTGTTTCGAATTAAGTTGGTTACAAGCTTTAATACATCCTTATCGTCTTTTAGGTAGGCAAAGGGGTTATAGCAATGGGACAAATGCATATTGATTAAATCCAGCACCTTAATCTCGTACCCATTGGCTTTTAGAAGGTTGCCGGTGTCCCGCAGAATTTCACCCTTTGGATCAAGAACTACAAAAGAAGTATTAGCCTGCATGACGTTTGGTTTTGCATAAAAACGGGTTTTGCCGGAGCCTGAGCCACCCACCACCATTACATTTAAATTCCTTCGATGCTTCCTGCCATTAAGACCAATGCGGACATTTTGTGTAAGGATTTTGTTATTACCCAAGTCCTTATCTCTGTATTTCCGGTTGATAGCAGCCGCGCCGCCCCAGCGTGCACTGCCATGTTCCTCCCGCCTACGGTAATTACGTCTGGTAGAAAGGTAGATACCAATACCCATACCATAAGCAGCTGTAAACAATAAGATGCACTTGGGCGTATTATCTACCCATTCGATGTTAAAGGGATTGTTTATTGCCTTGGTGAGATTGGCAAGAATTTCGGGAAGTCCTCCGGAAAGAGAGGGAGCGGTTAGGAGTGCCGCCCATATCACAGGAATTAAAAAGACCACATAGAGTATCAAATCGCTCTGTGTGGTCTTATCGCGCCTCATTAAAATTCCTTTTCTTCTGTTTCTTTGTCGGGGCGTCAATGGTTTTTAACAGCAGTTCATCTACGGCATCGGTGGGCCGTTCATCTTTAATCAGGTCGTTTCTAAGCTCATTCAAGGCGTTTACCACAACGCCATACTCATAATCATCCAGAGTGAGCACTCTTTCTTCTTTCATAGGCATACCCTCCTAACGTTCTATCTCTTGCCGTCTTTCTTGTCTTTGCTCAGTGAGCATCCGGTTCATTCGGCTGGAAATTTCACAAGCAGTTTCCCTTATAACAGAAAGCTCATTGCGGATCTCCTTCGGTTTCATACCCTCCAGCATTTGGGGAGCACGGGCAAAGCAATAGCCGTTTGTATCTACACCATACTGCTTGCAGAGTATATATGACACGCAGTAGGCGTGAAAAGTGTTGTTAGAACGGCTATAACTTCCATCACCCTTATCCATCTCTGCATGAGCAAGCTCCTGTGAAAGAGCCTGAAATATACTGCTTGCATCCATGCCTTTTTTGATATGAATTTCCCTTATTTCTGGCCGATATAGGGCATTTAAACCTTCATGCAATGTATCGCTGATACGGATGGCCACAGGCGCATGATCCATTAACGCCTTAATACGGGTGCGATCATCAGGGTAAGTGGGAGTTTCACGTTTGTATGCTCCAGTCTGGGAGATGTCGAACATTTTCTTCAGGTTATAGCTGATACCGACAGTACCATCATCACGCTGGAATTCCTCACCGGGTTCCAGTATGTAGAAGCCACTTTCTTTTTTACGGATGTAAATGCCTTGCTCCTTCCATGTGTCAAAGTCCGCAATACGGGTAGCATCAGGCTTTTGGGCAAGGATTAAGAGGGCATTAGCAACACTATAGCGGCCAAAACGGCTCTGTACGTCAAGGTATTTCTGAAGGGTAGTGCTGTCTTTCGCTACAGCTTGTGCCGTATCATCAATGAGAGAATATACCATTTCCCGCTGTTCTTGCTTCTGCTGCTTCCATGCCTCTTTGTCAAAATGTCGGTTGTTTTGAGAAATGGGCGATTCGTTTTCTTGTGGGAAAAGATCATCAAAGCTCATGGAAATTACCTTCCTTTCGATTTTGGTTTATTAGACTTTTGTTTCTGCTTGTTTGGATCGATATTTTGTTTGATTGTTTGAGACTTCGCTTTCTCCGGCTCTCGTTTAAGCTCCGCCTGCTTCTTTTGAGCAGCCTTGATTTCTCGCAGTTCTTTGCGGACAGATATTTTAGGCGGCTCAATAGTACCCTCGGCGGCTTTCGCGTTGTGCTCTAAGATAGGCTCGGACGGACGGGATTTCTCCGTCGTTGCCGTCGAGGGGTTTGGGTTGTCAACTTGTTCTGCAACAGGTTCTGGTTGCCCTGGCTTTGCCATTAACTCATCAAGAAAATCATCAGCACTTTTCTCTGCAGGAGTCACTTTTTCCGATGGTGCTTTTTCATTCAGTGCTTTTTCCTTCTTTTTAGTGGTTCTGGACTTCTGAATTTCACTCTTTATGCTTGCAGTATCTACAGTAGCTAGCTTAAAGCGTTCGACAATACGATTTATCTTGGATGCGTCCTCTACCTTCACCATGATGTCGCACATCCCGTCCAGGCTTTTTTTATCACGAAGGGCACAGTATAAAACGCCGTAGCGCTTGGCTTCCTCTGTGAATTTCTTTAAGTCCTCGTTTCGTACTGCAAAGACATCTAATTCCTTACCACTTCTTAAAAGTGACTCTAAGCGGGTTTTACCTCTGGTTTTCTTCTGATCTCTTAAAACGGCATAAAGGTAAGTTGCAAGGTTTTTCGCACCTTCACCTGAGATTTTAGCCATTACCTCAATACCCTTAAGACTCATATTGACGATTTGATCTGCTGCTTCGGCTCCGTTGGTCATGTGCCTTTTCCTCCTTTCCTTGATTGATTTGTTCTTGCTTAATTTGAAGCAATTTCTGCTTCATTTCTTCAGAACGGGACAAAATGCCCGTACAAAGCTTCACCTCCCTTCTAAGCAGAGGCAGCTTCTTTGAAATCCCGGATATCTGCTCCTTGTATGCCAATATCTGCTTATCGTCCTTGCACCGACGTAAATTGTTGTAGAAGGATTTGCGCTCATTAATTAAAGCTGTCATTTCCTGCTTCAGTTCATTTTGATAGGTGAGAAGCTGCTCCTTAGTTTCAATGCGGTGAGTACAAAGCAGCTTGGTCTGGGATATAAGTTGTTTCATATGCCAGATATCTTCACGCAATAAAAAATGCGTCCGCTTCCTGGACACACATTGTTTCGGTAAAATACCCATTTTGTAAAGATAGTGAAAATAGAGAGCTTGAAGGCCGGTTAGTTTTCTTGTTTTCCTAATATTCATACAACCACGGACAGTATACCGTTTTCGATTAGGTTCCGGCAGGACTTGTGGTCGCTTCGGGGTACGATTTTTAAGGATACGCTCTTTAATGTTCTCCTCGGTATAGTCATCACCCAGTGTTTTTAACCTGACAAAGCGTTCCTTTCCATTCGGACGCACTGCCATGTATTTCACACCGGTTTTTACCTCGTATCCCTGTCTGCGAAGGTTGGCAATAAACTGTGTAAAAGTCATAGATTCGTCAATTGCCTTGTCTACATCTTCACGAATAAGGCCACGCCAGGTAGGTTTACTTTCCTGTTCAGCCTTCCATTCAGCATAGTGCTTGGATTTGCCCCGCTGCGGGTTTTCAATGACAGACAGGGAGTATTCCCGGCACAACCGGTCAGAGGTTTGTCGCATAAGGGAGTAGGTAGTCTTATTATCGTAATACCGTTTACCATCCTTAAAGGAAACAGAGTTAAGTACAAAATGATTATGAAGATGATTTTTATCAAGATGGGTGGAAACAACCACTTCAAAACGGTTACCCCATAACTCCTGTGCCATTTTTACACCAATAGCATGAGCAGTTTCAGGAGTAGCTTCCCCGGGTGCGAATGACTGATATCCATGGAAGGCAAGTATGCCATCCGTTTTCTGAAACTGCAGTTTTGTCTTGGACATTTGCTTACATGCAGTCTCAGGATAACAGTTGATACCGGTAACATAAAACTGTTTCTCAGTTTTTGCATCCTGTACAGCATATTTTAGTACTTCCTGAAGGCCTCGAAAGTCAGAACTGTTAAAATCAAGGTTCTCTGTTTTATCCGGATTTGTAGTATAATCGATTACCCGGTCAAGGCGGTCTGTAACATCCCATATCGCTGTGGTCGCCATAGATTATCGCACCAGCTCTTTTGCCCTTATCGCCGATCTAAAGGGATATTCACCTGACATGTCGTGAGTATCACACACTCTGGCTACAACATCATGCAAATATGCACGGGTATTAACCTGATAGCGGTCAGCAATAAGCTTCAATGGGTTTTGAAATTTAAGAAGATAATCAATATCTCTTTCATAATATCCGTGAATATTGGTCATATAATGCACAACACGCTTAACAGCAGCAATTTCAGCAGCTTTATCAAAAATACTCTGTTTATCGAGCTTCAAAACTGCTGCTTTGTAGTCTGCAAAATTCCTTTCTATACGGCGCATCAGTTTTTCTTGTTTATCAAGCATTCTATCCATTTTCAACTCTCCTTTCCGGCGAAGTAACTGCAGTCTGTATATCCAGCACAGCTTTTCGGAGCCAGTTGGCTTCATACTGAAATGTTGTGCGGTCAATATGCCCTATAGCATTTGCCCTTGCAGCAATCTGGTTTAAGTTGTTGCCAATCGCGTGAAGCTCTTTCATTACAGCGTAATAATCGGGAGGCGGAAGTTCCTTTGGTACATAACCATTGATGAGGGTGCGTATATAGCTTTCCTGTGAAAGTCCTGATTTTTTCACCTGCTTTTTTAATAACTGACATTCTTGTGCATTCAAACGGAACGTTATTTTGATGCTTCTTTTTAACATATAAAACCTCCTGTTCTGTTAAGGGTTTCAGGGATTATCCCTGACAAGCGAATAATGCCAGCATTATTCAGTGCTTGCTACAACATAAGACACCTGTCTTATGTTGAAATACTTACGGTAGGTATTAGATTACCTGCCGAAAAATAAGATCCGTCATCGCTCATGTTCATGTCGTTTTTGCTTCCTAAACCGTTCTTCCATCTCTTTTTCTTTAGCGATAAATTCCACACCGGCAAAGTGTTCTGAATCAAGGATGTATTCTTCATTTCTGTACGCCTGCCGAACCTTTTCTTCGGCCTGTTGCTCATTTTCCGCTTCGATTTCAACTGTCATGCAAAGGGTTTCCTTGATTTCTACCTGATATGTTTTCATAAAACAAAGCCTCCTTTCTTGATTTTTAGACAAAAGAAAAAGGTGCTGATTTGTTCAGTACCTTTAACAATAATTAAAATCCTATCATTATATAAATAATGCATATCTATTCGAATAAAAATTGGCTATAGTGAGCAATGTTAGCTTAAAAACTCAGTATTTACGACGGTTATTGCCATTCAACGAAGGGGTGTGGTATACTCATCCGCGAAAGTAATATCGCATTACATAAATACTGTGTAGACGAAGCCATAATACTATATACTTTCTGTATTTAGCCAATTCGGTATCTTATAATTAGTTGCATTACATAACTTAATAAAAAATTCCTTAATACGTTCAGGGAGTTTATTTATGTAATCTCGATCCAGCATAAACTCTAGATAACTCAATGTTCTATTACCTTGAGTTTTTATTTTTTTATATTCCCTTTTATAGTGTACCAATTGATTACGAATTGTATAGAGTCTACTTATTGTTTGATACGGTTCTTTACCAGCATCAAACAGATTCCCTTGACCTTCAAGTTTCATACAAAGCTTGCATTTTTCAATTGGTGTAAGTTTTTCAACACCATCCCAAATATCTGGATATTTATCATATCCAATCGTATTGATAAAAGCTTCAATACATGAAGCCCCCAATATTATTGCAATAATTCTTTCCTCGTAAATCAAGTCTAACTTTGGTACAAGTTCTAAGTTATTTTTTGCAGAGCTGAATATTGATTCTGCCTCTTTAACGTGCTTTATAAGTCCACGATAAAAAACTGGTTCTGCGTAAAAAGTTGAAAAAAATTCACCGTCACGAACAGTAAATTGTTCAAATCTTGATAATTTTGGTGGTACTACAGTAGTAACCTTATTTTTATTTATACATGTCTTTCGTTTTTGAAGATGCAATTGATACAGGTTATCTAATATTGGCTTTCTAATAGAATCAAGCCATTTATAAAATTCTTCAACTTTCTTTCTAAATTGTTCATGTCCTGGTTCTCCTGGTCTCACTCTATTATTTCTCAGAACTGCAAGTCTGTCATGCACCATATCAAATAATTCAATATTGATCTCCTGTGATGTCCACTTCCCATAATTTCTTCCTTCAACTTTAGTAAATTCTGCAAAATGCCATTGCCATAATTGTTTATCGTCTAGCACTTGAAAGTATTCAGACAAACTTAGTTTTGGATCCCATACCTCAATGGAGTTAGTCTGAAATAGAAAATGATAATCAGAAACAGGTCCTTCAGGTATTAGATCATATGCTTCTTTAGGGAGTGGAACCGGCACGTTACTTACTAATAATTCAATACCACGCGTCTTGAAAACATCTTCTAATACGTTATGCATGAGAATACCATGAGAGATTACTACTTTATTATTTTGTATTGCATTAATTAGATCTTCCTTTTTCAATTTATTAAAATTAAAGCTCCAAATATCGTCAAATGCAGCATACTCACGGCAATCAGTATACTCAATTGCTATAGCTACAACCCACCAGCTAGGAATTCCAAGCTCCTCTGACACTTCCTTTATTAAGCTATTCATTACTTCCTCACCTATATTTATGATTTCATCTATCAGTTTCGCGTTCACGGCACCGTCAAGTCGTACCCATAGGTCCTTCTCTTTGGCAGGGTTTTCCACCCGGCAAATCGGTATAGTACGAGCAATCGCTTACTACTTTATTATACCATATAGATTTCCTGCTCAATACAATCTACTATTAAAAAGAAGATTTACTTTGTTATCTTTGTACTCATATCTTCTGAAACTTTAGCTAATAAGTCTTGGTTGAAATGTAATAATCTTGATGCTTCTTCATGACTTTTCATATGTTTCGTGATATATGCTCTCAAAATTAGTGCAGCAAAACATTGAGCTTCAATGGTTTTCTTTCTCTCTAAATCAAAATGTATATTACCATAACTATGTGCTGACGGATTTCTTAAATCGAAAAATAGCTTATAATAAAAATCTAAATATGTCACTCCTGCTTTTTCGTAAATATCATCTGGATTAATATCCAAACGTTCCTTCCATCGTTCTTTGTGTTTCATTAAACTGTACTTTTTATCTCTATTTGGCGGTTCACCTAAGATACCTTCGACGCACCGACATGCCTGTATGATTGCTGCTTCCATTTTTGATATAAAATATGAGTGTTCCCATAATTCTGGTTCATGTGATTCGTGCTTCATAATTGGTGATAACCCTAATTCACAAATTAAGCAACAATAATGCAATTGGAAAGATGAAAGCAACTGGTCTAGAGCTGTATAACATAAATCATCTCTTAAAAGAAGCTCGATTAATGGTGCCATAGCTTCGAGTTTTGTGGCTTTGATGATAACACCACTTTTTAAATCCATCTTAGTAAACATAGATTCATCCATTAACTCTATTTCTTCAAACAGCTTATTATGGTCGAAATAGTAAATCCAGTTATACTTTATTTCAAAATCATGGGATATCTCAAACGCATCATAATAGTATTGAGTTAAATGCAATATGTGCCCTACCGTTTTCCAAAAGGGTAACGATTTCACATCATTACTCACCTCAGACACTAATGCGGAATAAGAATCTTTAGTATGCGTCCATACGTATATTTTTTCGTATTCCGTTTTGAACAGATTTGTATAATCATGAACCTTCGGTTTAAAGCTATTTTCAATCATAATTCCAGACAACAAAGCATGATAACATACATTATTGGGAGGGTTTGGTGGATATTTTTTTAAATATTCCTGGTTAAGAATATTCATTTGCTTAACATATTCTTCAATATCTAAAAGTGGTTCTTTTTCATTGCTCATATGAAATAGTCCTTTCATGATTTTCCAGCCTCTATTCCAGGCATTCAAGTAGATTATTTCGATTAAATTCATGTAAACACTGAATAAAACATGATTGTTTTTCTTTAATTACCTGCATTATATATTTAGCTTCACTTTATGTGACGCACTTGATAGATCAGTAATTTTCTGATTCTTATTCTAACAGCCAAAATGATATATATCGAAATCTACCGAACCAACCACCCATAATCCTGCCTGCAATCCACAATATAATCAACAAACACTGTCTGATCCTTAATTTGATACAGAACCAGATAATATTTTTCAACAAACATCTTATGGTACTTATTTAGTGGGATAAATTCTGCTGTAAGAAATGGGAATCGTTCAGGCATTATAGAAAGAGAGCGAAT
>JGI24712J26585_10001327_pt1 | contig 21184 bp, 21 predicted proteins | sample BioPla3DNA2_FD_26585 | JGI IMG/M metagenome (IMG submission 26585) | reverse complement strand
TTATTCCGTCAATATGGTCGTTCATCCACCAGGCGGCTCCAAACTGCATCCTGCTCCCTTGTCCGCCGGTCTGGAAGTTGCCCGCCATGGCCGCGACAGTATAGTTGTCCTTCGGGTTCAGGACATATAGGACGGTTTTAGGCAGAATACCTTCAACCTCAAGACTGTCCAGCAGGCGGGAGAGAGGTTGTGCGATTGGCCTGTCATTTATGGAATCAAAGCCAGTGTCGGGGCCTAAGATTCTGTGCATTTTCGTGCTGTTGTCACGCAAAGCGCCAATGTGTATCTGTGCTGCCATACCATGCTTAACATACTCCCTGCAAAGAAATCTGACAACGGCTGTTTTATATTTGTCTGCTTCCGTCTCCGTAACCCCTTCGCCGGACATGGCTTTTTTAAATATATCCTCAATTTCCCTTTGGGACGCTCTGAGAAAGGGAATATGGGAAAAGGAGTGGTCACTTGCCACACAGCCTGCTTCCGCGAAGCGTTCTATACGCCGGGATATGACTGCTTTCAAGTCGTCCATGCAGATGATTTGCATGCTCTCCGTTTCAGCTAGCTTTTTTATATAGCCGGAAAAGCCGTCCTTTTCAATTGACAGCAGCTTGTCAGGCCTGAATGTGGGGAGTATCCTCACATCAAGCTCCTTTTCGGCGGCCAGCTTCCTGTGATAAATGAGCTCATCGACCGGGTCATCGGTAGTGAAAATGGCCTTCACATTGAATTTCCTGATAATCTCCCGGGGCTTGAAGCCTCCGTCACAGATTTTTTTGTTTGCCATTTTCCATATATGGTCAGCAGTTTTTGGAGTCAGTGGCGTGTCTATATCAAAAAACCTCAGAAGCTCCAGATGAGACCAGTGGTAAAGAGGATTTCCTAAACAGTATGGCAGGGTGTGGGCCCAGGCTTTGAATTTTTCATAGCCGCTGCTGTTTCCGGTTATATAATCTTCCTCTATGCCGTTGGCGCGCATGGCACGCCATTTGTAATGGTCGCCCTCCAGCCAAAGCTGAGCCATATCACGGGGCGCTTCATTCTCATATATGGCCTTGGGACTAAGATGACAGTGAAAATCAAATATTGGCTCTTCGGCGGCGATTTCATAGAGCTTTTTTGCCGTTTGGGAATATAGTAAAAAATCCTCGTCCATAAACCGCTTCATACGCCCACCTGATTTCCCTTCATTTTTCCTATGGCCTCCCAAAGTCCGTTTATATAGGCAATGCCCAGTGCCCGGTCATATAGCCCGTATCCGGGACGGCCCTCTTCGCCCCAGATCATTCGCCCGTGGTCGGGGCGCATATAGCCCTTAAAGCCTATATCATGATAGGCCTTCATAATCTCAAATACATCCAGGGAACCCTCAGATGAGAGATGGGAGGTTTCGTGAAAGTGGCCCTCATCGATTATTTTCAGATTCCTCACATGGGCGAAATGGATGCGGCCCATTTTGCCGAAATATCTTATCATATGGGGAATATCATTGTCAGGATTTGCTCCCAGAGAGCCACTGCAAAGGGTCAGACCGTTGCATTCCTCATCCACAAGGCCCAGGAGCCTTTCCAGATTCTCTTTGCAGGTTACGATTCTGGGGAGCCCAAAAATGCTCCAGGGCGGGTCGTCCGGGTGGATGGCCATCTTTACGCCCCGGCTTTTACACACGGGTATTACAGCCTTTAGAAAATATTCAAGATTATTAAACAGCTTTTCCTCGTCAACATTCTCATATTGCTCAAGAACCGTCTGCAGTTCCCTGAGCCGTTCCGGCTCCCAGCCCGGCAGCGAGAAGCCTTTGCTGCCGTCTGCCATATCCCGGACTATTTGTACCGGGGTTTTGTTTTTGAGAAGCTCCTGGTCGTATAACATGGCAAAGGAGCCGTCGGCCAGTTTTTCAGCCAGATTTGTACGCAGCCAGTCAAATACCGGCATAAAGTTATAGCAAATTACCTTAACTCCGGCTTTGCCCAGGTTTTTGATTGTCTTTATGTAGTTTTCAATATACCCATCCCGTGTTTCAAGGCCAAGCTTTATATCCTCATGGATATTGACGCTCTCAATGACCTCCAGCTCAAGGCCGTGCTCTTCAATTTTACGCTTGTAAGCCAAAATTTCATCATAGGGCCACATCTCCCCAGGGGGAATATGGGTGAGAGCGCCTACAATTCCCGTCACACCCGGAACCTGGCGAATGTGGCTTAATTCGATTGTGTCGTCGGCTTCGCCGAACCACCTGAATGTCATTTTCATAACGCTGACCTCAAAAAGTTTGTATATTATTCTGACAGGTATTTTTGAAGGGTGTTTTTCACAGCGCCCTTTCCGGAGGCAAGCTCTTCGAAAAAACCTTCAATTTTTTCGCCCAAACGGGCCTCATACAGATTTAAACCGAAAATGGTTTCGTTGGATAAGACAGGCCTGATATTTTCCGGCTTCGGATTTCCCAAAGCGCTTTCGGATAAACAGGCTCTAAGCTCTCCGAGAAGAGGGTCCGGGCTCAAAGGCATGGTATTTCCGCTGTCGTCTATACCCATCAGGTATCTCAGCCAGCCGGCGATGGTAAGGGGTATGTAATTAAGGCTGGTGGCATCCCCGGTTTGCCTGATATGGGCTTTTATCGTCTCTCCGTAGCGGATGGATACTTTCTGGGACGTGTCGGTGGCTATCCTTTGGGGGGTATCGGGTATATTCGGGTTTGGAAGCCTTTTGTTTATGACTTCGTCAATGAATTTTGCCGGGTTGAGGATACCGGGGTCGATTACAACAGGCAGCCCTTCCTCATAGCCGATTTTCTGCACCAGCCTGAGCAGGTATGGGTCCTTCATTTCGTCGGAAATCCTGCTGTAGCCCAGCAGACAGCCGAATATCGCCAGGGCCGTGTGCAAAGGATTTAAACAGGTGGAGACCTTCATATGCTCAGCCTTTTCAACGGTTTCCCTGTCCGACAGCATGACGCCCGCATATTCAAGGGGAGGGCGTCCGTTGGGAAAGCTGTCTTCAATAATCAAATACTCCGCTTTTTCCGTGTTGACGAAGGGAGCTATAAAGGTATGTCTCGATGTCTCGATAATCTCAGTGGATTTAAAGCCTGTTTTATTCAGTTCCCGGGCAACTGAAGGTGAGGGGCGCGGCGTAATTTTGTCGATCATGGTCCAGGGAAAGGAGACCAGATTTTCGTCCCGCAGATAGTCAATGAAGCCTTCCTTCACAAGTCCGGTTTTTTCCCACTCCCGGCCCAAGGTCAAAACGGCATCTTTGAGCTTATCGCCGTTGCGGGAGCAGTTATCCATGCTTACCAGGGTTATGGGGTGTCTCCCGTGCTTATAGCGGGTGTGGAGCAGAGCGGTTATCTGGGATATGAGATGCTTCGGATATAGCTGCAGCTTCGCTATGTCCTCTGAGACCTCGGGGAGGAATGTCCCGTCAGTTTTGTACAGGTTGTAGCCCTTTTCCGTGACGGTGAGGCTGACGAGCTGTAGACCGGGATATTTGAAAATCTCATTTAGCCTGCTCCAGCCGCTCAGTGAGCCGGATATCAGGTTCTCGCTTATACTTGCGATTATTTTTTTATCATATGTATTGTCGGCGTTCATAATTACGCGAAGCACCAGATTGTCATGGGGCCTGTATATCCTGTCTATGATTTCAGTATCATAGGATTCCGCGGCTATGATGCCCGTATCCGAATTGCCGCTTTCCAAAAGGGTTTGGGAAAGGGCGGCAACAAAACCGCGAAAAATATTCCCGGCTCCAAAATGCAGCCAGCGGGGGGTTTTTGCGGTGGCATTAACCATTTTTTGTATATCAAAATCCGGCAGAGATATATTGGCGGATATCCATTTCCTTTTATCCCTGATCCCGGCGTAATCCAGCTTCATATATACTTCGCATCCCCTTTCCGGATAGCCTTGTAATGCCTGATAAAAGATGCAAAAGCGCAATAACAGGAATGCTTTGACAGCGTTTTTGAAAAGTTGCGGGCCCATTCAGGCAGTCAATCAAATATATAATGGAAAAGCATTTGTTCAGTGGGCATTATTTGCGCATACTCCGGTATTAGATGACATCTTTGGATATTATAACAGTCTTTCCGAATATTTTCAAAAAATTTAAAATTATTAGTTTTATTCGGCAATGAAAAAACAGGACGGCGTTAATATGCCGTCCTGCCAAATTGGTATAGGCTGTTAAAAGTTCTCGCTTAGGACATACCATTTGCCTTTTGTCTTAAGTGCAATCATTTCAAAGCTGTCGTCAATTTCGTTGCCCATGTACTCATAGTATTCTCTAAGATCTCTGTCAAGCTTTGAAAGGTTAAGTCTGAGCTTTGTGTCTACCCGGACTAAATAAGCATCGTCAACTTTCATGTCATAATACCTGTAGATGTACTCAAGATCTTCAATTTCGTCCTTATCAAGGCGTTTGGTATAGGTAATTTTGTATTTTATCGATTTTATGCTCTTAAGGAAATCATCCATATCGTTGTATGTATAATACTCAAAATCATTCCGGAGCTGCGGGGGCAGACAGGCTATTACTCTTTCTGTTTTTCCGGATTCCATAGCTTTAAAGAACGCGTTGACGGCGCTCTTATATCCGCTGCCTCCTCCGCCTGCAAGAGCAATGATAATAACAGCAACCAAGACCAGCGCTCCGATTCCCGCAAGTAATCCCACTGTTTTGTTTTTTATGCCGGTTCCGGGCTGCCTGCCCTGTCTGAAAGCCTGAGTTGTTGGGCTCTGGGGCTGCGCATTTGCATTTTGTACTGCCTGGGTTCCGCAATTGGGGCAAAATGACGCATTATCGGGAATTTCGGTACCGCAATTTCTGCAAAATTGTGACATTTAAAATCTCCTTCAGCGTATTATTATTCTCTATGAATAATGCAATTTAATTTATTTTACCATATTTCAGATGGATGTAAAGAAAAATGTGAACAAACTGTGACCGAAAATAATGCGGAAGCTTTCTTAATCAAACCCTTCCTTTTTATGCTACCTATGCCGGTTATTCAGATCACGGTATCCTGTTTCATTACCGTTTTTATCAGGCTTTAAATAAGCCCCTTTCGCAATCCGCCAGAAGGCTTCCCACAACAAGCTTGAATAATATTACCAGGTAATTACTGAAAAATCTATATGAGATCATGGATTGCTATTGCTTTTTTTGATGTTATCTTCTATTATAACAATAAGCATTCTCATTACAGCTTAAAGTAAGGAGTTGAATTTATTGGCTTGGGGATTGACTAGCTATACAGCAGAGGAAATCATAGATCTTGCCGTGGCAATTGAGGAAGAGGGGCAGGAGTTTTATGATAAAGCGCTACAGTATGCAACGGGATACAAATTAAAAGAGGCGCTGGTATATCTGGCCAGGGAAGAGAGGAAGCACGCGGAGACTTTCCGGAAAATGGGCGACCAGCTGAAAAAGGATTTCATACCCAATGAGAGCTACGAGGGAGAGTACGAGGAATATCTTAAATCCATCGTAAACAGCCGCAGCTTCAACGTTAAAAAAGCGGAAGAGACAGTTAAAGAGCTGAAATCCGATAAGGATATTTTAAATTTCGCCCTGGGCTTTGAAAAGGACTCGATTTTGATTTTCAGTGAATTCAAGGCCTTTGTAAATGACGAGGGCAAAAAAGTGATAGATAAGCTCATTGAAGAAGAAAAGGAGCATATCAGAAAGATAGTCAAGGTATTTCGGGAGCTTGAGGACTGAAGCTTGATTTTTAACTATGAATATCTCGCCTGCATGTTATCATGAAGGCGAGATATTTTTATTGATACAATACAACCCTTAAAAATGAAAAGCTTGCTGCGATAATAATATTTGCCGATGCTAAAGGTGGAAAATAGAAAAGCAGTTTTGTAAATACTATGGAAAAACGGTTGGAAGGTTACCATTTTGTCTGCAGAGAGCCATATATTTTGATTTTAATACATTATTGCATATCTTAATGGTTATATAAAAACGGCATCATAAGGACTGGAGGATTCCCTGGCTTTCTATGGGGTTCCGGAGGGAATTTGAATCCAAAATCCATTCAATCTCTGCTCCTAAACATAGCTTAATTCACTATTTGGAGACCCAATATCGCGAACTTATTTTGAGGTGAACCTCAATTTCAAGGGAGCCAAGCGGCTCATTTTCTGATTGAAAAACACACAGCGCCGCCCTTTAGCAGCAGGCTGCGGCGGGGATAACGGGTGATATGGGGAGCTCCCGGTATTCCGGCATATCCCGATACTGCGGCATGGGCACTACGATTTTTACACCGTGGGTTTCGGTTATAACAACATCCATGCCGTATACATCCCGGATACTTTTTTCGGTTATTATTTCAGGGCCGCCATATGCGTATACCCGGCTGTCCTTGATAAGTAAAAACCTGTCGCAGTAGCGCATGGCCAGATTGATGTCGTGTATGACGATGATAGCGCAGATACCTTCATCCTTTGAAATATCCCTGACGATATCCAGTACTTCATACTGGTTTTTCAGGTCCAGATTGCTGGTGGGTTCATCCAGTAAAAGCACTCGGGGCTGCTGGGCAAGGGCCTGTGCCAGCATCACCTTCTGAGCCTCGCCGCCGGACAGCTCATCCACATATCGAAGCTGAAAGGGCTCCAGCCCCATTTTTTTTATTATATCGCTGACAATGGCGATATCTTGGTCTGTGGGGCCCAGCTTTATGTAGGGCTTTCGGCCCAGAAGCACGGAGTCGAATACAGTCAGCCTATCCCACTCATTTTTTTGAGCCACATAAGCCATATTCCTGGCGATTTCCTGTCTTTTCATCTCTCCTATGCTGTTTCCGTCCACAAGGACGCAGCCTTCCCGGGGCTGCAATATCCTGTTGAGACACTTTATCAGAGTGCTTTTGCCCGCGCCGTTATTGCCCAGAACCGCGATACATTCGCCCTTTTGTCCATCGAATGTAATTTGCTCAAGTACCGGACGATCTGGTTTATAGCGGAAGCTCAAATCACGTACAGTAATCATCTTTTTTGCACTCCTTTAAATAAAAGATAGAGAAATACCGGCGCCCCGAGAAAAGAGGTTATAGCGCCTATGGGAAGTATAACGGGGGACACAATCAGCCTGGCCGCCGTATCACTCAATAGCAGGATCAGCGCGCCGACCATTGCGGAAGCGGGAAGCAAAAACCTGTAATCGTTGCCGATTATCCTGCGAAGTACGTGGGGGGATATCAGTCCTACAAAGTTGATAATGCCCACAAAGGAAACAATGACGGAGGATGTAAAGGAGCAGATAATCATCCCGACAATACGTACCGCGTCAACATTTACACCCAGACCCTTGGCCGACTGGTCTCCGCCCTGAAGGGCATTGTAGTTCCACCTGTTGAACATGAAGTAGACAAGGGCCAGCAGCACGACCGCGGAGATAATGATGATTTCCCTCCAGGAAGTGCGCCCCAGATCACCAAAAGTCCAGAACACAACGGCCGCCAGCTTCACGTCCTCCGCGAAATACTGCAGCAGCGTTGTTCCGCCGGCAAACAGCGAGCTTAGAGCCACACCTGCCAGTACCATTGCCTCCGGGCTTATCCCCCTTAATTTCGACAAGCCCAGCACTATGAAGGTGGAGAGCATGGAGCATATGAAGGCACAGACGGAAACCAGATAGGGATTTGATATGGTGACACCGCCGCCGGTTTGGTTCTGCATGCCTGCGCCCAGGGCGATGATGGCAAAGGAGGCGCCGAAGGCAGCGCCCTGGGAGATGCCCAGGGTGGAATCCGAGGCAATGGGGTTTCGCAGAATACTCTGATAGACACAGCCCACCGTGGCCAGTCCTATTCCGGCTACAATCGCAGTGACCACTCTTGGCAGGCGGATATTGAATATAATTGCCTCCGATTGGGTAGTGCCCCGCCCCAAAAACGTCAACACAATCTCCCTGATTGTCAGCCCTGAGGAGCCGGCGCTGATGGCGACCAGCGCTGTGAGCACCGCCAGCAGCGCTAATACGACCAGTACAGCGACTATAAACCGGGTATATTTGTAGTATTCAGGTGTCATATTCTTTTTCATAAACAGCTACATTATTCTCCGATTGTGATGGGACCGAATGTGTAGCCCGCTTCCTCCAGATGCCGGTAAAAGGGCTGCCCCAGCATAACCTCAAAAATCTCATCGGCCTTCGCTATGGGGTCTATATCCGCAAAGGCGTCAGGAAAGATGATTTTTCCGGCATAATAGGTGTCGGCAATGGCGATTTCAATATTCGTCCAGTTATAGTTGTAGGAAATTTGAGAAAACACTCTGCCTTCACGCACAGCGGTCAGGCTCTCATAAAAGCTCCTATTGGTTTTGTAGTGGTCATTGACCAGGTTCATGTTTGCGGGATTTAGGAATATAATGTCCGGATCCCAGGCAACCACTTTTTCGAGGTCTATTATAATGCCGCCTGTTTGACCTGTTTCATCCACCACATTGACGGCGCCGATGGCGTCAAAGGGCGGATAAGCGCCATAGGTGCCCTCAAAGCCCCGGGCACCTCTGAAGCTGACGGCGCCGGTATAAACCGTGGGCTTTTCGGCGTCCGGTATATCCTTTGTGCGGTTATAAAGATCATCCCGACAGGCTTTTATGAAGTCTACCACCTGTTGGCAGCGTTCCTGGGTGCCCATTACATCCCCGATTATGGTCAGGGAGGTATACAGGCTCTCATCAAACATATCGGTGGGGTAGATTGCCACCACTGGGATGCCCGTTTTCTCCTGAACATCGTTTATCGTATCTATATCGGTAAGGGCGAAGATAACGTCGGGGGAGAGGGTTATAAGCTCTTCGTGGAAAACCGTGTCCTTGCTGCCGCCGGTGCCTACGGTGGCTATTGTCTGAAAATGCTCTGCATTTACCACCGAATATGGCATGGCGGCCACATTGCTTTTGTCCATTTCCGTGACGCCGATTAGCTTGTGGGCGCATCCGGCATATGTCAGAATCCGGGCGGCGCCGCCGATAGACGCAATACTCTCCACTTGTGCGGGGATCTCCACCTGCCTGCCGTATATATCCGTTATGATTCTCGTTTCAGTCTCCCCCGGGGTGGGGGAGAGGTTATCCGAGGCCTCCGTTGCAGGAGGAATTTTCTTGTCATCAGCTTTTTGGTTTTGTGCGCAGCCAACAAATGTAACAGTTAAAATAATGATAAAAATCAGCCAAAAGGCTCTTTTCACGGTTTACACTCCTTATTGTCGGAAATCCAATCTTACCAGCCCCTGCTGTAGGGCACAAAGCAGTCCAGGCATACCTTTTTCCCGTCCTGGAGGCGAATTTTGTGTTCCGGTGCCCCTTCACCGCAGCTTTCACATATTACCGTTGAAAAAATTCTGGCTTTTTCAGGCAGCTCAAAGGAGGGCTCTCCAATTGTAAATACATCCTCCGCTGGCGCTTCCAAAATGAACTTTTGACGCTCCGGACGGCTCATCTCATCTTTAAACGACTTTAGAACGAGACGGATTTTTTGGCCGCTGTTTCGCTCAAAAAAGCTGAACGCCTGCTTGCCCGTATCCCGGTATATGAGATTGCCCTTGCCGAAGGTGCAGCTCAGCAGAGCCTGCACACCGTCAACACCGCAGGCGTCGTTTTCTGTTACGCATACAATGGACTCATCCTCGGATTTGCCTATCCCCAGCCGTTCGATGGCAATCTCACAGGCACGCACACCGATGGCAAGTCCCGGGCACTCATGCCCGTGAAAAGCGACTGCTTTTTCCCAGATTTCTTTTTTCATATTCAGCTCTCCTTATAACCAGATTTTAAACGCTCCAATACAGAGCCACGATGGTTGTTTTGGTTGTTTCTTCAATAAAGCCGTCCCTGTCTGCCAGACCAGTCAGGTACTTTTTTATTTGGATTTTCTGCTCTTCGTTCAGCTCTTTATAGGACTCAATCCTTTTTGTATACTGAAGTATTGCGGCCTTAAGGGGTTTTTTATTGTGCCAGGTTTCCGGCATATATTCTATTTTGGGGCTGTATCCCCTCTTCCACAGCAGCTCGAAGGCGAAGACAATTGCTTCATCCAGCGACTTTGTGTCCCTCGGCGCGCCTGAGATTTCATGGAGGGGATCAAGAACGGAGTTTACCCTCCTGCTTGGTTTTGCGAAAACGCACCATCTCCTGGAGGCGTCCGAGAGTTTTGAGAAGGTTTTTGCGTCGGCTATGGCCGGCGTCATATTGGCCAGGACCAGATCAAACTGCCTGTACCAACCCTTATCCTTAAGCTCAAGGGTATGCCAGTCATCGCAGGAAAATCTGACGGAGGGGATGCCCACGGCTGCCTTTTCGGCCAGTTCAATCATTTTGGGAGATATGTCGGTGCCTGTGACAGACGCTCCCTTTTGTGCCAGGGCTATGGAATACCTGCCCGTTCCGCAGCCCACATCAAGGACCTTGAAGCCGGGCCTAAGCAGGTTTTCCCTCTCGATTATGCGCATTGCAAGACTGTTTTTCGATGTGGGAGGCTCATGGTCGGCAAAGTCGGCGGCCATGGAGTTCCACCAGTCGATACCAGACTGCTTATTGGTATACTGCTGCTGCCATCGCTCATAAACAGAAGTCATAGGAGCCTCCCAGTCATCTTAGATGTAGTTATGCTTTCCTTGTTAAAATATTAACATACTACTCCTTTTTTACAACCTCCCCGGGAGGTTATAAAAGATCACTTTCGTATACATGCACATTTTTCCGGGCATACAGGGATTGTTTATTGGGTATTTCGCAGTCCCCGCCATATACCGAAGGGTATTAAGCCTGAATGATGCCTGCTGAACAATCCAAAAACCCAATAACATCAATACTTTAACAGCGTTTTTGAGTTGCACAATGGATTTGCGGTCAATCAATGTATGTCAGAACAGATTTGCTCTTTCCGCAAATGCTTTTGCAAAACCTATTTGTTCAGTGGACATTAAATTAAAACTGCTACCATTTTAAGGAGCAAAATGGTAAAATGAATCTAGTGTTTGTCTCAGCATACTAATAAAGAGAAATGAGGATGCTTATGAAGGTATTTCTTTGTGCGGTATTTTTTGCGCTACTGCTTCTTTTATCGGGATGTATACAGAAAGTGCCCGGCACTCCGAATACGCCTTATGACAAGGACGCAAGCCCGGAAGTGACAGGCAATGTCAATCTGCCGGACTCCCAGCTTCTCGATTGCGACTGGACCCTGCATGTGGACCAGACCATCCCCGTAACCGTCGACGGCTTGACTGTGGAATACACTCTGGTGCTTATAGCGCAGAAAGCCGGAGGAACCGATGTAAACGGTACATATGAAGGAGCGGCTTATATCGGCGCCAAGCTGGATATCTCAAGTATATCCAATGAAGTGATTGCGGCCTTTGGAGGCTTTGATATGAATGTGTTTGCAAACAACATAGTATTTGATGTGGTGCCCTATGATATTGAGGAATACTCCGATTATGGTGTTCCCCAGGGCGAGATTGGAATATCCCCTCTGATAGAATATGAGTCCATGGCCCTGCTTTCGCCGGAAATGACAGGGGGCGGCGTGCTAAATCCCAGTGTATTCGGTATTCAGGGTGAGCATATGGAATATCATGATGCAGCCTCGGGGACCCAGGCTGTACCCATGAAGATTGCGATAATGTCCGGAAGTGTCAGCGTATCCGTACCCTCATTCAAGATTGGACATAGCTTTGAGGGTACTGTATTGGGAGATCCGCAGCCCGGTCAGTATCAGCAGGCAATTGCGAGAATTGAGGAGCTTATAGAGCAGTCGGAGGAAGAGCCCGGGGATGGAGCGTCGGGCGGCTTCGATTTTGGAGATTTAATCGGCCAGTTCATAGGCGAGTGAAAATATGGACAGCATATCCCAATAGTAGAAAATTATAAGCCTTGCTTCAAAAGAGCACCGTGAAAACAAATGCGTGTTGGAATTCAAAAGATAGAATGTGATGGCCAGCATAATCCCGGGGCAAAATTGCAGCAATCCCGCAGCTAAAGCAGCTGCGGGATTGGGTTATCATTATCAGGGCATAAATTTTCGGTAGGCTGTCTGTTAAAGCGGATTGGATTGTCAAAAAACAATATTCCCAGGAGCAGCCGATGCAAGGGAAGGCAGGACTATGCGCCGTACCCGGTATTAATAGTCAATTAGCTTTAAAATTGACCTGACCGCGCCGTCCACGCCGAATTTTGATGTGGAAACCGAAAAATCATAGGTAACGCATTCGCCCCATTTTTTATCTGAATAGAAGTTGTAGTAATTCTGCCGGTTTTTATCTTTCTTCTTAATCATCTGCTCGGCCTTGCCTTTATCCACACCTTCTCTTTCCATCACGGTCTTTATCCTGTACTTCAGGTCGGCGTGGACAAATATCGATAGCATATCCGGGTCGTCTCTCAGAATGAAATCCGCCACACGGCCAATGATAATGCATGAGCCCTCCGAGGCTATGTTTTTTATTGTTTGGGCCTGTATACTGAAGAAATTGTCATTGAATGTGTAGTAAAGGGATTCGATATAATCCAGCTTATAGGGATTTCTGAAGCCCATGGGAAAGCCTCTGGAAAACATTCTCACGGGTTTTTCGTCGGCTTGCATAACGTATTCCTCGGACAGGTTGTGCTCCGAGGCGATCTTTTCAAGAAGCTTTTTGTCATAGCAGGTGATTCCCATTTCTTCAGCAAGAGCTTCGCCCACGATTCTTCCGTTGCTTCCAAACTGGCGGCTTATACACAGGATAAATCTTTTGCTCATACGACACTTCTCCTTATTATAGAATATATTATATCCTTATAAAATACCCCACAGAATATATATGAGGACATAGGCGGTGGACACTGCCGCAAGGGTGTAAGGCACGCTTATGGATGTGAATTGACTGTTTTTTACTTCATAGCCTTGCTTCCGGAGAATTCCGATACCCATAATATTTGCCGAGGCTCCGATGGGAGTTAGGTTGCCTCCCAGAGTTGCCCCGCCCAGCAGGCCAAAGTAAAACAGGTTGGGGTCCACATTCATGTTCAACGCTATTCCCGACACCACAGGGAGCATTGTGGCCACATAGGGAATATTGTCGATAAAAGCAGAGAACAACACAGAGGACCACAGCAGGATGGTGTACATGATGAAAGGTGAGTTTCCCCCAATTCTCAGATAAAGGGATGCTATGGCATCAATAACGCCCGCTTGCCTGATGCCGGCTATTACCACAAAAAGAGAGGCCAGGAGCAGGATGGTGAAATAGTCAAGGCCCATTATAGTTTTCTTGAACACAGCGGTTTTCCTCTGGCGAATCATTTCGTATATTATGCCGATAATCATCAGGCTGATGCAGATAATACCGTTTGTAGCGGCGGGTTTTTCTGGTATGAAGGAAGCGAGTATAAGCAGAATTACCGTGCCCAGGAGAAGATAGGTGGGGAAATAGTTTCTTACTTCGGTAATATTGAAACTTCCGATTTTCTGCCTGTAGCCGCGGAAGACCCACAGCAATACAGCCGTTGCTGCAACCATGCCTATTTGTTCAATCCAGAACATACCCGGGCGGCCATTCATCCAGAAAAAGTCCAAGAAATCCATATTCGCATAGCTGCCAAGCATAATTGAAGTGGTGTCGCCCACCAGTGTGGCTGCCCCCTGTAGGTTTGACGCGATTGCAATGGCTATAACGCTTGGTACCGGAGATATCTCCAGCTTTTTCGAAATGGTTATGGCTACGGGCGCCACCATAAGCACCGTTGCCACATTGTCCACAAATGCCGATATAAAGCCGGCAAAAACAGAAAGGGCTATTATTGCCCACTTTACATCCGGAACTCTGTTGAGTATCATATCGGCAAGGCGGGAAGGCATTCCGGACTCAATAAAAAGGTCCACAATTCCCATTGTGCCGGTTATCATTAAAATTACATTCCAGTCTATTTCGGTCAGCACATCACCTAAAGGGAGTGTGCCGGAGATAACGAATAAGGCTGCGGAAGCAAGAGCCACATATGCCCGGTATTTGGGCAGGAATATCATCAGTAAGTAGGTGACAGCGAAAGTAATCAGCGCCGGTAACATGAAAAAGAGTTCCTCCTAAAAATATGAAAAGCTAAACTTCACTGCATTATAGCACAGCCAAATGGCCATAACAAGCAAACATTTTTATTTTGGAACGGATGAAGACATATGATTATTACTGTTGAGACGATAAAGTTGTATGCTCCCTGGGTGAATTCACTGAAAGAAAAGCGAACGGTGGTAAAGAGTATCATCGCGAAAATAAAAAATAAGTTCAATGTTTCAATAGCCGAGGTGGACAGCCAGGATTTGCACAAAACAATCATTTTGGGCATAGCCCTGGTATCAGGCACAAAGGCACTGGGCGACAGTATAATGGATAAGCTCAATTCCTACCTGCAGAATATAACCGACGCTGAAATAATTGAGATTTTCAGAGAGACAAGGTAATGGAAAAATTTACAAAGAAGTTAGCGTAATGTCCGCTGAACAAATATATTTTCCCCGTTTCAGATATATTGATTGACTGCCTGTATGCACCCAAAACAATTTAAAAAGCTGTCAAAGTATTGCTATTGTTGCGTTATTGAATTGTTCAGCAGGTATTAATGTAAGACCTCATGCAGGGAATAAAACCTTGAAGATTATCAAATAATAATACGGCTCTGAACTATATTCAGTGTTTTGGCAGGAGGTAAAAATGAAAGCGACTAAAATGGACAGGCCAAATCAGGGAGTAAAGTGCATAGTGACAAATTGCCATTATTATATGCAGGGTGACCATTGCAGCGCCGATAAAATTGAAGTTCAGCCAAAAAGCGCGAGCAAATCTGAAGAAACGGATTGCGCCACCTTTATTCCCGAAGCCAGGATGTAGGCTGTCCTGAATGGATGGGAGTAATTCATAGGGCGCATTTTTTTCAGGTAATGTCGTAAAAAGGAGCTGCAGCAATTTTCGTATTGCTACAGCTCCTTTTTAAACCAGCCCAAAGCTCTGTCTATTGGGAGTAATACTTGCCCTGCCAGGTGTCTCTCTCTGCAAGGGCTTTGTCAATTGAGCCCAGTACTCTGAGTTTGTCGCGGCTCCAGAGAGGAGCTATAAGCTCTCCTGCCTTGCCGTCCCCGGTGATGCGCTCTATTACCGTTTCGGGCGGTAAAACCTCCAGCTGCCGGACCAGAATATTGATATAGTCTTCCAAAGACAGTGGGGTATATTCACCCCTTAGATACATCTGTTCCAGCGGTGTCCCCCTGATTACATGGAGCAGCTGCAGCTTCACCGCGTCGGGCCTGAGCCTCCCCACCTGGGTAGCACTCTCTGTCATCATTTCCTCATCCTCACCGGGAAGACCGTTAATCATATGCACACATACTCTTATCCCTGCCCTTTTCAGCTCATAATATCCCTGCAAAAACTCCGAAAAGGTATGGCAGCGGTTTATTTTTTCCGCCGTGGAGTCGTGTATGGTTTGAAGACCCAGCTCAACGGTGAGATAGGTGCGAGTGTTGAGCTCGCGCAAATAGTCCAGGGTTTCGGCTTCCAGGGCATCGCAGCGTGTGGCAATTGAAAGACCGCACACTCCCTGGACGGACAGGGCCCTTTCGTAAAGTTCACGCAGGCGGGAGGTCTCAGAGTAGGTATTTGTATGAGCCTGAAAATAGGCAATGGCTTTAGCCGGGGGGTGCTTATGGCGGATGCACGCCAGCTCCCGCTCCAGCTGCTCTTCTATGCTCATTTGAGGGCCGGCCGTAAAATACCCACTCCCTCCGCTGCAGAATATACACCCCCCCGTACCCTTTGTCCCGTCTATGTTCGGGCATGTGAACCCCGCGTCCAAAACAGCCTTGTATGCGGCTATACCATGGGACTTATTATAATAACTGAGGGTATGATAACGTTTATTGTCGTTTGAATAGCGAAAAGGGTTAATCATTAACAGTGCTCCTATAAGACATGATAATATCTATAAAATAGTGAATATTATTGGAAACATATCAGGAAAGCATAATTACTTAACAGCAATATTTGGTGAGAGATGCCGCATTTTTTCTAAAAATGTGTTGCAATTTGAAAAATAATGATATATTATTATACCAAAATACCAAACCTTTAAGGCGGTACTGTGATACCGGCAAGGGAACAATAACGATATGGTCTGGGATATTGATTTTATCAAATATCGCTATTTTGCCTTGCCCTGTTGCGGACAAGGCTTTTTTGCGGCCAAAAACATACTGAAAGAATAGACTACGAATTAAATGGGATTGAAAATGAGAATAAAAGCTCAGATTATGAATGAAGATGACGTAAACCGGGTACTGATTCGGATAGCTCATCAGATTATTGAAAAGAATCATGGAACGGAGAAATTGTGTCTGATTGGAATCAGAACCCGGGGAGTTCCCCTGGCCAAAAGACTCGCCCGGAACATAAAAAAAATCGAAGACTGTGAAATCCCCGTAGGAGAGCTGGATATAACGCTGTATCGGGACGATTTAAACAAAATAGCCCTGGAGCCTGTGGTAAACAGGACGAATGTACCCTTTACGGTGGAGGGAAAGACGGTAGTTCTTGTGGACGACGTTATTTTCACAGGCAGGACGGCTCGCGCCGCCCTGGATGCCGTGATGAAAATCGGGCGGCCAGCCAGAATACAGCTGGCTGTTTTAGTGGACAGGGGTCATCTGGAGCTACCCATTAAGGCCACTTATGTCGGAAAGAACATTCCGACTTCACTCAATGAGATCATTGCCGTTAATCTGACTGAGTGTGACGGCGTGACTAATGTAACAATAAATGAAAAACAGGAAAGAGAAGGAACTGGAAAATGAAAAAGACTAAGGAAATTGTGGGTTATTTACCGGATGAAAGACCGTCGCCGGTAAAGCTGCTGCTGTATGCCCTGCAGCAGGTTGTGGTAATGTTCCCTGCTACCGTAACGGTGGCGCTCATCACAGGATTTCAGGTTTCTACAACAATATTTGCCAGTGGTCTGGCAACCCTGTGCTTTATTTTTATAACCGGTAGGAAAATCCCCATGTACTACGGCTCCAGCTTTGCTTATCTGACGGCAATTGGCAGCCTGATGGCCGCTCAGGGGGTTGTTATGGATTCGGGAGTGCTTCCTCCCGATATGATATCCGTAGCCCAATTTGGAATAATCATGTCGGGTCTTGTGTCCATAGCAGCGGGTATTCTCGTCAGAATCAGCGGACGGGACGCGGTTGAAAAGATTTTGCCGCCTTCTATTACGGGTTCCGTAGCCATGATTATAGGCCTTACTCTGGCAGGCAATGCCCTCGCAGACGCGGCGCCGATGGCTGCTGAAAAAGTTGCTGAGCAGGGACTGGCCACCGTTTTGGCAACAGACTGGATTTGGGTAATATCCCTTGTCACCCTTTTGTCAACTATTATATATTCCAGGTACTTAAAGGGCTTTTTGGGACAGCTTCCCCTCCTGCTCGGAGCCCTGACCGGGTGTGCGACGGCGGGTATAATATATGCCGTTGGGGGAGATGGGTACAATGCCTTCCGAGCAATGCCCGAAGCGGCTCTGAACGCTTCCCTGTGGTCGTGGGGACCCATTGCTGTGCCGGCGTTTACATTCCCAAAGTACTCCCTTGCAGCGGTAGCCGCGATAATGCCTGTGGCGATAGCCACAATACCGGAATCTACAGCACATATATACCAGCTGGATATTTACGTTAACGACCTGGCGGCGAAAAAGGGCCGTAAGCTGGAATATAAACTTGCCGACATGCTTGACAGAAACCTTATCGGGGACGGTATCGGAGACATGATTTCGGGCCTGGTGGGCGGTCCGGCAGGAACAAATTACGGTGAAAATATCAGCACAATGGCGATAACAAAGGTGTTTTCCATCCCTGTTTTAATAACCGCTGCAATTATAGCAATGCTGATATCCTGCTTCACTCCCCTTATCAAAGTGGTATACGGAATACCTCTGGCTGTTATCGGAGGACTTGAGATATACCTGTTCGGGGCCATAGCCGCTCAGGGGATCGCGATTATGATAGATAAAAAGGTGGATATGTTCAGCGCTAAAAACATTGCTGTTATAGCCACAATTATGGTAATCGGATTGGGAGGTCAGTATTACTTCGGAGGCAACATTCCGTTTTTCGGGATGAATGTGCCCTGTATAGCGGCAGCCGCAATATTCGGAATTGTCCTCAACCTTATTCTCAGCATCGGCGAGAAAAAGGAAAAGCAGAAAGCGCAGGCTTCCGAATAACCTATAAACAAACTTAATTCTGCCGCCCCTGTCCCATGGGGACGTCCCCATGGGACGGGGGTTTGTCTTTGTCCGGTGCCATTGTTATTCATTATATTGAAATATAAGAGTTTTTTTCAGTTAATATCATTTATATTAAACCAATTATTTTCTTGCGATTTATGTTAAAATGAGTCTGTTATTACGCTATGATGGTGTTTTGTTGATGAAGAAAAGTTCTTTAAAGGAAGTAAAATTTGCTTTTATAAATTCACTGCCCGTTTTGTTCGGGTTCATTTTTTTGGGCATTGCCTTTGGGATACTTCTCCAGAAGGCGGGCTTTAACTATATATGGGCTTTCTTTACAAGCCTTACTGTATACGCGGGAAGCCTTCAGTTTGTGCTGGTCTCTTTTCTAAGTAGTGGGACGGCGCTTCCCGTTGTGGCGCTGACAACGCTTTTTATAAACAGCAGGCATATGTTCTACGGGCTGTCCTTTATTGAGACATTCAAATCCATGGGCAAACGGTATCCATATATGATTTTTTCGCTGACGGATGAGACCTATTCCGTTTTGTGCTCCCTTAAGCTTCCCGATGAAATGGACGGGAACAGGGTCAGGTTTTTAATTGCTCTTTTTAATCAGAGCTATTGGATAATCGGTTCGGTTCTGGGGGCTTTGATTGGCCGGCTGATACCCTTTGGATTTGACGGAATTGAGTTTTCCATGACGGCGCTTTTTGTCGTGATCCTGGTTGAACGGTGGAAAACGGACGGAGTGCGGGTCCCCGCTATTGTCGGATTGATTTGCGGTATTATATCACTTCTTGCCCTCGGGGCGGAAAGCTTCCTCCTGCCGGCCTTGTCGGCGGTGGTTGCGGTTCTGCTGCTGCTGAGACCTTCAATAGAGGGTGGACGGGAGGCGGAGCGATGAGCACTTCGTTTTTGGATGCTGTTTTTATAATTGCGACAGCGGCTGTGTGCACATTTGTAACTCGGCTCCTTCCCTTTGTCCTTTTCGGAGGGAAGAGGGGCATGCCCAAGGCGGTAAAATACCTTGCAGCTGTGCTTCCGTCGGCGATTATTGCTGTTTTAGTGGTATATTGTCTGAAAGGTCTGGTGCCTTTACAGTGGCCCAAAGGAATAGCTGAATTGGCTTCTGTTGCTGTAGTTATAGTCTTACACCTATGGAAAAGGAATACACTTGTCAGCATAGCCGGAGGGACCATATTGTATATGGTCCTAATAAGGCTGATATAGAAGCTGTCATTTCCTTGATATATCGTCAGGTCTTGTCTTTTTAAGGCTGCTTCGCTCTGAAATGTAAAGACCCGCCAGGGTCAGAACCGCGCCCACGCATGCAAAGGGAGTGATTGTTTCTTTGAGGACCAGGGCAGCGGTAATTATGGTGACAACCGGAACGGCATATATGTAAAGGCTTGTTTTAACCGCTCCCAGCACACCGACAGCCCAGGTCCAGCCCGCGAAGCATGCGGCCGAAGCGCCCAGGCCAAGGAAAGCAATATTTACGATGTTTTGTATATCGAGAAAACGGGAGAAGTCGGAGCTTGTCTCCATAAATATCAGAGCCGGAAGCATTAAAATAATGCCGTAAAAGAAAACTCTTCTGGTAGAGGCTATATAGTTATAGTCATACTGGTTTATTTTCCGCATTAAAACAGAGTATACTGCCCAGACAATGGCCGCTAAGGCTGCCAGAATATCCCCCAGGGGATTTAGCTTCAAGAGGAATCTTCCGTTCAGGCTTATCAGGACTATTCCCGCTATGGCAAGGATAAAGCCCGCGAAAAAACTAAGCTTCAGCCTTTCACCTTTGAGGAAAAAGTGGGCCAGCACCGCGGTAAACAGCGGAGCAATGGGTACTATAATTCCCACATTGGAGGCGGTGGAATACAAAAGGGCGATGTTTTCAAGCAGGAAATACAGTGTGACGCCACACAGACCCGCGGCAATGAAGAGGAGTTCCCGCTTAAAGCTTCCCGTTTTGATGAAATGAGGATGAAATGCCAGCAGCGCCAAATAGCCTATCGCGAAACGCACTATCAGAATTTCAACAGGGGAAAAGCTTTCTAAAAGGATTTTTGTTGAAATAAAGGTTATACCCCAAATAAAAACGACTCCGGATGCGACGATATGCGCCCCGGCGGATTTTTTTATATTTTTAAACAATATAACATTTCCTCCTTATACGTTAAAGAACTAATCCCTTTTATAACTGTGTTTCCGCCGGGAGCGCAGTTATATTAATGCCTGTCTGTAGCACAATAGATTTGCAGTGTATCCGAAAATCCATTCAGACAGTCAATCAATGTATCTGAAACGGATTAAACAGATTTATTTTTGCCTGTTAAAAAGAGTAAATTTGCTCTTTTTGCAAATGTGTTTGCAAAAAGCAATTGTTAAATGGATGTTATATTAGCATTGAATGCTTGAAATAGAATTATTGCGAATGTATAATTAGAAAGAAAAACAAATCGTCGAATAACGGCGGGATTGGAGTGACAATGAGTAAAAATCCATTTGAGGTCTTCCAAAAGGAAGCGCCGCAGGTTTCCAAAGCCTTTTTTGACATGTACGGAGCTATTTCCGCAGCCGGTGGGCTGGACGCCAAAACCTTGCAACTTATTTATATCGGCATAAAGGCGTCTCAAGGTCAGGTGGGCTCGGTAGCCGCCCATGTTCCCATGGCCAAAAAGGAAGGAGCGACGAGAGAGGAAATCAGAGACACCATATTGATAACTCTCATGACATGCGGAGTAGACGGTATTGCCAGCTGTCTTATCCCCGCCCTTGAGGCATATGATAACGCGTGAAAACAGAGCCAATGCCCCGGCGTATTTTTTAATGGAAAGATTATAGCATTAAGAAACACAAGCCGCAAGACTCAGGCCTATGTCCCGGCCGGGGATTGCGGC